>Ga0316603_10002489_pt1 | contig 10120 bp, 5 predicted proteins | sample OWC_soil_day10_n_FD_207649 | JGI IMG/M metagenome (GOLD analysis project Ga0316603, IMG submission 207649) | Wetland soil microbial communities from Old Woman Creek delta, Ohio, United States - OWC_soil_day10_noCT | ecosystem: Environmental > Terrestrial > Soil > Wetlands | place: USA: Ohio...
TCGATCTGGTGTTCGGTTCGAACTCCCAGCTCCGGGCCCTCGCCGAAGTCTACGCATGCGCGGACGCCAAGGAGACGTTCGTGAAAGACTTCATCGCCGCCTGGGACAAGGTGATGAACCTGGACCGCTTCGATCTGAGGTAGTCCCGGAAGAACGCACGCAACTGGGAATCAGATCGCAGCCGCGATCGGGCACCGGGTTATCGGGACCCGATCGCGGCTGTGGCAAGCTTGCGCTGGAAGCCGGGCGGCGCAGAACGCCCCAGAACGGTTCGCGATCTTCCCTAGAAGACTATTGTCGCGTCGTTGGAACACGTGCTCGTTCCAGCTTCGCAGACCCTGTACGTGTAGGACCCTCCGCCCTTCTTGTTGATGTTATCGGGGTACGCACCGTCGTTCGCGGTCGTGGCAATGGGGACGCCGTTTCGATAGACATCGACAGCAGCGCCTGTCGCCCCACTCCACGCGAGGTCAGCGTACTGCACGCCCTTCACTTTGTGTCCCATCGCGCTCAAAGTAATCCCGGCGCTCGAGTTTGAAACGGTCATGCTCTGGCTTGCTGAGTTGGTGGCTCCGTCATTGTCCGTCACGGTCAACATAACGGCATACGTCCCGTCTCGGGAGTAGGTGTGGCTCGGATTCTGGAGCGTCGATGTACCGCCGTCGCCGAAGTTCCAGCTCCAGCCAACGATAGCGCCGTCGGAGTCGGTACTCAGATCCGTGAAGTTCGCAGTCAGTCCGATCGTGCCGTAACTGAAACTCGCCGTGGGTGCTTGGTTTGCCGGCGGGGTCGCGTCGAACAGGCTGTACAAGAGGTGATTGTTGACGGTCTTCGAATTGGTCACGATTCCCTTCGTCGTCGCGCCGTCCAGACCGTCACGGACCTGTTGAGGTGTGGAGCCGGGATAAGCCTGCAGGTAGAGGGCCGCGACGCCCGTCGTGTGCGGCGTGGCCATGGACGTCCCGCTGATGGTGTTGGTCGCGGTGGCACTTGTGTACCACGCCGACGTGATGCTGACGCCCGGTGCAAACCAGTCGACGCAGTTGCCGTAGTTGGACCAGGATGCCTTCGCGTCCGTGCTGTCGGTGGCGCCGATCGTCATCGCCTCGGGGACCCTGGCCGGCGAGTACTTGCACGCATCCTGGGCGATGCCGAAGAAGTTGCCGTTGCCGGCGGCCACGGCGTAGCTGATTCCGGAAGCGATGGAGTTCTTGACCGCCGTGTCGAGAGATGTGCTCGCCCCGCCGCCGAGACTCATGTTGGCCACTGCCGGCTTGATGGCGTTCGCGGTCACCCAGTCGATGCCGGCGATGACGCCGCTCGTGGTCCCTGAACCGCCGCAGTCGAGGACTCTCACCGCCACGAGTTGGACGTCCTTCGCAACGCCGTACTTCGTGCCTCCCACGGATCCGGCTACGTGCGTGCCATGGCCATTGCAGTCGTCGGCGTTTCCGCCGTCGATGGCATCAAGACCCGAGGAGGCACGCCCGCCAAACTCAGTGTGACCGAGGTAGATGCCCGTGTCGATGATGTAGGCCGTTACTCCGCTGCCTGTGTAGTCGTAGTTGTACGTGCTGTCAAGGGGGAGAGCCCGCTGGTCGATGCGGTTCAGTCCCCATGTAGGGCTCGACTGGCTGCCGATAGCCCAGATGACGGAGTCGGGCTCGATGTAGGCCACGTTCGGATTGCGGCTCAGCGCCTCGACCGCCTGCTCGGGCAGCGCCACGGCAAAACCCTTGAGCGCGTGTTGGTAGATGAAGAGCGGCACCCTCCCATGAGCGGCGGCCAGTCCATAGGCCAAGCCCGGGGTGTCCGCCACCGAGTCCTTGAAGACGACGATGTACTGGCCCGGCACAGTGCCGGCCCGATCGGGCTGCTGACCGGTCGCCAGAGCGCCCGCAAGGGCCAGAAGGACAACCGTCCCGAAGACAGCTTTCTTCATCGGATTTCCTTTCTTCTGGGTTGATACAAGATCGGGGAAAAGGCAGGGTCTGTCAAGGACTGAGTGCTGCGTGTGTCGACCCTCACATGTCCCGGGCTCGCGGGGCCGAACGTCGCCGAGGCAGGGTGCCTCCCGAAGACGAGCGAGGGCTGGTCGAGACGGCGGGGCCGCAGCCGCCGTGCTAGCTGATCACAACGACCTCGTGGTCCAGGATTGAGTTGACTTCGAACCGGCTCCACCCGGCGGTGGCATCGGCCGTGACGGGTCTGCCTGAGACGAGGAGTCGTGCGCGCCCGCCGCGGACATCCTGCGGCAGCCTGACGCGAACCCGCAGCGGGCCGATCGGGATCAGTTCGTGCACGGGCTGACGCCACGTCGCAGCGCTCGTCAGATTGACGAGATGAAGAATGAGCCGGCCGGGCTGGTGATACAGGTGGCAATCGATCAGGCCTGCACCTTCAACCACGAGCGGGATCTCACCGCCCGAGGTCCAGCGCATCAGGTTCGTCAGAAGGTCTCCGTGGTCGGGAAGGTTGTCGCGGCCGAAGCGGCGGTCGAGGTCAGCCGGGAGGAACGCGACCCGGCCTTCGCCCGCTGTCGTATTCACGATGAGCGCGGGCACGTCGGTCTTCGGCTCGCGCATCCAGGCGGTCTCGGGCGGGTAGATAGGGAACGCGGGCACGAACGTGGCGAGCACGTGGGCGCCCGTCTCCATCCGAAGTGGGTCCAGCACGCCGCCGTACGGAAGCAGATCTGTCTCTTCGAAGCCGCGCAGCACCTCGTGGCGCTCACCTCGGACAGCCGGCTCGGATCCGGAGCGCGGGCCATCCACGAGGGCGCGCCGCTCGGGCGCGAGGCGAAGGTAGGTGTGGACGGTGTCAGCCGCGGCCCGGACCCGTCCCGCATCATCGGCCGGGCCACGAGGCTGGATGACATGGGCCCCGAACAAATCCGCGAGGGCGAAGTCGGCCCGGGCGTCACCCCATTGGTCGAACAAGCTGCTCTCGCCGGTCGCCAGCAGGCCTCCTCCCCGCTCGACGAACCGCCGCACGCTCGTCACTTGCGCGTCCGACATCGCGCCGAGGTTCGGCAGCACCAGCGCCGACAGCCGCCCCGCGTCGCGCTCGATGTGGTCGGCGTGGACCGGCAGATATGGGATTCGCGCACGGATGAGCGCCTGCGTGATGCCGCGCCACGGCAACTCCACGAGCGAATCCGGGTTCTCCCGCCCGAAGAAGTCGGTGTTCTCCTGTGACCATACAACGCCCACGCTCGCGACCGGCCGGCGGTTCACGAGGAGTTCCTCGTGAGTCTGGTGCCACGAACAGACGGTCTCTGCGGTGTGATACATGCGGCGGTCTTCGTGGTACGCGCCGATGTGGTGCCACCACGGCTGCAGGCCGCCCGCGATTCCGTCCAGCATCCACATCCGCGCCTCGGGGGCCGGCTTGCTGGCCAGCCGGAACGTGGGCCGGCCGGCCTGGTACATCGCCATGCTTTCGGGAATCAGCTTGTCCCAACCGAGCAGCCCGTGAATGAGCTTGCCGGTTTCACCGTTCTGCTGGAAGCCGCCCGCATCGCTTCGCGCCTGGTGGTCGAGCATGATGATGGCAGCGCGTTCGCAGATGGCCTTGTAGTCGCGGAAACTCTGGCACTGGCCGATGATGCTCCCGCTGTTCATGCCTGCCCACACGCAATCCGGCCCGCCTGCGGCCTTCGTCGTCCGGTCGTTCAGATCCCAGATTTGGAGCCGCCGGTCGTAATTCCAGCGAATCCAGGCGCGATACGCCCGGTCGTTCCAGTCCCTGCCGCGGGGGATCTCCAGTCCGCTGCGTTCCCGGAACTGCCTTCGGCAGTTCGAGCAGTAGCAGATCGTACCTCGGCCCAGCCCGCTCCAGCTGTTGTCCGTGAAGCCGTCCGGGTGATAGCGCTCTGCGATTTCGCGCAGGATCGCCGGGATGTGCTCATCGTAGTACGGGCCGTTCACACACGTGACGAAGAGCTCGCCCGCTTTGTGAGGACGGCCCCCGGCGTCGACGGCGAACCAGTCCGGGTGCGCGCGGTAGAACTCTTCGTGGGCGCGATTGGAGTCCATCCTCGCGAGGACGGCCAGCCCGTCCTCGTGCGCGGCGTGGCAGAGTTCGCCGAACAGGTCGCGCCCGCCCAGTTGCTGCGCGGGCCGGTGAAGCGTCATGCGGCTCGGGTAGTAGGCCACGATGCCTCCGGCGTTGACGATGACCCCCTGCGTGCTGGTGCGCTTCCACTGCTTCCGCCACCAGGCGATGTCGTAGCGCGCCGGGTCGATTTCGGTGATGTTGGTCTGGCCCCACCGCAGCGTGCGGCGGTACCACGGCGTCTCGGCCGCCGGTGTTGCGGGGGTTTCGCTCGTGGAGAGCCATGACGCCGGAAGCGCGGCCAAAGCCGTTGTCGTCAGCGCGGTCTGCCTGATGAAGTCGCGGCGGCTCCCACCGGCTGGATTCTGGCTCACGGGATTTGCCCTCCCTGGACATCAACGGGCCGCGTCCCGCGCGGCCCGCCCGGCGGCCGCCAGGTTGGCAAGCGGCATCTCGGAGTACTTGCGCGAGAGAATCAGCCCGTCCGCTCCGGCCCGAAGCGCGGCGGCAACGGCGGCGTAGGTGTCCTCGGGCGAGGCTTTGCGGCTCGCCCCGGCGGTCGGGATGCCGATGTCGATGCCTGGCAGGATGCGGCATCTGCCCTCGACGCCGGCCAGCGCGCGCCGGGTTTCACGGAAGACGTAGTCCGGCGTGAGGCCGGCGGCCGCCAACCGGTCAAGCCCAGCCTCGTCTCCGTAGCCGAGCAGATGGTTGTTGAATCGGAGCAGTTCCTCTTGGGGGACATCCCGGAACACTGTCGAGCCGACATTGCGGATGTAGTTCGCGTACCGTTCGCCGCCGCAGTTGTTGTAGGCCACGACCTTCAGGAAATCCGATCTCGCCGCCAGGTCAGGATAGCTGCGCGTCGCGCGGAAAATCGGATTGAAGGAGTTCACGTGTTCGATGTGAAAGCCGACCTGTAGCGCCGGCCGCACACGTTTCACGGCGGCGTTGACCTCCGTCAGGACCTCGTGTTTCGTAGCGTCGAACAGGCGGTCCCACGCCATGATCTCCGGCCACTCGACAAGGACGCGCCAGAACTGCACGAAGTACCCGTCGCTGGGCCGCTGACCTGTCAGCGCGGCCTGAACGAACCGGTCGAGCGCCTGGTATCCCTGCCTGGCGCGCTCGAAATCGATGTCTCGTTCGCGGGCGGCCCGCCGGTGGTGTTCGCAGAAGCAGGTGACCCGCGACGAGGCGATGCTCTGTGCGTGACTCGCCCCGAGCGCGTTCAGCAGCGGCCCGTTGCGCTCGTTGAAGAAGAGGATGCCATCGATGTCGTACGACGAGCAGAGGTCCGTCGCGAGCCCGGTCCAGAAGGCGCGCACGTCGGGGTGGCAGAGGCAGAGGCCGACACCCCGGCGGCCCTGAAGGTCCACCTCGGCCACATCCGCCACGCCGGGCACGTCGGAACGGAACACATCCTCGATGGAGCAGATCACGCGCAGCCCCCGCCGCCTGGCCGCCGGGACCACCTTGGCCACGATGTCGAGAGTGCCATGCTCGGGAGCGCGGGTGCTGTTCAGCACCGTCCCCCGGTAGAACTGCTCGTGAGGCGTGGCGTAGTTGCCGCCGTGAAACGTCTTCTCGTCAGACTCCCGCGAGCCGTGGTCCGGAAACGGTTGGCCGGGAATCTGGCGTCCCGCCAGGCCGCGCCCATACGTGAACGTCGTCAGGTAGATGGTGTCCACGGCTCCCCGTTCCTGAAGAAGCTCGAGCACCTGTTCTGTCCCTTCATCGACGAACGACACCGCGCCGACTTGAATCCCGACAGACCGCGGTCCGGCAGAGGGCTGCGGGACCTGGGGCACCGACGCGAGCGGAGAGGGCCTGACGGCGACAACGGCGGCGAGGCCAGCGGCGCCGGCCTTGAGGAATTCGCGACGAGGCAGGGGCGGCGACGGCTTGTTCATGCTGATTCCCTGATGAGGCCGGTTCCAGGCGCGACGTACGTCCGCCTGTTCACGCGGTCACCGGCTGGTGCCTTCTGATGAACCCCGCATCGATGTCGACGCCCAGCCCGGGGCCCGTGGGAACCTTGATCTTCCCGCCCACGACCTTCAGCGGTGACGTTCTGCACTCGAACGGCACCACCGTCTGCAGCCCCTTGAACTCGTGGTGGGCGCCCGCGTTCGGCAGCACCGACACCAGGTGGATGTTGTACAGGAAGCCCAGCCCGCCGCCGGACATGTGCGGCACGATCGACTTCCCGAACGCCGCGGCCATTCTCGCGACCTTCACCGACCGGATGAGCCCGCCGAAGTAGTAGTTGTCCGGCTGCACGATCTCGAGGCCGTCATTCGCGATGAGCCAGCGGAAGTTGACGAAACTCTGGTCCTGTTCGCCGTTCGCGATCGGGATCGTCAGTGCGTCAGCCACCTCCTTGATGGCTTCGAAATCGTCGTACATCACGGGCTCCTCGAAGTAGGCGTACCTGCTCTCCTCGAGCAGTCTGCCCACCCGGATCGCCTCCTTCACGTCGTAGTAGCCGTTGGCGTCCGCGTAGAGCGCCATACCGCTCCCGAATGTCTCCCGGAGCAGCGGGATCAGCCGCTCGGTCTTCCCGACCGGTTCGGCGGCGCGCATGTCGGTGGTCATGAACATCAGGTAGCCCACCTTGATCTTCAAGGCCCTGGCATCGTATTCCGCCACTGCTTGCTTGATCAGATCGAAGCTCTCCTCCAACGGGCGCTCTCGCCACTCGGTCGCGACGTACACGGCGACCTCGGGATTGTGAATCTCGCCGATCAACCGGCCGAGCGATCGGCCGGCCATCCGTCCGAGCATGTCGAGCACGGCGAACTCGATCGTGGCCAGCGGGATGCCGAGGGCCATGCCGTTGAAGCGGAAGTTGAACCCGTAGACGTACACCTTCTCCAGCATCAGGTCCAGTTCGCGGGCATCCTTCCCGAGGAAGAACGGCCGCACGTTGTGGAGAAAGATCGGGTACAGCCGGCTCATGCTGCTGTGCGCGATCGAGATGCCCTCCGCGCCGTCGGCCGAGCGGACGCGGCAGAGGTAGCTGTTCTCCCAGCGCAGCAGTTCAACGCTCTCGATGATGACGGGGCTGCTGAACAGCTCTCTCCTCAGCACCGGCTGGCGGAGGACTTCGAGCAGCTTCGCCTGCCTTGCATCGACGTCTTGCGGGCGCCCGGGGCGCGCCGGCTCCGCCCGGCGCGCTGCCGCGCGCTGGCTGCGTGCGGGAACGGCGGCGTCGAGGGCGGCGGCTCCGGTCATCGCGACGCCGGCGGACGTCAGGAATTCGCGGCGAGTTGGTCTCTCGTTCATGGCGATCCCTGCTTCTGGAAGTGAGCGAAGGTTAGCATAAGGCGCCGCGTTGTCAGCTCGCCCCGCCCATCCGAACGACCTTGTGGGAGCGGGATGGCTGGCCGCGTAGGACGAGGCTCCCCTCTCCCGTGATGTATCCGCAGGTATGAGAGGTTTGACAACTCGACGTCGATCGTGCTCCACGGATTCATCACGATCGGGACGGATTCCGCCATCCGACGCAGGTTTGCGTGGTCGAAACACGGACCCTTCTCCCGGCCCGAGGTCCCGGAGGTGAACCTGATGGTGGCCATGTCGCCGAAGGTCACCGGTGCCCTGTGCTTGTATGATGGCGAGCGGCCTCTGGCGACAACGCTCTTGGGTTCAATCAGTCCCGGGGCCACTGCCGTTCGCGGCAGTGACCCCGCGTTCCCCACCATCAGAGGGGGCGCAGCGACCGGCTCACGGACCGCAGATCGTCCGACAACTGCCTGGCTTCGGCGTCAAGTTCGGCGAAGGTCGCGTCGATGACGTCCAACTCGCCGGCCCTCGCCGCACGTTCCAGGCGCCGGGCCGCCTCGTAGGCGCCCGTCTGCGCGAACAGGCCCATCGACCCCTTGAGGGCGTGAGCAGACGAAGCCAGCGCCGCGGCATCGCGCCGCGCCAGCGCCCGCCGCGCCTCGTCCAGGATCCGCGGGGTATCGGCGAGGTACAGGTCGATGACTTCGCCGAGCAGCTTGCGATTGCCGCCGAACCCCGCCAGGAGCGTGCCGGCATCGAGCGGTGGTGGCGCGGGCCTTTCGGCCGCCTCCGCGCGGCCCGCCGGATCCTGCCCGGCGGGCGGCGCCAGCACGGTCTCGATCGCCGCGAACAGTTCGTCCGGCCTCAGGGGTTTCGAGACGTACCCGTCCATGCCGGCCGCGAGGCACCGCTCCCGGTCGCCCGTCATGGCGTGGGCCGTCAACGCCACGATGGGGACGTGCGTCCGGGTTCCCGACTCGCGTTCGCGGATCGCGGCGGACGCTTCCAGGCCGCTCAGCTCGGGCATCTGGACGTCCATGAGGATGAGGTCGAAGTCCTGCTGCGCCGCAAGGGCCAGCGCCTGCCTGCCGTCGGAGGCGAGCGCCACGCGGTGGCCCTGCTGCTCGAGCAGCGCCACAACCAGTTTCTGGTTGGTCGGGTTGTCTTCCGCCACCAGGATGTTGAGGGCCTTCGGCCGCCTTGCGGTACGAGGCGGGGAACCGCCGGCGGGCTCTCGCTGCGCCTGCGCGGGCGGGCCGAGCGTGGTGAGGATGAGGTCGAAGAGGTCGGACTGCTTGACCGGCTTGCTCAGGCACGCGGCGAAGCCCTCCTGGCGGGCGCGCTGCCGCATTTCGGGGAGGGGCGCCGACGTCAGCATGATGAGGACGGCGTTGGAGAAGCGCGCGTCCCGCCTGATCTCCCGCGCGAGCATGAGGCCGTCGACATCGGGCATGAGGGCATCGACGAGCACGAGCCTGAACGGGTCGCCGGCAGCGTCGGCGGATCGCAGCAGGGCGAGGGCTGGGGCGGCAGCCTCGGCCGTGGCGGGGTCCATGCGCCAGCTTCGCAGCATCTCCTCGAGGATGCGCCGGTTGGTGGCGTTGTCGTCCACGACCAGCACCCGCAGCCCTTCGAGGCTCAACGAGCCGGCCGTGTGCGGCGCGTCGGACGACCCGGGCGGCAGCGTGAAGCAGGCGGCGAAATGGAACTTGCTGCCGCGGCCGACCTCGCTCTCGATCCAGATGCGCCCGCCCATCAGCTCGACGAGCTGGGACGAGATGGCGAGCCCCAGGCCGGTGCCGCCGAACCGCCGGGTCGTGGACGCGTCCGCCTGGACGAACGGACCGAAGATCTGCCACTGCTTCTCGGCGGGAATGCCGATGCCGGTGTCGGAGACGACGAACGCCAGCGCCACCTCGTCGCCATCCTGCCGGTCGAGCGCCACGTCGATGATCACCTCGCCGCGGTCGGTGAACTTGATGGCATTGCCCACGAGGTTCACCAGGACCTGGCGGAGCCGCCCGGGATCGCCGATGACCGTCCGCGGCACGTCGGGCTGGATGCGGCAGCCGAGTTCGAGCGCCTTCTCGTGGGCGCGCGGGGCCAGCAGCCTCACGGCATCCTCCACCGCGTCGCGGAGATCGAAGGGCACGCGATCGAGCGACAGCTTGCGGGCCTCGATCTTCGAGAAGTCGAGGATGTCGTTGACGAGAGCCAGCAGCGCCTCCCCCGATTCCTTCACGGAGCGGAGGTAGTCCAGCTGCTCGCTGGTGAGTTTCGTCCGGAGCGCGAGCTCGGTCATGCCGATGATCGCGTTCATCGGCGTGCGGATCTCGTGGCTCATGTTGGCGAGGAACTCGCTCTTCGCGACCGTCGCCTCCTCGGCGCGCCGTTTTGCGACCTCTAGCTCCTTGACGAGTTGCGCGAGCCGTTCCGCGTTTTCCTCCTCCTCGCGTTTCGCTTCCGCCATCTGTCTGGCGTAGTGCCGCAGTTCCTCTTCGGCTCGCTTGTTGTCCGTGACGTCCCGCGCGACCGCATAGATGAGGCCCAGGGACCTGACCGGCGCGGAGACCCACTGCAGCCACTTGTACGAGCCGTCCGCGCAGCGGTACCGGTTTTCGAACGCGATCACCTCCACCCCGTCGACGAGCGTCGATCCCGCGTTACGTGTGGCGTCGAGGTCGTCCGGATGCACGAAGTCCAGCCAGGGCCGCGCGAGGAGCTCGTCGCGCGGAATGCCGAGGACGCGCTCCCAGGCGGGGTTCAACCGGACGAA
>Ga0316603_10002493_pt1 | contig 10116 bp, 13 predicted proteins | sample OWC_soil_day10_n_FD_207649 | JGI IMG/M metagenome (GOLD analysis project Ga0316603, IMG submission 207649) | Wetland soil microbial communities from Old Woman Creek delta, Ohio, United States - OWC_soil_day10_noCT | ecosystem: Environmental > Terrestrial > Soil > Wetlands | place: USA: Ohio...
CCTGACCCGAGTATGCCGAGGCGGACGGACCGAGGGAAGCGCCCAGGCCTCCCTGGAGGGGAAATTGCGGACATTCCCTATAAATCAGTGGATTAGGTCAAAGAAAAGCGCCCCCGGGGCGCGCCCAGGCGGACCCGGACTCGGGGCCGGCGAGTGCTCCGGACGATCACGGCGCTACGTGTTGCAATCGCTAGCTGACTTTTCATATAGTTAGGTACGATAATTCAATCGGTCTATGACAAAGTGCAGCTAACCCTAAGCAGCACGGAAGACCGGGGGCCGTGACCGAACTCAGCGCGTCACCTCGAACCACCGACCGCCCTGATCCCCGGGCGACGTCCGGCCTGACCCCTGACCTCGATCCCGACGCGCTCGTGCGCGAGCACGTGGAACTCGTCAAGCGCATCGCCTATCGGCTGCTGTCACGCATGCCGTCCGGCGTCGACGTGGACGACCTCATCCAGGCGGGCATGGTCGGCTTGCTGTGCGCGGCCAGGCAGTTCTGCGCCGACCGCGGCGCGAGCTTCCGTTCCTACGCCGGCATCCGCATCCGCGGTGCCATGCTCGACGAAGCGCGGCGCGCGGACTGGGCGCCGCGCTCGGTGCGCCGCGGCGTGCGCGCACTGCGCCAGGTGGCGACGCGCCTCGAGCGCCAGCACGGCAGCGAGGTGCGCCCGGTTGACGTGGCCGGTGCGCTCGGCATGTCGCTCCAGGATTACCACCGGCTGGTGAACGACGCGGTCGCCTGCACGACCGTGAGCCTCGAGCAGGGCGGCCTGTCGGCGGAGCCCGGTCCGCTGGAGGTGGCCGACCCGGAGCAGGAGGCCCCCGATTCCCAGCTGGAGCGTCACCGGCTCGTGGCCGCGGTGGCCAGCGCGATCGACAACCTGCCGGAGCGCCTGAAGCTGGTGCTGTCGCTCTATTACGACGAGGAACTCAACCTGCGGGAAATCGGCCAGGTCCTCGCCGTCACGGAGTCGCGCGCCTGCCAGCTCCACGCCCAGGCCCGGCAGGAAGTGCGCGCGAAGCTGACCGGCTGGCTCGAACCCGCCGGTTACTTCATCTAGTAGCCGAAGGCGCGCGACACCAGGACCGCCGGCAGCGGCAGCAGGGCCATCAGGCCCAGCATCAGCGACAGGGCGGTGCGCAGCCGGTCGACTTCCCGGCCGAGCGGCGCGAACTGCGGTCCGCGGCGCATTTCCCGGCTCCAGTGCACGTACTGCAGCAGCGGCCACCCCGAAGCGGCGGCCAGGACCAGGAACAACCCCATCTTGAGCCGGAACATCGGGTTCGCGAGGTAGTACCCGGCACCCTCACCGAAGCTGGACGCGAGCGCGCTGCCGGTCGCAAGCGCCGCGATGGCGGCCAGCAACTGGCCCAGCCCCAGGGCGCCGAGCAGCGCGACCTGCTGCCGGTCGACCGGACGCTTGAGCAGCCAGTGCTGCGCGATCAGCAGGCCGGCCATGAGGCCGGCCGACAGCAGGTGCAGGTAGGTGAACAGGGCGCGCCAGATCATGGTGCCGGACAGCCTGGGTCGACCTTGCCGCCGGCGGCCGGGTCCACGCTAGAACAGCCAGGCCAGGTAGGCAGCGTACGCCGCCAGGAACGCCGTGCCTGCGCCCCGGCCGATCGGGCGGCCGCGGATCATGAAGTACATCAGGGCGGCGGCGGCGGCGAGCATGACCCAGATGTCCAGACGGGCGATCTCCGGCGGCACCGTGAGCGGGTGAGCCAATGCCGTCACGCCGAGGATGCCGAGCACGTTGTAGATGTTGCTGCCGACGATGTTGCCGACCGCCACGTCCGCCTGTCTGCGGAAGGCGGCGATCACCGACACCGCCAGCTCCGGCAGCGACGTGCCGACGGCCACGACGGTCAGGCCGATGACCGTCTCGGGCACGCCGAACTGGTGGGCCAGCACGATGGACGAATCGACCAGCAGGCGCGCGCCGATGATGACGCCGACCAGCGCGCCCAGGGCGATGAGCAGGTGCCGGACGGCGCCGTTGCGCGGCGGGGCGTGCATCGCCACTTCGTCCTCGTGTCGCTCTGCCTCGCCGTTGACCTCGTCGCGTTCGGTCAGGTAGCTCACGCATACATAGGCGACCAGCAGCAACACCATCACCACACCACTCAGGCGCGTCAGGCTGCCGATGAGGACGACGACCAGCGCGACAACCGACGCAAGTGCGAGCGCCACGGCGTCGCGGTGGAAGTCCTGCCGGGCGACCGGCATCGGCGCGATGAGCGCGGCCAGGCCCAGGATCAGGATCACGTTGGCGATGTTGCTGCCGACGATGTTGCCGACCGCAATGCCCGGTGAATCGCGGAAGGCGGCGATCAGGCTGGCAACGAGCTCGGGGGTCGAGGTCCCGAAGCCGACCAGCGTCAGCCCGATGAAGAGCGGGGACAGGCCGATCGCCCGGGCGAAGCCGACCGACCCGCGGACCAGGAATTCACCGCCGGCGAACAACAGCGCGAGGCCGATGATGAGCAGGAAGTAGGTCATCGAGGGCTGCCCTGGACGCAGCGGGCCGGGAGGTCCGTGTAATACGAAAAATTATACATGAAACAATTTTCCATAGAAGAACGCCAGGTCCTGTCGGTCAGGCAATCAGCCGCGCAAAGCTCGCCGCATCGATGTTGGATCCGCAGACGATCAGGCCCACCTTGAGGCCGGCCAGGCGCTCCTTCAGAGGGCCCCGCAGCGCCGCCGTGGAGGCCGCGCCCGCGGGCTCGACCGCCAGCTTGCCGTGCTCCAGCAGGAAGCGCATGGAGGCGACGAGGGCGGCGTCGGTGACGAGCACCAGTTCATCCAAGTGGGCACGGCACAGCTCAAAGGAGACAGGCATGGCGTAAGGCGCCCCCAGGCTGTCGGCGATGGTGGTGACCCGGTCGATACCGACCGGGCGCCCGGCCGCAAGACTGCGGTGCATCGTGTCGGCGCCTTCCGGCTCCACCCCGTACACCCGGCAGTCCGGGTTGACGCGCTTGACCGCGACCGAGACCCCGGCAGCGAGCCCGCCGCCGCCGACCGGCACCACGACCGCGTCGAGGTCGGGGACCTGCTCCATGAACTCGAGCCCCAGCGTCGCGCTGCCAAGCGCCGTCCGCAGCCCTTCGAAGGGGTGGATCAGGGTGCGTCCCTCGACCTGGCTCATCTCGTCGGCCCGGGCGAAGGCGTCGTGGATCGTCGGGGCGAACTCGACGTCGGCCCCCCAGGCCCGGCACTGGGCGGCGCGGAACGGGTTGGCCGTGGCGAGCATGACGATGCGCGCATGGGTACCGAGCCGGCGCGCGGCATAGGCGGTCGCAATCGCGTGGTTGCCGCCGCTCACGGCGCAGATTCCCCGGGCCCGTTCCCCGGGCGAGAGCGCCAGGACGTTCAGCAGCGCGCCGCGCGGCTTGAAGCTCCCGGTGCGCTGGAAGAGCTCGAGCTTGAGCACCGGGCGGGTCGCGGGCCCGAAGGCGTCCTCGACCCCCGGCCCGGCCAGTTCCAGGACCGGCGTGGTGATGATCGCATCGGCCAGGTCGGCCCGGGCGCGGCGGATGTCCTCGAGATCCAGTCCAGATTGGGGCAATTCAATGCTCCTGGCCGGCGCCGGGGCCGTGCGGCGGGGGCGGGTCGCCCCCGGGTGACCGGCCGGACGGGTGCCCGTGCCGTCGCGGCGGCGCGCCGGGGGCGGGGGAACCTGCCGTCGCGCCGCAGCATGCCGTTGACAGGCGCGGCGGCGGGGCCGAAAATACGCGGCTCATTTGCCGGAGGGGTACCCAAGCGGCCAACGGGGGCAGACTGTAAATCTGCTGGCTCATGCCTTCGTAGGTTCGAATCCTACCCCCTCCACCATGCTATCGGTCCGGCGGTGCGGCGTCATGGGCGGCCCGCGAACTCGCGTTGTCAGGGAACAGGAGTGCGGGTGTAGTTCAATGGTAGAACCTCAGCCTTCCAAGCTGATGACGTGGGTTCGATTCCCATCACCCGCTCCATCCGGGACGAGGGACTGAGGGACGGGCCGGGACGGACAGTGGCGAGGCCCACGTAGCTCAGTCGGTAGAGCACGTCCTTGGTAAGGACGAGGTCACCGGTTCGATTCCGGTCGTGGGCTCCAGTACATGCCGCCGGGAAGCGGGCGGGCGACGGCGGAACAGGCAGGACACAGGCGGAGCCCACCGGGCTCCAGGTCGAAACAGGTCGAATTCCTCGAGGTGAGTCGTGGCTAAGGAAAAATTCGTACGCAGCAAGCCGCATGTGAATGTTGGGACGATTGGTCATGTGGACCATGGGAAGACGACCTTGACGGCGGCGTTGACGAAGGTGATGGCGGAGACGCACGGTGGGGAGTTCAGTGCGTACGACCAGATTGACAAGGCGCCGGAGGAGAAGGCGCGTGGCATCACGATTTCGACGGCGCATGTGGAGTATCAGTCGGCGGCGCGGCATTACGCGCATGTGGACTGTCCCGGGCATGCTGACTATGTGAAGAACATGATCACGGGTGCGGCGCAGATGGACGGCGCGATCCTGGTGGTGTCGGCGGCGGATGGTCCGATGCCGCAGACGCGTGAGCACATCCTGCTGGCGCGTCAGGTGGGTGTGCCGTACATCGTGGTGTACCTGAACAAGTGTGACATGGTGGACGATGCCGAGCTGATCGAGCTGGTGGAGATGGAAGTCCGCGAGTTGTTGTCGAAGTACGAGTTTCCTGGTGACGACACGCCGATCGTGCGTGGTTCGGCGCTGAAGGCGCTGGAGGGTGATGCGGGCGAGCTGGGTTCGCCGTCGATCGTCAAGCTGGTGGCGGAGATGGATCGTTACATTCCGACGCCGGTGCGGGTGATTGACAAGCCGTTCCTGATGCCGATCGAGGACGTGTTCTCGATTTCCGGTCGTGGCACGGTGGTGACGGGGCGTATCGAGCGCGGCATCGTCAAGGTCAACGACGAGGTGGAGATTGTCGGCATCAAGGACACGGTGAAGACGATCTGCACCGGGGTGGAGATGTTCCGCAAGCTGCTGGACGAGGGTCAGGCGGGCGACAACGTCGGGGTGTTGCTGCGTGGCACCAAGCGTGAGGACGTGGAGCGTGGTCAGGTGCTGGCCAAGCCGGGTTCGATCACGCCGCACACCAATTTCGAGTGTGAGGTGTACGTGCTGACCAAGGAGGAGGGTGGCCGTCACACGCCGTTCTTCAAGGGTTACCGGCCGCAGTTTTATTTCCGCACCACGGACGTGACCGGGACGATCCAGTTGCCGGAGGGTGTCGAGATGGTGATGCCTGGCGACAACATCAAGATGGTGGTGGAGCTGATTGCGCCGATCGCGATGGAGGAAGGCCTGCGCTTCGCCATCCGCGAGGGCGGCCGCACCGTCGGCGCCGGCGTCGTCTCCAAGATCCTCAAGTAAGGCGGTACGAAAAATGGCTACCAGTCAGAACATCCGGATCCGCCTGAAGGCGTTCGATCACCGGCTGATCGACAACTCGGCGCGCGAGATCGTGGACACGGCCAAGCGCACGGGCGCGACGGTCCGCGGCCCGGTGCCGCTGCCGACCAAGATCGAGAAGTTCACGGTCCTGGTCTCCCCGCACGGCGACAAGGACGCCCGGGACCAGTACGAGATCCGCACCCACAAGCGGTTGATGGACATCGTCAACCCGACCGACAAGACGGTGGACGCGCTGATGAAGCTCGAGCTGCCGGCCGGCGTGGACGTGCAGATCAAGCTGAACTGAGGCGTTTTCCGGGCGGCTTGTGCCGCCCGTTCGAGCCGCTATAATAACCGGCTCGCTTTGGCCCCCAGCGGGCGCCCGGCCAGTGCCGTGGCGCCGTGGTTTTTTCGGGGCCCGGGTTTCCGGCGGGTCGCGGGCAGGCAAAAGGTGCCGTCCGTGCCCGGGGATAGGACAAGAGGCAGCGCCGGCCAATCGCAGCCGGTGCGGTGCAACGAGGAACAAAGGTCATGACCATTGGTTTGGTCGGCCGCAAGTGCGGCATGACTCGAGTATTCACCGACGCCGGTGAAACCGTGCCTGTGACGGTCATCGAGGCGCTCCCGAACCGCATCGTGCAGGTCAAGGACGCCGGTCGCGACGGCTACCGCGCGATCCAGGTGACCGTCGGCTCCCGCCGCGCTTCCCGCGTCTCGAAGCCCGTCGCCGGGCACTTCGCGAAGAACGGCGTCGTGGCGGGGGCCAGGACCCTGGAATTCCGCCTCGCCGAGGGCGAGGGCGCGGAGCTCAAGGCCGGCGCCGAGCTCAAGGTGGACCTGTTCACGGCCGGCCAGGTCGTGGACGTCACCGGCACGACCATCGGCAAGGGCTTTGCCGGCACCATGAAGCGCCACGGCTTCGCCGGCGGCCCGGCCACGCACGGCGCCTCGGTGGTGCACCGCGCGCCGGGCTCGATCGGCCAGCGCCAGACCCCGGGCCGCGTCTTCAAGGGCAAGCGCATGTCCGGCCGCATGGGCGGCGAGCGGCGCACCGAGGAAAATCTCCGGGTGGTGGACGTTGACGTCGAGCGGAACCTGATCCTCGTCAGCGGCTCGGTGCCGGGCGCGGAAGGCGGTTCCGTCGTCATTCGCCCGTCGGTCAAGAAGGCGGCCCAGGCGCGACGCAAGTACGTCGCCCCGGCCAAGAAGTGATCCGAGGCTCCCGCGATGAAGCTGAAGCTGGTTAACGCAGGGGCCACGGGCTCCGAGATCGAGGTCAGCGACGCGACGTTCGGCCGTGAGTTCAACGAGCCGCTCGTCCACCAGGTCCTGACCGCCTACATGGCTGCCGGTCGCGCCGGCACCAAGGCCCAGAAGACCAAGGCCGAGGTCCGCGGCGGCGGCAAGAAGCCGTGGCGCCAGAAGGGCACCGGCAGCGCCCGCGCCGGCTCGACCCGCAGCCCGATCTGGGTGGGCGGCGGGCGGGCCTTCGCGGCCAAGCCGCGGAGCTACGAGCAGAAGGTCAACCGCAAGATGTACCGCGGCGCCATCCGCTCGATGCTCTCCGAGCTGGCGCGGCAGGACCGGCTGGTCGTCACTGCGGGCCTGGAGCTCGAGGCGCCGAAGACCAGGATGCTGGCCGGCAAGCTCAAGGAGCTCGGCCTGGACAGCGTGCTGATCCTCGTCGAGGCCTACGACGAGAAGCTGTTCCTGGCGTCGCGCAACCTGCCGGCGGTCCACGTGCTGCCGGTCGCCGGCCTGGACCCGGTCAGCCTCGCGCGGCACGACAAGGTCCTCGCGACCGTCGGCGCGCTGAAGATGCTCGAGGAGCGCCTGGCATGAGCACGACCAAGGTTTCGAAGGAGCGCCTGATCAACGTCCTGATCGCGCCGCACGTCTCGGAGAAGAGCGCGCGCGTGGCCGAGCAGGGCGGGCAGTACGTCTTCCGCGTCCGCACCGACGCGAGCAAGCCGGAGATCAAGGCTGCCGTCGAGTTCATGTTCGACGTCAAGGTCAGGTCGGTGCAGGTGGTCAACCAGGTCGGCAAGCGCAAGCGCTTCGGCCGCTTCGAGGGCCGCCGCTCGGACTGGAAGAAGGCGTATGTACGCCTGCAGGCAGGCCAGGCCATCGAGCTTGGCGGGGTGGAGGCTCCCTGATAGGGGCCCCCTGGAACGGAAGGCAAAACGATGGCATTGAAAAAGCTCAAGCCGACGTCGCCCGGGACGCGCTTCCAGTTGCGCCCGGACCGTTCGGGCCTGCACAAGGGCAAGCCCGTCCGCTCGCTGGTCGCCTCGCAGACGTCCACCGGCGGACGCAACACCTCCGGGCGGCTGACGACCCGCCACAAGGGCGGCGGCCACAAGCAGAAGTACCGCATGGTGGATTTCCGCCGTGACAAGGACGGCGTGCCGGCCCGCGTCGAGCGCCTCGAGTACGACCCGAACCGCTCGGCCTACGTCGCGCTGGTCCTGTACCGGGACGGCGAGCGCCGCTACATCCTGGCCCCGAAGGGCCTGGCCGTGGGCGACGAGGTGCAGTCGGGCCCCGAGGCGCCGATCAAGCCGGGCAACAGCATGATGCTGCGCAGCGTGCCGGTCGGCTCGGTGGTGCACAACGTCGAGCTGAAGCCCGGCAAGGGCGGCCAGCTGGCGCGCGCCGCGGGCAACTCGGCGCAGTACACCGGCCGCGAGGGCGGCTACGCGATCCTGCGGCTCAAGTCGGGCGAGATGCGCCGCATCAACGCCGATTGCCGCGCGACGCTCGGCGAGGTCGGCAACGACGAGCACAACCTGCGCAGCTTCGGCAAGGCCGGCGCCAAGCGCTGGCGCGGCATCCGGCCCACGGTCCGCGGCGTCGTGATGAACCCCGTCGACCACCCGCACGGCGGCGGCGAGGGCCGCTCCGGCCAGGGCAACCCGCACCCCGTGTCGCCCTGGGGCTGGCACACCAAGGGCAAGAAGACGCGCAAGAACAAGCGTACCGATGGTTTCATCGTGCGCCGGCGCAAGTAAGGAGCCTGGGACACCATGTCACGCTCGCTCAAGAAGGGACCGTTCGTAGACCTCCACCTCGCGAGGAAGGTCGAGACGGCCCGCCAGAAGAACGACCGCCGCCCGATCAAGACCTGGTCGCGCCGCTCGATGGTCCTGCCGGAGATGGTCGGGCTGACCATCGCCGTGCACAACGGCCGCCAGCACGTGCCGGTCCTCGTGACCGAGAACATGGTCGGCCACAAGCTCGGCGAGTTCGCCCCGACGCGCACCTTCAAGGGGCACTCGGCCGACAAGAAGGCCGCTACGGAGTAACGCCATGCAGGTTTCCGCCAAGCTGCGCCACGCGCGCATCTCGCCGCAGAAGTGCCGCCTCGTCGCGGACATGGTGCGTGGCCAGCCCGTCGGGCAGGCCCTGCAGGTGCTGGCCTACACGCCGAAGAAGGGCGCCAGGCTGGTCCGCAAGGTCCTCGAGTCCGCGATCGCCAACGCCGAGCACAACCTCGGCGCTGACGTCGACGAGCTCAAGGTGGCGCGCATCGAGGTGGACACCGCGCCGGTCCTGAAGCGCTTCCACGCGCGCGCCAAGGGTCGCGGCAACCGCATCGTCAAGCGCCTGAGCCACATCACCGTCACCGTCGCCGACGGCGCGGCGGGCTGAAGCGGCGCACAGGTCAAGGAACGGAGCAGGGCATGGGTCAGAAAGTCAATCCGATCGGCATCCGCCTCGGCATCACCCGCGACTGGTCGTCGCGCTGGTACGCCGACACGAAGAACTTCGCCTCGTACGTCCACACCGACTGGGTGGTGCGCGACTTCCTGAAGAAGAAGCTCACCGAGGCGTCGGTCAGCCGCATCCACATCGAGCGCGCCGCCCGCAAGGCCAACATCACCATCCACACGGCGCGGCCGGGCATGGTGATCGGCAAGAAGGGCGAGGACATCGAGAAGCTGCGCGTCGAGGCCGCCAAGCTGATGAAGATGCAGGTGGTCGACGTGCGCATCAACATCGCCGAGATCCGCAAGCCGGAGCTCGACGCGACCCTGGTCGCCGAGAGCATCGCGCAGCAGATCGAGAAGCGGGTGATGTTCCGGCGCGCGATGAAGCGCGCGGTGATGAACACCATGCGCAGCGGGGCGCTGGGCGTGAAGGTCCGCATCGCCGGCCGCCTGAACGGCGCGGAGATCAGCCGCTCGGAGTGGGTGCGCGAGGGCCGCATCCCGCTGCACACCTTCCGCGCGGACATCGACTACGGCACCGCCGAGGCCCGCACGACCTACGGCGTGATCGGGATCAAGGTGTGGGTGTTCAAGGGCGAGGTCTTCGAGCAGGAGGCAGCCGAGGCCGCGCCGGCCGAGGATGCCCAGAAGCCTGCGGCGGAGCCGGCGGCCGGCTGAGCCAGCGGAGTACCTGAATCATGATGCAGCCCAAGCGCACCAAGTACCGCAAGATGCACAAGGGGAACCTCGCAGGGGTTTCCACGCGTGGCAGCACCGTCGCCTTCGGCGACTACGGCCTCAAGGCCACCGGCCGCGCGCGCATGACCGCCCGCGAGATCGAGGCGGCGCGCCGCGCGATGACCCGCTACGTGAAGCGCGGCGGCCAGGTCTGGATCCGGGTGTTCCCGGATGTGCCGATCACCCAGAAGCCGCTCGAGGTCCGCATGGGCAGCGGCAAGGGCAACGTCGAGTACTGGGTCG
>Ga0316603_10002495_pt1 | contig 10115 bp, 7 predicted proteins | sample OWC_soil_day10_n_FD_207649 | JGI IMG/M metagenome (GOLD analysis project Ga0316603, IMG submission 207649) | Wetland soil microbial communities from Old Woman Creek delta, Ohio, United States - OWC_soil_day10_noCT | ecosystem: Environmental > Terrestrial > Soil > Wetlands | place: USA: Ohio...
GGCGAGATGACGCCACCCGACGCGCAGCACGCCGCGGGCCCGTGCTGCGCCGATCACATCGAGGAGATGATGTTTGGCACCTCGACGTGGGGCAAGGTGTTCGCGATCGCACGCAGCCAGTCGCGCGGCACCAACGAGCCGGACCTGATCCGGATCATGGCGCAGAAGCCCAGCACGGTGGTGACGTTCAATCCGGCGCCCACCGGCACCTGCCCGATGCTCCAGCCCGGCAAGTTCTGCGAGGTCAAGATCGCGGTCGACACCGCGATCACCTCGACCGAGCCGGTCCTCGTCGGTCATTACCTCGAGTCCGCGATCTGGCAGGACCCGTTGTTCGGCAGCGCGATCGGCGAGGGCGACCCGTCGTTCTCGCTCGGCGTGCCGACCGAGCAGTACCGCACCGAGTACACGGTGCTGGTGCCGCAGGCGTACAGCAAGAACTTCCTGTCGATCTCGGCACCCGCGATCGGCGCGGTCACCGTCGACGGCCTCACGGTGGCGCTCCAGCCGTTCGCCGGCATGTACCGAGGTGGCCGCATGCAGGTCAACGCGGGCCAGCACAAGATCGTGTGCCCGGCCGGCTGCGGCGTGGAGGTCTACGGCTACTCCGATGCCGTGTCGTACATGTTCGCCGGCGGGCTCGACCTCAAGAAGATCGTCCTCCAGTAGGGTGCCCCCTAGCCGAGTGCCACGGCGGCCCTGGCGAGGGCGTCGGCCATCGCGGTGGCATCGGGGTAGCGGTCGTCCGGGTGCTTGCTGAGCGACTGGGCGATCACGGCATCGAGCTCGCGGGGCAGGGCGGGATCGAGGGGCGGCGGCGGGGCCTCGAGGTGCATCTCGACGAGGTCGAAGTCGCTCTGGGCGACGAAGGGCGGGGCGCCCGTCAGGAGCTCGTAGAGGATGACCCCCATCGCGTAGAGGTCGCTGCGCTGGTCGATCGGCTCGCCGCGCAGCCGCTCGGGCGCGATGTACGTCAGGCTGCCGACGACCGCGCCCTGCTGGGTGAGCCGGGCGCTGCCCTCGAAGCTCGCGAACCCGAAGTCGATCAGCACCACGCGCTCGGTCGGGCCCGCCGACGGCTCGAGCATGATGTTCGCGGGCTTGAGGTCGCGGTGGAGGATGCCGGCGGCGTGGACCTCGGCGAGGCCCTGGAGCGCTTGCCAGGCGTAGCTCGTGGCGCGCCGTGGATCGATCCGCTGCTCGGTCTTGATGACGTCACGCAGCGACTTGCCGCGCAGGAGCTCGACGACCAGGTAGGGCTCGTCGTGCACGGTGACACCGGTGGCGAGCAGGGCGGCGACGTTGCGATGGCGGAGCAGGGCCTGGACGTCAGCCTCGCGCGCGAACCGTTGACGCCCGGCGGGATCGGCCTCGATCGCGTGGCGGAGCACCTTGAGCGCGACGTAGGCGGAGGTCGAGAGGTCGAGCGCCCGGTAGACGTCCGCCATCGCGCCCTTGCCGATCAAGGCATCGACACGAAACTGCCGGCCGATGATCTGGCCGATCCGATCGCCGCGATCCGCTGCCACAACAGCGCGGACCATAGCATTTCTGCTATACGAGGTTCGTGCCGCGCCACCTCGTGAGCATCGCCGACCTGGACGTCGCCGAGATCGTGAAGATCCTCGATCACGGCGACCGTTACATGGCGTTCGCGAACGAGCCGATCAAGAAGCTCACCTCGCTTCGCGGCCGCACGGTCATCAACCTGTTCTTCGAGAGCTCGACGCGGACCCGGACGTCGTTCGAGCTGGCGGCCAAGCGGCTGTCTGCCGAGGCGATCAACATCGCGGCGTCGTCGTCGTCGACGAGCAAGGGCGAGACGCTGCTGGACACCGCCGACAACCTGATGGCGATGCACCCCGACGCGATCGTGGTCCGCCACTCGTTCGGGGGGGCCGCGGCGATGCTCGCGAAGCAGGTGAACTGCTCGGTGATCAACGCGGGCGATGGCCAGCACGAGCACCCGACGCAGGCGCTGCTCGACGCGGCCACGATCCGGCGCACCAAGGGGAAGGCCGGATCCATCGAGGGCCTCGAGATCGCGATCGTCGGCGATATCTCGCACTCTCGGGTCGCGCGCTCGAACATCCTCTGCCTCACCAAGCTCGGCGCGCGCGTGCGGCTGGTCGCCCCGTGGACGCTGATCCCGCGCGGGATCGAGCTGATCGGCGGCGACCTGACCCGCGAGCGTGTGCGGGTCGTGACGCGACTCGACGAGGGCCTCGAAGGCGCCGACGTCGTGATGATGCTCCGGGTCCAGCACGAGCGCTCGGGCGGCGAGGCGCCGCGGTTTCCCAACACGCGCGAGCTGTCGCGCACGTTCGGGCTGTCCGAGCGCTCGCTGGCGTTCGCGAAGCCCGATGCGATCGTGATGCACCCGGGACCGATCAACCGAGGCGTCGAGATGTCGTCGCAGGTGGCCGATGGCCCGCGTGCGGTGATCCTGCACCAGGTCGCGTGGGGCGTCGCGATCCGGATGGCGGTGCTCGAGCGCACGATCCTTGGCGAGGACGCCGGGCGAGCGATCGCGTGAGCAAGCCCGCACTCGTGCTGCGCGGCGTCTGCAAGCAGTTCGGCAACCATGTCGCGGTCGACGACCTGTCGTTCGAGGTGCCGCGCGGCGTCGTCTACGGGATCCTCGGGCCCAACGGCGCGGGCAAGACGACCACCCTGCGGATGATCAACGACATCATCGCGCCCGACGCCGGCTCCATCACGATCCTCGACGGGCTGTCGACCGGAGCCGAGGCCGCCAAGCACATCGGTTACCTGCCGGAGGAGCGCGGGCTGTATCCGAAGATGCCCGTGATCGAGATGATCGAGTTCATGGGCCAGCTCCGCGGGCTGACGCGCGCGGAGTCCAAGCGGCGGGCGACGAAGTGGCTCGACCGGCTCGGGCTCGGCGACTGGACGAAGAACAAGGTGCAGGATCTCTCGAAGGGCATGCAGCAGAAGGTGCAGTTCGCGACCGCGCTGCTTCACGAGCCAGCGATCGTGATCCTCGACGAGCCGTGGAGCGGACTCGACCCGATCAATGCCGAGGTGCTGCGCGACGTCGTCGACGAGATCCGCAACGAGGGCCGCACCGTGCTGTTCTCGACCCACCAGATGGAGCAGGCGGAGAAGGTCTGCGATGCCGTGTGTATCATCGCGCGCGGCAAGAAGATCCGCGAGGGCAAGCTGCGCGACCTCAAGCTAGCCTTCGCCGCCGAGGGCCTCGTGGCGCTCGGGTTCACCGACGACGTCGGACGCGACAAGGCCTACGTCCTGCTCGACGACCGCACCCTGGTCGCGGAGCGCAGGCCGCCCCGCCACGGGGATCACGCCGACTGCGAGATCAAGCTCGCGGACGGCGTCACGCCGCCGAAGCTGCTCGCGGCGCTCGTCACGGCGGGCATCGGGATTCGCCGGTTCGAGGTCGTGGTGCCGACCCTGCACCAGATCTTCGTCGCCGAGGTCGGGGCCGCGGCCGCTGTGGCCGAGCGGATGGTGCCTTGAAGGGCTTCCGCGACACCATGGTGATCGCGCGCCGCGAGCTGCTCGAGCGCGTCAAGACCAAGTGGTTCCTCGTGATGACGCTGATCGGCCCGATCGGCATGGTCGCGATGATCGTCATCCCGGCGCTGATCGCGAAGAGCAGCACGAAGGGCGCCAAGATCGAGATCGTCGATCGCAGCGGCGCCCTCGCTCAGCCGCTCGACAAGGCGCTCGGGCTCATCGAGTGGAAGCCGGCGATCGTCTCGCCGGACACCACGGACGCGACCGAGAACGCCCGGATCCGCGACCGGCTGATCAATGGCTTCATCGTCGTGCCCAAGAACGCGCTCGACGGCGGCGAGATCATCTATCGCGGGGACAACGCGTCCGGCCAGGTGGTGCCGATCATCCTCCGCCAGGTGGTGAGCCTCGTCGTCCAGCGCGAGCGCGGCAAGCGGGTCGGGGTCGACGAGGCCTCGCTGGCCAAGGTCCTCGCTCCCCCGAACTTCACGACGATCCAGACGAACGGCGAGACCGAGGGGTCGTCGGGGGGCGGCGCGTTCATGATCGCGTACATCCTCGGGATCATCCTCTACATGGTGATCACGCTGTACGGCGTCGCGGTGATGCGCAGCGTCGTCACCGAAAAGACCAGCCGGGTGATGGAGTTCCTGGTGGCCGCGGTGAAGCCGAGCTCGCTGATGGCGGGCAAGATCCTGGGGGTCGGGGGCGCCGGCCTGATCCAGATCGCCGTCTGGCTCGCGATGGGCGCGATCTCGCTCGCGAATCGCGACACCATCCTCGGCTGGTTCGGGGTCGCGGGCGGTGGCCCCTCGCTGCCCCCGCTCGAGCTCGCCGAGATCACGGTGGTGCTCGTGTACTTCGTGCTCGGCTTCTTCTTCTACTCGGCGATGTATGCAGCGGTGGGAGCCATGGTGTCGTCCGAGCAGGACACCCAGCAAGTCCAGATGCCGGTCACCATGCTGCTCGTCATCGGCATGCTGTGCCTGGGGATCGTCAGCAACGACCCGCGTGGCTCGGCGGCCACGACGATGACCAACGTCCCGCTGTGGTCGCCGATGCTGATGCCGATGCGGTACGTGCTCGGGGGGGCCACCCTCGGCGAGGTTGCGATCTCGCTCGCGATCTTGCTCGCCTCCACCCTGCTGGTCGTCCGAGCTGCGGCCAAGATCTACCGGGTCGGCGTGCTGATGTATGGCAAGCGCCCAGGGGTCCGAGAGCTGATTCGCTGGCTTCGTTATTGAAGTGTTCCAGCGACTTGCCACCCGGCCGACAAAGCCGCGTACACTGGCATCATGCGCTGTCGTCGTCTGGGGGGGTGGTGTGCAGCGGGGCTCTGCTCGTTGATCAGCATGCGGCCTGCGATCGGGCAGCCCGCCGAGATCAGCGCGGCGAGCGGGACCGCAGGCACCGAGGTCGATCCGCCTGCAACGTCATCACCAGCACAGCCCCTCGGCTACGCCGCGATGCCGGGCGGCTTGCACGTGCCGACGGCAGACACGCTGCGGGCCGGCGAGCTAGGCGTCAGCCTGCTCGGCGGCTTCGGCGTGCGCAACACCCTGCTCGGCCCCGACCACAAGCTCCATCGCGGGCTCGGCGAGGTCGCGGTCTCGTTCGCGCCGGCCGACCTCATCACGGTCGCGCTCGCGTTCGACGGCCGCTACGACACGCACTCGGGCCTGTCCGCCTCCGGCGATGACGGGTATGTCGGCGATCCGCACCTGCTCGCTCGCATCGCCAAGCCGTTCGGCCACGATCGTCTCGGCGCGCAGCTCGGCCTCTGGGTGCCCGGCAAGGACGCGCCATCCATCGCGTTCTCGGCGATCTCGATCGAGGCACGCGTCCTCGGATCGATCCAGGCCGGGTCGGGGACACTCGGCTTCGATGCCGGGTTCCGGTTCGACAACAGCGCCAACTCGGTCGAGAATCCGAACAAGTTCTCGGCCGAGGATCGGGTCTCGCTCGGCGTGTCGGACTTCAACGCCGTGCTCGCCGGCGCTCACTTCCTGGTTCCCGCCGGCAAGGCGTACGTCGGGCTCGAGGTCAGCGCGGACCTGTTCGTCGGCAGCGGCGCGCCAGGACCGATCCTGCGCGGCGGTGCCACCGGTGGCTTCCACCTCAATCCCCAGTGGACCGTGCTCGCGTTCGTCGAAGGCGCCAAGGTGCCCGGGGTGTCGTATGGCGACGTGATGCGTGGCGACGTGACGCTGATCCCCTACGAGCCGGTGGTGACCGGTGGAGTCGGACTGCAGGCGCGGTTCGGCGTCAGCCGCGCGCGCGGTCACGGCCAGCTCGGCAAGACCGACAAGAACGACAAGAACGGCAAGCCCGAGCCCTCCACCATCATCGAGTACGCCGAGCTCACCGGCCAGGTCACCGACGAGGCCGGCAAGCCCGTCGAGGGTGCGCAGGTCACCGTCAAGCTCAAGCTCAACACCGGCTCGGCGGTCACCGACGCGACCGGCAACTACACGGTCTCGAAGCTGCCGATCGGCAAGACGGTCGATGGCAAGACCTCGCTCGACGACACCGTCGCGGAGATCTCGGTCGAGGTCGCCGGCAAGAAGCCGTCGGTCTCGACGATGCCGCTCGTCAAGGGCCCGAACGTGAGCGGCAAGCTCGCGCTCGAGCCAGTGCTGCCGCCGGGGACGCTGAAGGCGCTGATCCGCGCCGCCGGTTCCGGCAAGCCCCTGGCCAATGCGGTCGTGACGATCGACCCGGGCGGCCTGACCTCGACCGCCGATCGCGACGGCCGGATCTCGATCGATCTGCCGCCAGGCACCTACAAGGTCACCGCGACGATCGCCGGGTTCAAGCCGCAGACGCTCGATGTCGTGATCGAGAGCGGCGTCGTCGTGAAGAACTTCGAGCTTCCTCGGTAACCCCGTGAGGTGCGCGTTCCTGCTGCTCGGTTGTCTCGCCTTCGGGCTGGTGGCTTCGGCATGCAGCCAGAAGTCCTCTCCGATCGCCAAGCTCGAGCAGGCGGACGGCCCGGTCGAGAAGCAGTCCGGCGGAGGCGCCTGGGAGAACGCCGCGCTCGGCACCGCCTTCTTCATCGGCGATGCGGCGCGAACCGCCGATGGCGGTGCGCGGCTCGAGATCAGCGGCAGCGCGCAGATCGCGATGCAGAAGCACACGGTGCTGCGGTTCGGCGGCAGCGCCGGGCAGAGCCGGATCGCGGTCGAGCTCGGTGCGATCGATCTCACCGGTGCCGGCACCTACGGGCTCGACATCGGTGACGTCAAGCTGGCGGGCAACGGCACCGTCCGGATCACCGCGAACGGCAACGGCCAGAGCTCGGTCCAGCTGACGCTCGGCGAGGCCCAGGTCTCGACGCTCGACGGTCAACAGATCCAGCTCGTGGTAGGCAGCACGATCGAGCTCGGGGCGGCCGTCGTGACCGCGGTGATCGACGCCGGCACGCCCGATGCGGCCGCGGTCGTCGTGGTGCCGCCCGATGCCATGGTGGTGGAGATCGGCGCGGCCACGATCGAGGTGGTCGGCGCGAGGGCCGAGGTCCAGCTCAACGGCGAGACCGCCCGCAAGCGGCTGTCGCCGGGCACCAGCGCGCTGCCGAGCAACGCGAAGCTCTTCCTCGGTCCGGGCACCACGGCCAAGCTCATCGCCAACGGGGTGACGCTCGATCTCGGCGGAGGCACCCGCGCCAGGGTCACCGAGAGCTATGGCTTCGTGATCGAGGCCGGCACCGGGCGCGCGTCGAGCACCGAGGATGCCTCGGTGGGCTTGCCGGGCGGCGCGATCGGCCTCCAGGGCACGCCCGCGGCACATTCGGACTCCGGGTTCGAGATCGGGGGCAGTGGCACCACGGTCACCCAGCAGCGCGGCAATGCGAAGCTGACCGGCGCCGGAGATAGCTCGTTGTCGATGAGCCGCGGCGAGAGCGCCAAGTTGCTCAAGACCGGCCAGATCCGCCCGCTCGAGGCGATCCCGACCTACTTCGACTTCCGCGTCACGCCCGGCGAGAGCCTCACCGTGCACGATCCCAGGCCGCCGACCTCGGTGCAGTTCGAGTTCGCGGGCAAGTGTCCCGAGGGCGGCATCATCGAGCTCGATCGAGATCCACGGTTCCGCACCGCGAAGGTCAGCGCCGGCAAGGAAGCCGCGAACCACCTCGTGAAGGCCGGCAGCTGGAACTACCGGCTGCGCTGTAGCTCGGGCGCCGGCGAGGGCAGCGCGATCGCCTCGGGCCGGATCTCGGTGGTCGGCGACACCGGTTCGCGAGCCCTGCCGAAGGCACCACCGGTCAACCCGTTCGACATCGACGGTCGAGCCTGGGCGTTCTCCTATCAGAGCGTGATCCCCGACCTCGCCGTGAAGTTCCCGGGCGCCGGCTCGAAGTTCCGGCTCCACCTCGTGCGCGGCAACAAGGATCTGGCCTTCGACTCGAGCTCGAGCGCGCTGCGCGTGCAGGGCTCGGCGCTCTCCGAGGGTGTCTATGACTACTGGTTCGATCGCGACGGCGTGAAGCAGGACAAGATGAACACGCTGAAGATCGACTTCGATCAGACGGCGCCGCAGGTCTACATCGAGTCGCCGCCGAACGGGAAGCCCTGGAATGGCGAGGTCGATGTCCGCGGTGCGGTGCTCCCCGGCTGGAGCGCGGCCGTGGACTCGCTCTCGATCGAGATCGACAAGCAGCGACGGTTCGCGGCCAAGGTCCCGCCACCGCCAGGCGCGGCTCTCGCGATCCGGCTGTCGCATCCGCAGCGTGGCATTCACTACTACCTACGTCGCGCGAAATAGGCGAATATTCGGGCATGCGTCCCCTTGGAGTGGTGTCCATGGTCGGGTTGGTCGTATGCGTGTCCGGATGCGGTGCCGGCGATGGCCCTGCGACCGGTAGCGGCGGCCCGTTCTTCGAGCAGCCGATGTTCTTCAACCGCGACGTCAGTGGCGCCTCGCCTGCGAGCAACAGCGACACGATCATCTCGACGCTGCGCGCCGATGGTGGCTGGGGCAACGGCGATCGCATGCAGATCGACTTCGGGTTCGACGTGCTGCAAGCCGACGCGAGCACGCCGAGGCGCTCGTTCACTCCCACCGACGATTTCTACTCGCCGGACTGCGACGAGGTGGAGATGCCCGTGCCCCCGGCCGGCAATGTCGAAGGCGAGTCGGGCTATGCCTGCACGGGAGGTGGCGATTGCCACCTGCTCGTGTTCGATCCGGGTGCCGGCAAGCTCTACGAGATGTGGCGCGCGAACATCGACGGCGCGTTCGACGGAGGATGTCTCGCGGTCTGGGACTCTCGCCAGGTGTATGGCGACACGCTGCGCGGCGACCAGTGCACGAGTGCCGATGCGGCCGGCTTCCCGATCGCGCCGTTGCTGTTCACCGCCGACGAGGTCGCCGGCGGCGAGATCGCGCACGCGATCCGCTTCATCCTCCCGAACGACCGGGTCCAGCAACAATACGTGCGTCCCGCCACGCATGGCACGGACACCACGGGCGGGTCGACCGCCGCTTCGTATGGCGTTCACCTGCGGCTGAAGGCGAGCTTCGACGTCGCCTCGCTCCCGTCGGAGGGGGCCAAGGTCGTTGCCCGCGCGATGCAGAAATACGGCATGTATCACGCGGATGGCGGCAACATCGCGCTCACCGCGACGAGCGATCGCCACACGACGGCCAAGTGGGAGGGCTTGCTCGATTCGCATGACCTCGCTTCACTGCGCGTCGAAGATTTCGAGGTGATCGATCACGGCGCGCCGATCGACCTCACACTCGACTGCGCGCGCTGACCACGTTTGCGTACATCCAGACTGGGCGCGGCCTACATTGAGCGCGCGCGAATCGTCGTCTTATGCTCGCGCGCATGAGAGGGACACCCACCATGGCGCCACTCGGCTCGCTGGGGACGATCATCGGCATCGCGTGGCTGATGTCGTGCGGTGTTGCGTGCGGGGGCAGCCCGGCAGCCGACGATGACAGCACGTCCCCCGATGCTGCTGGGATCGAACAGCCGCCTGCGGGCGCCGGTCCGTACTTCACGACGCCGATGTTCTGGAACCACGACGTCTCGAACGCGCCCACGTCGGCCGCGAGCGGGACGATGCTCGGCGCGCTGCGCGCAGCGGGCGGCTGGGGCAACGGCGACAAGATGCAGATCGATTTCGGGATCGACGTCCTGACCGCCGACAGGGCCACGCCGATGCGCGCGTTCACGCCGAACGACGACTTCTACTCGCCCGACTGCGATCACGTCGAGCTGCCGGTGCCGGCGGACGGCAACCTCGAAGGCGAGTCCGGGTACGAGTGCACCACCGGTGGCGACTGCCACTTGCTCATCAACGATCCCGCGCTCGGCAAGCTCTACGAGATGTGGCGTGCCGACATGAGCTCCGCGTTCCAGGGCGGCTGCCTCGCCGTCTGGGACACGCACAAGACGTACACCGACACGCTGCGTGGCGATCAGTGCACCAGCGCCGACGCTGCTGGCTTCCCGATCGCGCCGCTGCTGTTCACGGCCGACGAGGTCGCGTCCGGCCAGATCAGCCACGCGATCCGCTTCATCCTGCCGAACAACCGGGTGCGCAAGGGCTTCCTGCGTCCGGCCACTCACGGCACGCAGACCACCGGCAGCGCCAGCGCGCCGC
>Ga0316603_10002500_pt1 | contig 10109 bp, 6 predicted proteins | sample OWC_soil_day10_n_FD_207649 | JGI IMG/M metagenome (GOLD analysis project Ga0316603, IMG submission 207649) | Wetland soil microbial communities from Old Woman Creek delta, Ohio, United States - OWC_soil_day10_noCT | ecosystem: Environmental > Terrestrial > Soil > Wetlands | place: USA: Ohio...
CATGGTCTTCTCCATTTCCACACTGTTGGCATGTGGGCTTTTACTGCCTGGAGTCCAAGCAAACTCCATCGCCAACGCTTTCAACAACGTTGCCGGCGTACCGAACCTTGCAAGTGGCGTTGTCATCGCAGCGATTCTTGGCCTGATCATATTTGGTGGAATCAGACGTATTGCCAAAGTGGCAGAAATTATCGTCCCATTCATGGCGATCATCTATATCTTGATGGCTTTCGTCATCCTGTTTGTCAACTTTGACAAATTGGGCGAAGTGTTCGTATTGATTTTCAGCAGTGCATTTGGCGCCGACGCTACTTATGGTGGTATCATTGGTTCCGCTGTTGCATGGGGCGTCAAACGAGGGATCTACTCCAACGAAGCCGGACAAGGTTCAGCTCCCCATGCTGCTGCAGCTGCAGAAGTATCCCACCCGGCCAAGCAAGGGCTTGTCCAGGCATTCTCGGTATATATTGACACATTGTTCGTTTGCTCCGCTACCGGATTCATGATATTGATGACAGACTGTTTCAATGTCTTCAATGAAGGAACCGGAAAATTCCTCCACATTGGTGCAAGCGCAGAAATGAAGGCACTGGCAGAAACACAAACCGTCGGACCTCAATTCACGCAGGAAGCGGTTTCTACGGTAACCGGAAGCTTCGGCGGATGGTTCGTAGCGATTTGCCTGGCATTCTTTGCCTTCACGACAATCATGGCATACTACTACCAAGCAGAATCCAATGTTGCGTACATCTTCCGTCATCAGGACAGCAAGATGAGACGTACCGTTACCCTGATACTTCGACTGGCTATGATTGTTGCGGTGCTCTATTCCACAGTTGCAACTGCTACAGCAGCCTGGAATGCAGGTGACGTCGGCGTTGGCCTGATGGCTTGGATCAACATCATTGCCCTTTGGATTCTCCAAAAGCCCGCATTGGCTACATTGAAAGACTATGAAGCACAGCGCAAGGCAGGCTTGGATCCCGTATTCGATCCGGAAAAAATCGGCATCAAGAATGCTGAAATCTGGACTAAAATTGCTCAAAGAAATAAAATAAAGTAACCGGAATCCGTTTGAGGATTCGAGGGAATTACTTTGACAGGACAAGAAACAATAAAACCAAAAGGAGGGGTCGACCGACCTCTCCTTTTTGGTTTTGAAGCGGCATGAGTTAACCGTTTAATAGTGCTTGGATTGCTTGATTTTCAGAATCCTTGTCAATTGGATGGTATTTGATATTGTTTTCCTTTGTGAAATCATCTAACACAGACTTACGATAAGCTGAAGGACTGGTGGCGTACCACTTTTGAAACTGGTTATGTAGATGACCACGGTTTGAGAAGCCGACTTCAGTGGCAATCTGATCGATTGACTTATTGGTTGCAGCCAGCAATCTTTCGGCCTCCGAACATCTCGTAATGGACAATAATTCAGAGAAGGTAACACCAATGTTCTCTTTGATATATCTTGACAGGTAAGCTGAGCTTAGAAACTCTTGTTTAGCAATATCAGTTAGTGTCAATTTTTCGGAAAAATTCGACTCAATGTAATCGGCTATTCGATACACTTTATTGAAATCATCCTCATCCTGCCCAATATTTCTTCTGCGAACAACTGCATATCCTTTTGAAGAGTCAACTTGATATGAATAATCATGAAAATATTTAAAAAGAAGTTCGATGAGTGCCTTAGTGTCTTCGTTCAACACCATTTCTGAAGGATTGGGCTTAGTATACTCTGCATATAATTTCGCCATTAAGAAACGCAAATATTTCATTTCTGCCCGATGGGCCATAGCTGAATCTGTCGCATGCGCCACAAAATAGGCAAGCTTAATCTTAGAAAAGTACTTTGTAAAATGATTCTTATCAAACTGTATGATAAGGACTGAACTCTCCGGGTCATTTGATACTATTCTATGTGGGTCACCGGAGTTAAATATATGGACTTCATTTGGCGACATGGTATATTTGATGGCAGCATCATAGACAGTGACCGTACCTTTTAAAACGCAAAGAATTTCCGTACTCTCAGTATGGGAGTGGATTGGATAATAGGATATTCCTGATACTTCTGCGTGAATCCCTACACTGGTTTTGAAGCATATTAGTTCGTTAAAATCATGATTTCTCATTTTTACCACCTCTAGGTCATAATCTCATACAAAGTATAACATATGTTTATATATTATACATATAAATCATAATTACTATAGGCAGAAATAATATGCCCTTCTAGCATTTTTTAGAGTATTATGACAATTAAGAGAAGTAGTCGAACCGGCTGTTAACGAAATAGAGGAGACTTAAGATGTTAAACGGTGAAAAAAATCTTTCCATTCAGAATAAAATAGATGTGTTCAGTGATTCCGTGAATAGCGAATATCAAATGAATTTTGCAAAACAGTATTCGATGATTGGAGATCATGGGCTTTATGGTGGAAAGCATGCTGGCAGCAAGGCGGAACAGGAAGGCTCTAGCATGATTGCTGAAGAGCTAATTCGATTAGGTCTAAAAAACGTAGAGCAAATCCCCATTTCAACGTGTAAGTTCCAATTTAACAACGCAACAATCAGTTTTCCTACGATAAATGGTGGCAGGGTAATTAAGCCATATAGTTATACAGCGCCGGGTACGGATTTTGAAGGGTTAGCTGCTGAGATTGTTGATGTAGGACTCTCACAGAAGGATTCATATATAAATCTTGATGTGAAAGGCAAAATCGCATTGATCGAGGCGATGGGTGTCTTAGAAGGGTCATTCTTATCAGCACAAATCATGCAGGCCGAACTAAATGGCGCAATTGGTGTTATTACATATAGCACAGAAGATGTTCTAAACGAAGAAACCATCCGGACAATGCCTTTGAACTATCTGGCAAAAATTCCTGCAGTTGCAGTTTGCTTGAATGATTCGAAATACATTAAACAAGTAATTGCTGAAAATCCAGAAAACAGGGCTAACCTCCAAGTAGACGTTGAACTGTTGCCAGATGATGGAACCAGTTATGAAGTAGTTGGTGAAATACCGGGTATCAGCGATGAACGAATTATATTCTCCGCACATTTGGATCATTTTTTTCGTTGCATGCAAGACGACATCTCGGCTGTGGTTACACTTCTTGGCATTGCCAGAGGCATGATTGAATCAGGGTACCAACCCCAAAGAACCATCACTTTTGTATTCAACAGCAGCCACGAAACGGGGATGCTGGACGCCAGATACCCCTATATTGTTGGGTCATATAAGCTTCTTAAAGAAAAGAAGCAAGACTGGCTCGGAAAGACAATTCTTGATATCAACTTTGAATATTCGGCGTTGGAACTGAATCAATTGAGTGCCTTTGGATCCCATGAGATTAACAGCCTTTACAGAGAATATTTGAATTATGTCCCGGAAAAAGTGGATGGATTCAATGCTGTATCAAAAGAAGTTGGAACAGATGACTATTTGTTTCTATCATGGGCAGACACGATTTCTTATATATCGAATGGGATACCAACGTTCATGAATGATTCGCTACATGAACAAATATATGAAATGACATCGCCATATATTGGTCGTGATCATTCAAACCATGATAATCTGGAAATCTTTAGCGAGGATGCGCTAAGAACAAATACGAGGCATTTTGGTGGTCTTGGGATTTTCGTTGACAATCTGCCAATTGCGCAACTTGATTTCTCCGAAAGGGCGAGAATCCTTGTACTTACAAATGAAGAGCTGGCCGTAGCGCAAAGGCAATCAGTGGAAACTAGTGACTATGAGATCGCTTTACAAGAACATCTTACTATTGCTACAGGCTTGTATGGAGTCGTTGCAACGAGAAACAAAGATGGCTTCTTGATGACTGAAGAATCGCTAACGATTAACCGTGAAATGCTGCTCATCTATAAAGAGGTTGTTGATACGTTTGACAAAATATCGCCTCAGGATTTTATTACACCTGCCCATAAAAAACATTTAGGTGACATTCAGTTACTGGAAGAAGCCATCGAAGCTATAAAGAATAACGAGGTGGATAGAGCCTTGGCTGAAATCATACCCGGCATTGATATCGCTGCGTGTTCAAAGTATTTTCAGAATGAAATTGTTGAGCATGCTAAGGCGAGAATTAACAGTAAGGACTGGGCACATAAGAGACTTTGGGCAAGAGAAAGAGAGCTTTCCTGCTTGACATTGTTTGATACGATACAGCGCCTACAACAAAAGGCAGGGCAACCAGATGCTGAATATTCATTGGAACTTGAGGAATTGAAAAACGAGGTACAAGCTGAAAAGAATCTATTGGTTCAGTGTCTGGAAAGAGAGACTACATCACTCAGACAGACTACCGAAAGGCTAATTCAACTGAAAAGCAAAATTGAAAGGGACTAGGATGACTGCTACAACGATTGACTTAAAAAATATTCCTTCGCGAGAAGAGTATCTGGAATGGATTGAAGGGTTTACATCTTTACCACATCGTCGGACAGGGACCGAGGAAGGCTGGGAATCCGCAAAATATCTGGAGCGAACTTTCAACCAATTGGGATTGTCAGAAGTAAGAATAGAAGAAGCACCCGCAAATATTCGAAGATATGAAGATTATGCACTGAACATTCATGGGACACCAATCAATTGCTTTCCAATCAATGGCACCTTCCATGAACACGAAAACGGTATTTTTGAATTAGGAATTCGAGGCGAAAATAAAAATATCATCTATCTCGGCAACGGAGATGAAAGCGACTTTCAAGGGATTAATGTAAAAGACAAGTTAGTGGTATGCGACTGTCCTTGGTATGAATCAAATGAGGAGATATACGAGAAAGAATGGTGCAAAAGCGGGGCGTATAAATATGATCCAAACGGAAGTAATAGGAAACAATTGGGAAAGAAGTCTGATTCCTATAGTCCATATAAATGGCCCTACAATTATAGCAGAGCAATGGCTGGTGGAGCAGCTGGGTTTATAGGGATTCTTGTTGATTACATTGATGATGGAATATTTTATAACGAAGACTATACTGAAGAAGTGCGGGCTCACGGCTTTGAGGCATTGAAAACCGCAGGGCTATGGGTTGGTAAATCTGAAGGTGATAAAATCAAGAAAATTCTATCAGGCAGCAAGCAACCAGTAATTGCCGATATGCAACTAAAAGCCATATTTGAGAAAGGAAAAGCAAGGAATGTAATTGGTGTATTGCCTGGAAAAAGTAATGATGTAATCTTAGTTCACTCTCACCATGATGCCGTGTTCTCAGGAGCTGTACAAGATGCTTCGGGTATGTCAGAAGTGATTGGGTTGGCGAAGTACTTTTCCTCTATTCCAGAGGATAAAAGGGATAAAACAATTATGTTTGCTGGATTCGACGGGCATTACTCGGATTATGAGGGACATCGTGACTTTCTGGAGAGAAGAAAAGCTGAAGGCATAAATATTATCCTTGATGTAGTGATTGAACACATCGGTAAAGAAATAGTTCTTGGTGCCCATAACGAACCAATAGAGACTGGTGAGGCAGAACTAAGGATCATGTATGTTTCCGATAATAGTGCGCTATGGAGCTTGGCGAAAAGCGCCATCGAAAGAAACAACATTGAAAGAACCATATTAATTCCGACAAAATCCGCATCTGGTAAGCATAATGACAAATATGAGTTTAGGCAGGATGAGGTTATCTCAGATGCATTCTACTCTGCTGAGGCGGGGATACCGGTAGTTAGTATACTTAGTCCGCCCATGTATTTGTTCCATCCTATGGATCGCATTGACATGGTGGCTGACAAATGGCTGAGGCCGATTGGTATCGCATTCGCAGAAATCATTAGTGGAGTCTTGGGAATTTCCGAGGACTTAGCAATATTTAACAATAAATAAAGGAGAAAGAAAATGGAAAACAAAGAAAAACTGCCCTTTAGCAGAATGCTAGGGTATAGCCTTGGTACTAATATACGGGTTGTGGAAAATATTTTCGCCTTTTACTTCGTATATTACTTAACCACGGTTGCCGGTGTTGATCCTGGGATTGCCGGAATCATCAGCTCATGCGTCGTATTGTGGGCTGCATGTATAAGTCCTATTATTGGGCATTTTGCTGATAGACCCGGCAGAAAAAGAAAGTTGGTATTGATAACCACAGTGCCAATTTCCGTTTTACTGTTCTTACTGTTCTCGACATTTAATTTTGGTGCTACAGGAAATGTTGTATATTTTGTTATCGTAGGATGTCTATGCTACTCAATATACTATATGTTCTTAATCCCATATGACTCTTTAGGGGCAGAACTTTCTGAAGGTTACAATACGAGAACAACAATGAGAGGTTTATGTACAGCATTTGTATATATCTCTGGAATTGTTGGCGGCACCTTGACATTATTCCTTCAAGGTAAGTTCGTTGAAAGTGGCATGTCTCTGGTAAACAGCTGGCACGTGGCTGTTCTAGCGAGTTGCGCCCTAATCCTTATTGCGGGCATATCGTCTTATATAAGCACCAGAAGTGTTGATAAGAAAGGGGAGGCGAGCAGTGAAGTACTTGAGAAACCTCAGAATATTTTCAAGTCATATAAAGAAATGCTTAAATTAAAGCCATTCGTTGCGCTAGTTCTTTTCTGCCTCATCTATTTCATCGGAACCACAATATTGGCAACCGATATTGTGTACTATGGAATTTATAGCTTGGGCTTAAGCGAAGCGGCCGCCTCCTTGTTCTTTACAGTTGCCACCGTTGCAACCTTGATTGCAATCGCCCCGGCAACCGCTTTGATCAACAAATTGGGTAAAAAAAGAGTCCTTATCATGAGTCTTTGGATTTTAATAATCATTGCATTGGTAGTGTTTGTTAAGGGTCCCACCAGCTATTTGGATGGCTGGGCTATCATGATCGGATATTCGTTGACAAACGCAACAGTTTTGATTGCCATTTTCTCCATGTTATATGATGTCAGCGAGTTGGCCGAATTTGTAACCGGAAGACAAAAAGTCGGGGCAGCCGTGGGTGCATTAACCTTTGGAATGGGGATTGCCCAATCAATTGCATATGCGTTGTTTGGATTCATTCTCAAGACTGGTGGATACGACGCAATGGCCATGGAGCAAACAGGCAAGGCAATTGATACAATCACCCTTACAGCAACTGTGATTCCTGCAGCCCTGGTATTTGTAAGCATGATTACGCTAGTTCTTTACAAGATTAATAAGAAAAACTATGAAGCCTTGCTTAGTGCCTTAAATGCAAAAAGAGAAGGGAAAGAATACTCAACAGAAGGCTTCAAAGAATTGCTATAACCTTTAACAATTAATGCATACCTCAAATAACAAAATATGGAGTACTATGCTCCATATTTTGTTATATATTGGACTTTACTTATTAAGCCATGCAAGGGGAAAAATTCAAAGGACAGCAAATGTACAAAAACCTATACCGTTCCAATCCTGAAAAGGGTAACTTTATCATTGATTTTCGTACATTCTATACTAGGAAGTGATCTGCCAATGCGGTTGCACCCGAGGTAATGCTCGAAGGAGTGTTGATTGGTGCGTGGGTCTTCATGTGGGAAGCAATACATTTAATCAGTTTTCAGAGTAATGAAATAATCGGCGGTATAAGAAAATACCACCGATTTTTGAAAGCATCTATAATTTTCACCTACAAGTTCGTTCAGCACAACATTAAAACATAACCTTACTCATCTGATTGATTGCCTTGCTGACTTCCTCGTATGCACCAGGGAACGAACTAGCGGACATCCCTCGAGTTAGGCATGGTATAAAATACATTTTCCCACAGTCCCGGCAAGCCTTTTCGGCTTCCCGAAAAGCAATCTCTGGTGTCCAGTCGGGCAAATCAACGATTCCGGTGTCAATATTTCCCATAAAGGTTAGTTGGCCACCGAATTTATCAATCAGTGCAGGCGTGTTGTTGGTCGTCATGACGCCTTGCCAGATATCAATACCCATATCAATCATATGGGGGACAAGATTCGCGGCATATGAATCGCTGTGATGAACGATGAGTTCGACTCCGTTTGCTTTGTAGAAGTCGTATATTCTCTTATATGGGGTAACAAAGAAATTCTTAAACATAGCAGGGGATATGAATGAAGATTTTTGGCTGCCCCAATCGTCGTGATGAAAGATGCAATCCGGATGAATCTTGTCCACAAGGACTTCAGCATAGCGCAACTCGTAATCGGCAATATAGTCGATGAGCTCATGCATTTCATCAGGCTTCTCACAAAATGCCATCATCGCTTGTTCCATCCCCATTAAATTATGGACCATTTCAAAAATGCCGGGCAAGATAATCCCTGCCACATATTGGTCATTTCGGTCAATACGGTTTGCATGTGCAACCGCAGCAGCCCATGCGGCGTCCGACTTTTCTATTTCAGGTGCATGGACGTATTGACGCCAATCACTGATGTCTTTTAAGACCTTATGTTCCGCATCGTGTAAAGGGAATTTGCCAAGCTGACCTTCTGGCCAACTGAACGTAATTCCCCATTTATTTTTGTTTAGTTCCCCTGGATTCGTTCTAGTATCAAGAGGGGATTCCATGATGATTTCCATAAATTCAAACTGATTCACAAACCGATCCGGCGTACCTCCAGTTATTGTTTCAATCAAATTTTGTTTTCTTGTCAACATGTTAGCCACACTCCTCTCATTAACTTAATCGTGCCAGTTCAAGCGCTTTTGCGGCAGCGCCTCCGGCGTCCTCGGCAAACCCATCAGCCCCTATCTTTTCGGCATACTGCTGCGTTAGAGAAGCACCCCCAACGATAATGCCAAACCCGTTCATCCCGCTATTTTTTATAGCATTGATGGTTTCTTGTAAAGCTGGCATAGTGGTTGTCAGCAATGCGGAGCAGGCGATTAATTTTACGTCCTTGTGTTCCTTGATTGCGTCAAGCCATTTAGAGGTTGGGACATCCACACCAAGATCGACGATTGTAAATCCGGCGCTCTCAATCATCATGGCAACTAGGCTTTTGCCAATGTCATGAAGATCCCCCTCAACGGTTCCAATGATGCATGTACCTAATCCACTGGAGCCGTTGCTGACCAGATGAGGCTTTAGTACATTTACGCCAACACTCATTGCTTTGGCCGCCATTAGCATTTCCGGAATGAAGATTTCTCCCTCAGAGAATTGATCTCCAATAACACCCATTGATGAAATCATTGCATCAAGTATATCTTTTGCTGCTATTCCATCCACCAAAGCATCCGAAATCGCCTGAGCAATTGGTTCGGGATTGCTTTCCTCAATCATCTTTTGAATTTCAACAATTTTATCCATATTGCCTCTCCCTAAGTTTCTTAATAAGATTTTTGGCGTCTTAACCAAATGCATTCGCTGAATGCATTCAGTATAATCTCTTGGACGAAAACTGTAAAGATATTTTTGGGATAAGTCGAAATAATTTCAGCTGATTGCAGCGATATCATTTTGTGCAAAAAAATCCTCACCCGCTAACGTGGTGAGGAGTATTACTGAGTGGATTCCATAAATGCCACAGCCAAATATTATTTTACAAACACCTGTATCAGTCGGGCAAAATATTTTTCGGCGGCATCTTCAAGATTGTACGCACCGTCATGGAGACACCAATCAAATACCAGTCCTCTGGCTGCAATAAAGAGGTAATTGACGATTTCCGTCGTAGTCATGGTATCAATAATCGTTTTTTGTGTCTGTCCACTTTCAATCAGGGACATAAGAAGCTGATACATTTCTCGGTCGGTGGTTAGAAAATATTTATTGTTCGTGTTATATAAGTGTTTTGTAAACTCGAAGTCGGTGGAAGCGGAGTAAATGGCATAATGATGGAAAAAAGCCGTTACCTGGAGCGGGGCAGTTTTTTTACTGAGTATATTCTCCCGGTGAGCTAAAAAATATTCGTCTGCCTGATGGAAAATTTCCATGAGGATGTCGTTTTTTGACTGGAAATGATAATAAAAAGAACCTACGGCAACGCCTGCTTCTTTGCAGATTTCTTCCACGGTAATCTTGTCATAACCATGCTCCTGCATTAACTCAACGGCGGTTTTATAAATCCTAGTTTTTGTGGCGTTTGCTTGTTTTTTACGTAAATTCACTTTTCTCTCTGTGGCCAT
>Ga0316603_10002501_pt1 | contig 10107 bp, 9 predicted proteins | sample OWC_soil_day10_n_FD_207649 | JGI IMG/M metagenome (GOLD analysis project Ga0316603, IMG submission 207649) | Wetland soil microbial communities from Old Woman Creek delta, Ohio, United States - OWC_soil_day10_noCT | ecosystem: Environmental > Terrestrial > Soil > Wetlands | place: USA: Ohio...
AACCACGGCCGCGACGGATTGCCGTCGGGCGCGACGATGCGCCGCGCGATCGGATTGCCGTTGTCGCGATCGAAGAGCAGCCACGCATCGAGCCGCTGCACGGCGAGCAGGCCCTGCACCGCCGTCGTGTCGGTGATCGCGACGCGCGTCGGGATCGGCGGCGGACCGGCTTTCACTTCCGGCGCGGCGTACGGATCGACCGGCTTCGCCGGCTTCTTCTTCGCGTCGGGCTTTGCCGGCTGCGGCAGGCCCGCCGGCGTCGGCTCGGGCGCCTCGGCCGGCCCCTTGGGTACCGGCGGCGGCAACGGATCTGCGACGGGCTTCTCGGGCGCGTCGCCGGGGACCTCGGCTGGCACCTCGGCGTAGGGATCGGCCGGCTTGCCCTTGTCGGGCTTCTTCTTAGGAGCCGGCTTGGGATCCGCGTACGGATCGGCGGGCTTGGGGGCCGGCTTCTTCCTGGCGGGGGCCTTGGGCGCGGGCGGCGTCGGTGCCGGCGTGGGCGCGGGTGGCTGCGCGAGCGCGCTTTGCGCGAACAGCACGAGGACGATCAGCGCGAGTCGTTTCATGGGGCTCCCTAAGCTCGTGCGAGCTCGGCGATCAGCTCCCCATGAATAGCACCGTTCGTCGCCAGTACCTCCCCGTCGTAAAGATCGAACGGGCCTCCTGTCATGTTCGTCACGGTGCCGCCCGCCTCGCGGATGATCAGCACCCCGGCCGCGAGATCCCACGGTTGGAGCCGGTTTTCCCAGTGCCCGTCGAGCGCGCCGCGGGCGAGCAGGCAAAGATCGATCGCAGCCGACCCGAGCCGGCGACACGAGCCCGCCGTCTTCATGAGGTGGCTCCACCGATCGAGGTTGTTGTTCGCGGTCATGTCGTACGGAAACCCCGTGCCGAGCAGCGCCTGATCGAGCCGTGCCGTCGTGCTGACGGCAAGGGCCGCGCCGGTGCCGTCGCGTGCGCCGTGACCGCGTGACGCTTCGAACCACCAATCGAGCAACGGCGCGACGACGACGCCCGCGAGCACGTCCCCGCCTTGCGCGGCCGCGATCGAAACGCACCACAGCGGGAGCCCGTGCGCGAAGTTCACCGTGCCGTCGATCGGATCGACGAGCCAGTGCACGCGCCCCTTGTCGAGCTCTCCCCCGCCCTCTTCACCGATCACGGGAAGGCCCGGCGCGTGCTCCTCGAGGACGCGGCGGATCAGCTCCTCCGACTTCACGTCCCACTCGGTGACGAGGTCGCGCGGGTTGCTCTTGCTCTTCACGCGATCGGGGCGCGCATCGCGGAGCAGCGCCGCCGCGGCCCGTGCCGCCGCGCTCGCAGCGACGAGGAGGTCGCTCACGGGCTACAGATCCAGGCGCATCGCGACGAGCTGCGCGCTCGACGGTCGCGTGAACGTTTCGTGGTTGCCGACGGCCTTCGCCACCGTCGAGCGATCGACGACGCGGAAGCCGAACTTCGCGGCGAAGAAGTCGCTCGCCGCGGCCGTGACGAGGTAGATGCGCCGCACGCCGCGCCAGCGCGCCTGGCTGACCGCCATGTCGGCGAGCATCCAGCCGTAGCCGACGCCGCGCGAGTCGGGGTGCACCGCGAGCGAGCGGAGGATCGCGTCGTCGCCGAGCACCTCGAGGGCGACGGTGCCCGCGAGGCCGTCCTCGTTGTGCAAGAGGAAGAAGTTGCCGGCTTGATCGTCGCGCGCCGGCTCGTCGTCGAGACCGGCCTCGTGCAAGAGCTTGCGGACGGCGTCCATGTCGGTGCGGTGGGCGGGACGCATCGGATCGCCGATCGCGTCGAGGAGCCGATCGTGCAGGCCTTCGAAGCTGCCGGACGACAGCACGCACACGACGTCGCCGGGCGCCGCGCTCTCGGCGAGCTGCTTGACGATGGTCTCGACGTCCGGCGTGTAGCTCGCCTTCGTGCCGCCGCGGTGCAGATCGAGGGCGAGCCGCTCGGGATCGAAGCGCTCGTCGGCAGGAATCTTCGACGGATCGAACAGCCGCCCGACGATCACCTCGTCCGCGTGCGCGAACGCGTCGGCGAACTCGTGCTGGAACGTCTTGCGACGGCTCGTCGCGCTGCGCGGCTCGTAGACCGCGATCAACCGGCGCTTCGGGAACCGCTTGCGCAGCGCCTTCAGCGTCTCGCGCACGGCCGTCGGATGATGCGCGTAGTCGTCGAGCACGGTGACGCCGCCGGCGATGCCGCGCAGCTCCTGCCGCCGCCGCACGCCCGCGAAGCTCGCGATGCCGCGCTGGAGGTCCTTGACCGCGATCCCGCGCGCGTGTGCGACCGCGATCGCGGCAACACAGTTGAGGACGTTGTGGCGGCCGACGAGCAGCGTCTCGAAGCGCTCGACGCGCTCGCCCTTGTGGAACACGTCGAACGCGACGCGCCCCGACTTGCCGACCTCGAGGTTCTCGGCCCACCACGTCGCGTTCGGGACGTCGTCCTCCCGCGGCGCCGAGTCGTCGACGACGGCGTAGCGCTCGATCCGGCAGCTCGCGTGTTTCGCGACCTGCATCGCGTCGGGCGATTCGGCGCAGACAACGAGCAAGCCATCCGCGGGCATCGCCGTCACGAGCTTCTTGAACACGTCGCGAACCGCGTCGAACGACGGAAAGATATCGACGTGATCGAGCTCGACGCTCGTCAGGATCGCCGTGCGCGCGCGGTAGTGCGCGAACTTCGGTCCCTTGTCGAAGAACGCGGTGTCGTACTCGTCGCCTTCGATGACGAAGTCCTCGCCCTTACCGAGCCGGTAGCCTTGGCCGAGCGCGACCGGCACGCCGCCGACGAACAGCGACGGATCGCGACCCGCCTCCATGAAGATGTGCGCGACGAGCGAGGTCGTCGTCGTCTTGCCGTGGGTTCCGCAGATGACGATGGGGTGCTTGCCGTCGAGGAGCTGCTCGCCGAGGATCGCCGGGAACGACGTCAGCGAGAGGCCCGCTTCCTGCGCCGCCTTGACCTCGATGTGGTCTTTGCCGTGCACGTTGCCGACGACGACGAGGTCCGGCTTCCACGCGAGGTTCTCGGCGCTGTACGGCTGCATGACCGGCACGCCCAGCGCCGCGAGCTGCTCGCTCATCGGTGGGTACACCGCCGCGTCGCTGCCACGAACTTCGTGGCCCGCTTCGACGAGCAACCCCGCCACGGCCCCCATCCCGGTGCCGCCGATCCCGATCAAGTGAACCTTCACGTGCGCGCGGCGGAAGGTACTCACCTCGGTCAGTCGGGTAAAGCCTTTTGGCCACGACGTTTAGGGATCGGATATCCTCGGAATGATGGAGGGTCCGCGGCACGAACGGCGTCGGTACTTCCGGGGGAAGGCGCGCCCCGGGCGCGTCCTGCCGGTGCGGTTCCGTGCCGGCGCGCATACGGCGTGGGTCACCGCCGAGACGCGCAACATCGGGGTCGGCGGCGCGTTCGTCATCACGAAGCTCGTCCGGCCGCTCGGCGAGGCGCTCACGCTCGAGCTCGCGTTACCGACGAACGAGCAGAAGTTCACGCTGCCCGCCGTCGTGCGGTGGGCCGACGGCGACGGCATGGGCGTTCAGTTCGTCGGCGTCGACGTCGACGTCCTGCTCGAGCTCAACGACTACTTCGCGACGTTGACCGGCGGCTGACGCACGTCCGTCGACTCGAAGATCTTGTCGGCGCTCGCGGGCACGAAGCCGTGGAACAGGTCGCCGTTCGGCAGGCGATAGCGCAGCGCGAACTCGTAGTAGCACGACGGAATCTTCACCTTCGCGTCGGTGAATTCGACCTCGATCGCGTCGGCCATCGTCGACGCTTGCTCGAGCTGCTCGGCTTGGCTGCCTTTGATCACGCCGCCGCTCGCGTTCATCACGAACGCGTGCTCGACGAGAAACGCGACGAGCGCCTGCAGATCGGGGAACGACGCGAGCGCGCCGACGTCGACGGTGAAGTGGTTCACGCGGAAGCCGAACGCCGCGAACCACGCCGCGTACTCGCTCTCGGCGAGCAGCTCCTGGTACGCGGCGTACGTCACCCGCCACGGTCGACCGGCCCACGGCAGGTCCGGCCGCTTCGCGAAGTCAGCGGGCAGTTGCTCGACGAGCCCGCGGACGATGGCCTGCGTCCTGGGCGACATCTCGGCGAGGCAGAGCTCGCTGATGAAGATCTTCGGCAGGTCCGGATCGTCATGCTGCCAATACCGCGCTCGCAGGTGCTTCTCGTCGAACCGATAGTGCTCGCGGGGGCTCCAGCCGCATGCCTCGAACGGCTTCGCGAGCGCCTCGATCCCGATGTTCGGGGCGTCGTAGGTCCGCAGCGCGACGTGGTCGTTGTGGACGATCTCGCCGCGGTCGACGAGCAGCTGATGGATGCGCTCCGCTTGTGGAGTCGACGCGGTGTAATCGCGCCAGAGGGCGTCGAGCAGCTCGGAAGTCGTCACTGACTGCGGTATGCCATATCAGCGAGCCGTCCGTCACGAGCGCCCGCGCACGCTCCGACTTCTTCGCGCCTCACTGCAGGACGATCGGGAAGCCGACCTTCGTCTTCGGCTTCTGCGTCTTCGGGAACGTGATCTTCTTGACCGCGGTGTCGATGCAGGTCGCCGTCGGCGTTCCCACGAGCTCGCCCTGCTGCTCGTACTCGAGGATGGTGCCGTCGGCGCCGATCGTCATCACGAGCTTCGCCTTGCCGCTGACCTTGTTGCGGGCAAAGCACGCGTTCGCGGCGTCGACCACCGGCTGCATCGCCTGCTTGATCATCGCGCCGGTCAGCGCGTCGGGCAGCTGCGCTGGCTTGCCGCCTTCGGGCGGCAGATCCGTGACGACCGGTTCACCATTGCACGCCTTCTTGTCGGGCGGCAGCCCGGCGGACAGCGGGCTCGACGCGACGATCGTGCCGTCGCATGGCGAGATGACGCGAAACCCGACGATCTCGAACGACAGCCCGTCCCGGCCGTTCACGTTCCACTTCGGTTTGTCGGGGACCTTCACGATGTACTGCACGCGCGCGTTCTCGAGCGACTTCGTCCACGCGGTCGCGGACGCCTCGTCCTTGAACATCTGCGTCGAGTCGTGCAGCACGTGCGTGCGAACCTTGGATCCTTCGAAGCGCGGCGGCGCACCCGAACCGACCACGAGCCACTTCCGCCCTTCGACCTCGATGCCCGCGCAGCGAATGCACGACGTCACCGTGATGCCGAGCGACTTCTTCTGCGGGCTCCACTTCGTCAGCTCGAGCGCCGCGGTCTCGCCTTCGAGGAACAACAGCGCGCCGGTCAGCTCCTTCGCGCGCTTGTCGCGCACGAGCCGGCACTGGCGCTGCTGGAGGTCGTCGCCGGCGGTGCACGCGCCCGTGAATGCCCACACGACGTCGTCGAGCCGACCCACGGCCGTGGCCTTCTCCGCGGCCGCTTCGAAGTTCTGCGCCGACGCGATCGCCGGCACGAGCACGGCGAGGATGGCGAGCGCGACCTTCATTGCAGCTTGTGCGTCAGGTACGCCTTGAGGCGCAGCTCGGCATCGGTCGGATCGTTGACCACGATCGGCACCGACTTCTTGAGCTCGTCGTCGAGCTCCGTGTACAGCGCCTTGCGAAGCGCGGCGTCGTCCGCGAGCTGCGCCGGCGAGCGACCACGCACCGCTTGGTCGGAGAGCTTCGCGCAGTACGACTTGAGCTTGTCGTAGAGCGGGCCGCCGAGGAACGCGCTGATCTTGTCGGCCTCGTTGCTCATGCGCTCGAGCGCGACGTCCGTCGACGACGGCAGGTCGCCGCGGTTGTGCGTCGCCGTCAGCTGCGCGCACACGCGGAGCACCATCACGTCGTCGATCACGCCGATCCCCTCGTTCCAGTCGGGGATCAGGTCCATGCGGCTCACCATGTAGAGCAGCGCGGCGCCGGCGACCTTCTTGGAAGCGGTGTCGGCCTTCGAAGACTCGAGCAGCGTCTTGAACGCGTCGATGTCCTGCCGAATCGTCTCGGCCCAGCCCTTGAAGACGTCGATATGAGCCACGTGCCCTCCTTAACGGCCAACGTACGCCCGTCGGCGCGGGGTGATCAACTCGGCGGCCGGCACATGTTGTTGATGGCCGGCTTGCAGATGCCTCGGTTGTTGCACTTCGGCGTGGTCCCGCCCGCCGATTGCGGGCACGTCGAGTTGTCCCCCGCCGTGCACGTCTGCGTGCAGACCTGGAACTCGCCGCTGAACAAGTGGCACATCCCAGACATGCACTGCGTGTTGCTCGTGCAGTTGTCGTAGATGACGCCGGTGCAGACCGGTGCGGCCGGATCGGCGTCGGGAACGCCGCCTTTGTCTCCGCCACCGCAGCCGACGACCGCGATGACGAACGCGATGAGGATGACCCGCATGACGCGATTGTACGCGCGCCCCGCGGCGCACTTCACTTCATGAAGTCTTGAATCACCTTGGTCGGCTTGTCGGCGGTGATCTGGACCGACACGGTCTTCTTGATGCCCTCCGCCGTGTTCACGAGCGTGATCTTGTGCGCGCCCGCGGGCAGCGCGATCGAGCGCTGCGGCGTCGTGAGGCCCGTGGGCTTGCCGTCGACCAGGATCTCGCACGGCGGCTTGCTCGAGATCATCAGCGTGCCTTCACCACCGGCATCGGCCTTCGGCGCGACCTTCGCGGGCTCGGGCTTCGTGGCGATGGCGCCGTCGATCGCGGCGTCGATGCCCGACGACGGCGTCGATTTCCCCGACTCGGCCTTGGGGGTCGCCGGCTTCTCGAGCTTCGCCGTCGCGGGCTTCTCGGCGACCGGCTTCTCGAGCTTCACCGTCGCGGGCTTCTCGGCGACCGGCTTCTCGAGCTTGGGCGCGACGACGGCGGGTGCGGCGGGCGTTGCGGCGGGCGCGTTCGACTTCGCGCGCGACAGCTTCACCGACACCCGCTTCTGCGTCGACGGATCGAGCGGCTCGACGACGGTCGCGCGGCTCTCGGAGCTGAACACGAGCTCGTACTTGCGCGCGATGTCGACCGCCGCGCTGACCGGCGTCGTGCCGAGGAACGTCGTCTTGCCGCGATCGATCAGCATCACGGTCGCGCCGGTCGGGTTCGAGTCGATGCGCACGTCGACGAGCGTCGGCCGCGCGGTCGCCGGATCCTCGACCTTCGCAGGCTCGGCCTTCGCAGGCTCGACCTTCGCAGCGACGATGTTCGGCGGCGTGACCGGCGGCGGCGCCGGCTGCGGAGCGACGATGTTCGGTGGCGTGACCGGCTCGGCCTGCGCGACGGGTTCGTCGTGCTTCACCGGCGCGGCCTCGTCGGTCTTCGCCACCTCGACGGGTGTCGCCGCGGTGTCGCTCGTGACCGGCATCGTGATCTTCTGACCCTCGGTCGGCTTCGGCTGGCGGCGCTTGCCGCCATCGCCGTCGAACGCGAAGTAGCCGCCGATGAAGATGCCCGCGATCACGAGCACGATCATCGGTCCGATCAGCTTGCCCGCGATCAGCTTCCAGTCGTTGCGCTTCGCGACCTGCTGCGTGCCGATGTCGTGCTCCATCCACGACGACGACGCGGTCGGCTCGAGGAGCGTCGGCGGCGGCGCGAACGGCTCGTCGTCGAGCGTGTACGGCGCGGCGACGGGCATCTGCTTCGGGTGCGGCGTGCTCGTGACCGGCGTCGACGCCGGGACGATCGGATACGAGAAGCTCGACGTCGGCTGCGCGCTCGGCCGCACCGGCGGTGCACCACTCGCGCGGATCGTCGGCACGGGCGGCGGCAGCGTCGGGCGCGTCGGGCGCGTCCCGATCGCATCGGCAAGCGAGCCGCTCGCACGCTCGGGGAGACGCTGCGCGTTCGATCCCTGAGCGGCGAAGCCTTGCGTCGTCGGACGCGTGAGCGTGGCCGGCCCCGGGTTCGTCACCTCGGCGTCGTCGTCGTGGTCGTCGAGCGTGAGCGGCGGGATCGTCGCCGAGCGGTGCGGCGGCGCGGTCGTGATGCGCACGCGGGGCGGCACGGCCTTGATCGTCTGGAGGCCCTGCTGCGTTCCGATCGGCGCGCGTGCCCGCGGCAGCGGCGCGACCTCGCCGGCGCCGTGAATCGGCGGCACCGTCGTCGACATCCGAGGCGCGCTCACTTTCTTGGGCGCGCGCTGCGGCTTCGCCTCCTGAAACATCAGGTCTTCCGACGGATCTGGAGGGAGCGGCTTCGCCGTCGCGACGAGCTCGATGAGCTGATTCACGGCGGTCGATTCGGTGTTCTTCTCGGCCATCGGTACGACCTCGGCTGGAGGGGTGTAGGCGCGGAGAATTGCGGAAGGATCGACTTCACGCAAGGGAAATCCCGAACCCGGGTCGCGGGATTTTCGTCGCCAGTGGGCGAACTTACGAAACAAACATCGGCTTGGATCCGCCCCGAAAACCGATACCTGAAGTCGCATCACCGAACGAGGTCCGGCCAGCCGTACAAGGGGCCGGGAGTGCTCTCCGGAGTACCTATAACCACAGGAGATCAATTGACTCCCGGTGACCATATACATAACGTATGGCCATTCATGGCGGTGCTTGACGGTGCGTTCGGGGACCTTCGGAAGCTCGCCGATTGGTTCTCGACGAGCCCCCAGCGGTCCTCGCTCCACATCGAGCGGATCATCGGCCGCCTCGGCGCCACCGCGGTGCCGCTCCTCGGCCGCGAGCTCCGTAGCCGCGACGGCCGTCGACGAGAAGCCGCCCGCGATTACCTCGCGTCGCTCGCGAACGGCGACGCGCGCGCGCGCGTGATCGACGAGCTGCGCGCGATGCTGGACGACACGATCCACGACGAGCTCAAGGTCTGCACGCTCGGTCTCCTCGCCGAGCTCGGCGAGCACGCGGAAGCGCGGTTCGCAGATCCGAGCGCGATGCAACGGCGCTCCGCACTCGCGCTCGCGGCACAGCTCGAGACCGCATCCGACGTCGCGAGCGCCGCCGACATGATGGTGCGCCAGCTCGACGACGCGGCGATCACGCAGATGATCGAAGCGCTCTCCGAAGCCGCGCCCGACGCGGCGCTGCGGCTGTCCGCCGAGCTCGCCGGTCGACTCGATCTGGATCCGGACATCCGCGAGCGCATCGCGACGTCCACGAGCGCGCCCGCCCCCGCGGCGCCGTCGACGTCGCGTCGCCCACCGCGCCCGACGCAGGTCGCGGTGCTCGTCGACGCGTCGGCGCGCCTCGTCGTCGTCGCGTCGCGCAAGCTCAACGGCGAGCGGCGCTGGCGCCGGTGGGCCGTGCTGATCGGCTCCGCGGGCCAGATCGAAGACTGTCTCCACGAAGAAGCCGTGCCGCGCACGCCGAACGGCGAGGACGCCGACGCCGGGCCGCTGATCGCGAGCCTCGTCGCCGACGGCTACCGCGTCGCGAGCACCGATCTCGATCACGCGCGCACCGTCGTCGCGGCGGCCGCGCGGATCTCGGCCTCGCGCCCGGATCCGCAGAGCCTGACGTCGGCGTACTACCTCGGCCGCGACCTCCTCGATCTCGGCGATGCGCACCTCGGCCCGCGCCGCGACTCGTCGACGCTCGCCCTCGCCCGCGCGATCGAGCTGATCGCCGACGGCGAGCACGCGCGCGCACGCGCGCTCCTCGAGCGCTGCCCGAACGCCGAACAGCTCGCCGATCACGCGGCCGCCGTCGCGGGCTGCGCCCTCGCGCAGGGCCGTCACGCCGACGCCGTCGAGCCGCTCGGCCGCGCGATCGCGCTCGAGCCCGCGTGGCCGCTGCACCACTGGAACCTCGCCGCGTGCTTCCACGCGCTCGGCGACACCGCCGGCTGCTACCACGCGCTCCGTCGCTTCCTCGCGACGAGCGCGCGCCCGACGGCGCTGCACGGCGATCCGGATCAGCCGGCGCGCCTCGCGTTCGCGGAGACGCGGCTCGCCGAGCTCGAGCGCGCCGCGCGACTCGCCGGCAGGTCGCTCGCACGGCGGCGGCGCGCGCGGCGCTCCTCGTCGAAGCGCCGCTCGATGCCGTAACTACTTCTTCGAGAGGTTGTACGTCAGCTTGATGCGCGTGTTGCCCGGCATGCCGCGCTTCGGCAGCTTCCAGGTCTTCGCGGCTTCCGTGACGCACGTCGCGACGGCCGCCAGGTCGGCGACGCCGCCCTTCGGCTCCGTCGACGCGCCCTTGATCACGCCG
>Ga0316603_10002502_pt1 | contig 10107 bp, 9 predicted proteins | sample OWC_soil_day10_n_FD_207649 | JGI IMG/M metagenome (GOLD analysis project Ga0316603, IMG submission 207649) | Wetland soil microbial communities from Old Woman Creek delta, Ohio, United States - OWC_soil_day10_noCT | ecosystem: Environmental > Terrestrial > Soil > Wetlands | place: USA: Ohio...
GCTCGACCCGCACGCGCGCGCGTTCGACGTCGGCGTGCTCTACGATCCGACGCACGCGCTCGAGGCCGAGCTCGCCGAGCGGCTGATGTTCCAGCTGCGCGCCGCAGGGCTCGCCGTCCGCGCGAACCAACCCTATGGCGGTACCGGACCCGCGATCTGCACGGCGTTTCGCGAGCAGCTCGGCCAGGACTACGCCGGGATCCAGCTCGAGACGTCGCACGCCGTGACGCGCTCGAGCGGCGGCTGCGCGCGCGTGGCCGCGGCCGTCGTGCCGTTCCTCGAGTCGCTCTAGAAAGCGCGCCCTTGCCCGGCGACTACCAGCTGTCGTCGGGCAGCTCCATGAGGTCGAGATCGCCGGCCTCGATCAGCTTGCGGGTGAGGCCGATGCCCGGCAGCACGTTCTTCACGTAGAACCGCGCCGCGGCGAGCTTGCCGCGATAGAACGCCTTGTCCTCGCCTTGCGCCGTGGCGAGCTTGGCGAGCGCGACCTGCGCGCTGACCGCCAGCCGCCAGCCGATCACGATCTCGGCGAGCGCGAACAGGATCCGGTTGCCCTGCAGCCCAACGTGATAGATCGACTGGGCGAGCTTGCCGAGCATCGTCCCGATGATGCCCTGGATGTCTCCGAGCGCGGTCTGCAGCGCCGCTTGCTCGACGCTGAGCTCCGCCGGCAGGCCATCGGCGGTCGTCTTGATCTGACCGAGCAACAGATTCAGCGTCGCGCCGCCATCGCGCCCGATCTTGCGGAAGAACAGGTCGAGCGCCTGGATGTGGGTCGTGCCCTCGTACAGCGAGTCGATCTTCTGGTCGCGGATGTACTGCTCGATCGGATAGTCCTGGCAGTACCCCGAGCCGCCGAAGCACTGCAGGGACACCGCGAGCAGCTCGTAGACCTTCTCCGAGCCATAGCCCTTGATGAGCGGCAGCAGCAGGTCGTTGAGCGCCTCGAGCGCCTTGGCATCGGGGCTGCCATGTCCGCCCGCGAGCTCGACGCGGTCCTGCACGTTCGCGGTCCACAGCACCACCCCGCGCAGGCCCTCGGCAAACGCCTTCTGCAGCATCAGCATCCGGCGCACGTCGGGGTGGCGGATGATCTCGACGCGTGGCGCGGCCTTGTCGGTGGCCTTCGCGAGATCGGCACCTTGCTTGCGAACGCGCGTGTACTCGAGCGCGTTCAGATACGCGGTCGACAGCGTCGCCATCGACTTCGTGCCGACGGCCATCCGCGCGTACTCGATGACGTGGAACATCTGCGCGATGCCGTCGTGGACCTCGCCCATCAACAGGCCGCGACACGGGATCCCGTCGCCGAGGGTGAGCTCGCACGTCGCAGAGCCCTTGATCCCCATCTTGTGCTCGACGTTGGTGACGACCGCACCGTTGCGGGCGCCGATCGAGCCATCGGCCTCGACCCAGTACTTCGGGACGATGAACAGCGACAGCCCCTTGGTTCCTGGCTTGGCACCTTCGGGCCGCGCGAGGACCATGTGCACGATGTTCCTGGGATGATCGAAGTCACCGTTGGTGATGAAGCGCTTCACGCCCTCGAGCAGGTACTCGTCGCCCGCCACGTGCTTCGCCTTCGTCGTACCTGCCCCGACATCCGAGCCGGCGCTCGGCTCGGTGAGCACCATCGTGGCCCCCCAGTGCTGCGCGAGCATCGGCTCGGTGAAGCGCTGCTTCTGAGCCGGCGTGCCGAGGGCGTCCAGGATCTTCACCATCGCGTTGCCCAGGACGTAGAAGCAGATCGCCGGGTTCGCGCCCGCCATCAGCTCGAACGCGGCCCACTGGACGCTCGGCGGCGCGCCGTAGCCCCCGAGGTGCTCGGGAAGCTCGAGCTTGCCCCAGCCGCCGGAGTAGTACGCGTCGAGCGCCTTCTTGAACCCGGCTGGCAACGTGACGTTGCCCTTGCCATCGAACGTGGCTCCCTCGCGATCGCCTGCCGCGAACGTCGGGGCCCACGCGGACTGCATCACCTCGAGAAAGCCCTCGAGCGAGGCACGCGCGGTCGGTTCGTCCATGCTGTCGAACGGCGCCTTGCCGAGGACGCTCGACTGGATGCCGAGCACCTCGAACAGCTGGAAGAAGATATCGCGAAGATTGGGTCGGTAGTGGTCGACGGTCGTCACCGGGGCAGCATAGCGCTTAACAACCCGGGGTCGTTTGCTTGGCGAGGTTCAGTGTCTGCTTCAGTAACTTCATCAGAGGGGGAACCCTCATCAGGTCGTCGTTCTGGTAGCAATCGGTCGGACCGATCTTGCCGCGTACGTGGATCGCGTAGTTACCGGATGGCATGCTCGCGACGGTCAGCGTTTGATCGGCCTCGATGCACGGCGCCTCCACCGGCGAGGCGCAGTCCACGGTGTAGGTGCTCGCCGGGGTGCCCGAGATCGTGAACGTCACGGGCTCGCAGGCTCCGCCGGCGTGGACCAGCGAGATCGTGGTCCCGGTGATCCCGGCGCCCGACGCGCTCGTGGCCCCGCAGTTGGTCGCCTTGCCGGTGACGAGGTTCAGCTCGACGGCGCCGGTCGCGTCGACGACGAACGTCACCGGTGCGAGCTCGGTGATCTGGCCCGACATGACGATCACGGCCTGCTGCTGGGTCGCGGTCGTGAGCTGCCCGACGAGCCCGTGGAGCTCGAAGTCGACGTCGTAGATCCCGGGCACGACCGTGGAGGTCGTGCCGCTCGCGCTCGTGCAACCAAGCACCTCGGTCGAGGCACCCTGCACGTTGTGGTTACGAAGCACCATCGTGACCAGCTGACCACCGACGTCGTCACAGGTGATCGGCTGGCCACCGGTATCGGTCAGCGACCATGCGACCGAGAGCTTGCCACCCGGAGGTGGGCTGTCGATCGCGGCATCGGAGGGAAAGCCACCACCCCCGCCACAGCCCGCCACCGCAAAGGCCACGGCCAGCAGACGAAGAGATTGCATGATCCGGCAATCTTAACCCGCCGGACGCGCCAGTTGCGACGCTACAGCGCCGATGCGACGAGCGGCTTGTGCATCTCGACGAAGTGGCACGGCTGCTTCACCGGGCGATGATCGTACGGAGCAGTCCCAACCTCGCGATACCCAAGGCTCCGGTACCACCGCCCGAGCTCCTCGCGCAGGTTCACGATGCGCAGCCGGACCGACTTGGCGCCCATCGCCTCGCACATCGCCTCCGCGATCCGGACCAGCCGCGTGCCGAGCCCCATGCCCTGGAACCCCGGATCGACCGAGAGCATGCCGATGTAGCCGCCGTCCCCGTGCGGCTCGACGTAGACCGCCGCCGCCAGCGGACCCGCGGCTTCGTGCTGCTCGAGCACGAGGAACGCGCCCGAGCTGACCAGCCGCGCGATCTCGTCGGCGTTGGTGCGCTCACCGTCGACGAAGAAGCCTTCCACCGCATAGGCGCGGTTGACGAGCTCCGCGAGGGCGGGAGCATCGGCGGGCTGAGCGCGTCGGACCGAGATCGCGAGATGCGTGGAGTCCATGTACGATCGGTAGCAGGACCCTCTGATCGAACCGGCCGACCGGGGATCGGCAGGCCGAGCCGGGCGCGAGCTGAACCGATCGACGGCGGTCCGCAGCGAACCAAGGATCGGCGCCACCCTGCAGCGAGGGTCCCCCTTGGGGGGAGCGCTCGCTCGGAGCCCGGTCAAGCTTGCTCGACGGCCCGCCGCGTCCGCCTGGTTACAGACGTAACCTTCCGAGATCGCTCAGGACGGCAGGCGACGTTGAAGCGCGGGCCGGCGCTTGCGGTCAGCCATCGCCACATGAACGAGCACGATCACCGTTCCCACAGTCACGTCAGACACAGCCTTCACCACTCGATCAGCAAAACTCCACATGGTTCCTCCATCCACTCGATGCCCACACTCTGAAGATCGCGAGCGACAGCGCTCCCCCCGTTCGGTGACGGTGACGGCACGTTGTCATCCCCCCAAAAACGGGACAACCCTTTTTTCGGACTCCCGCGACGAAACATGGCCCGCAAACCCCGGACCGGATGACCGGGAATACCCTCATCGTTTCACGCATTAAGATCTGATGCGGAGCGTTCACGTCCTCGTCCTCACCGCGTGTAGCGCTGCGAGCAGCGCACCCAACCCCGATGGCTCCACCATCGATCGTGAGGCAGCTCGACCTGCCGCTGCGCGAACGGTCCCATCACGACCGCTCAAGCTCGGCGATGGCGCCAGTACCGCTCGCGTGATCGAGGCGCATGTCCTCGCCTCGATCGACGACGCTCCCGCCAGCGATCGGCCTGCCTACGCGCGCGCGGACCAGCACGTCACGTTGCACGCCGCGATCGTGAGCGAGTCCGCGGGCAAGCGCGTGGTCTACAGCGACGCCAAGGCCGTGGTGCTCGGTGGCAAGCGCCTGAGTCCGAAGCCGCTCGCGAACGCGCCCGAGCTCGAGCTGCGCTGGAACCGCATCGAGCCCGCGGTCGCGACGATGTCCAACGGTGACACCCCGTCCGAGTTTCACTTCGAACCGATCGACTACCGCGCCACGCCGATCGACACCGCCACCAACGCGGCGTCGATCTCCGCCGACGTGCGGCCGACGCTGACGCCGGACTACGGGCACGGCGTCGGCACGATGCGCTACCAGATCGTCGTGCTGCAAGGCGACCGCCTGATCGCCAGCCCGGGGCCCGAGTCACGCCGCGGCAAGGGGGCCGGCGGAGTCACCGATGACGTCCTCCGGATCTCGATCCGCCGGGATGACAGCTACCTCGGCTACCTCACCGAGATGTACGGCCAGCCCTATATCTGGGCTTCGGCAGGGCTCAGCGACACGAGCCACGAGAGCGAGCACCTCGAGGGCTCGGACTGCGCTGACTTCGTCGTCTATGGCATGCGTCGCCTGGGCAAGCGGCTCGGATACACCTGGACCGGTGCGCTGCCCCAGCTCAGCTCGCTGCTCGCGTCGGGCGAGCGGGCCGCCGACGGCGTGTATCGAGATCACGCAGACAAGCCGCTGCCGTTCACGCGGATCGGTGACCTCGTGCTGTTCCCGCGCCACGTCGGAGTGCTCGCCCTCGATCGGGGCACCCTGGGCGTGCTCGATGATCAAGACCTGATGATGCACACCCTGTTCGACTCGCCCAAGGAGCAGGCGATCGGCGAGACCAGCTACGCCGACAAGCCTCTCGAGCTCCGCCGGTTCCGCTAGGGGTCAGGCTCCAGCCAGCCACCTGCCTGCCCGCTCACGTGGTCGTGCGCGCCCCGATGTCGCGGCGGACCTGCTTGCCCGCGAGCTCGATGCGGTCGACCGCGGCGTACGCCTTCGCACGCGCCTGCTCGACGCTGATGCCCAGCGCCGTCACCCCGAGCACCCGGCCGCCCGCCGACACGAGCACGCCATCGCGCCGCTCGGTTCCCGCGTGGAACACCACGACGTCGTCGAGTGCGTCGAGCCCGCCGATGACGTCACCGGTGCGAGGCGACTCCGGATAGCCCGCCGCCGCCACGACCACGCACACCGCGACTCGCGCATCCCAGGCGAGCGCGCCGACCGGCATCTCCCCGAGCGCCGCCCCGAGCAGCACCGCCCCAAGGTCGCCTCGCATGCGCGCCATGATCGGCTGGGTCTCGGGATCGCCGAACCGGCAGTTGTACTCGAGCAAGTACGGCGCGCCGGCGGGATCCACCATGACGCCGGCGTACAGCACCCCGCGGTAGTCGATGCCCTCGGCGCCGAGCCCGCGCACCGTCGGCTCGAGGATCTCGTGGCGGATCCGCAGCCCGATGGGATCGGTGATCCAGGCCGGCGACACGGTCCCCATCCCACCCGTGTTCGGTCCGCGGTCGTCGTCGAAGATCGTCTTGTGGTCCTCGACGGCCGGGAGCACCTCGAGACGCTTGCCATCGGTGAGCGCCAGCACGGACACCTCTCGCCCGACGATCTTCTGCTCGATCACGAGCGTCGCGCCGGCCTCCCCGAAACGTCGGGACTCCAGCATCGCGCGTGCGGCCGCCCGGGCCTCGCCCACGTCGGCGGCGACCACGACGCCCTTCCCCGCCGCCAGCCCATCCGCCTTCACCACGATCCCGCCGCCGTGGGCGAGTCGGTCGATCGCGGCATCCGCCTCCGCGACCGAGGCTGCGACCTCGAACGCTGCCGTCGGGATCCCGTGACGGGCGAAGAATTGCTTGCTGAACACCTTGCTGCCCTCGAGCTGCGCACCGTTCGCGCTCGGCCCGAAGGTCGGCACGCCGGCCGCGCGCAACACGTTCGCGAGCCCGGCGACCAGCGGCGCCTCGGGCCCGATCACGACGAGATCGACGTGCTCGCCGCGCGCCAGCTTCAGAAGCCCCTCGTGATCGTCCATCGCCACCGCAGCCCGCGTTGCGAGTGCTTCCAGCCCTGGATTGCCGGGCGCCGCCACGATCGTGTGGCCCGCCTGTACCAGCCGCCACACGAGCGCGTGCTCCCGGCCTCCGCTGCCGACGACGAGGATCTTCATGGAGCTGCAATCTAGCCGCCGCGCCCTGAGGTTCCAAGCACCTGGAGGTGAGCAACCGCGTGAGGAACCGGCCGATGCCAAGCCTCATGACCACTCCACGTGCCCCTCACCCCGAGTCCCTTGCCGATTCCACCCGCTGGCCGGCAACCAACCTGACCGCGTTCTCCCCGACGAGCTTTCAGCGGTTCTCGTGGCGCCGTCAGCCCCGGCCGTTTCGCCTGCTCCGCCTGGGCTTGGGATCGTTGCTGCTCCCGGGCGTCGGGCCGCTGGCCTGGTACCTCGCCCACGCCGAGCTGAGCGCGATCGATGCCGGGCTCGTGTCCCGGCGTGGCCGCGGCTGGATCGTGGTCGCGCGGCTGTGCGGCATCGTCGCGACCTGCGCGCTCGTCGCCGCCACGCTCGCAGTGGTGATCGCGGTCTCGGTGCCCTGAACCCGAGGTCTCAGTGGCGGAAGTGCCGCATGCCGGTGAACACCATCGCGAGCCCGTGCTCGTTGGCGGCCGTGATCACCTCGTCGTCGCGGACGGAGCCGCCCGGCTGGATGACGGCCACCGCGCCGGCCGAGGCGAGCACGTCGACGCCATCGCGGAACGGGAAGAACGCATCGGAGGCGACGACCGAGCCGGCGAGCTTGTCACCCGCCTTGCGCTCGCAGATCCGCACCGAGTCGACGCGGCTCATCTGACCGGCGCCGATCGCGACGGTGGCACCGTTCTTGGCGAACACGATCGCGTTGGACTTGACATGCTTGGCCACGCGCCACGCGAACGCGAGATCGGCACGCTCGGCGTCGGTCGGGGCCCGCTTGGTGGCGAGCTTGGCGAGCGACACGTCGACCATGCCGTGATCGACGGTCTGCACGAGCGCACCACCGGCGATCGTCCGGATCGACCACGCGATCGCGTCGGTCGGGGCGCGCCAGTCGCCGGACGCGGCGACGAGGCGGAGGTTCTTCTTGCTCGCGAGCAGGTCGCGCGCCGGCGCAGAGTAGCTCGGCGCGACGACGCATTCGAGGAAGGTCTCGACGAGGAGCCGGGCGAGCGCTTCATCGACCTCGCGGTTGACGGCGACGATCCCGCCAAACGCGGAGGTCGCATCAGCCTCGCGTGCACGGTGGTAGGCGGAGGCGATGTCGCGATCGATCGCGACGCCGCAAGGATTGTTGTGCTTGACGACCACGGCGGCGGGCTCGCCGAGCTCGAGGCACAGGCCGAGCGCGGCATCGAGATCGAGGATGTTGTTGTACGAGAGCTGCTTGCCGCCGAGCACCTCGGCGCTCGCGATCGTTGGCCGTGCCGTGTGGCTGGTCGAGAGCGGCGAGCGCGCGTCAGCGTAGAACGCCGCCTGCTGGTGCGGGTTCTCGCCGTAGCGGAGCTCGTAGAGCCGGCGCCACTGGAAGCCGAGGGTGTCGGGCAGCTCGCGCCGGGTGGGCGCCTGACCGCGCGCATCGGCCGCGGTGTCGTCGATCGCGGACAGATACGCGGCGATCGCGGCGTCGTAGGCCGACGTGTGGGCGAACGCCTTGCGCGCAAGCTGCAACCGCTGCGCGGGTGACAGGCCGCCGGCCCGGAGCGACTCCACGACCCAGCCGTAGTCCTCCGGATCGACCACCACCCCGACGCGTTCGCAGTTCTTGGCGGCGGACCGCAGCATCGACGGCCCCCCGATGTCGATGTTCTCGATCGCGTCATCGAACGTGGTGCCCGGCTTCGCGATCGTGGCCTCGAACGGGTAGAGGTTCACGATGACGAGATCGATCGGGGCGATCTCGTGGCGCTGCATCTCCGCGCGGTGGGCATCCGTGTCCCGGCCGAGCAAGCCCCCGTGGATCTTCGGATGCAGCGTCTTGACGCGACCGTCGAGGATCTCCGGGGCGCCGGTGTATGCCGAGACCTGAGTCACCGCGATTCCTGCTGCCGACAAGGCAGCCGCGGTTCCTCCGGTCGACAGGATCTCGGCGCCGAGCTCCTTGAGCACCCGTGCGAGCTCGACGACGCCTCGCTTCTCACTTACCGAAATCAGCGCGCGGCGGATCATTCCGCGCGTGTACCAACCACACCCAGGGCGGTCAATAGGAGCCGCCCCCACACGCGCAGCGTGTCAGTTGTGGTTCAAGGCCTTCGCCGCGAGGAGCTCCGCACCGAGCTCATCGGGTGACGGCGAGCCCATCTTGAGCTTGAGCAAGCCTCGGACCTCGACCTGGCGGATGCGCTCGCGGGTCAGGTTCATGATCTCACCCACCTCTTCGAGCGTGATGCCACCCTTCTCGGCGACATCGAGTGCGCAGGTGTTCTTGAGCTCCCACGGCTCGAGATCGGGGAAGTTGATCTTGATCGACCCGGTCTCCGGGTTGATGTCGAGGTACAGGTGGTGCTTGCAGGCGACCCACGGACAGGGCCGCATATCCTCGCGACACTCCGAGCGATTCGTGGGCCGCGCGATGTCGACCGGCGGGTACATCGCCGCACCGACGCGGAGCTCCTCGCGCGTGAGTCGCTTCATCGCGATCGTCTTGCTCCGCGGGCGAGTGCGACGCCGACGGCGCCGGATCTTCCGACTGACCTCCGGCGCGTCGCCCTCCCCTCCTTCCCCGGACTCGATCCCCGCGTCGGAGAGCTCCTCCTCCTCGTCCACCTCTACCGCTTGATCAAGCCCCTGATCGAGATCCTCATCGTCGTGGTTGTCGGTGCTCATGTTTCTCCTCCGTGCGTGCGTTGGTGCGGGTAGCTAGAGCAGGTCCTCGGCGCCCCCCGCGGCGCCGGCGAGACGAAGACTGTCGGTACGTGGTGCGGCAACCCGGCGCGTGAGCTCGCCGAGCCGCTCGACGAGGCGGTCGCCGTCGCGGCGGGCATCGCCGAGCTCGCGCTCGAGTTGCTTGCGCGTGGACTGATCGGACTTCGCGATGTCCTCGCCCAGCCGCGACCACAGCGCGGCCAGGGTCTCGGCGACCCCTTCGGCGAGGTCGGTGTAGAGCAGGAACTGGCCCTGGATCTCTTCGATCGTGAAGCCGTCGCCCATGAGCTGCTTCACGGTGTTGATGCGGCGGATCGTCTTGGCCGGGTACACGCCCATCGAGCCGCGGTGCTTGCCCTTGCGGCCGATTCGTCGGCTGCGTGGCAGCAGCCCCTGCTGGACGTACTTGCGGAAGCTGGCCTCGGAGAACTTGATGCCACGGCCGGTGAAGACCTCGACGACCTGGACCGCCGTGATGCCGTCGACGTAGGTCGTCTCGATCGCGCGCAGCTCTTCTTCCTTGAGCAGCCGCGAACGCGACACCGGCGAGGCAGCGGCGAGCGGGGCGTCGTCATCGCGGCGTTGCGCGACGTCTCCGAGGATCGGGCGTCGGTGCGCGCGGAACGGCACGACCGCTCCCGTCGACGACGTCTCTGGAACCCAGCCTCGGTGACGTGTGAACAACGAACTCTCCCCTCGCGGTGTTGCCGATGGCGCACGCGTGGAGATCGCACCGGCGAAGCCCTACTCCCTCGAGTAGCGCTTCGACCGTCCGATGTGCGTGTCCCCCTGCGAGCTGTATCTATCTTGATGAGACGTTGGAGGAACCAATGTCCGACAAGATATCGTCACAATATTCGTGTGAATGTAATCGGTCAACAAGAGCCACGCGAAAGTAGGAAACTTTTTAA
>Ga0316603_10002503_pt1 | contig 10107 bp, 4 predicted proteins | sample OWC_soil_day10_n_FD_207649 | JGI IMG/M metagenome (GOLD analysis project Ga0316603, IMG submission 207649) | Wetland soil microbial communities from Old Woman Creek delta, Ohio, United States - OWC_soil_day10_noCT | ecosystem: Environmental > Terrestrial > Soil > Wetlands | place: USA: Ohio...
TCTTCATGGCAGCCAGCGCAGAACTTGATGTTATTGGCCTGATCCTTGACCAGCAGATTGCGTTCTTCCGACGCATGGGGCTGGTGGCAGGAATCACAGTTGATGGCGACGCGAACCTTGGTGTCGTCTGCCGGATCCATCTGATCAACGACGGGATGCCGCTCGACTGGATGGCCCAAACCATAGTTGATGGGGATCGTTGACACCGTGCTAAAGTACTCTTCGGGCAGTTTCACACGGCCATTGAAGATCGTAACCATGCGCGCATCCTTTGCTGGCGCGGGTTTCGAATCAGTCCCATGGCATTCGAGACAGAGGCTGTTGACGGTATTCGCGCGAAGCAGCTGGCCATTTTCGCCGCCATGAGGTTCGTGACAAGTACTGCAGCCTTGTCCGAAGGCCGGTTGGTGCAAGTACTTCTTATTCTTCTGCTTCGCCAGATCGGCATGGCAACGGAGGCAAACAGCAACTGCGTCGGGCTTAGGGAATCCCGGCGTTTTGCCCGCGTGGGGATTGTGGCACTCGACGCAATCGATTGCGGCACCAGGATGCTGCACCTTCGCCTTCCGCATCTGCTCCGCTTTGTTAGAGTGGCACGTCAGGCATAGCTCTTTCGGAGAAGCTTTCTTCAGAACTACTTTCCCGTCCTCAGGAGGCTGGTGACAGATGGGACAAGCGGCCTTCCCGGCTTTGAAAGGCGAATGCGGGAACTCAAGTATCAGTTTCGGGCGGGCGGACTGATGCGGATCGTGGCAGGTAAGGCAACCCGCGGCCTCGAAGGGCTGCTCTCTGTGAGTCTCAATCAATTTGGGGTCTTTCGCATCATGACAATCCATGCACAGAGCCGGGCTGTCCTTCTTCAGCTGGAAATCAAATTCCAGCTTACCTCTTTCGCCCGTTTTATGGATGGTATGGCAGGCCTCACAACCCATATCTAAAGCTGCGTGGCGGCTTCCATCTTTTTCGACTCCGACACCCACTTTGTGGCACGTCAGGCAGAGATTCTCGGTCTTCTCGACGCCCGAAACGGGCTTTAGCAAATGATCTTTGTTGTCCGAAACATGTGGATTGTGGCATTTCAGGCAATCGCGGACCGCGGGAAGATGGACACGTCCCTCGATAGTACTGGCATCTTTATCGCTATGGCATTGGATGCAAAGCTTGACCGGTGTGACCGTTTTTAGAGTTACGCGCGTAACATCATTGTTTGCGCGGACTTGGTGGCAACTCAAGCAACCGGTTGCGATTGCCGAGTGGACGGCCTTCCCCTCGGATTTTGCTTTATGACATTCCAGACACTTGCTCGCATCGACATTCTTCTCAAGCTCTACAGGGTGTTTCCCTGCAACCGCCAAAGGGAGAATGGTTGTAAGCACCAGAAGTAATAGGACGAAATTTTTTGACATCAAACACGCTCAAAAGCGATCATGCTTTAAGAAGGGCCCGATCCATGTTATGGTCAGGAGGGACTGGATGCTTGGCAAGGAAATGGCTGCCCAGTACAACAAACGGCCAACAGAACTGTAACCTTAGGACGTCGGGCTATCCAGATCCGCAAAGACTGAGAAACTCTCCCAACATTTTGCCGATTCGTGATTCCAGACTAACATTATAGGGGATCGATACATCCCTTCCATTGGAATAATTGGCTCAAGCTGAAGAAAAATCCATCCGTGGGAACTTGGGAATTATGGGAAATTCTGTACGTAGAAAGTACGGAGACTGCCATAGGCGGTCCTGGGATGAATTGGCAGTATCTATAACAAATTATAATACTTACCTAAATATAAGCAGCGGATTTTGGGGAAAGCGAGGGATCGCTTCCGGAGCGGAGCGTGGTGGAAATCTGCCTATATCTGGTTTTACATGGATGCCGTGGGAAGTGCGGGCAAAAGCGGCGATACGGAGCGGGGCTGTGCCAGTGAAGATTGGCAACGATGAGGATTGTCGTCGCCGCGCCCGGACGGTGGATCTGCATAGCAGGAAAAGCCAGCCAAGTTCGGACGATTTCCTGGTCAGGCTCAAGAACGAGGACTGACCGGAGTTGGTTTTGGATTCAGTGACCGTCATCCAAAATTTAATAGAGCCATTGCTGGAGATCCTCCTGATGCTGATCGGAAATTATGGCTAAAAACCTGGCGGCATTATCAAAAACGGCCATCAAGTGTTACTATGATTTGGACTGAGACAGTGTTTAAAGCAGAAACAAATTTTATGGCACAGCAAACTCCCTCGCAATTGTCAGCGGGTCGCAACAACGGACGTCTCAGAAGAACTGCAAAAATTTCCCTAGGGATCCTTTTATTGATCGGGGCTTCTGTTGCTTCCTATCAAGTGTTGAAAGAAATTTTCGCCCCCGGCAGGATCTCACGGTTTCCGGTTCGCGATAGAATCAGCCTTGAGGAACCCAATATTAAGGATGCTATTCCCGCCGACATGACAAAGAACGGACAGGGGATTCGAATCGGAGTGGCGCCGGTTGTTTCTCCTGAAAAGTCAATGGAGATGTATCAGCCTTTCATAGAATATGTCGGACGGAAGCTTGGGAGGAGGGCTACGGCTCTTTATAGGCAAACATATTCGGAGACGAATGACCTTGTCCGATATCAGCGGTGCGAGGTGGCAATTGTTTGCACGTATCCGTTTATACGTGGGGAAAAGGAATTCGGAATGCAAGCATTGGTTGTGCCACAGATCAACGGGGAGACAACCTATCAGTCCATCATCCTGGTTCCCGTAGCCAGCCCGGCAAAAACACTGCTGGATTTGCGCGGGAAACGGTTTGCATCGGCCGACTTCATCTCAACCACGGGCTGGCTTTTTCCAGCCATGGTGCTGATGGATGCGGGAGAGAATCCTAACAAATTTTTCGGAGAGCATGTTATTACCGGCAGCCACGACAGGTCGCTGCAGGCAGTGGTCGACGGATTTGTCGACGGCGCCGCGGTGCATGGCATCGTCTATGATCAAATTGTTTCCGAGGATCCCTCAACCCTTGGGAAGGTGAGGGTGCTGGCAAAATCGACTCCATTCGGAATCCCGCCTATAGTGGCGCATCCGGATCTGGACCCACAATTGAAACAGGACATCCTCTCGGTTCTGCTGAGAATGCATCAGGATGCCGAGGGAAAATCAATTTTGGCAAAACTTCATATCGATCGATTCGTCATTCCAGACGCAAACCTTTTCGCTCCTCTTCGTCTTGCTATCGGCAGATTGGAGAAGTGGAGGTAGTTAGCCCGCATGTTCAGAGCGCTCGCAGCCTCCATCCGGTGGCGCATTCTCTCCTTTCCGATTTTTCTTAAAATTGTCGGCATCGGCCTCATCACGGCTTTGCTGTTCGGAGGCGTAACCCTTCTTCAGACCCGAGCCACCACATCGGATATTCTTTATCAACTGCTGGAACAGAAGACGATCGCAATGGGCCGTTCACTTGCCGACACGATTGCGCGGCCCGCGAGCACGGAAGATTACTATGCAATCAGCCGTCATCTGAAGGAGGCCCAGATTTCATTTCCGGAGATCCGTTATATCATTGTGCGAAACCACAACAGGGAGATTATTGCTTCGACTTTTGAGCAAGGCGTGCCTCCGGATTTGATCAAACTATCCTCCCCTATGTGTCCGCCCCAGTGCACAGCCAAAATCATTGGCAGCGATGAAGGCAAACTTATGGACATAAGTATGCCGATCGTGGGAGGGTATGTCGGATATGTTCAGCTGGGCGTCCTGGACCATATTGTTACACGCGAGCTTGATTCTCTGCGGATTAAGGTGCTCTGGGCGCTTTTATTATGTGCGGCTATCGGAATCGCCTATGCGATAATGCTCACCGGAATACTGACCAGACCCATTCACCATCTGGTGCAGGCGGCCAACAGAATTCGCGAAGGGTTATTCACCGCAAGAGCAACTGTCTTTTCGAATGACGAGATCGGCCGTTTGGCTGTTGCCTTCAATCAGATGGCGGAATCGTTGATGCAATACAGACAGGAAGTGCAGGCGAAGGAGAAAGCTCGCTTGTCCCTCATTGAAAGAACCGTGCAAATCCAGGAGGACGAACGCAAAAGCATTTCGCGGGAGTTGCACGATCATTTCGGGCAATCACTGCTTGCACTCTTGTTGCAGGTGGAGTCCGGCTGCAAATATAGCCCCTCGAAATGCGAATATGCCAAACGTCCGGGCTCTCTTTGCGACACTGTGGAAAAAACCATCCGCCAGATCATCGAGGAAGTGCACAGGCTTGCCTGGGGAATGAGGCCTTCCATACTTGACGACTATGGGCTCGAATCGGCGCTTGCCCGGCACATCGAGGAAGTGGTTAAAACAACCCGATTGGAAATTGACTACCAGTACATCTCCCCAGAGGGATTGAGCCGTTTGCCGATCGGGGCTGAGCTGTCGCTTTTCCGGATTGCCCAGGAAGCCACCGCGAACATTATCAAACACGCCCGGGCTTCTCACGCGAGCTTTGTGGTCCTCCGGCGGCCGCATGAAGTCACAATGCTCATAGAAGACAACGGGCAAGGCTTTGATTTCACCGCCGCCAGCAAGAAGGGCGACCAATGCCTGGGTTTGATGGGAATGAAGGAAAGAGTTAACCTTCTTGGAGGAAGTTTTGTGATTGAATCTGCTCCTGGAGAAGGAACAACCATTCGTGTGATAATACCTTTAAGTGAGGAATCGTATGCCGATACGGATCTTCATAGCGGATGACCATGCGGTCTTTCGCAGCGGCCTGAGGATGCTGCTCGAAAAAGAACCGGATCTTCAGGTTGTGGGTGAGACCGGGAACGGATTTGATGCGATTCGGGCGGTATCGGAGACTGACCTGGATGTGCTCCTGCTCGACGTGGCCATGCCCGGATTGTCGGGTGCCAGGGTTGCAGAGGACATTCTCAAAATTAAACCTGATTTGGCTATCGTGGTTCTTACCATGCACGAGGATGAATATTACCTGCAGGAGTTTTTCCGATTGGGCGTGCGAGCGTATGTGCTCAAGAAGTCAACCGGCACCGACGTTGCACAGGCGATCCGGGCTGCCCAGAAGGGCAGGCAATACATCGATCCGGCCCTCGCGAACCTGGTCATTTCCTCGTATGTCGGTCGCCCGCCGATGAAGCAAAGGACCGGAAGGATTGATATCCTAACTCCCAGGGAGCTGGAAGTGCTCACTCTTCTTGCCTATGGCCATACCAACGCGGAAATCGCCGATAAACTGTGTATTTCTGAGCGCACTGTGGAAACACATCGCAACAATATCATGTCCAAGATGGAATTCAAAAGCCGAGCTGAACTGGTACGATTTGCCATCGATAACGGAATGCTGAAGCTGGCAGCCGACTGATGCGATATGCATCCGGCCCCCCTAAGCCGGTTAAGGCGGTCAACCACGCCGCCGTGCAGTACGAAGGCGTCCCATAAACAATGACCATCTGTTTTGACTTCTTGGAGCTTTTGATATGACCAATGACACCTATCCAGTCAAGCCGCATATAGCCCAAAGGGCTTACATCAACACCATGGAGGAGTACCAGCGACTCTACAGGCTCTCGCTCGACAACCCGGAATGGTTCTGGGGCGAACAGGCAAAGGCACTAACCTGGTACCACCCATGGCAGCGGGTTTTCGACGCAGACTATGAAGAAGTGGATTTTTCCTGGTTTTCCGGGGGGCGGCTCAATGCATCCTTCAACTGCATTGATCGCCATCTATCCACGCTGGGCGATGCGACTGCCATAATCTGGGCCCAGGATGAGCCGGACGCCTACACCCGTATCAGTTACGATAAGCTGAAACACCAGGTATGCCGGGTCGCGAATGTTCTTCTGCAACACGGCGTTCATAAGGGCGATCGTGTTTGCCTTTACATGACAATGATACCCGAGCTGGTCTACACCATGCTGGCCTGTGCTCGCATCGGCGCTATCCACTCCGTTGTGTTCGGTGGATTTTCCGCCGATGCCCTCCGGGATCGTATTGTCGATGCGCGCTGCAAAATTGTGGTGACCGCCAATGAAGGGCTCCGGGGCGGAAAGAGAGTGCCTCTCAAGAAGACCGTCGACAGGGCAATTGAAGGCATGGATATGGTGGAGACGGTGCTGGTGGTGCAGCGCACCGATGGTGAGGTAGATATGAAACCGGGACGCGATTTCTGGCTGGAGGAGGAATGCCACAAACAGCGTTCCACATGCACCGCAGCATGGATGGGCGCGGAAGATCCGCTATTCGTCCTTTATACGTCGGGCAGTACCGGCCGGCCCAAAGGCCTGATGCACACTACAGGTGGATACCTGGTGTTCGCATCATTTACGCACCGCATGGTTTTCGATTACCATCCGGGCGATATTTATTTCTGTGCGGCTGATATTGGATGGATCACCGGTCACAGTTACATTGTATACGGTCCGCTCGCCAACGGCGCGACAACCGTGATGTTCGAATCGACGCCCGTATATTCTGATCCGGGCCGCTACTGGAAAATCGTTGATGATCTCGGCGTCAACATTTTTTACGGAGCACCAACGGCTCTGCGCACGCTCGCGCAGCACGGCAATGAATGGATCCGGAAATACAAACGTTCCTCTCTGCGCATTCTTGGCACGGTCGGGGAGCCCATCAATCCCGAAGTCTGGCGTTGGTATCATGATGTCATCGGTGAAGGGCGCTGCACGATCGTTGATACCTGGTGGCAGACAGAAACCGGTGGGGTGCTCATCACTCCGCTGCCCGGAGTGACGCCAACCAAGCCCGGCTCGGCAACGCTCCCCTTTTTCGGCGTTAAGCCCGTCGTCATGGATATAGCCACGCAGAAAATCCTTGAAGGGAACAATGCAGAAGGGGCGCTTTGCCTGGCCTCACCATGGCCTGGCCAAGCACGGACCGTATGGGGGGATCATCGACGCTTCAAACAGACCTATTTCAGCCAATACCCAGGTTATTACTTCACCGGCGACGGGTGTCGCCGCGATGAAGATGGGTATTACTGGATTACGGGCCGGATCGATGATGTTCTCAACGTATCGGGACACCGGCTCGGAACGGCGGAAGTCGAAAGTGCGCTTGTCGCCCACGAAGCAGTAGCGGAAGCCGCCGTAGTCGGATATCCCCACAGAATAAAGGGTGAGGGCATATATGCCTACGTCGTTATCAATAGCGAATTCGAAAATGCAGACAGGGAACAACTGATCGGCGCATTGAAGCAGCAAGTGCGATCGGCCATCGGCGCTTTTGCGGCTCCGGACGTGATCCATCTTGCCTCGGGTCTGCCCAAAACCCGGAGCGGCAAAATTTTGCGGCGGATTCTGCGCAAGGTTGCAGCGTCCGATTACGAGGGCCTGGGGGATCTCACGACACTCGCCGAGGCGAGTGTCGTGAGCATCCTCATTGATGAGCATAAGAACGAAGCAAAAGAATAGAAGTTACGCAGCCTGCCGGCCAGCTGAGCTCATGAAAGCGATGGCTCCAGCTCAAAGCGATGCGCCGACTTCGACATGAAATGGATGCTATAATCATATTGCGACGCGAAGCGAGAGACTACAGACCGTGCGAGGGTCGTTAGCGGGCATATGGAACGCTCTTTTGCCTGGTCTCATTTCAATCTCCTTATGTGCCTCAAACACAACTGCAAACCGGAAACAGCGCATTTTAGCGGTCTCCCGGTGTCTCTCGATTTCAAACCACCTATAAATTCGTGAGAGTCTCGGCATTCCGATGGGCACAGAAAAATTTAAACTGATGGATGGTTCGAGGGTTGCCATTGTCGGCGGCGGACCTGCAGGCTGTTTCTTTGCCCTGTATCTGAATCACTATGTTCGGGATTATGGCATCAAACCGGACATCACTATTTATGAATCCAGAAATTTCGGCGGATCCGGCCTTAGAGGCTGTAAGGGTTGCGCAGGCATTCTGTCCAGTTCTCTGCTCAGCAGCCTGGCTGAGATTCAGTTAACCCTGCCGGAAGAAGTTATCCAGCAACGAATAGATGGCTACAACATCCTGAGCCCATACAATTCCATAACCATGAGCAATCCGGATAAGAACGCGCAGGTTGTCAGCGTTTTCCGCGGCAGCGGACCGCGCATATGCCAGGGCCGAAGGCCGACTGGTTTTGACGCCTGGCTGTTGGAGGAAACTCAGAAACGGGGTGTCCATGTTGAATACGGAAGAATAGACAGCATTCAGGCGGGCCAGCCGATGCGGTTGAGCGTTGCAGGCGAGATCCGGGACTATAACCTGATCGTGCTGGCTACGGGAGTCAACGCAAAACCGATTCAATTGGCAGGACTGAAATACCTGCCGCCGAAGACACAAACCATGGCCCAGGACGAACTGAGAGTGGAGACAACCAGGATTTATCCATTCCCTGATAATGTGGCCCATGCATATTTAATACCCCGTTCAGGGTTGATTGCCGGTTGCTTTGTTCCCAAAGGCTCCTTTTTGAATGTGTCTGTTTTAAACAAAACCGAGCAGCCCATTTCAGTCAGCGAATTTCTGCAAAATAAAATTGTGAAAGACACCCTGCAGGACCAGTATGAACGAGTGTGCGGATGCTCTCCCAGGGTGGTGATCACTTCTGCACACCACTATTATGCAGATGGATTTGTGGCAGTGGGCGATGCCGCAGTTTCAAGGCTTTATAAGGACGGCATTGGTTCCGCTCTGCGCACTTCAAGGGAAGCCGCTCGGACGGTCGCTCTCCACGGATTTTCGCGTCAGGCTTTCGGGCGCCATTATAAACCGCTATGCCGCAGAATAAACCGGGATAACCGGTGGGGCAAAGTATTGTTCTGGTTGAACGATAGGGTTAAAGACTCTAGAACCATCCTTTGGATGCAGCATCGCCTGATAGGAGATGAACAGATTGCGAACAGGGGCCCCAAGCCTTTTACCAAAGCCGTTTGGGGTATGTTTACCGGCTGTTACAGCTATCGGAACATAGCCCATATGACTCTCAATCCAACGGCCCTTTTCAGGCTATTTCTCGCCATGCTCCGGGAAATGGCAAGCAGCCCGTTTCCCAGAAGTCCCGAACCCAGAAAACTAAATATCGGAGCCCGCAAAGTCCTGATACTCGGCAGCGGATTTGTTGGCACCTACGTCCTGCGAAGGCTTGTGCCCTCTCTCAATCGCAATGAAAATGTGGAAACAACGATGATCAGCGACGAAAACTTCTTTTTGTTTGCGCCGCTGCTTCATGAGGTAGCCATGGGCCGGATAGAGACTCGGCATATTGCGTATCCGATACGACGCTTGCACTGGAGAGATCGCTTCCGTTTCCTTCAAGGTGCCGTCACGAAAATCGACCTGGATCAACGCAAGGTTTTTACCACCGCAGGAACTCTTGAATATGATTACCTTGTCCTTGCTCTCGGCAGCGTGCCCGATCTCTCGGAGCTGGCAGCTACGGGCCCCGCCGTATTCACGCTGAATAATCTGCACGATTCGATGCGGATCAGGAACCACATTATCCAGGTTTTTGAACAAGCCCTCGCTGAAAACAGCCAGGAAAAACGGAACCAGTTGCTGACCTTTGTTGTTTCCGGGGGTGGTTACAAAGGAGTCCAAGTTGTCACCGAACTCAGCGATTTCATTCGCAACACGATGCTCAAGCTTTACAGGCCGCTAAAACGGGAAGATATCAGGCTTATATTGGTAGAATCCGAACACAAGGTTGTCGCGGAATTGGACACGAAGTTCGGTGCCTATATCATGAAGCAATTGGCAAACATGCGGATTGAGGTCAAGAGATCTTCTCGAATAACCGGAGTATGGGAAGATCGGGTAGAGATTAATGGCTGCGAGAATGTGCAGACGAGCACTCTTTTATGGGTTTCCGGCGTCATAGCCAATCCGCAGATTGCCGAAATTGACGTCGACAAGGACAGCCTGGGCCGCGTAATGGTTGACGCATATCTTAATGTGCCGAAATATCCCGGGGTCTACGCCGCAGGAGATTGTGCTCATTTTAAAGATCCTTCGTCAAATCGGCCGATCCCTCCCCGGGCATACACGGCTGTACGCCAGGCTGAAACGATCGCGCGCAACATCCTGGCTGACATTCGCGGGAATGAGCCGAAACCATACAATTGCGGACGCATCCCG
>Ga0316603_10002504_pt1 | contig 10105 bp, 11 predicted proteins | sample OWC_soil_day10_n_FD_207649 | JGI IMG/M metagenome (GOLD analysis project Ga0316603, IMG submission 207649) | Wetland soil microbial communities from Old Woman Creek delta, Ohio, United States - OWC_soil_day10_noCT | ecosystem: Environmental > Terrestrial > Soil > Wetlands | place: USA: Ohio...
AGGACCTCAGATGACAGGAGATCTCAGACGACAGAGGACCTCAGATGACAGAGAGACTCAGATGCTCGAGCCTTGCTTCCCGTACGGCATCATCCTATCTTGATTAAGGAACTGCGGGCGGCGCCATGGCATCACGACGGTAAACGCTTCGGTGCCAATCCGCCTCCACCAAACAGACGTTCAGCACATGTCATACTTCACAACAGGCAACTGATCATGAAAAGAGCTGTACTTTTTCTTCTGATAGTGTTACCGCCAGCGGTTCTCAGCCAGCACATTGTCATCAACGAAGTCATGTCTTCGAATCAAACGGCACTCTTTGATGAGAATGGAGATGCGTCCGATTGGATTGAGCTGTACAATCCGGGAGGCGAGCCAGCCAATCTCTCAGGATACGGCCTCAGCGACGATCCTCTGGACAGCCTGAAGTGGCGCTTCGGCAATACAGTGATGCCGGCAGGCGGATATCTCATCGTCTTCGCGTCGGACAAAAACCGTCACGCCGCACAACTCCACACAAACTTTAAGATCAGCGCGTCCGGTGAGACGCTTGTGCTTGCAGACAGCAACGGTGTGATCCTTGACAGGATCGCCGTGCCGGCATGTGCGACGGACATATCATACGCAAGAATAAACGACGCGGGACCTGCCTGGGGCTTTCAGATACCCACGCCGGGAGTGAAGAACGCAGGCACAACAATCGCGGGATGGGCAGATTCGATTTCGCTCTCACACCGCGGCGGCTTCTACCCCTCACCGGTCGCCGTGTCGCTCTTGGCGGGCACCAGCAAGATTTTCTACACCCTTGACGGAAGCAGGCCCGACTCCACAAAGACCCCATACACTGGGCCGATCCCAATTGCGGCAACCACCGTGCTCAAAGCGATGAGCACAAAAGACGCGTACCTGCCCACGCGCCCAATCACTCATACCTATTTCATCAATGTGTCTACGACGTTGCCTGTCATCTCTCTTTCTGCATCTCCGTATGACCTTTTTGATGCCGACTCGGGCATTTATACAAATTACACAAAGGACTGGGAACGTCCTGCGCATGTGGAGTTCTTCGAGGATGACAAGAGCCCCGGGTTTTCCGAAGACTGCGGTATCAATATACACGGCGCCCAGAGTGCAGAGTGGGCGCAGAAGTCTCTTGCGGTGAAGTTCAAACAGGCGTACGGCCGTTCGACGCTCGAATACCCTCTCTTTCCGGATTTCCGGGTGACCACATTCGATTCTTTCGTCCTGCGGAACTCGGGCAACGACTGGCAGTATACGCATATGCGCGATGCGCTGATGCAAATGCTTGTCAAGAACCTGGATATTGACTACCTGGAGTATCGCCCTGCCACATCATTCATCAATGGCCAGTACTGGGGAATCTACAATATCCGTGAGAAGGTCAGTGAGCACTATGTTGAACACCGTTACGGCGCTGATCCCGACAATATCGACATGATCGAGAACAACATGTCGGTCATCCATGGGGATTCCCTGCACTACCGGCGACTGCTCGATTTCATCAATACACACGATATGTCGACGCCGGCGGCGTACTCCTACCTTGATTCTGTGATAGACCTGGATGAGTGCGTCCTGTATTTTGCGGCGCAGGCGTACTATGACAACATGGACTGGCCCGGGACGAACCTCAAGTACTGGAGGCCGCGCAGTCCCTCCGGGAAATGGCGGTGGATTCTCTTCGATCTGGATTTCGGATTCGGGCTGTATGCCCACGGGGCGTGGGAAGACCACATCGCGTTCATGTTCGCAACCACACCAACCCGTTATTCCAATCCGCCCTGGGCCACGCTGCTGCAGCGCAAGCTGGTGGAGAATCCCGTTCTCCGTAATCGTTTCATCAATCAAATCGCCGACCTACTGAACACCAACTTCAAGAGTTCACGAGTGGTCAATATCATCAACACCATGGCGAATCATATCGCCAGCGAATTAGTAAAACACAGAGCCCGGTGGAATCTCACTGGTGAAAATCTCACAAAACTCACCACATTTGCCCTGGACCGGCCTGCGTATCTGCGCACGCACGTCCGCAACTACTTCGGATGCGGCAACGATGGAACGGTGACGATTCATGCGACAACGGGGGGATCTGTACGGCTGAACACCCTCATGCTACAGGGTGCGGCCCTGCCGTTCACCGGAGTGTATTTCCAGGGGAATGCGATCCATGTCAGTGCGGTTCCCGATCCGGGATACAAGTTTGACGGGTGGAGCGGAGCGGTGACATCACAGGATGATTCGCTGACGCTGAACGTCGGCAGCACAACAGAATTGACGGCAGCGTTCTCCCCCGACGGAAGCAGCGCAATCGGCATTGTGATCAATGAGATCAATTATAATTCATCCGCTCAGTTTGATGCCGGTGACTGGATAGAACTATACAACGGCAGCAAACAGAACGTCGACATCGGCGGCTGGACATTCACTGACAGCGACCCGACTCACCTGTATACGATTCCATCAGGCACAACGCTGGGATCAGACCAGTATCTGGTGCTGGCAGAAGACAGCGTTCTGTTTACGTCCCGCTTCCCGGACGTGAAGAACTATCTCAGCCGGATGGGTTTCGGATTCAGCGGTTCGGGGGAATCCATGAAACTCATGAATGAAGCATTTCTCACGATTGATTCCCTCGAGTATGACGACCAGACGCCATGGCCTACGGAGGCCGATGGGTTAGGGGCGACGCTGGAATTGGTGGACCCGGCCAGCGACAATACTCTGGGATCAAACTGGAAGGCTTCCGCAGGGCACGGCTCACCGGGAAAGAAGAATTCTGTCACGACGTCGGTCGACACCGAGAGCGGCTCCCCCATTCCGGCTTCATATGCGCTGGCACAAAACTACCCGAATCCATTCAATCCGACCACAACGATTGAGTATCAGATTCCCACGGGTGGATTCGTGTCGCTGAAGGTGTACGATGTCCTGGGGCAGGAAGTAGCGACGCTATTTGAAGGAGAACGCGGGCCCGGGCGGTATAGTGCGGCGTTCAGCGGACAGAACTGCGCGAGTGGAGTCTATTTGTACCGCCTGACGGCAAACACTTTTGTGGAGTCAAAGAGACTCCTCCTCATGAAGTAGGGATATCACTGAATTCCATGTTCCCTGAAGAACGTCAGAACCGGTGAACGAAATGCATTCGGTTGTTCCAAGTTGTCCGAATTCTGATCTCCGAAAGGAATTTCACGGAGTCCTTTGTGAATTCCTCTGGATCGCCGACGAGTGCTTCCGGGGATCCCCGAAATTCCGGCAACACGCCCGACTGTGAAGCTGGCAGCGACATTCGGGCAGTCCTCGTCGGCATGCGCTAATTGGACCTCACGCTGCCGGCGATGGATACCGCATCCTCCGCCGTTCCGGTGACAATGCCCGATTTCCGCTTGCGAAGCCAGGGCATCCCAAGAAAATACAGCCCCGCTGCATTGGAAATCCCATTGCGGTGAATAGGCCGCCCATTGCTGTCAATGGCAAGACCCTTCAAGTAGCTGTAATCAGAGGCAAAGCCGGTAGACCATATAACCGAGCGGATGTCTTCTTTTTGAAGATCAAGTGATTTCCTGGGTGAGGCACAAGTAGCGTTAGTGTCGGGCTCGTCGGCCGGATCAGACTCAGGCGGAGGAGCATCGAGATGCTTCCGGGCAATGAACTGATCGACGAGGGCCTTTATCCTGCAAGACACCTCATCGCTGAACCTGACATGATCTGCCGCGTTGGTTTGGATGTCGATCAGAGATCCCTTCGCGCTGTCAAGCTTTCCGAGCACCACTGCGCCCCTGTTTGCCAGGGACTGGAGACTCAGCGTGTGGCCGCGAGGACCGACGCCAGACACTTGCGGTTGCCTGAACTCGAACTCCTTCGGATCAGCAACTTCTTCCGTCTTTACATCATAGAATCCCGCCTCCAGCAGCCACTCAAGTATATCCTTGCCCCGGTACCTCCGCGGAACTCTGCCCACGGCACTGGTTGAAAGGTAGACCCTTCTGCCTGCACCGATGAGCTCCTCTGCCACCTGGAGTCCTGATTGTGCACTCCCCACGACAAGGACGCCCCCGTCGGGCAGCTGTGATGGAGCCCGGTACTCGCCCGCGTGATATTGCCTGACCTTCGGGGATATGTTTTGCGCCGCAGAGGGGATCTTCAGAACATTCATTGCTCCCGAAGCGACCACGAGCTTCCGGCATGTATACGTCACTGTCGTGCCGTTTTTCGCGGTCGTCACCTGGTACCCCGAGGTCCTCGGCTCAACCGAGATTACACGGGAATGCTCCTCGACGGGCAATTGATATCTGTCTGCATAGTTTTCCAGGTACGAGACGAACCCCTTCGCGGAGTCAAATCCGTCAGGGTCTATGCCCCTGTACGTATCACCGGGCAGAACGTTGAACTTATTCGGCGAATTCAGGGCGAAGGAATCCCAACGCTGCGTGCGCCATGATTCGCCAATCTTCCCCCGCTCCAGGACTATGTGCCGCAGGCCGTCGTGCTTAAGGCATTGGCTTATGGCAAGTCCTGCCTGGCCTGCACCCACCACGACAACATCCAAAACGGACGCTGACATACGATCACCTTTACCGTTTGAAGGCTACAACCACGTCTGACTTCTATAGGTCCGGTCCGCGGAACCGAATGCAGCTGCCAGCACCTTTTCCTCGCGCCGCGCCTGTGTCATCTGCACCGCGACGAAGAGCGCCCAGATAATCAGTAGATACGGCAAACCAAGGGCAAGAATCAAGGCAGCGAGAAACAGGTCGAGGAACACATACATCGGATGCTGGATCTTGGAGTACAGACCAGACGTGACGAGTTTTCGCGCTTCTGGCATTTTCGTGAAGGAGGTCCCCAGCTGTCGCCGGCTGACAATAAGAAGGACCAGTGAAGGTAGGCCGAGGACGAGGCTAAGCACCAGCCGCTGCAACTGGTTCAACGAGCTCGCTGCAAGCACCAGCGCCGCCACTGCTGCGGCACCTATAAGTCGAATAGCTGTTTTGTCCATCCCCCCTACACTCCGCTCTACTCTGAAACAGCGAATAAACATCAGCTACTGTTCTTAACACAATCGTGCTGCCGAATTGTTCCCGCCTGCCCCGTCCGCCCATGAGCATGCCGCGTTTGCCGCCAGCATTGCGAAGCAGTTGCCATATCCTCTATCCGTTGCCTGACGGACCGTTCTCAAGCCATAGATTCGAAGCGCACCGGATCGGATTCGAGGACTATGAACTCCTCGCGCAGTTAAAGTCGCACGATGCGCGCCTCGCACAGCAGATTATCGCCAGGGTGGTTCAGGGATTCGACAAGTACAGCAAGGATGTTGCAGCGTACCGGGCCGCTCGAGAACCCCTTCTCGATGCGGTCGGCGCATAACCAGCTCGACAAGTCCTCTGATTGACGGTCGAAACACACTGGCAAAGACTCGCATCATCCATTGAGTGCTCGCTCTCACTGATTCAATGCTCTAACCTCCTTCTTGAGCAGCTCAGCATCCAGGTCCATGATCCAGATGTCATGGTTGCCTGAGCGTGTGCTGGCAAACGCGAGCCACTTTCCATCGGGCGACCAGGCCGGACCTTCATTATGACCCGGATGCGTGATCGCGAGTGGAAGTGATTTCCCCCCTTCCGCGGGCATCACCCATAGACCAAGATCTCGTCCTTCCATTGCCGCATAGACTAACAACGATTGGTCCGGCGAAAGGGCTAGGTATCGGTAGAAAGCTTCGTGATGTCCGGTGATCTGTTCTCTCTTGTTTCCATCACGGGAGATCTTCCACATGATCGACTTCCGTGTCTGCCTGTTCATAAGCGCCACAAAGATCCATGTCCCATCGCCGGACCAGCAACCAGGAAGTGGCAGCATTCCATCCTCGCGAAAGATGCGCGTGACGGTGCGCGTTTCGGCGTCATATACACAAAGCGAGCCTGTAGCGGCTTCTTTAAAGGCAATCAGCGACCCGGTAGGCGACCAGCACGGAAGCCCGCCGTTGTGAATGCCAATCGAATCGGGAAGAAATTTCCAGGGGCTGCCGCCTTGCGCATCGATCATCTTCATACTACCGCCGGTGTCTGCGTCAAATACGATAAGACGCCCGTCGGGAGACAATTTCGGATGTTCAGCAGTGCCGGAGAATATCTGCCTCGTTTGTCCATCTTCGAGAGAGATCCTCCACAGGCCGTTCTTGCCGAGGCTGTCTTTCCAGGAAAAGTGGGAGTATATGAGCGATTTGCTATCAGGGAACCATGTCGGAAAGCCTTCCTGGGCCGGATCATCACTCAGTCTCGATGTACTGAACCTGTCCTGACCGAACAGATTCGTGACGGCCATTGAGAATACCACTAGAAGATAACTCACATTCGTTGGCCACATTGTTCTACCCTCCATCATGCAGCAACACCATGTTATTGCCCTTGCCCGATATTTCATGAAATAGCTTTTCGCCTTCGACACTCACGTAGCCGGAATCTACCGTACCACAGGAATAGATGTCAGATTTCTGCGCCACTAAGATTGAAGCGCTGGGAACAAATAGCCAGAGCAACAGGATTGTTTTTGTCATTTACGGCTTCTCCAATAGAGGCCACTCCATGTACCAAACCACAAATTGTCTTCTGGAGATAGGAGGCGTTGTACCTCTGAACAGAACCGTTGGCTGCGTTCGAAGAGGCGTGCAGATGGGGTCAAAAAGCAGGTGCGCTTCCAGGTCGGACGCGGGACCGCCGTTCCATGATCGACCTATGTTCGCTCGGGGGAATCTTATGCAAAGACGAGGCGAATGTCAATACCTTGCAGGGCACGAGCGGCTTCACAAACGACCGACCCTGCTTCTACCGGGTCATCACAGTCTCTCAGCCCGGGTTTTCAGGCGGGAGTCCGGACGAACTCAATCAGATCCTTGGGAAGTCATAAAAAGGGAACTGTTTGGGAACGAGTTCCTCTGTCTATTTCCCTGCTCACTGGCCTCAATTCTGACCGGTCTCAGGAGCAGTTTCGCCTTGAAATGGGATACAATAGAGTGAATTGGTGCTGGCATAGGAGTTGTTCCTCATCCTATCGGTACCCAGATGGAGAGACACCTGTGAGGTAGTGCAGTAAATGCACCGAGCACATACGGAGGAGGACTCATGCAAATCCGATACATCGTTGTCGCAGCTCTGTCAGTACTGTGCATATCGCCTTCGGCTGCACAGATACGCACTGAAGAAACCCGGAAGACCGTCGACCCCGCCAAAGGCGATACCATTGTCACGGAATCGGTGGTCATCACGCGCACCGAGGATATCACGCCGAGGAGGAGCATCCTTCTCGTCAATCCGCTGAAGTTCTTCCTGCTCTACAATCTTTCATACATGCATCGCGTGTCATCCGATGTCGTCGTAGGAGGTGGATTTCAGATCCCCACGATTGCGGGTATTGACGGATTCGGGTTCAACGCCGAGGTCAGGATTCATCCTTCGGGGAAAGCCCCACGGGGGTTCTATGTTGCACCCAACATTGGCTACTACAAACTCCGCGCAGACAACTTCGAATCAGAGCCATTTTCCATAGGCATACTTCTGGGCTGGCAGTGGTTTCCCGGCGACGACTTCGCCATTGGCCTTGGTATCGGCGCTGACTACTATACGGGGTCGACAACGGAGGGCAATAAGAACCTGGAACGGTACAGCGGAAGCGTTCCCGCAGTAAGGTTTGACATCGGGTACGCCTGGTAGCAAGCAGCGAGGCCCTTCTGCCCTGCATCACCCGCACTTCGAAGAGTCCCGTTGTCCAGACACTGCCGAAACCACATGCGCCATTCCGGCGGCAACCATTCCACACCCACTGCAGACTGCATAACATTCGTGCACAATGTGGTCGTATCATGGGTGCACTCAACACGGGCCAAAGGACCCTTACCCGGAATCCCGGAATGTACATCATCGCGGGTAAAGAGGGAGGACGATTTCCATCCCATCAGTAGACCGAGTTCATTGCGCAGGCTGCCACATGATCACATCAGCTTCTGCAGGTCTTGCCTGTGACGCCTATGCCCTCAGTGCCTCTGCGGATGGACTCTGATCAACAGGGAGAAGGTCGCCATGACGGTGGACAATCTTCCATTCGCCGTTCTCACGGCGGTAGACGTGGGTCACGCGCAAGGTGCTTTGTTCGACAGGGCCATCGTCCAAAGCCCTCGAGGATCGTTCGTAGCCCACTGTGTAAGCAAGGTCTCCACTGACTCCTACCGCGACAAGCTCAAAGCTGTACGCAGTGCAGTCTGAAAACCGAGACGCAACCCAGCGGGAGATCCTGGTCACCTCTTCTGATCCGGTCTTGCACGGTCCCCATGCGCCGAACAGAGTCAACGGATCCTTTGTCGACCACATCTCCAGCCGGGGCGCCGGATCGCCGTTGTGGATCGCTTCTTCTGCCTTGATCTGTCGGGCGAGGGTGCTGGTGACGAAATCATCGACTTCACTCATGGTTACGTCCTCCTACTTCTTGTCACCGGCCACCAGGCGGGCAATGCGACCCGCCCGACTGTTGATGGATCGCAAGAGACTGGACCTATTGAATATTTCACTCAGACTGTGTCCGTAGAATCTCTTAGGAGCATTGGTGCTTGGCATCCCACCTCATGAAAACGTAGCGACATGCAGAAAAGTGCCCCACCCTGTCGGAAGGCGAACCGAGTCCCTTGTGGCATTCATACATTCAGTTGGAGGGGTATTAGCGGGCCGAACGGCGGCGAAAGAGGATGTACACAACAACTGAAAATACCGCGAGGGCACCAATAGCCAGCGCGATCGGACGCGCAAGTTGCGCGAAGGCATTCCATTCCTCGCCGAGAATGTAGCCGGCTCCCACAAAACAGGCCGACCAGAGCACCGCTCCGGCAAGGGCAAATCGGGCAAATGACCCGAAGCGTACACCTGAACTTCCCACAACGATAGCGGTGACATGGCGTATCCCTGGGACGAAATATCCGATGACCAGGACCCACTTCCCTCGCCTTTGAAACCATGTCTCAACTCGTCTGAGGCGATCGTCAGTGATGTGCAGGCGCTGACCGAAACGTCGAATCACTCTTGTGCCACCATACTTTCCAATCGCATAGCTGATGGAAATCCCAATGGCAGTTCCCGCCAGAGCGGAAAGATACGCCGGCGCCGGGTGAAGAGTGCCCTTGAAGATCAGAAAACCTGTTAATGTCAGAAGCGTCTCGTCCGGAATAGGAATGCCGACGATCCCAAGTGCCAAAAGGCAAAAGATGGCTGCAGAGCCGTACTGAGTGATCCAACTTTGAAGTTGTTCGAGAGGCATGCTATTGCAGCAGACCTGACATGATGCTGATCGTCATTCCAAGAATCACGACATTGAAAAAGAATGAAAGCGTTCCATGCACCATCGCAAGGCGACGGAGCCGCCGTGAAAGGATCTGGACATCGGAAACCTGACTCGTCATGCCGATGACAAAAGAAAAGTATGCAAAGTCCAGGTAGTCTGGCTTCAGCGTTCCCGGGAACCGTAGTCCACTGGCCGGCTCATCTCTATCGGCGCTTTTCGAAAGCCCATAGAAGAGGTGGGCATAGCGAAGGGCAAACAGAGTATGGACGACCATCCATGCTCCAACAACGGCGATGAGAGAGAGCGCCAGGTGAAGACCCAGGCCGGCTGAGGCTGTGCTTCGGGAAGGACCGAGCATGAACGCTACGGATATAAATGCTGCGCACGCTGCCAGAAGGACCACCGCGAAAATCGCAGTACGACTCGAGTCCTGTAACTTCGCAGTCTCACGTAATCGAGACGGATCCGCAAGGATGATCACTCTCCAGGCAAGCGCAAGATCTACCGCGACAAAAACGTCCCAAACGGCGATCACTTGACTCGCAGGGTCGATCCTCCCTTGAAAAAGGAAGAAGGCAACGGCGGACAGGAACACACCCAGTGTCAGTCGATGGTGAGCGTCAGGCAAGAACGCCCGACGAACAACGCTGCCTGTGCTCATTTCATCATTACAGTCTGTTCGAAAGTGATGGGTTCGACCTCGCCATAGCAGCACCATACTGGTCGAATATCCGCACCCACGTTGGGAGGAAGGTATGCT
>Ga0316603_10002505_pt1 | contig 10103 bp, 6 predicted proteins | sample OWC_soil_day10_n_FD_207649 | JGI IMG/M metagenome (GOLD analysis project Ga0316603, IMG submission 207649) | Wetland soil microbial communities from Old Woman Creek delta, Ohio, United States - OWC_soil_day10_noCT | ecosystem: Environmental > Terrestrial > Soil > Wetlands | place: USA: Ohio...
AGAGACCGCTGGGAGTCCAGAACGTTCAGGTAGCTGTCGACCCCCTTTTCATAGCGCGCCCGGGAGAGACGATAGCTCTCGGAAGTGGCATCGGTGAGCGACTTCTGCGCAGTTAACTGGTCGTCTATAGTTCCTCGCTGGGCAAGGGCGTCGGCTACTTCCCGGAAGGCAGTCTGGATAGCCTTTTCGTACTGGGCAACCGCGATATCGCGGTCCACCTCCGACACTTTCAGGTTGGCCCGGTTGCTGCCTCCGTCAAAGATGGGGAGAGAAACCTCAGGTGCGATTTTGTAGACAAAGGAGCCGGACTTGAAGAGCCCGCTAAGGTCATCACTTCCGACACCTACAGACGAGATCAATGTGATGCGGGGGAAGAACGCCGCCCGCGCCGCACCGATATTGGCGTTGGCCCCCTTGAGGAGATGCTCGGCCTGAAGTATGTCGGGACGACCCAGCAGCACGTCGGACGGCAGACCGGGAGACAGGTCATTCAAGGCGGTGAGCGTTTCGGAAAGTGCGGAAGGTAGAAGTTCAGCCGACACCGGGGAGCCGACCACAAGATTCAGGGCATTCTCGTCCTGGGCCACAAGAGTGGTGTAACGGGCGATGTCCACCCGCGCCGTATCCACACTGGTCTGTGCCTGGTTAAGATCGAGGGCTGACGAAATCCCAGCTTCATAGCGGCTGCGGATAAGCTGGTAGGATGTATGCTGGCTCGCGAGGGTTTCCCGGGCCAGCTTCAGCCGCTCGCGGTCGGCGGCCAGAGAAAGGTAGCTTGCCGCAACCTCGGCAACCAGGCTGATCTGCACGCTGCGCCGCCCCTGCCCCGTGGCGAAATACTCTTCCAGGGCCTGATCCTTGAGACTCCGCACCCGGCCGAACAGGTCGAGTTCATAGGAGCTGACGCCGAGGCCGACATTGTACTGATGGATGTCCAAGGGGATTCCGAGGCCCGAAAAGTCTTCAGCAATACGCTGATAGGTGGCGGATGCGTTTGCATCGAGTTTTGGAACGAGATCAGATCTTCGTATCTGGTATTGGGCCCGTGACCTCTCGATATTCAGTGCCGCCACCCGCAGATCGCGGTTGTTTTCCAGGGCCAGGGAGATCAGTCTCCGCAACTTATCGTCGACAAAAAACTCCTGCCAGGGGATGTCGGCCACCGGCCTGGAGGACGATGAGCCTCCCACCTCCTTATAGGCCGGCCCCTGCGGCCAGGCAGCCGGAACGGGCGATGCCGGCCGATTGTATTTGGGGGCCATGGTGCAGCCTGCCAACATCAGCATCACGATTGGAACACAGAGCAGCCGAACAACCGGCTTTGTCTTCAAGGCTGCACGACGAGCGGGAGGCAGAGAATTCTTCAGCGTTGTTCCGCTTGCGCACCATCGACAGGTACTCCGGGCTGTTTTCTCTGGTGCGCCGGTTTTCTGTGGTGTTTTCGATGTTCGTATCAGTTTCATATCACTGTCCCTCCGCAACATTGACAGCAGCAGGTTCTCCGTGCGGTTTATATTTTTTCCTGCCGAACAGTCGCGACACCATCACAAAGAAGAACGGGATAAAGATCAGGTCGATGAAGGTGGCCGAGAGCAGTCCGCCGGTGACGGCGGTGCCAATGGCGTTCTGGGCTGAGGCCCCGGCTCCGCGGGTCAGGGCGAGCGGCAGGGTGCCGAAGAAGAATGCCAGGGAGGTCATGATGACCGGTCGAAGCCGGATCTTGATTGCCGCCAGGGTTGCTTCGACCAGTTCATGGCCCTGATGCAGCTGATCCTTGATGAACTGGATGATCAGGATGGCGTTCTTGGTTGAAAGCCCTACGGTAGTGAGGAGCCCTATCTGGAGATAAATATCGTTGGGCAGCACCCGCAGGGTAACCGCTGTAACAGCCCCCACCAGGCCCAGCGGCAGCATTAGCAGATTGACAAACGGGATCGTCCAGCTCTCGTACAGCGCCGCCACGCTGAGAAACACCACCAGGAGCGATATTGCGTAGAGGGCCGGAGCCTGTTTGCCCGCCTGTTTCTCCTCGTAGGAGAGGCCGGTCCACTCGTAACCGATCCCCGTCGGCAGTTGGGCCGCCATCTTCTCCATCTCGGCCATGGCTTCGCCGGTGCTCACGCCGGGTGCTGCCTGCCCCATGATTTCCACCGACGGAATTCCGTTATATCGCTCCAGTCGGGGCGAGCCGTACTGCCAGTGGGCGGTGGCAAAGGCCGAAAACGGCACCATCTCGCCGGCCTGGTTGCGGACATACCAGCTGTTGATATCCTCCGGCAGCATCCGGTATTTCGGGTCGGACTGGAGATAGACCTTCTTGACCCGGCCGTTCTGGATGAAATCGTTGACGTAGGAACTGCCCCAGGCAGTGGCAAGGACCTCGTTGATACCCGCCTGGGAGACCCCCAGTGCCCCTGCCCGCACATCATCGATGTCCAGCTTGAACTGGGGCGAGTCATCCTGACCGTTGGGGCGCACCGCCGTAATCCGGGGATTTTCCATGGCCATGCCCAGCAACTGGTTACGGGCCTCCATCAGTTTCTCATGCCCAAGGCCGGCACGGTCCTGCAGCTGGAAGTCAAAGCCGTTGGCCGTTCCCAGCTCTATCACCGCCGGTGGCGAGAAGGCGAAGGCCAGGCCGTCGCGAATCTGCGAGAACGCCTTCATGGCCCGGCCCGCAACTGCCGGCGCCTTCAGATCGGCAGTTTTGCGCAGCTTCCAGTCCTTGAGCTTGACAAAGGCCAGCCCCATGTTCTGACCCCGGCCGGCAAAACTGAACCCGGCCACGGTGATGATGGCGTCCACGGTTTTCTTTTCGCCCTCCAGAAAATGTTCCTCCATCTGTCGTATCACCTTGATGGTCCGCTCCTGGGTGGCCCCGGCAGGGAGCTGAATCTGGCAGATGATGAACCCCTGATCCTCATCAGGAAGGAAGGAGGTGGGGAGCCGCAGGAAAAAGAACACCATGGCCGCGACAACGGCGGCGTACACCACCAGGTAGCGCACCGGCTTGCCGAAGGAGCGGCCGACGATTCTCTCATACTGGCTTCTTGCACGGTCAAAACATCTGTTAAACCAGCGGAAGAAAGGGCAAAACCAGCCGCTCTCACACGCCTCATGTCCCTTTTCAACCGGCTTGAGCAGGGTGGCGCAGAGGGCCGGGGTCAGGATCATCGCCACCAGCACCGAAAGGATCATGGCGGAGATGATGGTGATGGAGAACTGGCGGTAGATGACGCCGGTGGAGCCGCCGAAGAAGGCCATGGGTAGAAAGACTGCCGTCAGCACGGTGGCGATGCCCCAGAGGGCGCTGGTGATCTGCCCCATTGATTTGATGGTGGCGTCACGGGGCGAGAGCCCCTCCTCGGACATGATCCGTTCCACGTTCTCCACAACCACGATGGCGTCGTCCACCAGGAGACCGATAACAATCACCAGGGCAAACATGGTCAGGGTATTGATGGAAAAGCCACTGGCCGACAGCACGCCCATGGTGCCGAGCAGCACTACAGGCACGGCAATGGTGGGGATCAGGGTGGCCCGGATGTTCTGCAGGAAGAGGAACATGATGATAAAGACCAGGCAGATCGCCTCGAGAAGAGTCCGTACCACCTCTTCGATGGAGATCTTTACAAAGGGTGTGGTATCGTAGGGATAGACGACCTTCATACCCGGCGGAAAGTATTTGGACAGTTCCGCCATCTTGGCCTTGACCCGATTCCCCGTTTCGAGTGCGTTGGCGCCGGCTGCCAGCCGGATTGCCATGCCGCCCATCGGATTTCCCTTGTAGAACGACTGGATATCGTAATTTTCGGTGCCGATTTTGCTTTCGGCAACGTCCTTGAGTTTTACCGTGGAGCCGTCGCTGTTCGTGCGCAGTATGATGGCATCGAACTGTTCCGGCGTCTGGAGCAGGGTGCGGGCGGTGACGGTGGCGTTCAGCTGCTGGCCCTGAACGGCAGGCGTGCCGCCGAACTGGCCGGCCGATACCTGGGCGTTCTGGGCCTGCAGCGCAGCAATCACATCGTTGGTGGTCAGGTGGTAGTTGTTCAGCCTGGACGGATTCAGCCAGATACGCATGGCGTTCTGGAAACCGAATAGCTGCAGTTCGCCAACCCCTTCGACCCGGCTGATGATGTCCTGGATGTTCGAGACCAGGTAGTCATTGAGGGCGTTGCGGTCCATGGACCCGTCCTCCGACACCAGACCGATAATCATCAGGAAGTTTCTGGTGGACTTGACCACCTGGATCCCCTGTTTCTGCACGATCTGGGGCAGAAGCGGCGTAGCCAGCTGCAGCTTGTTCTGCACCTGAACCTGGGCGATATTCGGGTCTGTGCCGGCCTTGAAGGTCAGATTGATGGCCACGGTACCGGCCGAGTCGCTGGTAGATGACATGTAGATCAGGTTGTCGATCCCATTCAGCTTCTGTTCGATGACCTGGGTGACGGTATCTTGCACGGTCTGGGCGGAAGCACCGGGATACATGGCATTTATGGTGATCTGGGGCGGCGCGATGGGCGGGTACTGGGAGACCGGCAGCGTCTTGATCGCCAGGAGGCCAGCCAGCATGACCATAATGGCGATGACCCAGGCAAAGATCGGGCGATTGATAAAGAACCGGGGCATGAATGGACTCCTTTATTTTTTTGCTGCCTGTTGGGGGGCGACGGGAGCAGCGGTGGGCTTGGCTCCGAACGGCACGGCCTTGACCGGTGTCCCCGGCTTTGCCTTCTGGATCCCTTCCAGGATGACACGGTCACCAGCTTTCAGCCCTTCGCTGACCAGCCAGTTGTCGCCGACGGTCCGCGCGACCTTGATGATCCGTTGTTCCACTTTATCTTCGGTGCCTACTACCATGACTGTGGCATTGCCGGCAGGGTTACGGGTGACTCCCCGCTGGGGGACCAGGATCGCCTGGTCGTTGACCCCTTCCTCCACGATGGCCCTGACGAACATGCCAGGCAGCAGAATCTGTTTCGGGTTGGGGAAGACAGCCCGCAGAGTAATGGAGCCGGTGCTCTGGTCCACGGTGACTTCCGAGAACTTCAAGGTGCCCGGAAACGAATAGGCACTGCCGTCCTCCAGCAGCAGTTTGACTCGCGCCTGGGCTGCCCCGTTTTCCTTCAACAGGCCGCTGGCAAGGTTCTGCTTCAGTCGCAGCATCTCGGCGCTCGACTGGGTAACATCCACATACATGGAACTGAGCTGCTGAATAGTGGCCAGAGCAGTGGGCTGGCTGGCGGTTACCAGTGCGCCGTTGGTCACGGTCGAACGGCCGATGCGGCCGGAGATGGGAGCGGTCACCCTCGTATATGCCAGATTGATGCGTGCGGTTTCAACCGCGGCCTTGCTGGAGGACAAATCGGCCTCGGCCTGCTTGAGCGCTGCATAGGCATCGTCATAGTCCTGTTGGCTCACGGCCTTGATCTTCACCAGGTCACGGAATCGTTGTTCTTTGAGGCGGGCGGGGATCAGGTTGGCCTCGGCCCTGGCCTGTGCCGCCCTTGCGCTGGCAAACGCCGCACGGTAGGTGGCGGGATCGATCTGGTAAAGCACCTGCCCGGCTTTTACGTCGCTACCCTCGGTAAAGAGTCGCTTCTGAACAATCCCCCCCACCTGGGGGCGCACTTCCGCAATGAGATGGGCCGATGTCCGTCCCGGCAATTCCGTGGTCAAAGTCACGCTTTGCGGCTTCACCACTATCACCCCGACTTCGGGGGGGCCACCTGGTGTCGGGCCCGAATTGTTTTTTTTCCCGCATCCGGCAATCATCAGTCCTCCTGCAAGAGCTCCCACCATGATGAACAACTTCGCTTTGCGACTGGTTAGCATAAACACCTCAACATTTTTTTTGGATGACAGTGGATTTCGATAGACCCTGAACAAGAAATAATAAAACGCAATGGATCCCGGATCACCGTCTTACCCCGTCCCAGCATGCTTCACCGGTCTTGGCAATCAGGTCATCGTCAAGTCTTATGAAACCGAGGATATGATCCCGCATAACTGCAAGAAGCGGCCCGAAGGACATTGCGAACAGGATGACGAGGGGGAGATCCTTCATGACGTGGCAGGACACACCCTCTTCGAACAACTCGCGAAAAATATCGCACCCTTCCTTCTTGCCAAGGATCCTGTCTCTGCGGTATGCCACTCCGTACGGGGAGTTATGGAACTGTTCCAGATAACGGAAATCGAGTGGATGGCTTATGAAATAACGCAGCAGTGACGTACCCAGGTGCAGAAACCGCTCCCGTATGGGCTTTTTCATTGGATAACCAACCAGGAGGTCAGACCATATCTTCTTTTCCACCTCCAGGTACAGATCGTTGATGAGAACGTCCTTGTTCTCGAAGTAACGGTAGATCGTCCCCGCGCCAACACCTGCCCGTTCGGCAATCAGGGCCATGGGAGCGCCATGAAAGCCCTGCTCGGCAATCAGTTCCAGTGCCGCGTTAACTATCTCGTGTCGTTTGTCCGGCCTTGACATGATTCTCCTCGATCGAATAGGAATGAACATTCATTCACTTTATAGTCTGTCATCTTCGAAATGTCCAGCAAATATTGCATTACCGGGAAATGTGAAGGTCAACCGCGAATAATAATACTCCCCGCAGATCAAAACCCGTGTCTCAATGTATTCGGAAATCATCTCAACGATGAGGCTCCGATTCATTCAGCGTGCAAGACTTGTCTGCCGTCAATATTCATCTATACTTAAAGGCAGGTTGGAAAGAAAGGGGGATAGCGATGGGTATTCTATCTTGGATCGTGATGGGCTTGATCGTTGGCTTGCTTGCAAAGTTGATCATGCCCGGCAAGGACCCCGGGGGATTCATTATTACTATTCTGATAGGAATAGCGGGAGCTTTCCTGGGTGGGTTTATCGGGTCCTTTTTGGGGTTTGGGCCGGTGACGGGTTTTAATCTCGGGAGCCTCCTGCTGGCTATCGGCGGCGCTGTTCTGCTATTGATACTGTATCGGACAATAAAGAGAAAAACCCCGTAGGGGCCTGCCACCTGACCAGGGACAAGGCCCGCACCCGGGAAATATTCGTTTCAGATAATCATACCCATGGAGTCAGAAGTATGTGACCTGCAGTAACGGGGCAAGTGCTCCACGATCAACTCCCGTGGTATCATTGATTTTGATTAGGCCAAATGAAACTGCCCCTAAATCCTCCATTATTCGAATCTGGAAGTCAGGCAGCTGCAAACGCTGGGCTTCCACCATCAATGAGGTCACATCTACGGGCACGTGCATGCCGAAGTCGGATTGTGAAATCGGAGGTGTGATCATGGTGCTTGCCAGTGCCGGCTGGTCAAAATTCGTCCCTATTAACGTTGGCGGTTGAAAGTAAACGAGGTCGATCCGAATCGGGATCGTGAAGTTCAGCGGTTGGGGAAGGATGCTGTTGATCACGATATCGAGGACCGCCGACACGATGACTGCGTTAAGCGGGACACTTGTCAGGGGGAAGTCCAGGAATGCCCGGTATTCCTCTTCTGTAACAGGGTCTATGCCGGCAAACACCTCTTGAGTGCTGCCCTGTGTTACCGTGTACAAACCGCTGAGGGGATCTTTCACGATATCACCGTCATACACCGGGTCACTGAGGATATCTGTCACAATTGGCGGGGGTGCGGGGGGTTCGTTATAGTCGTCGTCGCCACACCCTGCCAAGGTCAGGAACATGAACACCATTATTGCAGCAATGAACGTCCTTTTCATGACTGCCTCCCGGTTTTTTGAACAGATGAAATGCCTTTTCTGACTTTACCCTTAAGGAAAGGGTACCAAAAAAAGGGCAAAGTGAAAGTGAAAAAGCGGGGAAGGTATAAAGTTCTCAATATCAATCTGCCCGGGCATGCAGTCCCTTGCCTTCAAAGGCACGGAATCTGTCAGGAAGGTTTTATGTAGATTAAGGCGGTAAATTTCATGAATGCATTTCTCCGCATTGATCCAACCCCAAGAAAAACGATTCGAGTGGAGGCATAAGATGACTGCGTTATATGCCCCCATCATGAAGTAATTGGAATACTCGATAACAGATTCTCTTTCGATCGTAATTATCGATTTGATTTATGGCCAACGGTACGATATCTTACCAGGATGCAACCTCAGATTGCCATGTGCAACATATTCGACCAGGATGCGGAGAGGCTTGCGGAATTTGCCTCCGGGAACGGCTTTTCATGCATCGACTGGTCGATTGAACATTCAATGCCGGAGAGGGAGTTTCTCTCCCGCATGAAGCTCCTCGCCGGTTTTCAGCTGCGCTATCACTGCCGTTTCCACGGTGTGGACGTGGCCTATTCCGACCGGCGGGGCGATGATGCCCTTGATCTTCTGATGCGCACCCTAGACCAGGTGGCGGGTGCGGGAGGGAGGCACATGACGGTCCATTCGGGCCTCGGCAATCCCTCCGGTGAGGGAATCGACCTGGGTCGCGCCATCGACAACCTGTCTGTTCTCGTGGAGCACGGCAACCGGAATGGTGTCGCCGTGTCCCTGGAAAACCTCACGACCCCGCTCACCAACGACCCGCACCTGTTCCGTCGCATCGTGGCGGAGAGCGGCGCATTCGTGACAATCGATATCGGGCACGCCCATGCGGTACGAAATCTTCACCCACGGATGAATATCTGCAGCGAATACATCCTCCCGCACAGGGAGAGGGTTCTCAATGCCCATATTTACAACACGGAACAGGAAGGATATGGACACATTCCACCGGAGTGCCTGTCGGACATCTCCAGCCGCCTGGAGCTCCTCGGTCTGGCGGCCTCCTGCGACTGGTGGGTCATAGAACTCATGAGCCCGGGCGAAGTTCTCCGCACCCGCGACCTTCTCTGCAGCTACATCGACTGCCGTTCATTCCAGCCTGCCGCGGCAGGGCTCGATCACCCGCTTCCCCTGTTTGCCGCCTAGAGAATTATCCGGGGGAGCCACACTTTCTTTTCCAGGGGGCGGACATGCGCTGCATCCTTCTTCTTCTCGACGGCCTCGGTGACCGGAGCCACCCCGCTCTTAACGGCAAAACCCCCCTCCAGGCTGCCCACACCCCGAATCTCGACAGAATTGCAGCAACCGGCATGAACGGCCTTTTTCACTCCCACCTCCAGGGAACGGCTCTGCCGAGCGAGCTTGCCCACTTTCTCATGTTCGGTTACCGGATAGGGGAATTCCCCGGCCGGGGTGTGGTGGAGGCGCTGGGCGAAGGCATAGGTGTCAGCGAGGGGGATGTGGCACTCCTTGCCCGTATCTTTTCGGTGTCCGAGGAGCGGAACACTCTTGTTCTCCGCCATGAGAATCCGGACCTGGACCGCAAAAGCTGCCGGATTCTCCATGAAGCGGCCGGGCGCTTCAGCCGGAGCGGCATAGAAGTGGAGTTTCTGCCCACGAAGGGAATTGGAGGCATACTCATCATGCGGGGGGACGTATCGAGCGCCGTCACCGATTCCAATCCGATTACCGAAGGGCGCCCGCTCATGGAGGTCCTTCCCTTGCGCCCGATGGCCACTGATCCTCGGGCCCGGAAAACGGCCGAGGTTCTCAATGCCTACCTCCGCTGGAGCTTCCGGACTCTTTCGGAACACCCCCTCAACAAAAAACGGGTGGAAAGTGGACTTCCTCCCATCAACGCCGTCGGGACCCAGCGGGCCGGGATGATGGGCAGACTCCCGTCGTTCACGGAAAAGTGGGGGCTCAAGGGGCTGATGATCGCCTCAGGCGCCGTTTACCATGGCCTCGGCCGGGTTGTGGGGATGGAAACCCGCAGGGTCGGGGATACGGACGACCCTGGCCGGGACCTTCGGCTGCGGCTTGAGATGGCGTACAAGACCCGGGAATACGATTTCATTCACGTCCATACCAAGGCGACTGACGATGCGGGGCACACAAAGGACCCCACCATCAAAAAAAGGGTAATCGAAGCCATCGACAAGGCGCTTGCCTATGCAGTCGAAGAGATCGTTCCCGATGACGAGGTCCTCTTCATAGTTACCGCCGATCATTCCACAGCCTCTTCCGGAACCATGATCCATACCGGCGAAAGCGTGCCGATGGTAATGACCGGTAAATACGTCCGGAGAGACGAT
>Ga0316603_10002506_pt1 | contig 10103 bp, 4 predicted proteins | sample OWC_soil_day10_n_FD_207649 | JGI IMG/M metagenome (GOLD analysis project Ga0316603, IMG submission 207649) | Wetland soil microbial communities from Old Woman Creek delta, Ohio, United States - OWC_soil_day10_noCT | ecosystem: Environmental > Terrestrial > Soil > Wetlands | place: USA: Ohio...
ACGGCCGCCGCGAGCACGAGCACGCCGCAGGCAAGTGCCACGGTGCGGCGTCGCATCGCGCCCGAGAGGGCCGGGTGATACACGCGATGCATCGCTCGCATCAGCATCGTCTCGCGCTCCTGGCCTTCGCGCAGGACGAGGCTCGCGAGCACGGGGACGAGCGTGATCGTCGCGAGAAACGCGCCGCCGAGCGCGAACAGCACGGTCGTCGCCATCGGATGGAACAGCTTCCCTTCGACCCCGCCGAGGCCGAGGATCGGGATGTAGACGATCGCGATGATCAGTTGACCGAACAGGCTCGCCGCGAGCATCTCGGTGGAGGCAGCCTCGACGATCTTGGTTCGCTCCTCTCCGGTCAGCGCACGTTGCTTCGCGTGCTTGGCTTCGGCGAGCCGTCGTACGGCGTTCTCGATCACGATCACGGCTCCGTCCACGATCAGCCCGAAGTCGAGCGCGCCCAGGCTCATCAGGTTTCCCGAGGATCCGATCGCGTTCATCAGCAAGAGCGCGAACAGCATCGCCAGCGGGATCACGAGCGCCACGATCGCGCCCGCGCGGAGGTTGCCGAGCAGGAACACCAGGACCAGGATCACCAGCAATGCACCTTCAGCCAGGTTCTTCGCGACCGTCGTGATCGTGCGATCGACGAGCGCCGAACGGTCGTAGAACGGCTCGATCCGGATCCCGCGGGGCAGGGACGGCGAGAGCTCGGCGATCTTCGCCTTGACAGCCTCGGTCACCGTGCGCGAGTTGGCGCCCATCAACATCATCACGACGCCGACGGTGACTTCGCCCCGGCCGTCGATCGAGGCCGCGCCGCGCCGGAGCGCTGACCCGATCTCGACGCGGCTCGCGACGCGGCCGATCGAGATCGGCACACCGTCGCCGCTGGTTCCGACCACCACGGTGCGGAGGTCGTCGCTGGACTGGATGAGCCCGACCGAGCCAACGACGAGTTGCTCGCGTCCATGCTCCAGGTAGCCACCACCGGCATTCCCGTTCGCTTGCTCGATCGCCGTGACGACGTCGGAGACGCTGATCCCCGAGGCCTGGAGCCGCCGCGCGTCGAGGGCGACCTCGTATTGCTTGGTCTCGCCGCCGAAGCTGTTGACCTCGACGACGCCTGGCACCATGCGGAGCTGCGGCGCGATGTACCAGTCGAGCGTCTCCTTCAGCTCGCGCGGCGTCTTGCCATCGCCGCGCACCACGAACTGATAGATCTCGCCGAGGCCGCTCGAGATCGGGCCCATCTCCGGGGTCCCGTACTCGCGTGGTACCGCGTCCTCTGCCTCGCGCATCCGCTCGGCGACGAGCTGGCGCGCGAAGTAGATGTCGGTGCCGTCCTCGAACACGATCGTGACCACCGAGATGCCGTACTTCGACATCGAGCGGATCTCGGTCGTGCGGGGGAGGCCTGCCATCGCGCGCTCGACGGGGACCGAGACGTATTGCTCGACCTCGACGGGCGACAGCGCCGGAGCCGTGGTGATGATCTGGATCTGAACGTTCGTGACATCCGGGACGGCATCGATCGGTAACCGGATCGCGGCACGCACCCCGAAGCCGATCAGGATCACGAAGCCGACGATCACGAGCATCCGGTTGCGCAGCGACCACGACAGCAGGGCTCTGATGAGCGCCATCTCAGTCCTCCTCGCCGAACGTCGACTTGAGCGCGAGGCTCTTCAGCGTGAACAGGCCGGCGGTCGCGACTCGGTCGCCTGCCTTGAGCCCCTTCACGATCTCGACCCTGCCCTCGTTGGCATGGCCAAGCTCGACGGGGCGCACCTCGAACTCGCGCGTGCCAACTTCGGCGAACACGACGCTGTGATCATCGATCTTGGTGACTGCCGCCGCTGGTACCACTGGCACCGGTGCCACCGTGGCCGGATCCGGGATGATCACGACGACGCTTCCGAACAGGCCGATCTTGAGCAGGGCGTCCTTGTCGTCGATCGCGATGCGCGCGAGCACGGCACGTGCGACCGGCTCGACCTGGCGCCCGATCGTGATCACCTTGCCGGGGAACGCGATGTCCGGGTAGGCATCGAGCCGGACCTCTGCGCCTGCTCCTTCGTGGACGCGCGGCAGATCGTGCTCGAAGAGCCGCGCCAAGAAGACGGCGTGGTCGAGATCGACGATCTCGGCGACCACGTGATCGGCTGCGACCGGCTGGCCCAGCACGCCATCGCGCTTCATCACGACGCCGGCAAACGGCGCGCGGATCTGGAGCCGCGCCGTCGCGCCACCACCGCCGCCGATGCTCGCGAGGGTCTGGCGCGCCGCGGCCACGTCCGCGTCGAGGACGCTGGCCTCCGCGCGCGCTGTCTCGAGATCCTGTGCGGACGCCGTGCCCGCATCGACGAGCTTCGCGAGCCGCTCGATGCGCTTGTGCGCGGCCTCGGCGCGGGTGTTCGTCGAGGTCAGCTCGGCGCGGATGCGCGCCACCTCGCTCGACTCGATCGACGCGAGCACTTCACCCGCGGCCACGCGCTGTCCCTCCTGGAACTTGACCTCGACGAGCCGACCCGCGACGCGAACCGACACCTTCGCCATCCGATCCGGATCCGCCGCCACCTCGCCGGTCAACTCGACCGTCGCCGGCAGGGTTGCCATCTCGACCGCCGCGACCTGGACACCCGAGTCAGTTGCTACCCGGTCCGAGATCGTGACCCGCTGGGCGCCCTCGGGTTTCTCGACCACTTCGGGCTTCGCCTCGTCCGTCGTCGTCGAGCTGTTGCCGCATGCAGCGAGACAGGCAATCCACAGCATGGCTCTCATGGCTTCACCTCGATGGTCGTGGCGAGTGCTAGGTCGGCCCACGCGTTCACGAGCGCGAGACGCGCATCGAGGAACGAGATCCGAGAAGCGATCAGGTCGCGCTGGGTGGTGGTCAGCTCGACGAAATCGAGCCCGCCCTTCGCGAAGGCGTCTTGTGCCGCGGCGAGGTTCTCGTCGAGCCGCTCGGTGACCGCTCGGTCGAAGCCGGCGACCGCGTCACGCGCGCGCTGATAGTTGTCGATCGCGAGCCGCACCGAGCGCTCGATCTCGACCCGGGCATGCGCGCGCTCGACCGCGGCGCGCTTGGCGCCGATGCGCGCCGCCGCACGCTCGCCCTGGTTGCGGTTTCGCAGGGCGAGGGGGATCGAGATCGATCCGACAACCGCGTGCGCCCCATCGGGGTCCGGCGCGTACGCGTAGCCGAGCCCGAGCGTGAGATCCGTGGCCCCCCGAGCGTCTGCGTCGGCGATCTGTGCCTTCGCGACGGTCAAGAGATTGTCGCTGGTCGCGACCTCGGGGTGTTCGCGAAGCGCGCGAGCCACGAGCTCGTCAGCCTTCAGGATGAGCGCAGGGAGGTCGGCCACCGAGCCCGTCGGCTCGGGTTGCTCGCTCGGTCCCGCGCCGATGGCGGAGGCGAGCGCGGCGCGTGCGCTCGCGTACTCGACCTCGGCGGCGATCCGTTCCTGGGTCGCGCGGCCGGCCTCGGCGACCACGACGTTGACGCGCAGCTTGGTCGTCCCTCCTGCCTGCGCGGTCTTCTGCAGCGCCGTTGCGAGCGCCGTCGCGAGCTTCTCGACCTCGCGACGCGTCGCGAGGCGATCGCGGACGACGACCGCGCGCTCGAACGCGCGCCAGGTGTCCACCCGCGCCCGCAGCTGCTCGCCGCGCCTGGCGATCTCGAGGCCGCGCGTCTGCGCGTCGGCGACCTGGATCCGTGCCGAGCGCTTCCCCCCCAGCTCGATGGTCTGCGAGAGACCGAGCTGGACCTGGAGCGACGACGCGCCGGAGCCAAGCTGCGGTCCGGCGCCGCCCGAGACCTCCGGATTGTAGCGTGGCAGGGCCGCGCCCCGCGCGTTGGCACGTGCGGCGTCGACATCGAGCTCGGTGATCTCGATGCTCGGTCGATGGGCCGAGCGTTCGAGGGCTTGATCGATCGTGATCGGTTCTGCGCGCGTGACCGTTGCGAGACCCAAGGTCCCGACAACGGCGAGTGCCGTGGTCGTTCTGTACACGTATGTCCTTCCGAGGCATCTCGCGATGCCTGCGTCTGAGCTGGTCCGGAACTGGAACGCGGCTCAGGCGATCGGAGGACGGATCCAGGGAGCCGGCGCCAGCTGGCCATGCCCCGTGGTCAGGGGCGGCAACTCGACGGTGCGGCTGGTCAGCACGATCGCTCGCACCTCGAAGACCGCCGAAGGGGTCGTCTTCAGGGAGTGCCATGCACACGTGCAGGTCGGGCACGTCGGCGGGCACTGCTTGCCATCTGGCTCATCGGCGCACTCGGTGCTGTCACCCTCGGGCAGGAGTCCGGTCGTGTTGGCCACGACGAGAGCTGCCGCCAAGAGGAAGACGATGCGCCACACCGCGGCGAGGCTAGCAGAGCCCCCACGTCGTGACCAGCGTTCCGCGGGCGCGTGGCGGATATGCCATCGTCCTGCCATGCGCCTTCGATGGACCTGCGCGCTCCTCGCGGCGGTGGCCGGCTGCGGCGACAACCGGCAACCGACGCCCGATCCGCTCGCGCTGGCGGTGCTCGTCGACACCAACCCGGATCCGGATGTCGTCGAGGTCTCGCTCGTCGCGTCGCTGGCAACCGTGGAGCTCCGGCCCGGCCAACCCGCGGACGTCTGGGGCTACCGCGATGGTGCGATCGCGGGCTCGCGGGTCACCGTCCCGGGCCCGACGCTGGACGTCAAGCAAGGCGATCAGGTGATCGTCCACTTCACGAACGAGCTGGAAGAGGCCACGACGATCCACTGGCACGGGATCCGGGTCCCCAATCAGTTCGACGGCTCCGACCACACGCAGACCCCGGTCGCGCCGGGCGCCACGTTCGACTATCGATTCACGGCGCTCGACGAGGGCACGTACTGGTACCACCCGCACGTCCGCGGCGACGTCCAGGTCGAGAAAGGGCTCTACGCGGCTCTCGTCGTGCACGGCGGCGTGCAACCCGAGGTCGATGCGGAGCGGATGTTCGTGCTCGACGACGTCAAGCTCCTCGACAGCGGCAACCTCGACGACAGCCAGAGCAAGGACGACATGATGTTCGGCCGTCAGGGCAACGCGTTGCTCGTCAACGGCCACGCCGGAGCGACGCTGACCGCCAAGGCCGGCGCGCGCGAACGGTGGCGATTCGTCGATGCGGCCAACAGCCGGTTCTTCAAGCTCTCGATCCCGGGCCATCCATTGCTCGTGATCGGGTGGGACGGCGGACTGATTCCCGAGCCCTACATGACGGACACGCTGCTGATCTCGCCGGGCGAGCGGTACGACGTGATCGTGAACCTCGACGGCGATCCGGGGACGACGCTGTCGCTCCAGACGCTCTACTACGACCGGGCGCCCGAGCTGCCGGATCCGGGGACGCTCGAGCTCATGTCGATCGAGCTGGCCGATCGCGCGTCGCCGCTCGGTGCGCTGCCAGCGAGCTGGGGAGCGCTCGAGCCGATTCCCACCGACGCGAACACGCCGACCACCGTGCTGACGTTCCACGAGGACGGCACGCCCGAGCAGCGCGTGTTCTCGATCAACGGTCAGGCGTATCCGAACGTCACGCCGATCGTCGCGACGAAGGATGCGATCGCGATCTGGAAGGTGAACGACGACGTCGGCATGGACCATCCGTTCCACCTGCACGGGATGTTCTTCCAGGTGCTGGACGTCGACGGCATTCCGCCCGAGCACCGCGGATGGAAGGACACCGTGATCGTGCCGCGCTTCAAGGCGCTGCGGTTCGCGGTTCGCTACGGCGAGCCCGGGCACTGGATGTTCCACTGCCACATCCTCGAGCACCAGGAGGGCGGGATGATGGGCGTGCTCGACGTCGTGCCCTGAGGTCACCGGGGCATCAGGTCAGCGCAGATCCGCACGCCGACGCTGAGGTCGCGGAATGCGGGTTCGGGAACCTGGCGATTCACCGTGGCCGTCACCAGACTGTCGTCGTAGTAGCTGCCACCACGAACGGCATAGGAATACGGCCCCAGCGTCGAGCGGGTCCACTCCCACACGTTCCCGGCCATGTCATCGACCCCGAACGGGCTCCGTGACGTCGCGAACGAGCCCACCTGGCTCGGGCCGGCCGAGTCACCATAGGTTCGATTGATGTTGGCCTGGCCGGGCAAGATCTCGTTGCCGTGAGGCCCGATGCGGTCATCCGCGCCGCGTGCCGCTCGCTCCCACTCGAGCTCACTGCACAACCGCGCGCCGGGCACTCGGCCGCTCGTCGCCAGCCAGGACACGTAGCGCTCCGCGTCGAGCGCCGAGATACTTCCGACCGGGAACATGGTCCAGTCCTGGTCCGCGTCCTTGCTGCGTCCAGGGTAATGGAGGCGTTGACCTTGTTGCGCGACCAGGTGGGTGTGCACGGGGATCATGTCGATCAGGTACCGGCCGTCCGCCCCCCGCGTGAGCTTGACTGGATGGCCCCACGCCGAGGCTTCGACCTTGGGCGTGTGGACCGCTCGCTCGTTCGGGGGCAGCTTGTCGAGGAAGGCGATCCAGTCCGCAAACGTGGTCTCATAGCGAGCGATCAGGTAGCCGCCGGTTTCGATCGTGTGTTCCGGCGCCGTGAGGAAGAACATCCTGCGCATCGCATCGTGCATGCGTGCACCGAACTGGAACCGCCCTGGCGGGATGTAGACGAACCCGGCCGGTACCACCGCGTTCGCCGGCAACCGGATGGTTTGCTCGAAGCGCTCGCCCCTCGCGAGCAGGACCGGCAAGTGCACCGTGGCTCGGCCCCGGGTAATGAACGTGAGCCGGTAGGATCCTGGCTCGAGCTGGCGGCCGGTCTTGGGAAACTCGCCTTCGGGTTGCAGCACGAGCGAGCCAGTCGGCTGGGCCACGTAGCGCTCGAGCAGCACTCGATCGGCGGGCGGTTCGGTACCAACCACGAGGGTCGCTGGGGCGTGCCAGCGTGCCCGCTGCGTCTCGTCGATGTCGTGGAGCTCGAGGCGGCGGAGCAGGTCATCCCGCTGGGCGGTTTGGCCCAGATGCTCGGCCAGGGTGGCGCGCTGGTAGAGCAGCTCGGCGAGCGTCAGGTGGACGTCGCGGTGCGAGGGGTCGGCCATCAACGCACTCTCGAGGGCCAGCGTCGCGGCGGCGTCATCGGCGATGATCTCGGACGCCAGCAGCTGGCACTTGGTCCAGATCGGCTCGGCCTCGTCGATCTTGCCGGAGTCGAACCGCGCGAAGGCCTGCTGTTCGAGGTGCTCCAGCTCGCGCCGGCCCTGGGCCGCTGCCGCCTGGTGCGTCTGCGCAGCGCCGAGGTAGTTCTCTACCCGCGCGCGGGTCTCGCGCCGGACGTTGAACTGCACACCGAGATAGACCGCGGTCAGCGCGACGACGATCGCGACCATGCCCACCCGTCGTTGCAGGCGAGCTCGGCGCACGGCGCGCTGCGACCGAGCCAGGAAGTCGCTCTCGACCGGGCCGAGCGTGCTCGGAGCGATCGCTTTCGTTTCAGCCAGCAGGCCAGGGCCCCACAGCGCGTCGCGGTTGTGGCCCAGCCGTTGCCATTCCGCGGCGGCGACCTCGATCCGCTGGCGCACGATGCGCGCTTCTTCGTCGCTGCTCAGCCACTTGCGCAACGTGTCCCAGCCTTCGAGCAGCGCCTCGTGCGCGATCTCGTACGCCGGGCCTTCGTCGGCCTCGCGCGCGGTCAGCAGCCGCCCGCGCACCAGCGCATCCAGCGCGGCGCGGCTGTCGTCGTCAGGCGCGAGCTCGGCCTCGCTGCGGCGGTTGCGCGTGCCCTCTGCCGTGATCAGCCGCTGGAAGATCCGGCGCACGGCGTCACGCCTCGCCACCGGTAGACCGGCGAGCACGCGGTCGGCGTGGCGGGCCAGCGCTCCGCCGATGCCACCGATGGTCTCGAGCGAGGCGGCGGAGATCACGCCGCGCGTTCGATCGCGGGCCTCCCACAACTCGGCCAGTCCGAACTGCAGGAGTGGCAAGCCGCCCGCCATCTGGAAGCTCGATTCGACCAGCTCATCGACCAAGCTGTCGGGCTCGAACCTGCACCCGGTCACGAGTGCTGGACCGGTGATCGCCTCGGCCAAGCTGGAACGATGGAGTGGAGCCAGCAGGTACAGCGCACGTGGCACCTCATCGCGCAGGCTGGTGAGGTGGGCCAAGCGGGTCAGGAAGTCGCCGCGCACGGTCGCCAGCACCCGCAGTCCGGGTGATGAAGACGCCGCGAGCTGGCCGAGGAACTGGGCCACCTCGTCGGCCTCGTCGTGGTCGCTGATCGTCACCAGCTCCTCGAGCTGATCGATGAACAGCATCAGACCCAGCCCGTCGCCATGGAGCAGCATCAGCTCTCGCTGGAGCCCCGCGAGATCGTCCGAGATCGGTTCGGCGCTCGTCTGGCTGCGCCGCAGGTGAGCCGCGAGGGCGGCGCGCACCGCCACCAGCGGATGACGACCAGGGACCATCGTCGTCACGGACCACACGCGATCGCCACCCAGCTCGCCGCTGATCACGCGCGGCAAGATCCCCGCGCGGCAGAGCGACGACTTGCCGACCCCGGAATCACCGGCCACCAGGACGAAGGCATCCGACCGCAGCCGTTCGAGCACGGCACGGCTATCGCTGCTGCGGCCGAAGAACAGCGCGGCATGCTCGGTCTCGAACGGGGACAGGCCTCGGTAGGGGTTGCCTTGCGGGATCGCGCGCCCAGGCCCTTCGGGCGAGAGCGCTTCGAGCGCCTCGCGAAGCTCCTCCCCGCTGGCAAACCGCCGGGTGGGGTCGGGCTCGACGCATCGATCGATGATCCGCGCCAGATCCCGATCGATGTCAGTCACCGCCTGGCCGAGGCCGTCAGGCTCGGTCTGCGAGACCGCGGCCAGCTCGCTGTACGGCGCGTAGCCGTGCGGTGGCCGTCCCGAGCAGAGCTCGTAGAGCACGGCACCCAGCGAGTACACGTCGGACTGACGGGTCGCGGGTTCGCCGCGCCAGCGCTCGGGCGGCAGGTACAAGGGGGTACCGAGCACGATGCCCGGTTGGGTGATCTGGCGTTCGCGGGCCCGGCGTGGGGGCTGTTCGATCGGCGCTTGGGTCGCTTGGGTCGCAAGGGTCTGCCCGGGGTCGACCGGAGGCTCACGTTGGACCCGCTGGGTCTGGTCGGTCGCCAGGAACTGCGTGACGTCGGTGGCGGCGTTCGGTCGATCGTCGCTTGCGTGGGCTGCCGGATAGGTCGTGCTTGGACGGCGGCTGCCAGCATCGGGCTCCATCAGCTTCGCCAGGCCGAAGTCGAGCAGCTTGACGGTGCCATCCTCGGACACCATGACGTTGGCGGGCTTGATATCGCGATGGAGCACGCCTCGTCGATGTGCGGCTGCGAGGCCTCGCGCCAGCCCGATCCCGAGCTCGAGCGCGCGTGACCAAGGCATCGGTCGCGGCAACTTGTCGAGGCTCTCGCCACGGACGAACTCGCAGACCAGGAACGGTCGCCCGTCTCGCTCGGCGACCCGGTAGACCCCGACGACGTTGGGGTGCTGGATCCTCGCGGCGGCGCGCGCCTCGACCAGGAAGCGCTCGCGCTGATCGGCGCTGGGGGAAACCCCCGCGATCATCTTGATCGCCACCATCCGATCCAGCAGCGTGTCCTGGGCCAGGAAGACCTCGCCCATGCCACCCCGGCCCAGCGTGCGCACCAGGCGGTACTCGTCGAAGTCGCCGTTCGACGGCGACAACGGGGGAGCGGCGGTCGTGCGCGTGCGTCTAACCATCCGGCTTCGACGGCTCCCGCAGGCCGTACTGCTTGGCCTTCGCCACGAAGGTGCGGAGAGGCATGCGGATCAGCTGCGCCGCACGGGTCTGGTTGCCGCTCGTCGCCAGCAAGGCCTCGGCCATCCGGCGTCGCTCGAGCTCGCGCAGCTCGTCCTCCACCGGCTGGAACCCCGCAACGCGCTCGGGCGGAGGCGTGGTTCCCTCGTCCACCGGTGGCTCGCGGTGATTCGCCGCGTTCGGTAGCCGATCCTCGAGGTGCTTCGGCTCGAGCACGGCGTCATTCGCGATCGCGGCGACGTACTCCATCGTGTTGCGAAGCTCGCGCACATTTCCAGGCCATGAATGCTGGCCGAGCACCATGAGGGCCTGTG
>Ga0316603_10002507_pt1 | contig 10101 bp, 5 predicted proteins | sample OWC_soil_day10_n_FD_207649 | JGI IMG/M metagenome (GOLD analysis project Ga0316603, IMG submission 207649) | Wetland soil microbial communities from Old Woman Creek delta, Ohio, United States - OWC_soil_day10_noCT | ecosystem: Environmental > Terrestrial > Soil > Wetlands | place: USA: Ohio...
GCCGCGCGCGAAGATCGTCGACCTCCACACGTTCGACGATAACGGCAAGATCGTCGCGCAGGCCACGCTCGTCAACGACAGCGACCGCATCGGTCGCGTGATCGTCATCGCGTCGTTTCACGGCAAGGACGATCGACCGATGACGCGTCCGTTCTCGCTGATCGAGATCGGCGCGAACCAGAAGCAAAACGTCCAGTTCGTCGGGCCGCAGGGCTCGGTGCGCGGCACGATCTACGTCGGCGACGAGACGTATTAGACGCGGTTCGCGAGCGCGCCCAAGTACGGATCGTTCGCGACGAGATCGGTCAAGAGCTCGCGCAGCTCGGCTCGCTCGGTCGCGTCCATGTCGGCGGTCGCGGTCGCATCGACGAGGCGATCGATCGCTTCGCGCGGTGTGAGCCGGCCGGCCGCGACCTCCGCCGACAGGGCGTCGATGTCGGTGGCGCGGCCGGTTCCGGCGGCGCGTTCGACCTCGCCGGCCTCGGCGACCTCGCCGAGATCGTCCACTTCATTCGGGCCGCTCGGGCCCGTAGGGCCTTTGGGTCCGCCGATTCCGGAGGGTCCACCGATGCTCATGCCGTTCTCCGCCGCAAGATACCCGAGTTACGCATGGGACGGCGCGCTTCTCGGCCGGCACGTGGCGCGGATGCGTGGCAAATTCACGAGCAATGTCTGAGGCGAGCGAGGCCGGCTGGCCGAGAGAGCGCGCGTTGGTGATCCCTCGTTTGTTTCTTGGGCTTTGCGCCGTGGTGCTGCTCGCGTGCGGTGGCAAGCGCGGCGGCGAGACCGCCCCGCCGGGCTCCGCCGCCGTGCGCGCGTATCCGGCGACCCGCTGGATCCCGGCCAAGGCGAGCTACGCGATCGCGGCGCGCACGGTCCGCGACGCGCAGCAGGGCGTTCGCGACCTGATCGATACGTTCGGCGTGCTCGGTGACGTGACGGTCACCGAGCTCTCGGCCGAGCTCTCGCAGCTCTTGCTCGTCGACCCGCTGTCCCCCGATGCCGTCACGCACATCGGGATCGATCTCGAAGGCGGCTTCGCGATGTTCTCGGACGCGTACAACCCGACGGTCGTCGTGCGGTTGGCGTCGGAGCCAGCGTTCCGGGCGTTCATCGATCGCCGGACGAACCTCGAGCTGCAGTCCGTGGTCGTCGACGGTACCGAGGTCTTCACGGCGCCGCTGCCCGACGGACTGCGCATCAGCTGGGCCGTCGCCGACGCCTGGCTGTGGGTGCACGTCGCGCTGCCGGACATCCCCGACGACGGCGCGACGTGGTTCTCCGCGAGCCGCAAGCCCGGCGCCCCGACGTGGGGTGCGGACTTCGAAGCCGCGAAGGGCGGTGCCGAGCCTCCCGTCGTCGGCTTTGTCGATGCCGCGCGGCTCGTCGCCGACGTCCAGGCGCGCGTACCCGAGGTCGCGCAATGCTTCGGTGCGCTCCAGGTGAGCGGCATCGGCAAGCTCGGCGTCGCGCTCGCCGGCGACACGAAGCAGGCGAACGCGCGGCTCGCGCTCGACGTCGGTCCGCTCGCGCCCGCGATCGCGGCCGCGGTGCTGCCGATTCCGGAAGGCTTCGGCGCCGCGACGGCGCAGGTCCCGATCGCCGCGCAGTGGAACATCGATCTCGCCGCCGCGCGCGCGAAGCTCGATCCGTGCGTGCGGCTGTTCGGCGCCGACCTGCGCGCGATCGACGAGCTGGGCATCCGCGCGGCGCGCGGCTACCTCCGCACGTTCGATCCCGACGATCGCGACGGTACCGGCGCGGTCTCGCTCGATCTCACGCACAAGGACTTCTTCGCGGCGAAGCTCGATGACATCCCGCTCCGCTCGACCCTCGAGCGCAAGCGCACGTTCGGCCCGTATGCCGGTAAGTCGATCTCGATCCCGATGTTCCTCACGGTGGACTACGTCCTCACGGATCAGGTCGCGCTCGCGGGCATCGGAGACGGGCAGCTCCTGACCATGATCGGCAAGGGCGGGGCGACGAAAGGCCCGTTGTTCGAAGTCGCCGTGCAACCGCTCGGGCTGTCCGTCGAGTCATGGACGGCGCTGTTCGAGCTCCTCGACATCGACCACGCGAAGCGCGTCGCGGAGCGCCTGCAGCGATGGCGCGAGGCACGTGTCAATTTGACGATCGACGGCAGCCGCCTCGTGCTCGCCGCATCCGGCACTCGCCGATGAGTGATGGTAAGGTGCGCGCCGTGGCTGCGTCCCCCGTCGTTCGGTTACGCGATGTGACGAAGAGCTACGGCGTGGGCGCCGCGAAGACGCAGGTGCTCCGCGGCGTCAGCTTCGATGTCGAGCCAGGCGAGTTCCTCGCACTCGTCGGGCAATCCGGCTCGGGCAAGTCGACCCTGCTCAACATCATCGGCGGCCTCGACAAGCCCGACGCGGGTGAGGTCGAGGTCCTCGGCGTCGACACGATCAAGGCGGGCGATGCGAAGCGAGCGAAGCTGCGCAACCAGAACATCGGCTTCGTGTTCCAGGCGTTCAACCTGATGGATCACCTGACGTGCCTGCACAACGTCACCATCCCCGCCTCGTTCTCTCACGACGCGAAGGACGTCATCGGCCGGGGCCGTGAAGCGCTCCGTCGCGTCGGGCTGTCCGACTTCGCGCAGCGGTATCCGAGCGAGCTCTCCGGCGGTCAGAAGCAACGCGTCGCGATCGCGCGCGCGTTGTTCGGCGCGCCGTCGCTGCTGCTCTGCGACGAGCCGACCGGCAACCTCGACTCCGAGACCGGCAAAGAGGTGATCGACTTCTTCCGCGAGCTCAACGCGAAGGACAGCGTCACGCTGATCATCGTCACCCACGAGCGGCGCGTCTCGAGCGTCGCGAAGCGCGTGATCGCGATGCGCGACGGCATGATCGTCGAGACCAGCGACGAAGCACTGCACGCTGCAGGAGGCGGCCCCGCATGATGCCTCTGAACAACCTCGGGAAGTTGGTGATCTCGAACACCCTCCGCAGCCCGCGGCACTTCATCCTGTCCGCGTTCGGCATCGTCATCGGCATCGGCGCGTTCGTGCTGTTCTTGGCGCTCACGCAGAAGGCCGGGTCGGTGCTCGAGAAGGTGTTTCCCGTCGAGGAAGTGAAGGTCGTCGCGCCTAGCGTCTCGCTGCTCGGCAAGGACGCCAGCAAGCGCCTCGACGACACGACCGTGAAGACGATCCTCGCGCGGCCGGAAGTGAAGTCCGCGGTGCCGCGTTTGAACCTCGCGTTCCCGGCGGCCGGTCGCGGCGACTTCGAAGGCAGCGATCTCAAGTTCGAGGTCGGTGGTTTCGCCGACGGCGTCGATCCCAACTTCGTGCGCGACGACGATCGAATCAAAGAGCTGTTCAAGGACTGGGACGCCGAGAAGAACGATCCGAACCGCATCGCGTGCGTGCCGCCGCCGCACGATCCGTACGACGACGTCAGGCATCCACCGGGCGCGCCACCGAAACCGAAGCAGCAGCGCGATAGCGGCTGGGGCGGGAGCCCGACGCCGTCGACGCCGCCGGCGGGCAGCGCGGGCAGCGACGCAGGGAGCGGGTCCGATGCAGGCAGCGCGAGCACACCGCCCGCGGGTGATCCCGCGCAGCCGGCGAAGTACTACAACCCGTGCCCGAACCCGGATCGCTACTACTGCGACGACACCGAGCGGATGTGCAAGCACCGCGTCCCCGTCGTGCTCTCGGCGACCGTCGTCGAGCTCTACAACAACCAGTTCGCGAAGTCGCACGGCATGCCGATGGCCGACAAGGACCTCGTGAATCTGCTGATCCAGACGCGCGGCCTGTCGGCGATGCGGTTCTCGATCGGCCTCGGTAACACGACGATCTCGGGCGGCTCGCGCGTGACGAACAAGCGGCCGCGGCGCATCGAGGCGGTGATCGTCGGGGTCTCGAAGCGGGCGATGCCCGTCGGCGTGACGGTCCCGATCCAATACGTCGAGCGTTGGAACAAGGAGTACATGGGGCCCGAAGCGGCAGCCGCGTACTCGGCGATCATCGTGACGCTGAAGGATCAGAAGATGCTCGCGCCGTTCTCCCAGTGGCTCGTCGACGAGCAAGGCCTACGGCTCGACGACAACCTCGGCGAACGCTTCGCGACGGTCATCTTCGTCATCCGGCTCCTGTTCCTGATCATCTCGGTCGCGATCTTGGTGATCGCGGTGATCAACATCGGTCACAACTTCTTCATCCAGGTCTCCGAGCGCAGGCGCGAGATCGGAATCATGCGTGCGGTGGGGGCGACCGAGGGTGATGTCCAGCTCATCGTGCTCGGGGAGGCGGCCGTGATCGGCATCGTCGGTGGCCTGTTGGGCATCGGCTTGGCGCTCGGGATCGGAACGGCCTGGAACGCCTACGCCGACTCGAACATCCCGCGGTTCCCGTTCAAACCCGCGTCATGGTTCGAGTTCAAGACGTGGATCTGGGGCAGTGCCCTCGGGTTTTCGACGCTGTTTTGCATCCTCGGCGGATATCTGCCGGCCCGCCGCGCGGCCAAGATGGAACCTGCGCAGGCTCTCGCGCAGAATTAACCCCATCGAATGCTGCGAGTGGTGTACGACATGGGCCGCAGACGCCTCGTGAGGGAGGGCAAAACTGCATGTGGCCCAAGGAGTCGATTTCAGATAGGGTCCAACCACATGGCGGCGGGACTTTGCAGCCCGGCGTCGCCACTGGGGTACGCGTGAAGAAGCCGACGCCTTTCGGCAAATATTACTTACTCGAACGGATCAACGTCGGCGGCATGGCCGAGGTGTTCCGGGCGAAGGCCTTCGGCGTCGAAGGCTTCGAGCGGCTCGTCGCCGTCAAGCGGATCCTGCCGAACATCGCGGAGGACAAAGAGTTCATCCGCATGTTCATCGAGGAAGCGAAGCTGTCGGTTCAGTTGAACCACGCGAACATCGCGCAGATCTTCGACCTCGGCGTCGTCGACGGCAGCTACTACATCGCGCTCGAGCACGTCCACGGTCGCGACCTCCGCGGGATCTTCGATCGCTGCCGGCAGCTCGGCGAGGCGATGCCCGTCGCGCAGGCGTGCTTCATGGTGATGAAGGTCTGCGAGGGCCTCGACTACGCGCACAACAAGCGCGACCAAGCGGGGCGCGAGCTCTCGCTGGTGCACCGCGACGTGTCGCCGCAGAACGTGCTGATCTCGTTCGAAGGCGAAGTGAAGATCATCGACTTCGGGATCGCGAAGGCGGCGGGCAAGGGATCGAAGACACAGGCCGGCATCCTCAAGGGCAAGTTCGGCTACATGTCTCCCGAGCAGGTGCGCGGCCTGCCGGTCGATCGCCGCAGCGACGTGTTCTCGTGCGGCATCGTGCTCTACGAATTGCTCACCGGCGAGCGGTTGTTCGTCGGCGAGAGCGACTTCTCGACGCTCGAGAAGGTCCGCAACGTCGAGATCCTTCCGCCCTCGACGTACAACCGCAAGATCCCCGACGAGCTCGAGCGCATCGTGCTCAAGGCGCTCGCGAAGGATACCGAGGACCGCTACCAGAACGCGATCGATCTGCACGACGAGCTGCAGGCGTTCGTCTACACCGCGGGCGAGTTCTACTCGCGCAAGGATCTCGCGGGCTGGATGAAGAAGACCTTCGGTCGCGAGATCGAAGAAGAGACGGCGAAGCTCGAGAGCTATCGCCAGCTCAAGCCACCCCCGGCGGAAGCACCGGTCGTCTCGCGCACCGCGAGCGGCAGCAAGCCGCCCGCACACACGCCGCCGCCGCGTCGCTCGACGCAGAGCATGTCGTCGATCGGCGGGACCAAGCCGCCGCCGCCACCGGCGCGCGTCTCGCAGCAACTGCCGGTCGTGCCGCCGGGCGCCTCGCCACCCGCGCCACAGATGGCGCGCCAAGAAGACTCGGGCGGGCTCGCGTGGGATGACGACGAGCTCGAGACCCAGATCTACGACAACCCCGAGGACGATCCGCGCAACCAGAAGCCGGCGTCGGGTCAGCGCAGCAGCAAGCCGCTGCCGCTGCAGGCGCCGTTGACGCCGCACCCGTCTCAGCCGTTGGCCGCCGCCCCGACGGGCGAGCTGCCGGAGCGCACGGCGACGTTGCCGGGCGGCTCGGCGGTGCCGTCGCTCGCGAGTGCGGCGTCGGTGTCGTCGGGACCGGACCTGTCGTCGCTCGTGTCGTCGACGGCGAAGGGCTGGGAAGGTGGACCCGGCAGCGGACCGTCGCCGGCCGCGACGATGAACGGCATCGGGCTCAACGGCGCGCCGCCGAAGAAGCTCGCGACCGGTTCGAACCAGACCGTCGCCCCCGAGCCTCCGCATGCGAGCGCGATGGAAGCGCCCGCGTTCAACTTCGATTCCGGTCCGCGCATCGAGACGGGGCCGCGCGACTTGTTCGATCCGATGGCCTCGTTCGGCCAGGGGATCACGAAGCGGTCGAGCGGCAAGAAGGGCGTGCTGCTCATCGCCATCGGTGGCGCGGTCGCTGCGGCGATCGCGGTCGTCATCGTGATCGCGATGAGCGCCGGGAAGACCGCCGACAAGAAGGCCTCGACGACGCCGCCGGTCGACGACAAGCAGCCAACCGCCGCGCCGATCGTCGGCGACCAGAACACCGGCTTCGATCTCTACGTGTCGCCGACGGGCGTCACCCAGTGGAAGCTCGACGGCGAGACGCGCACCGATCGGTTGCCGTCGCGCATTCGCGGCATCACGCCGGGGCCGCACTCGGTCACGATCGAGGCGCCCGCCGGCTTCATGAGCGAGACGCAGACGGTCAACGTCGAGATGGGCAAGGCCGGTCGCGTCGACATCCCGTTGCAGCCGATCCAAGGCATCACCGGCGTGTTCGAGAGCACGCCGCCGGGCGCCAATGTCTCGCTCATCATCGACGGCAAGCGCGAGGTGCTCGGCCCCGCGCCGGTCAAGTCGCCGCTCGATCCGCGCAAGACGTACCAGGTGCTGTTCGAGAAGCAGGGCTACGTGTCGGTCAATCGACCGATCTCGTTCACCGGCGCGCTCGAAGAGAAGACGGTCGTGAACCTCGAGAAGGCCGGCTCGGTCGCGTCGGGCACGCCGCCCGAGGTGAAGCAGCCCGAGGTCAAGCAGCCCGAGGTGAAGCAACCCGAGGTGAAGCAGCCGAAGGAGCCGAAGATCGCGGTCAAGCAGCCCGAGGTGAAGCAGCCCGAGGTGAAGCAGCCCGAGGTCAAAGAGCCGAAGATCGACGACTCGAAGGTCGGCACGGTCGACCCACCGAAGGAGCCCAAGGCGCCGAAGGCCGGTGGGCAGGGCACGCTGACGCTCGGCAGCAAGCCGCCGTGCGAGATCTACGTCGACGGCACGGCGACCGGGCTGCACACGCCGCAGAAGGACATGAAGCTGCCGGCCGGCAAGCACCGCATCACGCTCATCAACAACGAGTTCGGCATCAAGGAGAGCTTCGCCGTCGACGTCAAAGCGGACGAGCCGACCAAGATGATCAAGGACTACTCCGACCGTCTGCCGAAGTGACGGCGCTTTAGATCGGGCGCCCTGCAGTTCGTCGTAGACGCGGGTGCCGAGGCCGCTAACCTCGTCGGTGATGAGGCGATGCGCGTGTCTGCTGGTCCTCGCGGCGTGCGGCGACAACGCGCCGGATCCGCGCAGCTGCGCGGTGTACGCGCGGCCGGAGCGCGCCGTCTCGACGGGCTGCGGCGATCCGACGGACCCACGCACGCTCGTCGCGTGCGACACGGGCTCGGCCGACATCGGCACGTGGGCGATCGACGACGACGGCTTGCCCGCGTTCGACCTGCTCGTCGACGAGCGGTGTGATCCGGCGGCGACGGCGTATTCGCCGCGCAAGGAGCCGCTGCGCGATCCGCTGCACGTGGTCGGCGACGGCTACGGGCTCGTGGCGATGGCGCACGCGTCGGGCGGCCTGGATCTGTACACGCAGGATCGCGGCCACAAGTGGCCGGTGCGGATCGACATGCAGGACGACGACGCGGCGTATCCGCACCAGCTCGGGGCCGCGGTCGGCTACGTCGTCGACGCCGGGCGTGTGCGCTCGACGCGGTTCGAGGATCTGCCGGTGGCCGACGCGCTCGCGCGCCAGACGCGGCGGTTCGGTGTCGGTTACGTCGAGACGACCACGCAGCTCGACGAGCTCTCGGTGACCCGCCGAACCTACGCGTTGACGGGCACACGCGCGTTGATCACCGAGGTCACGATCGAGAACCCGAGCGATCGCGAGCGGATGATCGGGGTCGTCGAGCTCGACGACGTGAACTTCCACCAGCTCGCGGCCGAGCTCGCGACGAGCGATCTGCTCGTACCGACGATCACGCGCGATATCGATCGACGTCGCCGAGCGGCGGCCGCTCAGCTCGCGCACGAGGCGCACTACGAGGACGGCGTCGCCTGGATCGAGACCACGTCCAGCGCGAGCCTCGGGAGAGACGAGGTCGCGCCGATCGACCACTATCCCGAGACGCTGTGGCTGACCTCGCTCGACGCCGCGCCCGACGCCGCCTGGCTGCACGACGCGGAGCTCTGGCCGTCGGCGAGTCGCGAACCGCCCGCGCACGCCGCCGACGATCGCGCACCGCCGGCGTCGACGCGCGCGCTCTCGTTCGGTGGGGCGGGTCAGCCGGGCATCCTCGCGCTGCGCGTCCCCGTACGCGTGCCCGCGCGCGGTTCCGTCACGACGCGGTTCGCGTTCGGCTCGCTGCCGTCGGGCGACGATCCGCGCGCCGCCGCCGGTGCCGTGCGTGCGATGGAGCCCGATGCGCGGCGCTCGGCGATCGCGTGGCGCGATCGCCTGGTCTGGGCCGCCTTGCCGGGGCAGCCCGACGCGGGCGCCCTGCAGCGCGAGCTCGCGTGGTCGAGCTACACCGTGCAAGCGCTCGCGACCTACGACGCGTACTACGGCACGCGGCTGCTCGGGCAGGGCGGCTCGTACAAGTACATCCACGGCATCGACGGCGCGATCGGTGACTACGCGCTGTTCGCGGAGGCGCTGCTGCCGATCGATCCCGCGCTCGCCGCCGACACGCTCGCGCTGTCACTCGCCACCCAGCGCGCCCAGAGCCTGCCGGATGGCGGTCGCTATCCCTACGCGACGACCGGCGTCGGCGACTTCACCGATGTCGTGCGCTACGACCGCCGGAGCGACGCGTACTTTCTCCTGCCGTCGACGATCGCGCGCTACGTGGCGATCACGCGCGACGACGCGTTCCTCGATCGCGTGATCCCGTTCTGGCCGCGCGCCGCGGGTGACGAGGGCACCGTCGTCGAGCACCTGCGCCGCACGCAGCAGTTCGCCGACACCACGCTCGGGTTCGGCGCACACGGGATCGTCGCGATGGGCACGAACGACTATGCGGACGGCGTGCTGCAGACGGCGACGGAGCCGGCGACGCCGACCGGCGCATCGTCGACGTTCAACGCGTGGCTCCTCGTCGGTGGGTTTCAGCTCGCGAGCGAGATCGTGCGTTCGCGCGATGCCACGCTCGCGGATCGCTACGCCGCGTTGCGCGCCGACCAGCTCGCGCGCCTCGAGCAACATGCGTGGAACGGCCGCTGGTACGAGCGTGGCTTCGTCGACAGCGGGAGTCCGCTCGGCGCGCAGAACCTCTATCTGGAGCCACAGGTCTTGCCGATCGTCGCCGGGGTCGTCGATCCCGCGCGCCGCGCGGCGCTCCTGGATCTCGTGACCGACGTCCTCGACACGCCGATCGGACCGATGACGGTGCTGCCGGTCGGCGCCGGCGCCGCGACCGGCGACATCGACGAGCCGCAGGTCGGCGGCGTGTGGCCGGTCGCGTCGGCGTGGCTCACCGAAGCCTACGCGCTCCACGACCCAGCGCGCGGCTGGGACAGCCTCGTTCGCAACACGCTGTTCGCGCACGCGCGCGCGTTCCCGCACCTCTGGTACGGCGTGTGGAGCGGACCGGACTCGTACTACGGTCCCGACGCCGAGCGACCCGGCGAAGCCGACGCCCACCTGGCGACGGCGCTCACGGACTATCCCGTGCTCAACACGCACGCGCACGGCAGCGTCTTGCGCGCGCTGTTCGCGCTCGCGGGGATTCGTGGCGCCGGCGACGGCATCGCGATCGCGCCGCTGTTCCCGACCGAGACCTACGCGATCGTGTGGCCGCAGCTC
>Ga0316603_10002511_pt1 | contig 10096 bp, 7 predicted proteins | sample OWC_soil_day10_n_FD_207649 | JGI IMG/M metagenome (GOLD analysis project Ga0316603, IMG submission 207649) | Wetland soil microbial communities from Old Woman Creek delta, Ohio, United States - OWC_soil_day10_noCT | ecosystem: Environmental > Terrestrial > Soil > Wetlands | place: USA: Ohio...
GAACATTCTCGAGCGGGCCGTGACGCTGTGCTCGGAGGATCGGGTGGAGCCGGGGGATATTCAGTTGAAGCAGGCTGCGGTGATGGAGTTGCCGCCGGTTTCAGCGGAAACGGGGGCGGATGGACTCGAGGGGCAGTTGGAGCATATCGAGCGCGAGGCGATTCTCAAGGCGCTGGAACAGACGAGGTTCAACAAGACCAGGGCGGCGGAGTTGCTGGGGATGACGTTTCGGCAGCTGAGGTATCGGGTCAAGAAGCTGGGAATAGAGTAATTGCTGGTCGCTCGCCTTGCCGTCATGTGACATAAGTCCAAGTTCCTGGAGCCTCGGCAGGATAAGTTAAGCGCCCCGAAATTAGCGAGATGAGCGGGCGCCCGACAGCATGGAAACACTCGAACAAGGCTCGACGCCCGGGGCCACCGTGATCGCGCGGGCCGTCGCGCCCGCAGCGCTTCCACTGGCACCCTACCTGCTGATGCTGGTCGCGATCTGGGGCCTGCTCTTCCGGTATTGGGGCATCCAGCACGACGCGCTGGCCTACATGTTGCAGATCGTGGCCCGGCTGAAACCAGATCCGCTGGCGGGCGACATCTTCCTTCGCTTCACGTCGCAGGATGAGTTCACATTGTTTCCGGCGCTCTGCGCGCCGCTCGTCGCGTGGCTCGGCGTCGATGCAACCGGTGCCCTGCTCACCTTCGCGGCCCTGGTCGCGTGGCTGATCGTCGCATGGCAGCTTCTGCGTCACCTGCAGGGAAACCGTCTCGCCTGGCTGGCCCTCGGACTTCTCGTCGCAGTGCCGGGCTGGTATAGCGCCGGAGAGGTCTTCCGCTATGCGGAGCCGTTCCTCACCGCTCGCACGGCAACCGAGGTGCTGTCGCTGGCCGCCCTGCTGGCGTGCCTTAAGCGGCGGTGGATGTGGGCGGCCGCGCTGCTCGGAATCGGCGCTCTCCTGCATCCTCTCATGGCATTCCCGGCGGTCCTCATCGCCGTTGCCGTCGCACTACCGCTGACTACCCCTTCGCGCTGGACGCTCCTGCTCACGGGCCTCATAGTTTTACCGATCGCCGGGAGCTTTGTCCTTGGCGCGCCGGCGCCGTTCATCGACGGCGACTGGCTGTCGATCACGCACTCCCGCAGCGGATTCCTGTTTGCGGACACATGGGAAACGCGCGATCGAGAAGTTTTCGCGACCACGCTGCTTACCCTGGCGATCGCGGTGCGGGCGCTGCCGCATTCAGCGATGGGACGCGTCGCGCTGGCTGCGCTCTGTGTCGGAACCGCGGGTCTCGTCCTAGCGATCATCGCCAGCGAATGGCTGCCGCTCAAGGTATTGCTCCAGGGTCAGTCGTGGCGCTGGCTGTGGATCGGGCGGGTGATGTCAATCGCAGCCATCCCGCTGATCGTCATGACTCTGTGGACCTCGGGCCGGGCGGGACGCGCGGCCGCGGCGCTATTGTGCAGCGCGTGGCTGCTAACCGACGCCGGATCGACGCGGGACATCCAGCCGATCGGCGTGAGCGGCCTGCTGTGCGCCCTTGCCTGGCTCGTTTGGGAATTGCGCGAACGCATCTCGGATCGCTCGGCAAGCTCTGTCCAGGGCGCCGCCATGGGCGTGCTGGTCGTGGCTGGCGGTTACCTCCTCTCTCTCATCCTGAATGTCTCGCAGCACAGCTTCTCCTTCGGCACGGATCCGGTCTGGGTGCAGCGGGCATACGAACTGGTACGTACGCCGGGCATTGCCATACTGATCGTGACCGCCACCTGGTGGACGACCATGAATCGCTGGCAGCCGCTGGCCGCAGTGACGCTCGCCGCACTCGCCTTGGCGTTGACACTCGCATCGCTGCCGGAAACGCTCGATAGCTGGACGCGCCAGACACTCGGCACCAAGGCACGAAATGAGTTCGCTCCCTGGCGTGCAACCATCCCGACGGCAAGCGAGGTGCTCTGGCACGACGCGCCGCAAGCAGTGTGGTTCCTCCTGGATCGCCGCAGTTACCTGACAGTCGCCCAGGGCGCCGGCACCGTCTTCTCAAGGGAAATCGCCACTGAGATTCAGCGCCGAGCGAATTCCCTCGCGGCTTTGGTCTCCCCCGGAAGCTGGGTGCTGGACCCGGCCACGAGCGGCGAAGAGATGCGCCCCTTGAGTGCGGCTATCCTGCGCAGCATCTGCCGGGACGAGGCCCTCGGATTCGTCGTCTCGCGGGACGATATCGGCGTCAGCGCGCCGCGCGCGGAGTGGCCGGCGAAGGCCGATTTCGTGTACCTGTACGACTGCCGCCTGTACCTTGACCCGAGCGCGACGTGAAGCACCTCGCCCGCGAAGCGTTCTGGTACAGCGCCGCATCGGGCGTCGCGCTTGCGACTGACGTGTCGCTACTGTGGCTGCTGGTCGAGCACGCCCATTGGCATTACCTGTCCGCCGCGACGGTCGCGTTTCTCGCGGGGACTGCGGTCGTGTACGGTCTGTCTGTCGGCTGGATCTTCCAGCACAGGCGCGTCGAGGACCGACGCCTGGAATTCGGGCTGTTCGCGTTCATCGGCGTGCTCGGCGTCATCGTGAACCTCACCGTATTGACGATCGCAGTCGACGTGTACGGCCTGCACTACCTGGTCGGCAAGCTTGCGTCCGTCGGCGTTACGTTTACTCTGAACTTCGGGCTGCGCCGCACATTCCTGTTTTCCGCGCCGGGCCGCCGGCGCTGCATACTGACCAACGAATCGAGGACGAACTGAATGAACAAGACCGCCGTCATCGCCGGCGCCGGCCCTGCAGGGTTGACCGCAGCCCTCGAACTCTTGCGACGATCCGATTACCAGCCGCTGGTCTTCGATCTCGACTCCCAGGTCGGTGGCATCTCCAAGACGGTGAACTACCGCGGCAACCGTATGGATCTGGGCGGTCACCGCTTTTTCTCCAAGTCCGACTGGGTGATGAACTGGTGGCAGGACATCCTCCCGGTATCCGCGTCCGAGGAAGAACTCGCCGGCGTGACGCTCGCCTATCAGGGCCAGCAGCGTGCGTTCTCCGCGTCCGCCTCTGGCGAACGCCACCCAGATCGAGCAATGCTGGTACGGCCGCGTCTGTCACGGATCTACTACCGCCGGAAATTCTTCGATTACCCGTTGAAGCTCAACGCCGCGACGCTCGGCAACCTTGGCTGGATCGAAGCCGGCTTCCTCGGCTCCAGCTATGTCCGCTCGCGCATCTTGCCGCGCAGCCCGGAGAAGACGCTGGAAGACTTCTTCATTAACCGCTTCGGCGACCGTCTCTACCGAACTTTCTTCAAGGACTATACCGAGAAAGTCTGGGGCGTCCCCTGCGACAGTATCTCGGCGGAGTGGGGTGCACAGCGAGTCAAGGGTCTGTCGATCACGACGGCACTGCTGCACGCATTGAAGTCGGCGGTCGGCCGCCGTCAGGACGTGGCGCAGAAGGACGTACAGACGAGCCTCATCGAGCGCTTCCTATACCCGCGTCTCGGTCCTGGGCAGATGTGGGAGGAAGTCGCGGCGCGAGTCGCCGAGGGCGGTGGCGAGATCCATCTTGGTCACCGGGTTATCGGTCTTGAGCGCGACGGGAACCGTATTTGCAGCGTCGATGTCCTCGACCAGCGCACGGGCGAAGCGCGCAGGGTGAGCTGTGACGCGTTCATTTCGACCATGCCCATACGCGACCTGACCGAACAGCTGCAGGCACCGGACGAAACCGTCCGTCGAGTCGCCCGCGGCCTGCCCTATCGCGACTTCATGACCGCGGGCCTAGTCGTGCGCCGCATGACGGCCAAGGGCCGCGGCAGCGTGGACGAACACGGAATGCCGGGCGACAACTGGATCTACATCCAAGAACCCGACGTTCGTATTGGGCGGCTGCAGATATTCAACAATTGGTCGCCGCACCTCGTCGCCGCGCCAGGCACGATCTCCCTGGGGCTCGAGTACTTCTGCGACGAAGGCGATGACCTCTGGTCGATGGCCGACCCGGCGTTCCTCGCGTTCGCGGCGCGCGAGCTTGAGCAGATCGGACTCATCGATCGGCGCGATGTGCTCGACGGAACCGTTGTCCGTGTGCCGAAGGCCTACCCGGCGTACTTCGGCGATTATCATGAGATCGACAAGGTCCGCGCCTACCTCGACGGCATCGAGAACCTGTTCGCGGTCGGACGCAACGGCATGCACCGCTACAACAACCAGGATCACTCGATGCTGGCCGCGAAGGCCGCGGTCGACTGCCTTGTCGCAGGCAGTAGCGAAAAAGAGAGCATCTGGTCCGTCAATACCGACGACGACTACCACGAGACCCGGGGCTCCGCCGCGTCTGAGGCAGGAGGAACCCCTGGTGGCGCCGAGTCGCGCCGGGCGGCCTGATAGCGCCCGGTGACGGCTCGACCATAATTGTCACAAGGTGACAATCCTGGGTAGCTCGATCAACCGCGACCGGATCTTAGCGAATCCCATGCCTGGCCATTTTGTTTATAAACAATGACCTATAAACGTTCAAGCGGATGGCACGGGACTTGCTTAGTACATCGCGCAGGCCCAAGAAGGCCGCTGGTTGACGCTATCCCCAACGGAGATATTCAGATGTTTAAGAAGGTTCAGAAGGGCTTCACCCTCATCGAGTTGATGATCGTCGTAGCGATCATCGGCATTCTGGCGGCCATCGCCATTCCCGCGTACCAGGACTACCTGATCCGCTCGCAGGTTTCGGAAGGCTTGGCCATGGCATCGTCCACTAAGGCGTCGGTGGCGGAGTACTTCGCCGACCGCGGCCAGTGGCCGGCGAACAATAACGCGCTGGGCATCACGACGCAGCCGACCGGCAAGTACGTTAGTGGGATCACCGTCACCAACGGCGAGATCCTGATTACGTACGGCAACGACGCGAATGCGACGAACCTCGCAGGCGATACGCTGCGGCTGCGCCCGGGTGCAACGCCGAATGGCGACGTGGTCTGGCAGTGCGGCAGCCGCGCCCTGACGGTCAGCGCCAGCTTCACTGGCGTCAACGACACGGCCAACGGTGGTACCGTCGAAGGCAAGTACCGTCCGAGCAACTGCCGCACGTAACTGGCACTTTGCTGCGGTAACGCAACGAGACCCCCCGCCCCTTGGCGGGGGGTCTTTTTTTGGTGCCGCTCCGTCTGCGTTGTTCTGCTGGCTACGCTCAGTTAGCCTGACGCCCCGATGAACGCTTTGGGCCATCCAGTCTCGACACCACCGTCTGTCGCGATCGCGCCAGCGCCGCGGGAATCCCGCGTCTCCGTCGTCATCCCCTGCCACGACGAGGTCGCTACCGTCGGGGCGGTGGTGACGGGATTCCGGCAATCCCTTCCGCAGGCCGAGATCATCGTCGTCGACAACGCATCCAGCGACGGCACCGCGCAAGCGGCGCTCGAGGCCGGGGCACGCGTCGTGTACGAGAGCCGGCTGGGCAAGGGCTTCGCGCTGCTCACCGGCTTCGCGGAGGCCGGCGACAGCGACTACTGCGTGATGGTGGACGGCGATGACACCTACCCCGCCGCCGACGCCAGCGCACTCGTGCAGACAGCAATCGATCGTGGCGTGGACGTCGTGATCGGCACGCGCCTCGACAGTTCGCAGCCGGGCGCGTTCCGCCGCGGACACTCGCTGGGGAACCGCCTGTTCGCGTGGCTGGTGCGCATGCTGTTCGGTATCCACACCCGCGATCTCTTCTCGGGCTACCGCGTGCTCTCGCGCAGGTTCCTCGACATCACGCCGCTGATCGCAACACGCTTCGACGTCGAGGCCGAGCTCTCGGTCCAGGCAAAGGTTAACGGTTTCCGCGTCATCGAGGTACCGGTCGAGTACCGACCCCGAGGTGAGCGCAGCGAGAGCAAGCTACGTACGTTTCGCGACGGGTACCACATCCTGCTCGCCATCACCGTGCTGTTCCGTGACTATCGCCCGATGACCTTCTTCGGCGCGCTCGGGCTGTTCTTCGCGATCGCCTCGCTCGCGAGTGGCTACGTGCCGGTGAAGGAGTACCTGCAGACCGGCTTGGTGAATCACCTGCCTCGCGCCGTGCTCGCCGCCGGACTGTTCATCCTCTCAGCGCTAGCGCTCGCGATCGGGGTCCTGCTTTCGTCCATCAACCGCAGGTCGGTCGAGATCGCGGCGCTGATCCGCAAGGTCTCCCGTTGATCGATCCGTCCGGGACTGCACCCGAAGTCTCCCTGGTCGTGGTGAATTTCAATGGCGCCGCCTGCCTCGGCCGCTGCCTCGACTCGCTGCGTGCCGGCGAGGACCCTCGCACCGAAGTCATCGTCGTCGACAACGCCTCAAGTGACGACAGTCCAGCCATGCTCGCGGCGTACGTCGACGCGCACCCGCAGATAGGTCTCGTCCGAAGCGCAATCAACCGCGGCTATGCCGGCGCCGTGAACTTCGTGCTGCCGCGGTGTCGCGGGCGGTACATCGGCGTGCTCAATATGGACGTGGTCGCTGAACCGGGCTGGCTTGCGCCGCTCGTCGCGTTCCTCGACGCACATGCCGACGTGGGCGCAGTCAATCCGTTGTTGACGCTCCTCGACGGGGAGACCGTCAACGCGATTGGCCAGGACCTTCACGTCACCGGGCTCGGTTTCAACCGGGGGCTGGGCCAACCACGGTCGCAGGTTGGGCTGCAGCCGCTCGTCACCGATGGTCTGCAAGGCGCGGCATTTGTCATCCGCCGCGATCTGCTGGAACGCATCGGCGGCATGGACGAATCAGGGTTTCTCTACCACGAGGATGTGCACCTCTCCTGGATGCTGCGCTTGCTGGGCTACCGGATCGCCTGTCTGCCGATCGCGGTCGTGCGCCACGATTACTTCCTGTCCATGCATGCGGTGAAGCTCTACCTGCTCGAGCGTAACCGCTGGTCCCTGCTGCTCACCGCGCTGCACTGGCCGACCCTGCTGGCGCTAGCGCCTCTCCTGCTGACCACGGAGTTGATGGTCTGGGGCTATTCGCTGCTTCGCGGCCGCAGGTTCCTTCACGCCAAGGCGCGCAGCTATGCGTACCTGTGGCAGCAACGCACCGCGCACAGGGCACAACGGGATCGAGTCCGCGCCATACGCATGGTCGGTGACCTGAAGCTGCTGCGTGAATTGAGGCTGCGGTATGCCTGGGGCCAGTTCGGCAAGCTGGCACGGGAACGCGGCCCGCCTCGGCGACCGCTAGTGGGGGCGTGAGCCGGCGCCGGCCGCGGCATCCGGATAGCCCCAGACCTCGCCCCGCAGATCCTTGTGGAGGAGAACAAGGTCTGGAAAGTACTGAGCGATCATCGCGTGGTCGAGTGCACGACCGCGGGAGGCCATCCGGATCACTGGGTCTCGCAGGAACGGGTCGTTTTGGACCAGGTCCTGCGCGTAATAGCCGAGCGCCCTGCCAACGATCACGACCCGCGCTTGGCCGGCATCGGTCGAGGGTAACTGCGCGAGATGCGCGCTCATGAACGATCCGACCAACCATCCTGCCAGCGGCACCAGCAGCAGCGCCGAGACAACCGCAACGCCCTGGACGTAGCGAACGATCGCGGGCAGCCAATCGGCGAGGGCGCGCCCGCCGCTAGCGATCAAAGGAACGATCGCGGCGGCCGCGAAGAGCGGCAGCACGAACCAGACCGAGTGGAAATAACGGAATCCCCACCCGTGCCCCTGGTCGACCGGCACAAACAGGAAGCCGACGAACGTCAGAACCGCCGATGCCAGCAGCAGCCGGAAACGCGTGTCCGTCCGGTGACGCCAGAAGCCGAGCAGCGCCAGCAGCACCAGTCCGGGCACGGCCCACAGCCAGAGCTTGGCGAGACCGATTGCGCGGGCCAAGAGCAGGTCCCGCGTTGGCAGCGTGAAGACGCTGGTCGCCGTACCGGCCGCCATCGACAGCGGGTCCGTGGTCCCCGCGACCGCGCTCGCTGCGGCGTGCAAGCCGTGCATCAGGTACTGCCAGCCGAACCCGGCGATCACGACCCAAGGCAAGTAACCGACCGCGATCGCCGCGACCGCGGGCCAGCGGCGGCGGTCCGCCATCAGCCACAAAAGCCAGGGCGCCGCGAACAGGGCGTGTGGCACCGGATTGTGCAGCACCAGTGCGAACCCGCCGACGAGGCCCGCGAGCAGAGCCCGCGTCGGATCGGGACGCAGCAACAGCAGGACGAACAGCGCATTACACAGCAGGTGAGCAGTCATCGAGTAGAAGCTGATCGCGTTGATCATGAAGGCCGAGGAAGCCATGCTCAGCAGCACGGTTGTGCCTGCGGCTTCGCGAGAGGCGGTCAGATCGAGCGCGAGACGGTGCAGCACCCAGACTGCCAGTGCGCCGAGCACCGGGTTGCAGAGCCAGGGCACGCCAAGCGCGGTGAACGGCACCAGCAGCAGCGCAAAGCCGGGCCAGTAGGCCGACATGATCGCGCCGGTTTCATGCGAGACGTGGATGAAATAGTTCTGGAATGGGGGATAGACCAGCCAATCGATCAAGCCGACCGGAAACTCGCCGAGCAGCCGCCCCGCCAACAAGATCTCGCTCTGCATGACAGGAACGAACTCGTCCAAGGCGAGTGGATGCCTCTGGTAGATCCAGGCGCTTCCGCAAGCCAGCGCTGCCAGGGTCGCCAGTGCAACGCCCGAAGGGTAGCGTCCGCAAGCGAGCGCCAATCGCCAGCCCAGCCGCTGGACCCGCGGGACCAGGGCCAGCAGGAGAACCGGCAGGAACAACAGAGAGATCCAGTAGTCGCCGAAAAAGAACAGTCGCTGGAAGATCGGCAGGCTGTTCGGATCGAAAATCCCTCTGCGTGCGATTGAAATCCACGCAATGGCTGCGACCGTGATCATTGAGGCTGCGGCAAGAAACGCCACTACGGCTCGCTCGTTACCGAGCCATCTTCTCGAAACCGCTTCGGCGGTCAAGTCGGCCGCTCCGATAATGCGACAATTGAGCGCCGCCAGGAACCTGCGGCTCGTCGGTTGCAATAACCATGTGAAGATCGGATCGGACCACCGTGCACGAGGTGACCCCGCGCACATACGAAGTGCTGCCTTGGACTCCTGCGGTGGCACGCCAGGCACCGAGCAGACGGAGTCACTGCGGCGAATGCAAGTCGGTGCGTCATCAAAACGGTCGCCATAGTACGCTCACTCGCATGTGGCGCAAACGGGGCAACAAGCCGAAATGATCTCACCGAAAGGCGCCCTTTCGCGGGCATAACTTCGAGAGCACGGCAAACTCCATCATTGAGACGCCACGGAATCCTCGGAAGTTCGCGGTCATAGTCCGAGTCGATCGACTCACAGGCACCCAGTTTTTGGACTGCAAAATCCGCGCTTCGCGCGCCGCTCCGAAAGACTAAAACGCCCTAGCGTTAAATTGCGCAGTTTCGGAACCGACTCGTCGCTCAATGCGCTCAACACCCGTTTCACACAGAAGACGCCCTGTTGATCTCGACGTGCTCATAGATGAAGTCATTCGCCGCACTCCACCAGCCGTACGCGCAACGTCGGTAGCGCCCACTGATTGCCTCCTTGATGACGACCGGAACGCGACTAAGCCTTCTTCTGCGAAGGCCACTCCGATTCTCCAAGTGTTGAATCTTCTCATCAATCTGCGAGCGTTGAATGGCCGATAAGAATGACCCCAAACGCTGTTGCGCCTGTCTGTAGCGCATTGATTCATCCAGATACTGCCGGGCCAACACTCTCTTAGTCCGAATTTCATTTACGCGATCAACAACGCTACGCTTCCGCGCTCCGACCTGATTCGCTCCGTGCTGGCGATAGTCGATATAGGGACGATTGATCGCGACCAATCGTCCACGTGCCGCAAGTAGCAACGCGATCCATGCGTCGTGAATCCACTCACAAGGAATTGGCAGGACTGCTCCAAGCTGACTGCGACGGAAGGCCAATGTCGCCCCGGTGACGACGTTGTGCCGCAGCAGGGCCTCGAAGGAACGGCCTTGCCGAACCATTCTCTGCTGCTGATTGTCGAAGTGGATCGCGTCCCAAAGGCCATAGCCGAGGTCCTGATTGTCGCCGTCAATGATCCGTGCATTGCTGAATGCCGCGACGATATTGCTGCTGTCGAACGCAGCGACCATTG
>Ga0316603_10002512_pt1 | contig 10095 bp, 7 predicted proteins | sample OWC_soil_day10_n_FD_207649 | JGI IMG/M metagenome (GOLD analysis project Ga0316603, IMG submission 207649) | Wetland soil microbial communities from Old Woman Creek delta, Ohio, United States - OWC_soil_day10_noCT | ecosystem: Environmental > Terrestrial > Soil > Wetlands | place: USA: Ohio...
CGGCACGACGATTCGGCGCCGGTTCGCGACCAGCGAATACGAGCTCTACGCAGCGGACTCATGGCGGCTGGGCTCGACCCTCACGCTCAACGCGGGCATCCGCTGGAGCCTGTATTCCCCGCCGTGGGAGACGAACGGCATGCAGTCCACGCCGACCATCGCGCTAGGCGAGTGGTTCGACGAGCGTGCGGCGAATGCGGCGAAGGGCATCCCGGCGAGCGCGATGCCGTTGTTCCAGTACGAATTGACGGGCCCCGGGAACGGCACAGGCAGCCTGTACAAGTGGGACTACACGAACGTCGCGCCGCGCGTGTCGGCGGCGTGGACGCCCACACCGGCCGGCGGCTGGCTGAAGCGGCTGACCGGCGACGGGCGCCTCGTCGTGCGGGGCGGCTACGCGCTCGTCTACGACCGCGTCGGTTCCGCGCTCATCACATCCAACGATGGCGTTTCGAACACCTCTCTCGAGTACAGCGGAGCGTTCGGGCTGACGACGAATATCAGTCCGCCCTTTGGGACCGTTTCGACCTCTACGCCTGACGCTCGATTCACCGGTCCGAACGCTCCCCCGCCCGCGACACTCCCAATGCCCGCCCCGGACGTCAGCTTCCCCTATCAGCCTCCGCTCGAGTCGGGTTTCATAGGAGTCGGCGTCGATGGGAGCGTCCGGGCGCCCTACGCCCACGTCATCAACGCCGTCGTCGGCCGCGAGCTGCCCGGCGGCTTCTCCGTGGACGCCGCATACGTCGGGCGATTCGGCCGCCGCCTCCTCGTTCGGAGCGACGTGGCCACCCCGGCGAATCTCGTGGATGCCAAGACGGCCGTGGACTACTTCACCGCGGCGGGCGCGCTCATCAAGGCGACGCAGAGCGCCGGCATCGGCGTCAACGCCGACCCGTCGGCCTACGCGGTACTCGCGAACATCCCTTACTGGGAGAATCTGTTCCCCGGAGCCGCCGGCGGCGGCCTGACCGCCACGCAGGCCATCGCGCAGCACTACAACACCGCGCCCGACTATGCGACCGCCCTTTATATGCTGGACGAGTACTGCTACCCGTCCTGCAGCACCTTCGGGCCGTTCGCCTACTACAGCCGCCAGTTCGATGCGCTGTCGATCCAGCGCTCCATCGCCAGCGCGAACTACCACGCGCTGCAGGCGTCGGTGCGCAAGCGCTGGAGCCGCGGTTACCAGTTCGACGTCAACTACACGCTGTCGAAGTCCGAGGATCTCGGCTCGTCCGTCGAGCGAGGCAGTTCCTGGATGACGCCCGGCTACGGCGGAATGTCCGGTGTGCTCATGAATCCCTGGGAGCCGGATCGGCAGTGGGGACATTCCGACTTCGACGTCCGGCACCAGCTGAATCTCAACTGGGTGGCCAGCCTGCCTTTCGGGCGCGGCAGGGCCTGGGGCGCCGACGCCTCGAGTCTCGTCAACGCCTTCATCGGAGACTGGAGCGTATCCGGCCTGCTGCGGCTGACGAGCGGCTTCCCGTTCAACGTGATGAACTGCGCTCTGTGCTGGGCGACCAACTGGAACCTCATGGGCAACGCCGAGCTCGCGACGCCCGGCGTGCTGCCGCAGACGGCGGTGACGAAGAACGGCCCTGACGGGTGGCCCAACGCCTACCCCGATCCGGAAGCCGCGCTGACGTACTTCCGCATGGACCTGCCCGGCGAGGTCGGCATCCGCAACCAACTCCGAGGCGACGGCTATTTCGGCATCGACCTGAGCGTGAGCAAGGCGTGGACGCTGCCGCGCGGCTCGATCCGGTTCCGGTGGGACACGTTCAACCTGACGAACGCGGTGAACTTCGACACCTCGACCGTCACGATGAACCCCGACCGCCCGGGATTCGGGCGTTACAACAGTACCCTGGCGACGTGCGACGGCCGCGCTGGCCGCTGCATGCAGTTCGCGCTGCACTACGAGTTCTGAGACAGCGCCTGACGGGCTCCAGGCTGCCCTGACTGGCGCATAATGGTCGCGTCGGCGCGCCGTGCCCCCTGGCGCCTATCCTGGGGGACCCTCCATGGCACGCAGCCTGTCGGCCCGTCCGATCCTGGACGTCGCAAAGGACCTTGACCTCACCCCGGCGCAGGTCGTCCCGTACGGTTTCGACAAGGCGAAGATCACGCTGGACGCTCTGGACTCCGGCCGGCCGGCCGGCCGGCTCGTCCTCGTGTCCGCCATCACGCCGACCGACGCCGGCGAGGGCAAGACCACCACGTCCATCGGGCTCACGCAGGGCCTCGCGCGGCTGGGCCAGCGCGTCTGCCTCGCCCTGCGCGAACCGTCGCTCGGGCCGACATTCGGGCAGAAGGGCGGAGCGACCGGGGGCGGCCGGGCATGCGTCGTGCCCGAGAGCGACATCAACCTGCACTTCACGGGCGACTTCCACGCCATCGGGTCGGCGCACAACCTGCTGGCCGCGATGCTCGACAACCACGTGCACCACGGCAACGCGCTCGACATCGACGCGCGGCGGGTGACGTGGCGCCGCGTCATCGACATGAACGACCGCGCCCTCCGGCACGTGGTGATCGGCCTCGGCGGCGTCCTCGAGGGCGTGCCGCGCGAGACCGGGTTCGACATCACGCCGGCGTCCGAGGTGATGGCGGCGCTGTGCCTCGCCGAGGGGTACGACGACCTCCGCCGCCGCCTGGCGCGCATCGTCGTCGCGCTGAACCTCGAGAAGCGGCCCGTGACGGCCGCCGACCTGAAGGCCGTGGGCGCGATGATGGTGCTGCTGAAGGACGCGATGCTGCCGAACCTCGTGCAGACCTGCGACGGCGTGCCCGCCCTCGTCCACGGCGGCCCGTTCGCCAACATCGCGCACGGCTGCAACTCGGTCGTGGCGACGAAGCTGGCGATGGCCCGCGCGGACTGGGTGATCACGGAAGCGGGATTCGGCTTCGATCTCGGCGCCGAGAAGTTCTTCGACATCAAGTGCGTGTCGGCGGGGCTCGACGCGGCGGCCGTCGTGCTCGTGGCCACCGTGCGCGCGCTGAAGATGCACGGCGGCGCGGCGAAGGCCGACCTGGCGAAGCCGGATGGGGGAGCCGTGGAGCGCGGCCTCGGCAACCTCGCGAAGCACGTCGAGAACATCCGCCTCTTCGGCGAGTCGCCGGTGGTCGCGCTGAACAGGTTCGGCAGCGACGCGGCGGACGAGATCGGCGTGGTCCGGACGTGGTGCGAGGCGGCCGGCGTGCCCTTCGCCGTGTCCGACGTGTTCGCCCGCGGCGCGGAGGGAGGCGTGGAGCTGGCCGAGGCCGTGATGGCCCACGCGGAGCGGCGGGCGCAGCCGTTCACGCCGCTGTACGACTGGAGCGAGCCGATCACCGCGAAGATGGCCAAGGTCGCGCGCGCGATGTACGGGGCGCGGGACGTCGCGTGGACGAAGGAGGCGCAGCGGGCCCTGGCGCAGATCGAGAAGCTCGGCTTCGGCGCGCTGCCCCTCTGCATCGCGAAGACGCAGAAGTCGCTCTCGGACGACCCGCAGGTCGTGGGCCGGCCCGAGGATTTCGAGATCACGGTGCGCGACGTGATCCTCGCGGCTGGCGCCGGCTACGTCGTACCGCTGCTCGGCGACATCATGCGGATGCCCGGCCTGCCGTCCTCGCCGCAGGCGGAGCGCATGGACCTCGTGGGCGGGAACGTCGTGCAGGTGCCTGGCGGCCCGCCGTCGGCCAGTCACCCGCCGGCATGAGCCTGGAAGGCAGGACCCGCCGGCCGCGCGCCGCTGCGGCCGTTTACCGCGCGCGTGCCGCTGGCGTATAAAAGACCTAGACGCAGCCAAACCCGGAACCTCTGGCAGGAGCCCCCATGCCCAAGGTCCTTCGCCTCGTCGTGCCCCCGTGTCTCCATGCCGCGCTGGTCGCCGCGGCGACGGCCTCGGGCGCCGCGGCCCAGGCCCCAAGCCACCAGCACTATGCAACCACCGCCGAGGCGCAGCGGCCGGCGCCCGACGGGTCGCTCGCTCCGCGTTTGCTGAACCTGGGGTCGCACACCTTCCCAGTGACGACCTCGAGCCCACGCGCGCAGCTCTTCGTGAGCCAGGGTCTCAATCTCGCCTATGGGTTCAACCACGCGGAATCGGGCCGGGCCTTTCGGGAGGCGGCCCGGCTGGATCCGGACTGCGCCATGGCGCTGTGGGGCCAGGCCCTCGTGCTGGGCCCGAACATCAACGCCGCAATGGACCCCAAGGACGAGCCCGCCGCCCTCGATCTCGTCAGACAGGCCGCCGCGCTCAAGGCGCGGGCGACGCCTCGGGAGCAGGCGTACATCGACGCGCTGACGGAGCGGTACAGCGGCCATGCCGCCGACCGCGCCGAGCGCGACCGCGCCTACGCCGCAGCCATGAAGCGGGTGGTCCAGCAGTTCCCGGACGACCTCGATGCCGCTGCCCTGTACGTCGAGTCGGTCATGGACCTGCGCCCGTGGGGGTATTGGATGCCCGACGGCACGCCGCACGACGGCACCACCGAGATCGTCAGCCTGATCGAGCGGGTCATGCAGCGCAATCCCAATCATCCCGGCGCGCTCCACCTGTACATCCACCTGCTCGAGTCCACGAAGGACGCCGCCCGCGCCGTCCCGGCCGCCGACCGCCTGCTGACGCTCATGCCGGCGGCCGGCCACATGGTCCACATGCCGGGCCACATCTACCAGCGCGTCGGGCGCTATGCGGACGCCGTCCGAGCCAACGAGCTCGCCATCCTCGCCGACGAGGACTACATCACCCAATGCCGCGCTCAGGGCCTGTACCCCATGGGCTACTACCCGCACAACGTCCATTTCCTGTGGTGGTCCGCCACGATGGACGGGCGCGCGTCGCTCGCGATCGAGGCCGCGCGCAAAGTCGCCGCGAAGATCCCCGACGAGATGATGAAGGAGATGCCCATGCTCGCGGGCTTCCGCATCGTCCCTCTCTTCGCGCTCTCGCGGTTCGGCCGCTGGGACGAGGTGCTGCGCGAGCCCGCGCCGCCGCCCGGCGCCCCGTTCTACCAGGGCATCTGGCATTACGCGCGCGGACTGGCATTCCTCGGGAAAGGGCAGGTGCTCGACGCGGAGGGCGAGCTCGTTGCCGTCCGCAAGGCGCTTGAGAGCCCCGGCCTCGACGCCCCGCTGTTCTCGCCGAACACCATGCGGGCCGTGCTGGCGATCGCACCCGAGGTGCTGGCGGGGGAGATTGCCTCGGCCAGGCGCGACTACCCGGCGGCCATCGCGCACCTCGAGCGTGCCGTCCGTCTGGACGACGGGCTGGTCTACACCGAGCCCGCCGAGTGGCACTATCCGCCGCGCCATGCCCTCGGCGCCGTGCTGCTCGACGCCGGCAGGGCAGCCGAGGCGGAAACGGTCTACTGGGAGGACTTGAAGCGCAACCCTGAGAACGGCTGGGCTCTCACGGGCCTGCTGCAGGCGCTCAAGGCACAGGGCCGGACGCAGGACGCAAAGCTCATCGCGGGGAGGCTGGATGCAGCATGGCGGCGGGCCGACCTGCGTCCCAACACATCTCGCATCGCCGCATCAACCATCGTGTCGAGGGCGGCGGCGCCTCCGGAAGACGACTCGCTCCGGCCGTTCGTGGAACTGACACCGGCGGACTCCCCGGCCGGCCGAGGGAGCCTGGCACCACAGCTTGCCGCCGCCGCCGACGGGCGCCTGTTCCTGAGTTGGCTCGAACCCCGTTCAGACGGCGTGATGCGGCTGCGGCTCGCCGAGCGCGCGGCCAACGCCTGGCACCTGCGCAGCGACATCGCCCAGGGCGCGGACCTCTTCGCCAACTGGGCCGACGTGCCGTCCGTGTTCGCCGCCAGCGACGGCAGGCTCCTGGCACACTGGCTGCAGAAGACGGGCCCGTCGCCGCACGCGTACGCCATCCGCGTCAGCGAGTCCCGGGATGCCGGGCGATCGTGGGCGGCGCCCTTATGGATGGGTGATCGAAGGATGCCCGGTGAACGGCCCTGCACTGGCCTCGACTGGTGATCAGGTCGCGCTTGCCTGGTTCACGGCTGCGGGTGACGATGCGCGTGTGTACGTGGCGCTGTCGTCGGACGCCGGCGGCTCGTTCGGCGCACCGGTCCGCGTCGACGACGGCTCGCCGCAGGGCCGCGTGGACGTGGAACTGCTTCCCGACGGCAGCGCCGTCCTCCTGTGGCTCGAGTCCGCCGAGGGCAGGGGCGCGCTCCAGGCCCGCCGTGTCTTCGCAGACGGCCGGCGCGGCCCTGCTGTGCGCGTCGCCAGCGTGGACGGGGACCGCACGAGCGGCCATCCCCGCATCGTGCGCAGCGGGAACCAGCTGTACCTCGCGTGGCGCGCGCGCGCGCCGGAGAACCGCGTCGTCGCGGCCGTTGCCAACGTGCCGGCCGACGCCGTGCGCCAGATCCTTGTTCCGCCGGCGCCGGGCCTACGCCCCCGTCATGATGCCGCCGTCGATCGTCAGTGAGGTTCCCGTCACCCAGCCGGATTCGTCGGACGCCAGGAAGAGCGCCGCCCGGGCGATGTCGTCGGGCGATCCCAGGCGCTTCATGAGGGTCTTCTGCGCGACGTCGGAGACGGCCCGCGCGGGATCGGGAAACGCCGAGGCCGAGTCCCAGATGAGCGGGGTATCCACCGGGCCAGGCAACAGCACGTTGATGCGGATATCCGGGCCGTAGTCGATGGCGACCTGCCGGACCAGCGCGAGCAGCGCGCCCTTGGAGGCGCAATAAGCCGCGTGATTCGGGAACGCCTTGAGCGCGGCGATCGACCCGCCGATCACCACGGAGCCGCCGCCGCGCGCCTTCATCTCCGGCAGGGCGGCGCGCAGCAGGTAGAAGACCGCGTCCAGGTTGACGGCCAGCGTCTGCCGCCACGTGTCGAGCGGCACGCCTGTCACGGAGCCGAGGCCGAGCATGCCGGCAAAGCAGACGACGGTGTCCACGCCGCCGAACGCCTGCGTGCACGTTTCGACGAGCCGCTCGCTGGTGTCTGGCGCCGCCACGTCGCCGGGCACGAACACGGCCCGGCCGCCCGCACCGCGGATCTCGCCTTCGAGCGCATGCCCTCGCGCTTCGTCGCGGCCGCTGGCCACGACCGACGCGCCCTCGCGCGCGAAGAGCAGGGCCGTCGCGCGCCCCATGCCGCTGGTGGCGCCGGTGATGATCGCCGTCCGGCCGTCGAGTCTCTTCATGGTGGCCAGCAGTCTACTCCGACTGGGGCCGCAACGCGCGGACACCGGCCCGCCCGCGCCGGTTCCGCGATAAGATCGCCAGGCAAGGAACCATGAGAACCGCCAGCGCCGCGAACCCGATCACGCTGCAAGAAGTCCGCGACCTCGCCGCGGGCCGGTTCGGCGACATGATCAAGGCGGTCGTCGATCTGCGCCTGGGGGTGATGCTGCTCGACGCCGATCTGCACGCCGACCAGGAAGCGGAGTTGCTTGGCTCCGGCTCCCGGCAGGCGGACCTGTGGGGGATCAACCTGTACCCGGACCTGCCTGAGCCCGATTGGCTCGAATTCGATTCGATGATCAACCTCCGTCCGTCGTTCGGCAATCGATCGCGCGGGGTCGACAACCCGGCCACACGCGAGGCGATCGTCGGGCTGGTCAGCCGGCTGGTGCGGCGATGACCGATGTCCGGCACCGTGAGCTCGAGGCCGGGCGGTGGTTTGAGCTCACCCTGGCCGAGCAGCTCGGCAATATCGGGAGCGAAGTGAGCCGGGCCATCCGGTGGCGGGAGCGGAACACGGATCTGGCCCGCGGCGCGTTCTTCCGGGCGCTCGAGCTGTTCGACCTCACCCTCGCGGATGCGCGCCACCGCAGCGCGCCGGGACGTCTTCGCGAGATCGCCCGGGCCCGCGAGGTCGTGGCGGATTTCCTGGACGGGCCGAACCAGTTCGGCACCACCGCGGCGTCGCTTCAGAAGTACTTCGACGCGTTCGCCGTCGCCGCCGGCCTCGAGCGGCGGCGGGGACCGGCCTGACTCGCGACCGAGCAGGGCAAGCGTGATTGGGCCTCCACGCATCCGCTCGGCCGCCGACACGTCAGGCTCCCGGGCCTCGCAGCATCAAGACCGGATGTGAATCCGTCGCAGCCCCCTGTTCCTCCGCGCCGCCGAGCCTGAGGCTGGCTCGCAGGCGCCACGCTCGAGCTCTGCTTGACCGGGGCCCAGACGAACGGCTGAGCATGCGGATCTCGGTGCCGTCGCCGGGAGCCGGCCCGGTGCGGGCGCCTTTACGGCATCCGTAAGCGATTACCCCTGCCGTAAGCCCTGGCGCTGGGCAACCGCGCGATCAGAGCCTGAAAGTAGGGGTTTTCGCCGCCGGTTCGCGGGGCACGACGATTGCTGCAGCGAGCCGGAGAACCGCGTTCTCTGGACGGCCGCCGTCCAATCTGAATCGCCGCACATCGAGGGAGGGAGTCAATGACGTCTCAGTTTCTGGCGGGGGCCCGGCGGGCCATGTCTTCGTGCGTCATCGCGGGCATCGGGCTGGTCCTGCACCCTGTTGACGCTCGCGCGCAGGAGCAACTCGTCGATCCGGGCCTGAGTGTGTCGACCGTCGCGGCCGGCCTCTCCCAGCCGATCGCGATGGCGTTCATCGGGCCCGGCGACATCCTCGTCACCGAGAAGGCCTCCGGGCAGGTCAAGCGTGTGACCAACGGGTTCGTGACGGGCGTCGTGCTCGATCTGGCCGTGAACTCGAACAGCGAACGGGGGCTGCTGGGCATCGCGCTGCACCCCGGGTTCCCGGGCACGCCGTACGTGTATCTGTACAACACCGAGAGCACGACCGGCGCCGACACGAACGTTGCGGCGAACGTGCCGCTGCTCGGCAATCGCGTCGACCGTTTCAGGTGGAACGGCAGTGTCCTGATCTTCGACAGGAACATCATCAGGCTGCGCTCGTTCCAGAACGACCGCAACAACGTGGCCGACCCGACGCTGCCGGTGCTCCGGGGCAATCACAACGGCGGCGTGCTGCGCTTCGGCCCGGACGGGAAGCTGTACATCATCATCGGCGACAACGGCCGTCGCGGCTGGACGCAGAACAACCTGGCGGGCCCGGTCCCTGACGACGACTTCGGGGGACCCGCGCCCGACAACGCGCACCTCACGGGCGTCATCCTGCGGCTGAACGACGACGGCAGCACGCCGAGGGACAACCCGTTCCACGAGTCCGGGGAGCAGCTGGGCCGGCGCCTCGGCGGCTCGCTCGGCGCGGAAATCGGCGACAATCTCCAGCGGATCTTCGCGTATGGCGTCCGCAACAGCTTCGGCATGACGTTCGACCCGAAGAAGGGCGACCTGTGGACCACGGAGAACAGCGGACGGGCGTTCGACGAGATCAACCGCGTCGAACGCGGCTTCAACGGCGGCTGGATCCAGTTCATGGGCCCGCTGAGCCGCGTCGCGGAATTCAAGGAACTGGAGATCGCCGTCGGCTACGGTGCCAACGGTCCGACGGGCCTGCAGCAGGTGCGGTTCCCGCCGACCAGCATTGCCGACAGCCCGGAAGACGCCAGGGACCGCCTGTTCCACGTGCCGGCCTCGCACCCCCGCGACCCCGAGTTCAGCTGGAAGTACGTCGTGCCGCCGGCCGGCCTGGGTTTCATCGACGGGTCCGGGCTCGGAGCGCAGTACGACGGTGACCTGATCGTGGGTTCGGCCGTGGCACGAGCCGCCAACCCTGGCCACCTGTACCGCTTCCGCCTGAATGGCGGGCGCAACCAGTTCACGTTCGACGATGATCGCCTCAAGGACAAGGTGGCGGACAACCTCGTCCTTGACGACTTCACGACCGAAGGCGAGGAAATCCTCTTCGGCACCAACTTCGGGATCGTCACGCACATCGAGACTGGCCCCGACGGCGCGCTGTACCTCGTGAGCCCGTCTGCCGGGAGCATCCGCAAGATCCGGAAGCAGTAGGGACCGTCGCGGAATCCGGGCGGCCCGGCGACACCGTGATGATGGCTTCCACCGCCGCGTCGGCGCCTTCGGGCGCGGGCGCGGCGGCGCCCGGTCGGATTCGCGTGGCAGACCTGCGCCGGCAGACCTCGCCCGTGCCGCCCGCACCGAGGAGGGGGCACGAGTTCATGGGTGCCGACACGGCTG
>Ga0316603_10002514_pt1 | contig 10092 bp, 8 predicted proteins | sample OWC_soil_day10_n_FD_207649 | JGI IMG/M metagenome (GOLD analysis project Ga0316603, IMG submission 207649) | Wetland soil microbial communities from Old Woman Creek delta, Ohio, United States - OWC_soil_day10_noCT | ecosystem: Environmental > Terrestrial > Soil > Wetlands | place: USA: Ohio...
CGCCATCCGGGCGGCTCGACCGCGATCACCGATCGATTTGTCCATTCGCGGTCCCAACCCCAGGGTTAGCGCCGACGGCGAACCGCGAGCCCGAGCACCAGCGCCCCGAACGCGAGCGGTGCCCAGGGCGTGCCGCGCCCGCTGCTGCAGCATCCGCTGCTGTCGGGCAGCCAGCACCGCCCACCGTTCCCCATGTTGAGGCACTCGAGGCCCTCCGGGCACGTGCTCGTGCCGGATCCACGACAGTCTTCCGTGCAGAAGCTCTCGCCATCGATCGTGTCGCACCGTGCGTTCGCGCAGAACTGATCGTACTCGCAGGCATCGCCGGTGACGCCCGTGGGTGGATCCCAGAAGCACTTGCCGACCTCGCAGTGCTGCCCGGCCGCGCACGTGTCCGCGGTCTCGCACGGCGCGCCCTTGGTGACGGTGACCGTGGTCGCGGTCGTGGCGACGTCGAGATCGTCCTTCGCGACCACCACGATGTCGATCACGCCATCGGGCACCTCGGCCGGCAGGGTCAGCGGGTAGTCCGTCGTCGGCTGCCCGGTGGGTCCGAACGCCGCGCCGGGGACGGACAGCCAGCGGTAGCCGTTCAGCCACAACTCGACCGTCTCGACGCCCCGGGGAGCACCGGCGAGCGCATGGATCACGCTGCCGTTCGCGATCGCAGCGCCAGCGACCGGCGAGAGCACGCTGACCGTCGGGGCCGTGTTGGAGGTAGCCTCGCCGATCACCGTCGACAGCCACTCGTGCGAGTTCTGCTGGTTGCTGCACCGGCACGGGCGGGCCTCGTACTCGCCGCACTTCGCCACCTCGTCGCGAAAGAACTTCTGTCCGCCACAATCACTGCGGTAGGTCATCGGATCGTTGCACGCCGAGACCCCATCGAACCGCTCGAACGCGTGATCGAGCCCGTAGGTGTGACCGACCTCCTGCGCCGCGGTCCAGCAGATCTCGTGGGCGCGCTCGAACGGGTCGGTGAACATGTTGGCGAACGAGAACGAGATCGCGTGATCGACGGGATTGCAGTTGGCCATGATCGGCGCGAACCCGCTGAAGTCACTGCTGACGCCGATCTCCTGCGCCGTCCCGGCGACGATCGCCTCGTTGTAGTCGACGGTCGGGGCGGGCTGGACGTCGGTGACGGTCACGGCATACGGCGAGTAGACGTCCTTCATGCACTGCAGCACCTCGGCCCACTCGGCGTCTCCCCACGCGAACTCGGTGACCGCGTGCGTGCCGCCGGTCGGGATCGTCGACGTGTGGGTCCGCGCGTCGTCGATCGTGCCGAACTTGATCGTGCAGCCGCCGACACAGCGGTTGACGAAGATCGTGTTCGGGACGACGTCGATCGGCGCCGACGCCGCAGGGATGACGACCAGGCCGGTCTTGCGCGGGGTCGCCGTGGCGGTCGAGGGGCCCACCGCGACCAGCCACCCGATGACCAGCGACGTGAGCCCCCCCATGGCCTGCGAGGGTCGTCTGAGGTGACTCCTCGGTTCCGTGCCGACTGCGGTTCGTCGCGGAGTCATGGTCAGAGGACACCTCTCGGTTGCCGCTGGTTGCGTCTTCGGAGCCCGCCTGTCACCACCTGTCACCTCGACCATGGACCATGGAACCAAGGAACCGATCGCGGCACAACCTGATTCGCCGGCGCACGGCTGCCGGTGCGAGCAGGTTGTTTCCATCTCCCCCCCGGTGAGGTATCTCTCCACAGATGTCCGAGACCCGCGTGCACCTGCCGGTGGTCGGCCAGCCCGAGCCAGATCTCGCCGATCTCGCGGCTCCGGCCGCCGCACCGAGGCGCCGTCACCCCGAGTGGATCCGGGCCACGCTACCGACGAAGCCCGCGTTCTTCGAGCTCCGCGCGATGGTCAAGGAGCTCGAGCTTCACACCGTGTGTGAGAGCGCGAGCTGCCCGAACATCGGCGAGTGCTGGACCCGCCGTGCGCTGACGATCATGATCCTCGGCGACATCTGCACGCGGTCGTGCAGGTTCTGCGATGTCACCACCGGCCGGCCGCTGCCCGTCGACCCCGATGAGCCGCGCCGCGTCGCCGAGATGCTCGGCAGGCTAACGCTCGAGCACACGGTGATCACCTGCGTCGATCGCGATGATCTCGCCGACTTCGGCGCGGCTCACTGGGCGGAGACGATCCAGCGCGTCAAGCAGGCATGCCCCGCGATGACGCTCGAGGTCCTGGTCGGTGACTTCAAGGGCAACACGGACCACGCCGACATCGTGCTCGACGCCGATCCGGACGTGTTCGCGCACAACCTCGAGACCGTGCCGCGGCTGTCGCGCCAGGTCCGGGTCCAGGCGAGCTACCCGCGGAGCTACAAGATCCTCGAGCACGCTCGCAAGCGCGACGCGGTCACGAAGACCGGGTTGATGCTCGGCCTGGGTGAGACCCGCGAAGAAGTCGAGACGGTGCTGCGCGAGCTCGCGGGGCTCGGCGTCGACATCGTCACGCTCGGCCAGTACCTGTCCCCGAGCAAGCAACACCTCGCGATCGAGCGCTACGTGCATCCGACCGAGTTCGCCGAGCTCGAGCAGCTCGCGCGTGAAGCCGGCATCACGCACGTCGTCGCCGGACCGCTCGTCCGCTCGAGCTACCACGCCGATGGCCAGGCCCAGCTTGTCCGCGAGCTCCGCGCGGCCAAGGGTCTGGCGCAGATCACCTGACCCGGCGCGACCGATCCGCACTACAGCAGATCGACGACGAGCTTCGTCACCAGCGCGCCCGAGACGACGAGCACCATGATCCGGATCAGCTTCGCGCCGCCCCTGATCGCGAGGCGCGCACCGACGACGCCTCCGAGCAGCTGGCCGCACGCCATCGGGATGGCGACCTCCCACGCCACCGTGCCGGCGATCGCGAACGACGTCACCGACGCGAGGTTCGACGCGAAGTTCACGACCTTGGCGTCCGCGGTCGCGTGCGGGAGAGTCTTGCCGCAGAACGCCGAGAACCCGACGATCAAGAACGTCCCGGTCCCCGGGCCGAAGAAGCCGTCGTAGGCGCCGATCACGAACGCGAGCACGCCCGCGAACAGCAGGAAGCGGCGCGCACGGTCGCCGATCGGCTCCTCGTCGGCGGGCCTCGGCTTGCGCACCACGAGCAACACCGCCGCGCCGATCAGCATCGCGATCACGACCGGGCGCAGCGCATCCTTGTCGATCAGCAACACGAGCTGGGCACCGATGGCCGAGCCGACGAGCCCCAGCGGGAACGTCCACCCCGCTTGCCTGCGATCGACCCGGTCGGCGCGCCAGAACGCGAACAGCGCCGCCCCCGAGCCCCACACGCTCTGGCCCTTGTTCGTCCCGAGGGCCACGTGCGCGGGCAGCCCGGCCATCAACAGCGCGGGCAGCGTGATGAGCCCACCTCCGCCGGCGATCGCATCGACGACCCCCGCGAGGAACGCGGTGACGGCGAGCAGCGCGATGACCCCGGGTGCCACGCGCCGCACGCTAGCACCGCCGCGGGATCGCGGGCGCACGCTATGCTGATCGAGTGCGAGTCACCGTGGTAGGCGCAGGCATCATCGGGCTGACAACCGCGTTGACCCTCGAGGAGCACGGCCATGACGTGCGCATCGTCGCCGCGGGGACCGGAGCCGTCACCACCTCGGCGATCGCCGGGGCGATCTGGTTCCCGTATCGCGCCGGCCCTCCGGCCCGGGTCGCCGCATGGGCCGCGCGCACCCGGACGTGGCTCGAGCAGCTCGCGCGCGAACGCATGGCGGGGATCGACGTGCTGACCGGCTACGAGATCACCGCGACCGCGCCCGCACCGCCTTGGTGGGCCGCAAACATCGCGGTCGAGCGCGCCCCCGCCCCGGTCACCGGCGCGCCGCAGGCGTGGCGATTCAGCGCGCCTCGAGTCGAGCCATCGCTGTTCTTGCCGTGGCTCACCGCCCGGATCCGAGCGCCGATCGAGCGCCGCGTCGTCCTCGATCTCGCGGCGGAGCCCGGCGATGCCGTGATCGACTGCACGGGTCTCGCGGCGCGCGAGCTCGCGCCCGACGACTTGCTCTACCCGTTGCTCGGCCAGGTCGTGATGACCGAGCCCGGTGAGGTCGATCGCACGATCAGCGTCACCGATGATCGCGATCCCGAGGCGATCTTCTACCTGATCCCTCGCCGCGACACGCTCGTGCTCGGCGGCTGCTCGCGGCCGTGGCCACCCGGCGCTCCACCCGAGATCGATCCCGAGCTCACCTGGCGCATCCTCGATCGAGCGCGCAGGCTCGGGCTGGCGATCGGCGCTGTCCGCGAGGTGCGGGTCGGGCTCCGGCCGTACCGCCTCGAGGTCCGGCTCGAGCGCGACGCCACCCACCACCACGTGATCCACAACTACGGTCATGGCGGCGCGGGCTTCACGCTCGCGCGCGGGTGCGCCGAGGAGGTCTGCGCGCTCGTCGCAACCGCTACTTGATCACGCCGGCGAAGTGCAGCACGGCGACGGCCGCGACCAGGGCGAGCACCGCGGCGATCACCAACCAGACAAGCTTCGACGATGGCTTGCGATCGGCGACGCTCGCCCCGAATCGCTGTGGCTGGCGCACGGTGGCACTGGCCGAGCTGTCGGCGGAGGGCTTGACGAGCTCGGCCTTGTCGGTCTTCGCCTTGCTGGCGCCGACCCCTCGGGTGGTCGAATCGGGCTTCGCGGACCACGCATCGTCGCGCACCTGGACCGTCGTCGGATCGTCGTCACCTGCCCGGCCCGGCTTGCTGCTCTCGATCGCGAACGGCTTTGCGGACGGCTTCTTCTCGATCTTCGGGGGCACCGGGGGCATCGGGGGCCCCGAGATCGCGGTGACCTCGGCCGAATCGGCGCCGATCCCGGACGGACGGCTGGCGCTGACGTTGCGCGGATCATGCATCCGCAGCGGCGCCTTGTCGTGCGGCATCTCCTCCATCGCGAGCACGGAGGGATGGACGAGGCCCTGCGTCAGGCAGCGCTCCCACGCCTCACGGAGACCCTGCTCGGCCTCGGACGCGTCCTTGAACCGCGTCCGATCCGAAGGCTGGAGCGCCGTCATCGTCACGGCCGCGAGCGGCTCGGGGATCGACGCGTCGTGCCGCGTCGGCGGCGGGGCGTTGCCCTGCACCACGTAGCTGTTGGTGGTCTTCGTGTCGGGTCCCTCGTAGGGGATGCGCCCCGAGAGGAGCTCGTAGAACACCGCGCCCCAGGCGAACACGTCAGCCTGCGGCGTGTAGCGACCCTCTCGGATCGCCTCGGGTGGCGAGTAGCCGGGCGTCCCCATGAAGATGCCCACCTGGGTCAGATCCGAGTCGGGCATGCGCGCGATCCCGAAATCGGCGAGCTTCCACCGGTTATCGCCCGCGTGGAGCACGTTCGCCGGCTTGACGTCGCGATGGACGATCCGCTGGCGATGCGCGAACGACAGCGCCGACGCCAGGTCGAGCGCGATCTGGACACTCCGGGCGAGCGAGAACCGCACACGATCCAGGCGATCCGCCAGCGACTCGCCCGGCAGGTACTCGAGCACCATGAACGGCGCGCCCGATTCCTCGTCGACGCCGACGTCGAAGATCGTCACGATCGCGGGGTGCTGCATCTTCGCCGCGGCCTTGGCCTCGCGCTGAAAGCGCTCGAGGAATGCCGATCGAACGCGGCGACCTTGCCCCTGCGGCGAGCTGATCGTCTTCACCGCGACGACGCGGTCGAGCAGCGGATCGCGTGCCTTGTAGACCACGCCCATCGCGCCCTTGCCGATGGTCTTGATCACCTCATAGCGACCGATTCGCTGGCGGGGCTCCTCTGCCCCCGGCGCCATACCGGGAGGCGCCTCCCCGCGAAGACGTGTCGCACTACGAGGCCGTGCCAGCGGCTCATCGCTCATCGGCTTGGAAAGCTTAACACGACCCGGCGCTTACCATGCGGTTGCCGGCCTCAGGGTCGTTGGGTACGGCTGGACCCCGGCACCCGTGACCCCGCGGGCACGCTGGTGGTCACGAACGCGTTACCGCCGATCACCGATCCCTGGCCGATGATGGTCTCGCCGCCCAAGATCGTCGCATTGGCGTAGATCACCACCTCGTCCTCGATCTTCGGGTGGCGGCGCTTGCCGGGCTCGGGGCGGGTCTCGCCCTGGGGCACCGTGAGCGCCCCCAGGGTGACGCCCTGGTAGATCCGCACCCGCTTGCCGATCTGCGTGGTCTCCCCGATCACGACCCCGGTTCCGTGGTCGATGAAGAACGATGCGCTGATCTCGGCGCCGGGGTGAATATCGATCCCGGTCCGGCGGTGGGCGAGCTCGGTCATCATCCGGGGGATGACGATGCTGCCCTCGCGCAGCAACGCGTGCGCGATCCGGTACACCGTGATCGCGTAGGTCCCGGGGTAGCAGAACAAGATCTCGTCGACGCCCGTCGCCGCCGGATCGCTCTCGTAGGCGGCATGCAGATCGAGCCGAACCTGCGCGCGCAGCTCCGGCAGGTGGGACAGAAAGCGATCCGCGATCACGTCGGCCTTGCCGGCGCACTCGGAGCACTCGAGCTCGCTCTGCCCCAGCCGCTGCTGCCGCTTGTGGTGCATCGCGCGATAGATCTGAACGTACAGGTTCGTTCGCAGCGCGCTGACGCGTGCCCGAACGATTTCACGGAGCACCGGCGCCGGTCCCGTCATGTCCGGTCCCACGTAGCCCGGAAACAGCAGCGCGCGGCATTCCTCGACGATGTGCTCGACCTCTGCCTCGCTCGGCAGCTCGTAGCTGCCGATATGCTGCATCTCCTGCGCTTGGGGATCGAAGTACATCCCCAGCAACTCGTCTGCCACCGTGTCGATCGACGACCGGGCCTCGCCCTTGACGTGCAGCATCCTGCGTTCGGAGATCCGTTCCGAGCTCATGCTTCAAGAACTAGCATGTAACCGTGACCGCCACGTCACCGCCGCGATCGGCACGGGGCGCTCGTGCCAGCACGCGAACCCCTCCCGCATGGGTCTCGACGATCTCCGACACGCCATCGAACCGGAGATCGAGCACGCGCCCGACGAGGTGCGCGGTCACCCCACAGCGCGCACACGGCGTCTTCGCGAGCATGCCCGGCAAGCCCTCTCGCTGCCACTGCTCGCCACGCGTCGGGTAGCGGTGCGGCGCAGGGGCGATATCCGCCGGCGGCCATGGCTCGTCCCACGGCCATGGATTGGCGGCCGGATTGGCCACCACGGTCACCCCGCCCCGCCCGGTGAGCGCGGCGCCCATCGGCGTGAACCGCTCGGTGGAGGTGTGCGGTGTATGGAAGCCGTCGTAGCAGATGAGCGTCGCGATGCGCCCCATGGGGGTCTCCACGATCGGCAGGCGCGGGGCATCCCCGCGCGTCAGCCCGAGCCCCTTCGGCGCGCCATCCTCCATCCCCGGCACCAGGTTGACCTTGTCCGTGGTCGCGACGCAGCGGCCGTCGGGAGCGAACAGCAGCGACGCGTTCGTCAGGTCTCCGTTGGCAGCGAGCCGGAGGTGAGACCCGGCGACGATGTAGGCATCGAGACGCCTGGCGAGCGGGCCAAACACCCCGCGCAAGAACCGCTCGCCATCGGGAGCCAGGGCCGCGAGCACCGCGTGACGCGGATGCAGCACGCGCGTGCTGATCACCCCGCGCAGCACGTCGAGCGGCCGGCGAATGGCCGAGGCAACGAGCGCCCCGCCGAGGGTCTTCGCCCGATGCGCAGCAGGTGGCCCGATCGCGAGCAAGGCCAGGTGGCCGGCGAGCTCGGGGAACACGATCAGCCGCGCGTCGGCGGGGCCGGCCGCCGCGACCGCGCGGGTCGCGGCCTGCTCGAGATGGCGCCGGTACACCTCGCCCGAGACGAGCACGTCGTTCGAGACCTCGAGCTGGACTGCGATCAGGGCTGCCTGCATCACTCGCCTTCGTCCGCGCGCCCGACGCGCGGGGTTGGTTCGGGGGCCTGGTTGATCTTGCGGATCACGTCGTCGAGCTTGGCCTCGGGGATCGTGACCCGCGTCGGCATGCCGCCGCCGATCTCGAATAGCGCGACGAAGTCCCAGCCGGAGTCGAACGCAGCCGCGATCGTCAGCATCCCCGAATCGCGCACGATCGAGACCGGCGCCTTCTGCTGACCCGCGAGCAGGAGGTCGGTCTTGTCGAACTGGCCCGACATCCCCGCCGTGTCGACGACCGCCACGCGGCCTCGGATGGTGAACTGGTTGGAGAGCGCGCGGGTGTGCGCATCCCGCCGCTCGAACTCCGCGGCGGCATCGCCTATCAGATCGTGGTGGACGCCTGGCTTCATCCCACCGACGAGGTACTGGACCACCGCGCGCTTCAGCTGATCGTCCCGGAACCTGGCGCGCAGCGCGCGATCGATCCGCGTCGCGATCGGCCCGGGCGTTCCGACCCGGGTGTCGATGCAGCGGGCATCGGCGTCGGCGCCGGCGTACGGCTCCTTGCCTTCGAGGATCCACTTGGCCGCGGCGTAGAGCCCGTCGAGATCGACGTGCGTGCAGACGCAATCGACCGGTCCGGTGTGGCGAACGAGCTCGGGAGTGACCATCTCGGGGCACGCGCCGTGCTCCGCCTTGGTGGCGAGCACGAACCGCGGGTCGCCCCGGTAGTCGGCATGCTTCTCGTGGTCGTGGTGATCGACCCAGGCGGCGAGCCGATCGCCCAGCCCGTCGAGGAACGGGCGCGTCGTCAGCTCGAACGAGATCGAGGCCCCGATCGTCGCGGCGAACGCGATGTCGAGGACGACCACCCGACCATGCAGCTTCTCGGCTCGCGGCAGCAGGCGAGGCGAGGCGAACCAGAGCTGCGGCAGATGCACGGCTCCACCATACCCCACTCGTCGCGCGTCTCCGTCGGATTGGCTCCGACTCATCGGTGCTGGCGAGTCGATCACTTCGGACAGTTCATCGTCGCGGTCCAGCCGTCATGCAGGTAGACCTGTCGCACCGTCCCTCGATCGCCGCACTGCGCCGCACCAGGGACGATCAGACACAACGTGCGCTCGCCGCCGTCGGAGACGAGCGCAGTCCGCCGGCCTGGGGCGACCTGGCCGACCTGGGAACCATCGACCCAGACATCCACCGCATCGGGGCACCTCGTGTTGTCGATGTAGAACGTCGCGCGTGGCTTCGGCCGGGTCGGCTGCGTCTGAGGGATCGTGTCGGGCTTGTCTTCCTCGATGATCCGGTAGCGCGCTGGGTCGGCGACCGCGGCGGCGAGCAGCTTGTCGTTGCAGCCGATCAGCCGCAGCTCGGGGACGAGGCCCCTCGCCCACTCCGCTCGCAGCTCGCCAACGTCCGCGAGCGCCGTCCGGAACGACCGCCTCGCCTGGTTGACCTGGGCGCGTGCATTCGGCAGCAACGCAGCCGTCGCACCGATCTCGTCGTGGCGCGCGATGAACCGGTACGCGGCCTCGAGCTCGCCGCCGATCCGCTCGTAGTGCCGGAGCTCGTCCTGGGCGCTCGCCCACAGCGGCGCGACGCGACCGATCGGGCACATCCGGGATGCCGTCGGATCCAGCGGCTTCTTCGTCGGTGCGTAAGGCCCCTTGCCGAGTGCACCGAGCAGCTTGAGGAACTGATCCTGGTAGGCCGCGCGCGAGGTCGCCATCTGCTGTTGCGCCGCGGCAAACCGATCGAGCGCCTCGACGATCGCCTGGGCGTCCCCCCACGGTCGCACCAGCTCCGGCGTGTAGGTCAGCGTCACGCTGCCACCCGCGTCGAGCTGACCGAGCGCCGCACGCGCCGCCGCGAGCCCGGGCGCCGCCGCGATCGACTCCTGCAGCTTCTCGCGCGCCAGCTTGCGCTCGCCGGTCATCGCGTGCGCGACACCGGCGAGGTAGAGCAGCTGGCCATCGCGCGGCCACGCGAGGAGCGCACGCTCGAGTTGCCGGAGCGCGGTCTGGGGATCCTTGCGCCCGAGCTCCGCCGCGATCATCCCGCGCCAGGAGATCACCACGCGCGGCGCCTGGACGACCGCGCGCCGCAGGTACCAGGCCGCATCATTGGGACGATCCTGCACCAGGGCGATCGCACCGAGCGCCGTCTCGGTCGCCGGCAGATCGTCGCGGAACTTCTGCAGGCTGTTGTAGATCCGGA
>Ga0316603_10002515_pt1 | contig 10092 bp, 10 predicted proteins | sample OWC_soil_day10_n_FD_207649 | JGI IMG/M metagenome (GOLD analysis project Ga0316603, IMG submission 207649) | Wetland soil microbial communities from Old Woman Creek delta, Ohio, United States - OWC_soil_day10_noCT | ecosystem: Environmental > Terrestrial > Soil > Wetlands | place: USA: Ohio...
ATCCCAGAATCCGCAACATCGCCATTTCAGGATCGGGTTTCTTGAGAAATCTGAATATCTCCTGGAGCGAAGATCTCAACGTGATTATCGGAGGTAGAGGTACAGGCAAATCTGCCATTCTTGAAAGTCTCCGCTATGCCTTTGCAATGGCTCCCTATTCAGATCAATCTTCCTGTGAGGGGCTTGTTCGTCGGGCTTTGGGCAGTGATGGTAAGGTGGAAGTCATCTTGGACAGGCCAATTCGGGAGGGTAAAATCCGGCAGTATCGCATCGTCCGAGCTTGGGGCGAAGAACCCCGCACCTTTCAAGTCAGCCCCGAAAAACCTCTTAAAGCAACTCCTTCTGAGCTCCTCACTCCCGACGGCGGGCTTACCGTCTTTGGACAACGAGAGATCTATGCCGTTTCTGGAAGCCAAGAGCATCGACTCGCCCTCTTGGACGAACTGATTGGTGAACAAGCTCGCAAATGCGCGGACGCCGTGGGCAAGGCCATGGAATCACTCACCACCAACTCAGAGGAGATACTCGACTTACAAACAAAGATGGTGAAGCGGGAAGAATATCTCCAACGACTCAAGAAAATCGACCATGACATTGAAACCGGCAAAAACCATCCTCCCGAAAAACCCAAGGAAGGAAACGATTTTCGTAGCTTGGGTGATTGCCTAAAAAATGCGACCAATGCTCTCAGGAGAGCTTCTGCGGACTGTGACCAATGGCGTCTCAACCTCCTCGCTATACTGGAAACGACTCACCGTAACCTTATGGATCTGCAGGACAAACAGTCACCTATCCTGCAAGAAGCTGCAAAAGTCCTCTCCGTCCTCGAGGAAAGTCTGAAGGTGGTCCTGGATGACCAGACAACCCTCTTTGAACAGGCCATACAAAGTCTGGCGCGTCTGGATATGCGTTGCCAAGACAGGCTTCGTGCTTCCGCAGAAGAGAGCAATAAAGTTGAGCGGGACGCAAAAAAAGACCCGCCGGGGCAAGATCAGGTATCGAAATTCACCGAGGAAAAAACTTCCCTGTCGTCCCTCATCGCCGAGTTCGACGGAATCGAAGATCGTCTGAGGGCTCTTAGACAAGAAAGGCAAGAACTCCTTCAGCAGCTCAGAGATTGCAGAACCATGCAGAACGGATTACGGAAAGAAAGAGCCGACGCTATCGCAGAATCCCTAAACGGCCGACTCGACCTCCGGGTAGAATTTAAGGGTGAAAAAGAAAACTACAAGAAAAACCTCTCGCTCCTCCTGAATGGATCAAACATATCTCAGGATGCGATCGACCGGCTCGCCCTCCCCGAAGCCACAGATGGCCTTGCCGCCGCCGAAGCGGTACGGGCAGGGAGCAAAGAAGTCCAAACCTGTTTCGGCCTCAAACCTGAAATGGCAGATCGCTTAATCCATTGGCTAAACGCTGATCCGTCTCGGCTCCTCGATCTGGAGAAACTTATTCCTCAGGATGCCCTTCGTTTTAAAATGAAGAGTGACGGTCAATACCGATCTCTTGAACATCTGTCGTCGGCCCGGGGCGCTGTAGAAGTCTTGCTCCTCCTGCTCGGGCTGAAGAGCCAGATTCTCGTCATCGATCAATTGGAGGATTACCTCGATGACCAATTCGTACATGAAGAGATTCTTCAAATTCTAAGAGAGCAAAAAGGGTTAAAACACCAAAGTCCGCAGCACCAAGTCATCTTGGTGACAAATGACGCCACCATTCCCGTGATCGGCGATGCCGAACTCGTGATTTCTTTGGAGGTAAGAGGCGATCGTGCCCACATCGTCGGACGCGCATCTATCGACGACCGCTCGATGCAGGAACTCATAAAGAACCTCCTCCAGGGAGGGAAAGAGGCTTTTCAAAAGCGCGCAAAGAGACATGGAGGATTAACACCCCAGGGCGTCAATTGAAATGCCATACAACCAACACGCTTTCCATGGACCCGCTCAGCGGGCTGCTAGTTGACGGAAACGTCTTGACCCACAAGGGACCCCATGCCTTCGTCAAGATTCATCCGAACTACTTTCCTCAATTCCCTTCCTGGTCCGCATTCTTTCTTAAGGCCTGATAAATTTGCAGATAGTCTCAATGGGTTAAGAATTGCGAATGGGTGACACAAATTGACTTCTCAGTCCTTCTCTCACCACCCCTAGATTTCATATAAGTTAATAATGTCAAATCTTTACATTGATTATTTCGGTTTGGCATTAAACATGCATTATCTCTTAATCAATGACAAATGGTCATGGATGCCCAATCAAAGGAGGATACTATGGTCCAATATTTAGAGCTTGTTCTGAAGCACGATCTTGCCACTGGGTGGAGGCACACGGTGGAAAAAATGAAAGTGCTCTTTGAAAAAACATCCGAGGAGGGCCCAAAAGAGAAGACTGAAGAGGTAGATTGGAAGGACAGAGCTGCGAAGAATTGGTACTATTAATCCCGGTAGACGTGATCCAATTTTCCTAATCGGGAACGACTTCCCTTCAATTTAGCATGAACGATACGTTTTCCGTCTCCCAATAGCAGAAGGTTTCAGTGCTTCAAAAGACATAAGTTCATTGACATCATTGCCATCGCCCACCAAAAACCCCTTACGATTCAGACACTCATCGTGGCTGAATCGTAAAGTCTTCCAGAAACATATTGACACGCTGCTTCTATCAATATAGAATTTCACCATCCGTAGATCAACTCCAAAATAAATGTCCGACCCCTCGTCGCTTTACCTCGCTCCACTCGATTCGGAGAAGGAAAAGAGATGGGGCTTGTAAGGACACGAGAATTTTTCCTCAAGCTCGGTTATTAAGCACGGATGCTCGGGTTTCGTGCAAATGAAGATCCATGACGTTTGATACGGATATGGACTTATTGGCCTCCGGACCTGTGATCCAACTGTGGGAAGGAATTGTTCAGGCCACGCCTAAAGAATTCGTTTTGACCGAGCGCGAGGGGGTTCTATTTTGGCGAGGTATAGATGCGCAGCTTGAGGGGATAAAGCCCGGCCTTACCTCATAGCCTATCAGCCACTCTATAGCCGCACTTGAGATTGCGGGGAGAGCGAATGGGCGAAAAACTATTGCAGTACTACAAGTATATTCAGGATAATGAAGGGTTTTCAGGGAAGATAAAACTCGCCCAACTAACCCATATTCCGTCGGTACAGGCGGCGGTGGAACCTGATTCGCCTCAGATCATAGAGCGGTTCAAAAAAGCGATTGAAACGATTACAGGAAAGCCTGCGCCGAATTTGTAGTTTCGGAAAAACCAACCATTATTCGCAAAGGGCACTGTAGATCGAGAAAAGAAACCTCCGGGGATGATGCAGACTGATACACTTCAAGAGAATTCCCTCACCCTCCGGTGAGCATGACCACAAGGTGGATTTGATCACCATCCTTGACTGGTTTTAACAGTTCATTTGGGTACGCGCTGGCATGATTCAGATAGACTTCAACGGTGTTGAGCAGTTTATCTTTCTTGGCAAACAGGGCTTTCTCCATTCCGGGGAATTGCTTGATGAGATGGTTCAGGCATTCGCCCACGGTATTCCCCTCGACGGCCACCACGTCTGAGCCATTGGTAAATTGCCGATGCGTGGTATGAATGTGCACCTTAACAACCATGTCTTACTCCTTTCCCGATAACGATCCGCAGTGATCACAGTCCGGGTTCTTGCTCAGTCTAAACTCGCTGAACGTGACCTTCAACCCATCGTATATTAATAACCGATTGGTCAGCAGTTTACCAATCCCCGCGAGATACTTGATCACCTCGGTCGCCTGAATACTCCCTATGACGGCTGGAACAACGCCAATCACCGGAAACTTCTCTTGTGGCACAAGGCCTCGATACATGCACCTGAGGCAGGCTGTTTCTCCGGGAATGACGGTCAGGACTCTTCCCTCAAAACCATTGACCGCGCCATGAAAGAATGGAATCTTCTTCTCAACAGCGCAGCGATTCAGGATGTAGCGAGTCGGCAAGTTATCCATCGCATCAATGATGGCGTCACAGCCATCCACAAGCTCCGAAGCATTCTTTTCCGTGATGGTCTCTGCCATCGCCTGGATGTCCACTGTTGAGTTTAAGTTTCTTAATTTCGTTCTGGCGGAGTCAACCTTTTTCCTGCCGACATCTTCTTCCCAGTGCAAAACCTGCCTGTTCAAATTACTGAGTGCCACCTGGTCATGATCGATGATCCGAATCGTTCCTATCCCAGCGGCCGTCAGGTAAATGGCGATCGGAGAACCGAGTCCTCCGGCACCCGCAATGACCACCCTTGACCTTTTGAGCTTCCCCTGCCCTTCTTGTCCAATCTCCCCGATCATGATTTGTCGGTCATACCTTTCTCGCTCGCTGGGTGTCAGCATCGCATTCCTCCGCCTTCGCGCATCGTTCCCTGAAATAATCCACCGGTGGTTTTGTACGAGGTTTTCAGTACGTTCTTAACCTCGGTCCTGGCGTTAGGCTATTAGAAAAACATTTTTGAAGTATGGCCATTTTTTGTCTGCTACGATAGAGGCTATCGTTTTCACTCCATTTAGGAGCTCAACCGAAACCGCGCTCCACTATGATCCGAGGAGGATTTACGAATTCAGGAATTCCGGGATCAATAAAATGAGGCAATGAGAAATGATTGAATGCCGGATTTCCTCAATTCCTAAATTCAAATAATTCATTCATTTTGATTTCAGCAGAGTGTGGGCCACCACCATCCTCTGGATTTGATTCGTTCCTTCAAAAATCTGGATGACCTTTGCATCCCTCATCATCCTCTCAACAGGATGATTCTTGGTGAGACCTTGCCATTGCAAGATCTGGACAGCATGGGTCGTCACCTTCATGGCCACATCGGAGGCAAAGTATTTGGACATGGCGGAGAACATCTGCACGGGGATACCTTTTGCCTTTTCATCCATCATCGTCGCTGATTTATACACCAGCGCTCGAGCTGCCTCAATCTCCATAGCCATATCAGCGAGCATCAATTGAACTCCCAGATGATCTTGCTTCCCCTCCGTCCAGCCTTTTCCCTGAACATATCGAACGAGATAGTCCAAAGCGCCTTGCGCTAAACCCACGGCCTGAGCTCCGATGGCGGGCCTCGATCGATTCAGCGTCCTCATCATTTGCCACCAACCCACCCCTTCATCTCCAATCCTTTGGGCAATAGGAACTTTCACATCTTCTAAGATGACTTCTGTGGTATTGGACCCCCGAATCCCCATCTTTTCTTCAGTCTTCCCGATCGAAAGGCCAGGAGTTGCTTTTTCCACGACAAAGCCTGTGATTCCTTCAATCCTTTTACCAGGCTGAGTGGTGGCGAAGATTGTGTAGAAGTCGGCCACTCCGCCGTTCGTAATGAAACATTTCCGCCCGTTGATTACATAATGGTCTCCTTTCAATACCGCTTTCGTTCGGACCGAAGCCGCATCCGAACCCGACTCGGGTTCAGTCAAGCAAAAACAGATGAGACCTTTCTCTTGGGCCAGTTTCGGTAATACTTTCCGCTTCAGTTCATTTGTCCCTCCTAAAACAACGGGCATTGTCCCGACCGCTTGAACAATGACGAGGAGGGCAGAAGACGCGCAAATCCTCGCAATTTCTTCGGTGACGATACAGAACGACGTGATATCTGTATCCATACCTCCATACTCCTTCGGGATAAGGAGGCTTAGAAAACCATACTTTGAATATGCCTCTGATAGATCCCATGCAAATTCACCCTTCTCATCGATCTCTGCTGCCCGAGGGGCCACGATCGTCTTCGCGACCTCTCTTGCCTTTTCCCTCCATCCTTCCCTGGCTTTCTCAGTTTCATCTATCATTTCAAGCTCCTTTTCGCTCAAATGTCAAAATCCAGCACCCAAGATAATAACAATGCTTATGCAGCAAAAACTATTTTAGTCCAATGGATTTTGATTGAACTTTGGGCTTTCACATTTGACATTGATTCTAATATGTTACATATTCCACCCACCGGAAACCTCAACCATGGCTCCTGTCACAAAACTCGCTTCATCCGATACCAAAAAAGCTACCACATTGGCCACTTCTTCGGGCTGGCCAATGCGTTTCAAAGGTGTATTTTCGATAATCATGCTTTGGTATTTTTCAGCCATCTTTGAAATGGTGGGTGTCAAAATCAATCCCGGCAAAATCACATTGACATTGATCTGATACCGGCCCAATTCCCTTGCAACACTTTTCGTCAGGCCAATGATCCCCGCTTTTGCCGTACTGTAACTGACCTCTGATACCGCTCCACTCTTCCCCCACACCGAGGACATGTTGATGATCTTTCCATAACCCTGCTCGATCATATGGGGTGCAACGGCCTGGATACAATTCAAGGTCCCCTTCAAGTGAACTCCCAGTACTGCCTCCCAATCCTCTTCTTTCATTTTTAAGAGATGAGCGGGTCGGTCAAAACCAGCATTGTTTATCAGAATATCAACTCTTTTCCAAGCCCTGAATACCTGATCGACCATGACTTGCACTTGTTTTTGATTTGCTACATCCACAGGAATGGAAAGAGCTTTTCTCCCCAGAGTCTCAATTTCTTTGGCTGTTTGAGCTCCCGTGTCAGGGTTCATCTCCGCGATGACCACATCTGCGCCTTCCTGGGCCAATTTTAATGCAATGCTTCGGCCAATCCCCTGCCCTGCTCCGGTAACAATCGCCTTCTTGCTCTTCAGTCTCATCTTCTCACCTTGTGCGGGGAAAACATTCCTGAGAGGTTTAAAATTGCAAAAATTCTAACAGATGGGCTAATGGGCGTCAATGAATTTGTTCTTCCCGTTGTCCACCCCCCAAACCTACCGGAAATAGAATTTTCTTGACAAAAAGCTATTTCACAGTATGATAAATCATTCCATTGAATAACATTTATGGATAGATCCCGAAAAGAGAGTTTCTACAATCGGTCATTAGAGAGAGCCTTGCAGATCCTGTGTATTTTTAGATTTGACAAGCAGGCTCTGACATTAACTCAATTGTCAGAATTGTCTGGACTTCATAAGGCCACTGTTTTGAGATTATGTTCCACACTGATTAAGTATGACTTCCTCAGATACCATCAAGATTCAAAACATTATTCCCTCGGTCTAAAACTATTTGAACTAGGAAGCATTCTATTTTCCTCCTTCTCCTTAAGAAGGATCGCCGCTTTCTACTTAGACCAATTGCAGTCCAACCTTGGTAAAACAGTTTTCTTAGGAATCTTAGAAAATGATGAGTTGATCTACATTGACAAAAAAGAGGACCCCAAAAATCCCATTCGGTTTACCTCTCAAATAGGAACAAGGCGGCCGCCTTACTTTGGAATGCTGGGACAAATCCTTATGGCTTTTCTGCCGGATCAGGAAGTCAATCGATTATTAAAAAAAAACCCCCTCACCCCATTTACAAAAAAATCGCTTATAAGCGAGAAGAAATTTAAGGAGAGACTTCTCAAAATTCGCAAACAGGGATTTTTCGTTGATGAGGAGGAGGCGCTGGATGGAATCAGCGGAATATCTGCGCCGATCCGGGACTACACCGGTGGGGTCATCGCCGGAGTTGGGGTCGGCTTTATTTCCTCGTCCGAGGACGCTAAGGGGAAAAGAATAATCATCAAAGAAGTCTGCGAAGCAGCGAAGGGGATATCAAAACAGATGGGTTACCTTGAGACGAAAGGATTGGAAAGATTTTCAAGAACCGACCAAACGGATTGCATCCGATCCGCTTTGATCCTTAGAGGGCAGAGATCGAAGGAATTTTGGAAACAGAGGGGCAAATGAATTTGGAAGAAGTTATTTTACGGAAAGAAGGAAAAGTGGTTTATCTCTTCATCAATCGGGAGAAAGCCCTCAATGCATTGAACCTGAACGTGATGACGAGGCTCGATCAGATATTTACTGAACTGGAGTCCGATGAGAACTCTCTCGTCATTATTATCACGGGAACGGGCTCAAGAGCCTTTGTGGCTGGAGCGGATATCCATGAGATAAAAGAAGCAGGCGACAAGAGGACGGAGGTCATCCGAAGAGGCCAGGAGATTTTTTTCAAGATCCGAAACTCGAGCAAGGTGGTCATTGCCGCAGTCAACGGATATGCCCTGGGAGGGGGATGTGAATTGGCAATGGCATGCGATCTTCGAATCGCCTCAGAAAATGCAAAACTGGGTTTTCCTGAAACCACGTTGGGGCTCATGCCCGGATACGGAGGAACCCAGCTCCTCCCCAGGCTCATTGGAATGGGAAGGGCGAAGTACATGGTCTTTACCGGAGAAACCCTCACTGCGACGGAGGCTTACCAATTCGGGCTTGTACAGAAGGTTTGCAGCCTTGAAAGCTTAATGGACGAAGTCAATCGGTTGGCAAAGAAGATTGTCTCCAACGGCCCTTTGGCCGTGAAAGCCTGCAAAAGGGCTATTCACAAAGGCGTAGAATTTCCCTTGGAGGAGGCTCTTCGGATAGAGATGGAGGAATATGACCGGATCGCCCGCTCCCAGGATGCCGAAGAAGGAATCACATCTTTTATAGAGAAAAAACTCCCCACCTTCACAGGCAGATGATGTGATCAAGGAGGAAAAATCGTGAAGTATGAAAGATTGTTTTCGCCGATAACAATGAGAGGAGTCACCTTTCACAACAGGGTTCAACGGACATCGATGGTTTCCGGCCTCTCGACGGAGGACGGCTGGGTCACAGACGAATTGAAAAAAAGATACCAGCGAGAGGCTAAGGGTGGGGCCGGATCGATGGTGGTGGAAGCAGCCGTCATCATTCCCTCAAAGAGCTCCTACAATCTCAGGGTGAGCGATGATTGTTTTCTCCCCGGCTTAACCGAGTTAGTCAAGGCCATCCGCGAGGTAAATCGGGAAGTCAAGATTGGTCTTCAAATTATGCAGTTCTTGAAACTTTCCCGAACGGGGTGGAGGCAAAAGGTTGAAGATTTCAAAACGGAAGATCTACCCAATATCGTCAAGGATCATGTCGCCGCCGCCAGGCGTGCCCTTTCAGCTGGGTTTGATTTTCTTGAGATCCACATGGCCCATGCTTATGTTCTCTCCTCCTTCCTATCGCGAGCGAATAAAAGGACGGACGGATACGGAGGAAGGCTTGACAACAGGATGAAACTACCGATCGAGGTCTACCAGGCCGTCAGAAATCTTGCTGGCGAAAGTTTCCCTGTGGGGGTCAGGATCAACGGGGAGGACTTCGTTGTCGAAGGAAATACTCTTGCCCAAAGCACGGTCATTGCTAGGAAATTTGCCCGGCTCGGAGCAGATTACATCAGTGTCTCCGCGGGCAGTCGATTTGAAGATGCATTGTCTCCACCTGAGGGAAGTCCTCCTGATCCAATGTCTGGCTATAGCGGTCATCGAATGAGCCCATGGTGGTGGTGGCCGGATGGAACCCATGTCTATTTGGCAGAAGGAATCAGGAAAGCCATTCGGGAGGAGGGGCTGGAGACTCCGGTGGTCGTCGCCGGAAAGATTAGAGACCCGAAGCAAGCCGAAGAAATACTGGAGCAGGGTAAGACAGATATCATCGGATTATGCCGTGCTCTTCTCGCCGATCCGGATTGGCCGATCAAAGCCCGAGAAGAAAGGGAGAAAGAGATCGTCAGGTGTGTGGCGTGTAATTGGTGTCTCGAAGCAGACTCGAGATATGAACAGGTCAAATGTTCCCGTTATCCGGAAGGCCACCTGCATGCACCCGAACCTTTCCTGCCGAAAATGGCGCGACCCGGCATCCTGAAGGAAGAATCCTAGGGAGCTTACAACTCATGATTGAATTTCCAAAACATAAGGCAAAGGAAGCTCGACAATATAGCAAGAATCGATGGTGGCTTGGCTTTACGATGGGGGACATTCTCGACCGAACAGCGGATGTATTTCCAAACAAAGAAGCCCTTGTCGATGATCGGGTCCGGCTCACCTATTGCGAACTCCGTAATAAGGTGGACCACTTAGCGATGGGACTGATGAATTTAGGGATCGAAAAAGGGGACACAGTCCTGTTGCAGCTTCCAAATTGGGCTGAATACGTTTACTCATATTTTGCTCTTCAGAAAATCGGGTGCATTCCTGTCCTCTTGATT
>Ga0316603_10002517_pt1 | contig 10091 bp, 8 predicted proteins | sample OWC_soil_day10_n_FD_207649 | JGI IMG/M metagenome (GOLD analysis project Ga0316603, IMG submission 207649) | Wetland soil microbial communities from Old Woman Creek delta, Ohio, United States - OWC_soil_day10_noCT | ecosystem: Environmental > Terrestrial > Soil > Wetlands | place: USA: Ohio...
CGACTCGGCCGCGTCGCACAGCGCCGCCTGCGCCGCCCGCAGGGTGTCGGGGGACACCGCACGGACCACGAGATGCGCGGCGATCGCTTTGGCCTGCGCCGCGGTGAGGCCGGCGGTCACCCCACAGCGGGCCGCGGCGGCGGAAACGGCAAGGATCTTGCCACGTGGTCCCTGCCCGTCGGCCACCGCAACCGCCGTGCCGCACAGCTCCGGTTCGGCACGCAGGAACGCCGCCAGCGGGAAATCGGGAACGTACAAACACGCCAGGCGCATCAGCGCCCCTCCGGCACGCGTCGAGAGTCGATAGTTGATAATTCAGGGGCGCGACTATTGACTATCGACTGTCGACTATCGACTGTACCCCTGTCGACTACCTGCATCACGATCTCTCGCCCCGGCATCCCCAATTTGTTCCGCATCATCGCCGCCACCGTCTCGAATCCGTCGAACAGCGGCCACAGCCCACGGCGCCAGAGCGGCCGGCGCGGGCGCAGGCCGAGACTGAGGACAGCGAAGCTGCCGGCCACGCGTTGTGGGGCGAGAACGATGAGCGCCGTGTGCGACTGCTCGGCCGCCTGCAGCAGGCGCGGCCACACATGGACATGCAGCGGGCGGAGCAACGGCACGCCGAGATCCAGGGCTACCACCGCAAAGCCGCCGGCCCGCAGGAGCACCTCGGTGCACCGCAACGCGGCGGCCAGGGCGGGGGGACGGACCCACAACAAGCGCTGCAAATCGGCGCCGGCATCGGCCACGGAGGCCGGGTGGAGCGCGTCGGCGAGGTCGACACAGGCGGCCAGCTCCCCCCGCCGCGTCGCCGCGGCCAGGCACGTCAGCAGCAACGAGGTTTTTCCCGATGAAGCGGGCCCGAGGAACTCGCTGATCCGCCCGCGCGGCACCCCGCCGTCACACAGCGTATCGATGGCGGCCACGCCGCTCGTGAATCGGCGGACCGGCTCGGGAGCCGCTCCGAAGTGCACCCGCCCCGGCAACGAGCGCTGCGCCAGACGAGCGACGGCGGATGCCCGGGATGAGGTGGCGACCGGCATGGCAAAGATCTTCGCTAAACTTTCGCCTCCGGTCAAGTCGGCGAATTACGCGTGTTCCGCTTCCCGGCACCACTGCAGCCCCAAATCCACACGCCCCCTGTCGTCAGCATTCACCTAGAGCCCATAGGGGAAAGGGACGGAGGACGCATTGATAGAGACCAAGATCACCCGGGGATTGAACCCGGACACCCGCCCCGTCAGACCCGGACACTGAGGCTCAAACCCGGACAGTACCGGGCGTCCTTTGCCACTTGACTGACCTTGACAGCCTCGACAAAGTGGCGCACTGTCGCACCGTAACGGTCAGACGGCGCAGGAGCTCGTTATGTCGAAGAGGACAGTGCGAGGGTTTGGGCTGGTCCTGCTCTTTGTCGCGTGCAACGGACTCCTGTCCTGGCGACTCGGGGGGCTGTCTTACAGCCACTTTACCTGGGAAGCTTTCGCGCAATACTACTACGGCCCGACCGCCACCCCGACGCCGACCGCCACGCCGACGCCCGTGGCGACATTGGTCCCCAATGGCGGGCTGTGTGCGGTGGGTACACAATGCGCCTCCGGATTCTGCGTGAGTGGCGTGTGCTGCAATTCCGCCTGCAACTCGGAGGTCGAGACGTGCACGGCGCCGGGCAGCGTGGGTTCATGCATCGTACAATCTCCCGCATCGGCGATGTCCGAGTCGGTCACCGGGGTGCTCGCCTTGATCTTGGTTACCTTGGGTGTCCTGAGCCTGAGGCGCGGTTTGGCGCGTCGCCGTCCTCAGTGACGCGGGTGGTGGCCGGCGGGCTCGTCACGATCCGGTAGCAATCGCAATCGCCGGTGTATTCGAACCCGATACCGTCGTGCGGCAGGAGGTCGGGCGTGCCGGTGTACATCGCGTGTCCCTCTCGGAGATGCTGCGCGAGCAGCTCGGGTCTTCCGGCGGTGGGAACGAAGAAGAGATTCACCGTCTCGACGTCGACGCGTTGCTGCTCGACGAGCTGGAGATACTGCAAAAGGGGAACGTCGAGCCACGTGCCAAGGTACACCGCGTGCGGCGGCAACCCGTGGAGAATCGTTTCGCCGCGCAGGCGCGCCGAGCGGTCCTCACTGATGTCGGCATAGCCGAAGTTCATCAGCAAGTTGCCGGCGCTCAGCATCAGTAAGAGTACGCTACCGGAAATCACCACTCCGCCGCGCGCCCACCGTGTCAGCGCGCGGCTGACGACGTCAGCGCCGCAGGCGCTCCAAACCGCCCAGATCACATAGGTCGGCAGCATCATGAGTTCCTTGTCGCCGACGGCGTAGGTAAGCATGAAGCCAAGATGGCCAGCGAACATGAGCACGAGGGCCAGATGCAGCCGCCAGCATCGCTTCCAATCGGCCCACAGTCCGACCACGCCCAACAGGGAGCCCAAACCTGCGAAATTGCTCCACAGGCGATAGAGGTACGTGGCGAGCTCGGCCGGCAAGCGGTGCGGCGCGACGGCGAAGAGCTGCGCCGCGAACATGCGGCAAGTCAGCATCCACCAGAATCCGTGCCACGTTGCCGCGTCGACACCGCTGCTGCGGGCGAAGTTCAAAGGTGCCGCAGCGCTGCGCAGCGGAAGGTAGAGGTACACCGCGGCGCCGGTCAGGCCGCACGCTGCCGCTGCCGCCAATAGCTCCGGCCGTCGCCAGAGGCGTGCTCGGCCGCTGGCGATGAGCCACGCAAAACCAGGCGCCAACAGGCTCAGCGATAGATGATTGCCCAGACCGAGGCCGTAGAACAAAGCGAACAGACAGAGCTGCGATGGACGTTGCTGCTCTCGCCAGCGTAAGGCAAGCCAGATCAAACCAATGACGAAGCAGGCGTGCAGCGCATAGAGCTCGGCGGCAATCGCGGTGACCCAGAAATAGTAACTGAACGCCAAGAACCAGGCGCCGGCAAGCGACAGCAGCCGCTGTCCGGTGAGCCGCGCGACTACCGCGTACGTGAATGCGACCGCGACGGCAGCCGCGCATGCGGAGAGTAGGTTCAGCCGATAGCCGACGTCGCCGAACGGCAGCCACGCGAAGGCGTGACCTAACAACAGGAACACGGGTGAGCCCGGTGCGTGCACGATGCCGAGGACGTACGCTCCGGTGGTCAGCTCGGCGCTGTCGACTCCGTACACCGTGGGCGCCATGGTGCGCCAGTAGACGAGGAACGCCATGCCGCCCGCGAGCAGCGCGAGCCACCCGCTGCCGCTCTCTGCCGACAACCCATCGCCTGCGCCAGGCGTTTGCCCGTGCTCTCCGGTGAGGTAAAGAGGATGCTGCATGGCTCAGCCCGGTGCCTCACTCTCGATGATCAACGCCGCCGATGCCGGCCGGCGCTGCGTTCCGGTCCCACGATGAGCCCGGCCGCGCTGCGACGTCATCACTGGAACATCGCCGCCGCCGCGGCGGTCCTGCTGATCTACGCGGCGGTGTTGGCCAGCATGCCGGCGCATGTCTTTTGGTCGCCCGACGAGGGCGGCAAATTCCTCGAGATGCAGAGCATGCACTGGCACGACGGCTTAACCTACACCGTGCCCTATGCCAGTCAACGTATTGATCCGCATTTCGACTTCTACCCGCGCCTGTCTGCATCGGACAGTGGTGCCTTTCCGTACCCGAGCGCGACTGCGCAAGGCAGCGTCCGCTTCTATTGGCCAATTTGGTTTCCGTTGCTCAGCCGGATCATGCTGCAGGCGCTTGGCCTGAGGGGCATCTACCTCATTCCCTTGCTGAGCGGATGGTTGATCACGCTCCTCAGCGGCCGAATCGTCCACGCCTTCACCCCGCGTCTGGCACCGCTGGCCATTCTGTTGGTGGGGCTTGCCACCCCAGTATGTTTCTACAGCCAGTGCTTCTGGGAACACACGCTCACGAGTCTGCTGGGACTATTGGCCGTGGCGATTCTGGTGGCCAGGCGATCAGGATCCGTGGCCACTCCGCTGGCGATGGTTCCTCCGCTGGTTGCGGCCACGATGCTGCGCATCGAAATGGTGGCGTTCGCCGTGGCGGCCGTTCTCATGTGGGGCCTGACAGGGCTCGTGACGCGCGGATGGGTATCGTCGGAAGTCGAGGCGACGCCCGCGTCGTCCTCACGAGACGCGCGACGATCGGGCCAGCTCCCGCGTTGGGCAGCGTACCTGCTGCTCGTCTGCCTTGCCGCAGGAGCGCTCACTATGATCGTGCTGACGGCGCCATTACGGCAGCAACGTTTCATCGCCACGCTGCCCACGCACCTCGGTCTTTTCGTGCTGAAGATGCCCCATTTGCCCCGCAGTGTGGCGTCGCTGTTGATCAACACCGGACTGAACGAAGGCCCCATTGTTGCTCCGGCCTGGGTCGCCGTAGCGTGTGTTGCCGTCGGGCTGTGCTTTGTCGCTCCCTTCATCGCCGCAGCGCGGACCGAAGCGGCTATTCTCATCCCCGCCCTCGTGGCGACGCTCGTCTTCAGCACCTCGGTGGTCCTCCTCAGCCGAGGCTACCGCGCCCTCCACGGGATTTTTCCGGTCGCTCCCTTTCTGGTCATTTGGTTGTATGCACTTCCTGACGCATGGCGGCGGCGCGACGCAAAGCTGCTCACCCTTGCAGGTTTCGCCGTGGTGTACCTGCTCATCGGCTGTGCGGCGATCTTCATCTTCCATACGGATACGCAAGGTCGGCTGACGACTGGGCTGGAATGGGGCCAGCGATACCTGCTGACGTTGTATCCGATCCTCACGATCCTCAGTCTCGTGGCGTTCTCTGCCTATTGGCACTCGACGCGACCGGTGCGGCTCAGGAACGCCTTCGCTGTGCTCGTCTCAGCTATGGTGGTGATCGGCGTACAACAAGAGGTTCGTGGCATTGCCATGCTGCGCTTCAACCGAGTGAAGTTTGCTGACTGGGATCGCTGGTTACGCAGTGACGGCCCGATCGTCACCGATCTGTGGTGGCTGCCGGCGACTTTGGCACCGTTGTTCGTCTCGAAGGAGATGTCGTACGTCGCGCGACCGGCGCACCTGGCCCGTTGGGTTCCGCTCGCAGCAGCCCACGGGGTTACGGACTTCACATTCGCGAGCCTGGGTCCAGTCGACGATGCAGCGCTCTCGGACGTCGCGGCCCGGCGCGTCGCGCAGGACTCTTGTGTGGTGTCGGGGCTGTCCCTTACTCGGTTCAGGCTTGCTGCCGCTGCGCCCGCATCTCCGCCTCAGTAGGCGCCGTCGCGCCGCAGCACCGCGCCGATGGTCTTGGCCAGCACGACGACGTCCATCCACAGCGACCAGTTGCGCGCGTAATACTCGTCCAGCCGCAGGCGCTGCGCGAAGGTGAGCTGGTTGCGGCCGCTCACCTGCCACAAACCGGTGATCCCCGGAGGTGCCTTCAGAATGGTGTCGACGGAGTCTCCCATGCGCGCCGTTTCACTTGGGAGGTATGGTCGTGGTCCCACCAGACTCATCTGGCCCCGCAAGACGTTCATGAGCTGCGGTAGCTCGTCTAGACTGACGCGACGCAATAGCCAACCCACCCGGGTCACCCGTGGATCAAACGTCTTCAGTTTGGCGAACTGCTCCCATTCGGCTTGGCTCTCGGGATGGTTCGCCACGTACGCCCGCAGGCGTTCCTCGGCGTCGAGGTACATGGTGCGGAACTTGATGCACTGGAACGAACGACGCCCACGGCCGAGGCGGTTCTGCAGGAAGAAGACCGGCCCTGGCGAGTCGAGCCGGATGGCGAGTGCCACCAGCGCCAGCACCGGCGCGAGCAGGAGCGTCGTCACCGTGGCCGCGAGCAGATCGAACGCCCGCTTCAGCGCCAGGTTCCATGGCTTCGCCAGGTTCCAGCGCATGTGAAGCAGCAGCACACCGTCGAGGTCCTCCGCCTCGACGCCGGCGGATGCGAGGCCGAACATGTCCGGCACGACACGAATGCTTTCGATATGCCCCTCGCAGACCGACACGAGGTGCAGCAACTGCTCGCGCGGCAGCTGCGGCATGGCGATGACGACGTCCTTGACCGCGAAGCGCTGTGTCAATTCGGGGATGGCGCTCAGCGGCCCGCACACCGGCAGCCCGTGTTGCTCTCTGCCGCGCCGTTCGGGGTCGTCGTCGACGAATGCCACCGGTTCATACCCGAGGACGGGGTTGGTGCGGATGCGCTCGTACACTTGAACGGCGGTCTCCCCCCCTCCAACGATCAATACGCGCTTGCCCCAGACACCGGCGTGCAGCAACAATCGCTTGGTGTAGTAGCGCGCCAGCGGTACCACGATGAGCGTGGCCAGCCAGATCCCAGCAATGACCAGGCGCGACAGAGTGTCGGCGGTATGCTCGGCAAAGGAGAGGGCGACCGCGAACACCGCGGCGAAAGTGCAGGCGCGTAAGACGGCGCGGGTCTCTTCCCAGAATAACGCCCGCTGCGTGTAGAGGCGCGCGGCGGCGAAGGCGAACAGCCACGGAGCCAGACCGTACAAGCTTCGAAAGTACGTCGGAAACGGGGAGAGCGGCCCGAGCGTTGGGAACAGGCGCAGCACCGGCCCATTCCGCGCGGACCAGCACGCGGCAACGCACCCGAAGACGGCCAGCCAATCGGCCACCAGCAAGACGCCGGCGGCGAGCAACGGGCGCCACCCGCTCGTCCTCAGAGATCGCAACGCACGGTGTCCATCAGGATACATCGCCAAGGAGGTCCCGGTAGAGTCCGATCAACCCGTCGGCTTGGTGTTCCCATGCCAGATCCGTCTCAAACCTCCGGCGCCCGGTCGCGCCCATCATCGCGCGCCGCTCCGGTGAGGCGAGGAGGTCGACGATGTGTCGCGCGAAATCCACCGGATCGTTCGGCGTTGCGTATGCCGCCGCTGCGCCGGCTGAAGCGCGCGCCTCCCGCAGGTCGAACGCGACCAGCGGCCTTCCCAGCGCCATGTACTCGACGATCTTGTTCATGCTGCTGAGATCGTTCAACGCGTCTTTGGGGTCGGGGGCGACACACAGGTCCGCCGACGAGAGCAGCTCGATGACCTCGCGATCCGGAATGCGGCCCGTGAAGCGGACGAAGGGATCCAGACCGAGCGCGCAACTCTTCGCCATGAGCTGCGGGCGGAGGTCGCCTCCGCCGATGAGCGTGAACTGGATGTCGCGTCGCCGCCACTCGTGCACGATATGGGCGATTGCACGCAGCAGATACTCCAAGCCGTCATTAGGGCCCATGACGCCGAGATAGGCGACGAGGTAGCGGCGATGGTTCTTCAAGTCTAAACGCGACGGAACCGGGCGAAAGTCGCTGAGCCGCGGAGCGCTGCGCACGACGACGACCTCGTCCACGGACCGGCCGCCACGCGTCAATGCGATTTCGCGATATGATTCATTCGTCGCGATCACCCGATCCGCAACGCGGAAGGTGGCGCGCTCGGCCCATTGACATATGCGGCGGAGTAACCGCCGCCTCCAACCGCTCCAGCGCGCCTCGCAGATTTCGGGAACGAGGTCGTGATGATCGAAGACATACTTCTTGCCCAGCGGCTTGAAGACGGCGGCAATGAGAAAAAAGAGATCGGGCGGGTTGGCGCCGTGGATGACGTCGAAGCCGTCGCGCAGCAGCACCATGCATGTGAGCAAGAACGTGATCGGCACGGCCCAGGCGTATTCGATCACGTGCCCGGCAAATCCCGCCAGTGACGGCAGCGGATAGCGATAGATGCGCACGCCGTCACAGGTCTCGAAACGGCGCGGATAGTCGCCCTGCGGGCAGATGACGGAGACTGCGTACCCTGCGGCGGCGAGCGTGGTGGCCTCCATCCATATGCGGCGATCAAAGGGGACCGGCAGATTCTCCACCAGCATCAAGATCCGCCGCGGGCGTGCCAACGCCGCCGCTGCCGGCCGCGTCGCTGCATGCAGAGCGGCGGCGGCACCGCCTCCGTCACCAACAAAGCCCCGCATACCGAGTACCGAGCTGATGCGCGCGCCGGATGCGGACCAGGTCGACGACGACTTGGTCGGGTCGCAGCTGATCGAGCACGTCGGCAAATTCGTCATGCCGCGCAGCGATTACCACTGTTTCGGCGTGCGCGAGCAGCTGCTCGAGCGTGGGGCACAACAGTGAAGACCAACGAGGCAGCTGCCGCTCAACGTACTCGCGGTTGGCGCCGACGATCGCCGCGGGCAACACGTTGTGATCATACGCCATCACGTCATACCCCTCGCTGAGGAGCTGCGCGAGCACTTCGACGGCCGGGCTCTCGCGCAGGTCGTCGGTGCCGTTCTTGTTGCTGACACCGAGGATGCCGATCCGGCGATGTCCCGCACGACGGATCATTTCCAAGCCCCGCTGCTTCTGCTGTTCGTTGCTGGTGAAAACCGCTGACAACAGCGGGTGTACGACCTGCGCTTGGCACGCCCGATGCAGCAGCGCGCGCAGGTCTTTGGGCAGACATGAGCCGCCGAAGGCAAAGCCCGGTTGGAGATACGCGGGGCCCAAGTTGAGCGCCGTATCCAGGGCGAAGATCTCCATCACTTCGTGGCTGTCGATGGCAAGGGCGGCGCAGAGATTGCCGATCTCGTTGGCGAACGCGACCTTCACGCCGTGGAACGCATTGTCAGTGTACTTCACCATCTCGGCGACCCGTGGCGTCGTGCGAATGACGGGTGCGTGCAGCGACTGATACAACGGCGCCAGGGCATCGCCACTGGCGGTGTCGAGTTGTCCGATCACGATGCGAGACGGTGCGAGGAAATCGTGAACGGCGACGCCCTCACGCAGGAACTCGGGATTGTAGCACACGCCGAAATCCCGGCCGGCCCGTCGACCGGAGGTCCGATTGAGAATCGGAATCACCGCCTCTTCAGTGGTTCCCGGCAGCACCGTGCTGCGCAGGACGACCGTATGGCGCGCCGGCGCATGGCGCAGCGCGGTCCCGATCTGCGCGCAAACCCGCTCGACGTACTGTAAATCCAGCGCGCCGCCGGGCGCGCTCGGAGTCCCGACGCACACCAACGACAGCTCGCTGCGAGCGACCGCCCATGCGGCGTCGTCCGTGGCCTGCAAGAGACCATCGCCGACTGCAGCGGCGATCAGCGACGACAGGCCCGGTTCTTGGACCGGGCTACGCCCTGCGGAGATGTCTGCGAGCTTGTCCCGATTGATATCGAGCGCGGTGACGGCGTGGCCGAGGCGGGCCAGGCACCCCGCCGACACGCAGCCGACATACCCCAATCCAAAAACATTGATCCGCATTCGATCGTCCTCTGACCCCACGCCTGCCTTCTTATCACGCCATTCGGCAAATTCACGCCGTGCAGCGTTGAGCGGCGGGGTGCCTCACGCGCCCACAAATCTTCCTGCTTCGTGTTGGGCATCCAGCGCGCCATGGAGACGATGCTCCGACAACCGGAGCCGGTTCGCCGGCAGGCTGGTGGTAGGCAACGCACAGATTTCATTCTATAGGGAGCCTCGCATGCGGAGAGAGGGCGAGCTGAAACGGGGCAGGCTGCCCCTTCTCCTGACGATGCGGTGGATCGCCGGGGTGCCCACGCGGGTCTTCTTCGCCAGCCGCTTCCCCGCCGCCGTTCCGGTTGTCATATCGCTGCTCCCGGTGCTCGCGCTGTCGCTGCACGGTCCGTGCGGTGCTCGCCGGACTCGGATCGCGCTATTCGAGGCCAGCGTATGAGTGCCGTCAGCCTGCGCGCGCTGGCGCGCAGCTCGGCCTACGTGAATGCCGCGACCGTCTGGCAGATGGCGTCGCGCCTGGTGCTCACTCCGGTCATTATCACGACACTGGGCGTGGACGGGTACGGCGCGTGGGCGCTGATCTTCAGCCTGTGTTCGTATGCGATGGCCCTCGATAACGCCGCGGGGTGGGTGTACGCCAAGTTGACGGCCGAGCTGGATCAGCAGGGCGATTACACGTCGTTGTCCGAGGGGATCAGCTCAGGCCTGGTCCTGGTGGGCGGTGCGGCGATCGCGGGCTTGGTGGTGCTGTGGCTTGCGCGCGGGTGGATCCTGCCGCTCGTCGGTGTGCCGCCTCCGTTGCGGTTGGAAACCGAGGCCACGCTTGGCGTGCTTTCAGGAGATCCG
>Ga0316603_10002518_pt1 | contig 10090 bp, 9 predicted proteins | sample OWC_soil_day10_n_FD_207649 | JGI IMG/M metagenome (GOLD analysis project Ga0316603, IMG submission 207649) | Wetland soil microbial communities from Old Woman Creek delta, Ohio, United States - OWC_soil_day10_noCT | ecosystem: Environmental > Terrestrial > Soil > Wetlands | place: USA: Ohio...
ACCTCGGGCTCCTTCATCTGCTCGGCCGCCTGGCCCAGGTAGTAATACACGGTGTCCGGGTCGCGCGGGTCGTACTCCAGAGTCCGGGTCAGCAAATCGCGAGCCGCGGCCACATCGCCCATTTGCAGTGTCAACAGTCCCGCCGCGAAGCTGACTTCGGCATTGCGCGGGAAATCGTGGGTAAGCCGGGCGAACTCAGCCCGCGCCTCGGTGAACTGGTTGGCATTGACAAGGTTGCGCGCGTAGGCCAGCCGCACTTCACGTGCGTCCGGATGAACGGCCAGAAAATCCCGCATGAAGGCCAGGGCCGCGGCGCGCGAGGTCTTCCCGAGGATCTGCGCACGCATCAGTGCCGCAGACTCCCAGCCAGGGCGCAGGCTGTCGGCCTGCTGCAGGGCCGCGATCGCCGCATCGAATCGCCCGGCATTCGCAGCGGCCTGTGCCACCGCAAAGCGCGCTTCCGGCAACGCCGGATAATCGGCTGCCAGCCGTTCGACCAGTTCCAGCGCGGCCCGGGTATCCCGCATCTTGCCCATCAAGGCCGACAGATGCATGAAACCGTCTGCGGCATCTTCCTTAAGCAGGGCTCGCAGGATGGGCTCGGCTTCGTCCAGCTTGTCCTCGTTCAACAACAACGCCACCAGAGTTTGCTGGGCGCGCTCCGAACCCAGATCGCCGGCAGCCCACAAGCGGGTGGCTTCGAGCGCGCCAGCCTGGTCGCGGGCGAACATCGCGACCTCGGCCGCGCGGCGGGCGATACGCGGGTCCTGCGTCTCCCGCGCCAGATCAAGATAAGTCGACTTGGCGATACCGATCGCACCGCGCTGGCCGGCTACTTCGGCCACCAGAAACTTGAACAGCAGCTCCGGTGTCAGGGGCTGCTTGGGCAGGGCGGCCTGCGCCTTCGCCGCCTCTTCTTCCGCCGGGTCAGTGACTTGTTCGACTACGGCCTCGGCAGCTTTCGGTGTCTGGGATTCCACCGCGGCAGGCGGCGACGCCTTGACGCCGGGCTGGCTGCACGCGGTCGCAAGCAGCAGCGCGACGGACAAGGGGAGAATTCGGAGTTGTGCCATGTGTATTGCCTTGATGATTTGAGTTGCCTGTCACGATTCTAAGCTTTCGAGGCCCTCCTGCAAGCAAGGTTCAGTCGCGGCCGCTCTAAAGCGCGGGTTCGCGGCGTATCTTCGATAAACCGATAAAATAGGCGGTTCCGTTACGCGAATTAGTTGTGGAAACCGCCCGTGACCGCATCAGGCTCGCAGCCACGCTCCGGCTCCCGCAACGATCGCTCCGAATTCAGCCATGCCCGAATTACCTGAAGTCGAAACCACCCGCCTGGGGCTGTTGCCGCGTCTGCAAGGCCGCGCGCTGAGGCACATTGTGGTGCGCAACCCGCGCCTGCGCTGGCCGGTGCCGCACGACCTGGAAGCACAACTGGCGGGATTGACGCTCAAGGGACTCGACCGGCGCGGCAAATATCTGCTGTTCGATTTCGGCAGGACCACGCAGATCGTGCACCTCGGCATGTCGGGCAGCCTGCGATTCGCCGAGCCCGGCGAGCCCGCCGCACTGCACGACCATGTTGACTGGCTGTTCGACGGCGGCATCACCCTGCGCCTGCGCGATCCGCGCCGCTTTGGTGCCGTATTGGCGACCGACGACGTGACACAGCATCCGTTGCTGGCGCATCTGGGGCCGGAACCCCTCACCCCTGCATTCGATGCGGCCTATCTGCATGCACGGTGCCGGCGCCGCGAAACATCCATCAAGCAGCTCATCATGGACGCGCAGGTGGTGGTCGGCGTGGGCAACATTTACGCCTCCGAATCGCTGTTCCATGCCGGCATCCGCCCCGCCACGGCCGCACGCCGCCTTACCCGAGCGGCCTGCACGCGACTGGTGGCGGCCATCAAGCAGGTGCTGGCAGCGGCCATCGCGGCGGGGGGCAGCTCGCTGCGCGATTACGTCCACAGCAGCGGGGAGCTCGGCTACTTTCAACTGCAGACGCGGGTGTACGATCGCGAGGGCCAGCCGTGCAAGGTCTGCGCCACGCCCATCCGCCGCATCGTTCAGGGCCAGCGCGCGAGCTTCTACTGCCCGGCCTGCCAGCGCTGACCCAGGGCCGGACCGGAACTTCAAGTTTGTCATGAACATGCCGTTAATTAGCCGTGCCTTATCCAAGACCGTTCCATGAAATCCACGACCCTGGTTGACGAATTCGAGCATTACAGTGCCTGGCGCGACGCCGTCTATGTGCGCGTCGAAGCGCTGCGGGACTGGCTTGGTTCACAGGAGCTGGGGGACGCCGAGTCCGAGATGCGGCTGAACCAACTGCTCGGCCGCCTGCAGGAGGACACCCTGAACGTGGCTTTCGTCGCCGAGTTTTCGCGCGGCAAATCCGAGCTGATCAACGCGATCTTCTTCTCGGACTACCGGCAGCGTGTTCTGCCATCCTCCGCCGGGCGCACCACCATGTGCCCCACCGAACTGTATTTCGAGCCCACGCGACGCCCCTCGCTGCGCCTGCTGCCGATCGACACCAAAATCCGCGAGGGCAGCATTGCCGACTTCAAGCGTGATCCGGATGCCTGGACCGAGTTCGCGCTCGATCTCGATTCCGCCGACGAAATGAGCGCAACGCTGATGAGATTGGCCGACACCGTCGAAGTCGATGCAGCCACGGCCGAAGCCTACGGCCTGATCAACCCGGACGACGAAGAAACCGCACGCAGCCTGGCGCGCGACGGCAGCATCGCGATCCCGCGCTGGCGCCATGCACTGATCAATTTTCCCCACCCCTTGCTGAAACAGGGCCTGGTCATTCTGGACACCCCCGGCCTCAACGCCATCGGCACCGAGCCCGAGCTGACCCTGAGCATGCTGCCCAACGCCCACGCGGTGCTGTTCCTGCTGGCCGCCGACACCGGGGTCACCAAGTCCGACATCGAGATCTGGCGTCAGCACATCGCACCGGTGCACGGTGCCAGCCGCGCACGGCTGGCGGTGCTGAACAAGATCGATGGCCTGTGGGACGAACTCAAGACGCCCGCCGAAATCGATGCCGAAATCGCCAAGCAGGTCGCCAGCAGCGCGGCACTGCTCGACCTGCCGCCGAGCCAGGTTTATCCAGTGTCGGCACAGAAGGCGCTGGTTGCCAAGGTTCGCAGTGACGAGGTCCTGCTGGCCCGCAGCCGGCTGCCCGAACTGGAGGCCGCGCTGACCCAGGAACTGATCCCCTGCAAGCAGGCACTGGTCAGCGAATCGGCCCAGGCAGCGGTGGAGGATGTGGTGGTCAAGACCACCGAATTGCTGGAAACCCGGATTGCCACGATCCAGGATCAGGTCGACGAACTGCAGGGGCTGCGCGGCAAGAACCGCGACGTCATCCAGCACATGATGGTCAAGGCCAACGAGGACAAGCAGCAGTTCGAACGCGGCCTGGAGCAGTTCAATGCGCTGCGCAACGTGTTCGCCTCGCAGGTCGACACGCTACGCCAGCAACTCGGCATGCCGGCCCTGCGCGACGAGGTCCGCCAGACCCGGCGAGCGATGGAAAAGAGCCGCTTCAGTGCGGGCCTGCGAGAAGCCATGGGGCTTTTTTTTCGCCACGTCGATGCCAATCTGTCGGCATCCTCCGATGCCATACAGGAAATTCGCGCCATGATGACGGCGATGTATCAGAAGTTCAGCGACGAGCATGGTCTGGCGGCAGTCAACCCACCCGAGCACAGCCTGCACAAATACCGCAAGGAAATGGCGCGACTGGAGCGCATTTTCAATGAGCGCTTCAACACCGCCTTCAAGATGCTGACCCTGGGCCAGCACCAGTTGACCACGCGTTTTTTCGAAACGCTGGCCAGCAAGGTGGTCCAGGTATTCGAACTTGCCAACAGCGAAACGGAAGCCTGGCTGAAGGCGCTGATTGCGCCTATGGAAACCCAGGTGCGCGAGCACAAGATTCAGCTGAAGCGGCGACTGGAAAGCGTCAGCCGCATCCACGCTGCGACTGAAACGCTGGACGAGCGCATTGCCGAACTCGAAACGTCGATCGGCACCGCAAGCGACCAGTTGGACGGCCTGGCGCGCATCAACGCACGGATTGTCGATGCGCTGACCGATATTCCCGGCAGGGAACGGCTGGCCAGAACCGCCTGATTTTTTACTTGGCGGCGCTCAGGCGCAGGAATTTTTCCTGCAGCTGGTCCTTGGTTTCCGGGTAGTCCGGGTTGAGCGGAATACAGTCGACCGGACACACTTCGACGCACTGCGGCGTATCGAAATGGCCGACGCATTCGGTGCACTTGTTGGGATCGATGATGTAGATCTCGTCACCCTGCGAAATGGCTTCGTTGGGGCATTCAGGCAGGCAGACGTCGCAGTTGATGCATTCGTCCGTGATCATCAAGGCCATGGCGTTCTCCGGGTCATATCAGCTTTTGCTTATTTTCTCACTTAATCGCCGCGCCACCAACGGGTGGACAAACGGCGTCACATCGCCGCCCAGCTGCGCAATCTCGCGAATCATGCTGGCGGAAATGAACATGTACTGCTCCGACGGCGTCAGGAACAGGGTTTCGATGTCGGGCTTGAGGTTGCGGTTCATCCCGGCCAGCTGGAATTCGTACTCGAAATCGGACGCCGCCCGCAATCCGCGCAATACCGCAATCGCCCCCTGCGCAGCGACAAAGTCGATCAGCAGGCCGGAAAAGCCTTCCACACGGACCTGCGGCACATCGGCCAGCACCTCGCGCGTCATCGCCACCCGCTCCTCAATGCCGAAAAAGGGCTGCTTGTTGCGCGACTCCGCCACCGCGACGATGACGCAGTCGAACAGCCGCACCGCGCGCCGCACCAGATCTTCGTGGCCGCGCGTGATGGGATCGAAGGTGCCGGGATAGACAGCGGTCAGCATCGTTATTCCTTGACGAGTAGGGCAAAATGCGAACGCCCCGCGCGCCCGCTGCGGTGGATGATAAACCCGGGCGGCGCACCGACTTCCGCTCCTTGCTCGACATACGCAAATCCGCCGGATTTGAGATGCGGCGCCAGATCCGCCAGCACCGTGTCGGCCAGTCCGCTGTCGAACGGCGGGTCGATGAAAATCAGGTCGAAGGGCTCGCGGTCATGCGCCAGCCAGGCGAGTGCGTCGGCCCGCAGGATGTCGACCTGACCTGCTCCGAGGACGCGCCGGTTTTTTTCCAGCGCCTCGAGTGCAGCACGGTCACGCTCGATCATCACCACCCGCCCCGCTCCGCGCGACGCGGCCTCGAACCCGAGCGCGCCGCTGCCGGCGAACAGGTCCAGGCAAAGCCAGCCAGGCAGATCCTGCCCCAGCCAGTTGAACAGGGTCTCGCGCACCCGGTCAGGTGTGGGTCGCAAGCCCGCGCTGCCCGGAAAATCCAGCAGCCGGCGGCGATACTGCCCGCCGATGATGCGCACCCGATTGGCCGCACCGTGTGCCCGTTGCGGCGGCGCGTGCCTAGCGGGCACTGCCGCCTCCCACCACCACGGTCACCAACCGGTCGGGGTCGATGCGGCGGGCGAACGCCCGCTTGACGGCCGCCACATCGACCGCGTTCACCTTGTCGACCCAGGTATCCAGATAATCCAGCGGCAATTTGTAGAAGCCGATCAGCGACAGGTAGTCGAGGATCTTCTTGTTGCTGTCGATGCGCAGCGGGAACCCGCCGGTCAGGTTGGACTTCGCCTGGGTCAACTCCGCTTCGCTGGGACCTTCGGCGATGAACTGCCTCAGTGTGGCCTGCGCCACCTTCAACGCATCGTCGGTCTGCTCCAGCTTGGTCTGCAAGCCGAGCTGGAACGGCCCCACCTCCGTCATCGGCAGGAAATAGCTGTAAGCGCTGTAGGCATAGCCGCGCTTGTCGCGCACTTCGCGCATCAACCGCGAATCGAAGCCGCCGCCGCCCAGCACGTAGTTGCCGACAAACAGCGGAAAGAAATCGGGATCGTTGCGCGCCATGCCCACTGCGCCCACCAGCACATGGCTTTGCGTCGAGGGATGGCGGATGCGGGTGTCGGAGTCCGCCGCAGGCGCCGGTTTCGGCAAATCGGGCACCGCTGCAGCCTTCGACAACCCCGCCGACAGGCGCGAAGCGATGGCCTCGGCCTCGGCGCGGGTAACGTCGCCCATCATCGCAATCACCGCGTTGGCGGCGCTGTAATGGGTGCGATAAAACGCCTGCAACTCGCCTCGCGTCAGCCGCTCGATCGCGGCCGGCTCGCCCGACTCGTCATGCGCGTAGGGATGCGTGCCATACAGCGCGCGATAAAACGCCTTGTCGGCGACCGTTCCGGGATCCGCCTCGGCTTCGCGAATGGCGGCAATCAGGCGCTGTTTCTCACGCTTGATGACCGGCTGGGGAAAATCGGGCTGCTGCAGCACGCGCGCCAGCATCTCCAGCGCCTGTTCCTTCTCGGCTGTCGAGGACAGGGTCCGCAGCGTGACGCCAGCGCGGTCGCGGTCGAATGTTCCCGATAGCACCGCACCCACATCGGCCAGCCGATGTGCGATGGCCGTATCGGAGAGACCGCCCGCCCCCTGGTCGAGCAGCGCGTGCGTCAACTGGGCAAGCCCCGGCTTGCCGGCGGGGTCGCGGGCGCTGCCGGCAGGAAAGTCCACGGAAATATCCAGAATGGGCAACGCGCGGCTTTCGACGAAAATCACCCGCGCGCCCTGCGCCGTTTCCCAGTGCTGGATGGCCAGTGCCGCCTGCGCCGACAAAGGCAGGGCCAGCAACAGGACAGCCAGAAACGGCTTGACCGATCCGAGGCGCTTAATTGACATGGCGCACTCCCGGCAGGGCAGCGCCGCGTGGCTGGGGTGTCAGGGCCTGCGGTTCGAGCTCGGCCACGCTCAGCCGCTCGTTTTGCAGCCACTGCTGCGCGACGGCCTGCACCTCCTTGGCGGTCACCGCACGCAACTTGTCGACCCTGCGCATCAGCGCCTCGGGCGGCAGGCCGGCGGTCACGTATTCACCGAGTTGCATGGCCTGATAAAACAGCGAGTCGCGCTGGTAGACATCGGCCGCGATCACCTGCGCCTTGACCCGGGCAAGCTCCGCCTCGCTGATGCCGTCGCGCTGGATGCGCGAAATCTCCGCACGGATCGCCTGCTCCAGCGCGGCCACCGACTTTCCCGCGGCCGGCGTCGCATCGATCATGAACATGCCCGGTCCGCGCGCGACGGCGTCGTAGCCCGCGCTTGCGTTCACCGCTATCTGCTGGGTCTTGACCAGCGATTTTTGCAGCCGCGCCGAGTCATTGCCACTCATCACCCCGGCAAGTATCTGCAGCGCATAGGGCGTGGTGTCCTTCTCCCAGTCCTTGAGGGTGGGCGCATGCCAAGTCATGACCAGGTAAGGCAGCTGTGCCGGCGCTTTCACCACGATACGCTTCTCGCCGACCTGCGCCGGTTCGTCCTGCGGCTTGCGGGTCGGCAAGGTGCGCGCGGGAAGCGCACCGAAAGTGCGTTTGGCGAGCGCAACCACCTCGTCGGCCTTGACGTCGCCTGCCACCACCAGCGTGGCATTGTTCGGCGCATACCAGCGCGCGTACCACTCGCGCGCATCCTGCGCGGTCATGTTCTTCAGATCGTCCATCCAGCCGATGATGGGGCGACGATAGGGATGCGCCTGGTAGGCGGTTGCCATCAGGCGTTCGTACACCACCGACTGCGGCTGGTCGTCGGTGCGCAGCCGGCGCTCTTCCATCACCACCTGGATTTCCTTGGCGAACAGTTCGTCGCTGATGACGAGATTGGCCATGCGGTCGGCCTCCAGTTGCATCGCCAGTTCCAGGCGGTCCTTCTGCATCTGCTGGAAATACGCGGTGTGGTCGCGGCTGGTGAAGGCATTCTCGCGGCCGCCGGCGGCGGCAATGCGCTTGGAAAATTCACCGGGCGGCACGGTCTGGGTGCCCTTGAACATCATGTGTTCGAGCACGTGCGCCACCCCGGTGGTGCCGTTGAACTCGTCCATCGCCCCGGCGCGGTACCACACCTGCGACACCATCACCGGTGCGCGGTGGTCTTCCTGCACGATCACCCGCATCCCGTTGTCCAGCGTGACGTCGGTCAAAGCCGCCTGCGCGCTGCCTGCCAGCAGCGCCAACCCGATTGCCCATAGGCTGCGCATGTTTTCACCTCTGATCGAAAGAGCCTGAATGATAAGATACAGCGTCTTACAAACTGCTCTGCAGACTGCCTTTATCCGTGTTTAGTTTCTTCAAGCCCAAACCTGCCGCTGCGCCCGAGACCCCGACGTCCGAGCCGAGCGAAACTGCGCCCGCCGCCGCGCCAGACGAAACCGTGCCTGCGGCCCCCCGCCTGAACTGGGCGCAAAGGCTGAAGCAGGGGCTTGCCAAGACCCGCAACAAGCTGGGCGGCCAGCTGTCCGGTCTGTTCGGGGTAGGGCGCAAGATCGACGCCGAACTGTTCGAGGAACTCGAAACCATCCTCATCACCGCCGACATCGGCATCGACGCCACCCACGCGCTGCTCGACACCCTGCAGAAGAAGGTGCGGCGCGAAGGACTCACCGAAGCCGCCGACCTGCAGTCCGCCTTGAAAGAAGCCCTGGTCGACCTGCTGACGCCGCTGCAGGCGCCGCTCGACGTCACCTCGCACCAGCCCTTCATCCTCATGCTGGCCGGCGTCAACGGCGCAGGCAAGACCACCACCATCGGCAAGCTCGCCAAGCTCTATCAATCGCAGGGCCTGTCGGTGCTGCTGGCGGCCGGCGACACCTTCCGCGCCGCCGCGCGCGAGCAGCTGCAGGTCTGGGGCGAACGCAACAATGTGACGGTGGTGAGCCAGGAAAAAGGCGATTCCGCCGCGGTGATCTTTGATGCCATTCAGGCCGCGCGGGCACGCGGCATCGACGTGGTGCTGGCCGACACCGCTGGCCGCCTGCCGACGCAGCTGCATCTGATGGAGGAGATCAAGAAGGTCAAGCGGGTGATCGAGAAAACCGCGCCCGGTGCGCCGCACGAGGTGCTGTTGGTGCTGGATGCCAACACCGGGCAGAACGCCGTCGCCCAGGTCAAGGCCTTCGACGATGCCCTCGGCGTGACGGGCCTCGCGCTCACCAAGCTCGACGGCACCGCCAAGGGCGGCGCCATCGCCGCCATCGCGCAGGCGAGGCCGATCCCGGTCCGCTATATCGGCGTCGGGGAAACCGTGGACGATCTGCGGCCGTTCGATGCACGGGAATTCGTCGAGGCGGTGTTTACCGCATGATCAGTTTCAGCCAGGTCACCAAGCGTTATCCCGGCGGTCACGAGGCCCTGTCGGCGGTCAACCTGGCGATCGAAAAAGGCGAACTGGTGTTCCTCACCGGGCATTCCGGTGCCGGAAAGAGCACCCTGCTCAAGCTCATCGCCGCCATCGAACGCCCCACCAGCGGTGTGGTGTCGGTCAACGGTCAGAATATCAGCCGCCTCTCGCATCTTGCCGTGCCGTATTTGCGTCGCAACATCGGCCTGGTGTTCCAGGACCACAAGCTGCTGTTCGACCGCAACGTGATCGAAAATGTGGTGCTGCCGCTCGATATCGCCGGCTTCGAGCGCCGCGATGCGCTGAAACGCGCGCGTGCCGTGATCGACAAGGTCGGGCTGCTGCATCGTGAAAAAGCCAATCCGATCAGCCTGTCGGGAGGCGAGCAGCAGCGCCTGTGCATTGCCCGCGCGCTGGTCAGCCGCCCGGCCCTGCTGCTGGCCGACGAACCCACCGGCAACCTCGACGCCGGCTACGCCGCAGACATCATGGCCATGTTCCGCGACTTCCATCAGGTGGGGACCACGCTGGTGATCGCCACCCACGATGACCGCGCCATCGCCGCATTGGGGGGACGTATCCTGCATCTGGATCACGGCAGGATCGGCGAGGTGGCGGCATCATGATCGGCTGGCTGCGCCATCAAAAGCATGCGCTCACTGCCGCGCTGAACCGCCTGCGCAGCCAACCGGTTGCCACCCTGCTCACCGCGCTGGCGATGGGCGTGGCCATCAGCCTGCCGAGCGGGCTGTATCTGGTGCTCGGCAACCTCAGCCGGCTGGCGGGCGACCTGCCTGC
>Ga0316603_10002519_pt1 | contig 10089 bp, 10 predicted proteins | sample OWC_soil_day10_n_FD_207649 | JGI IMG/M metagenome (GOLD analysis project Ga0316603, IMG submission 207649) | Wetland soil microbial communities from Old Woman Creek delta, Ohio, United States - OWC_soil_day10_noCT | ecosystem: Environmental > Terrestrial > Soil > Wetlands | place: USA: Ohio...
GCCGGATGCCGGCTCATCGAGAAGGAGCAGGCGCGGCTCGGTGGCAAGGGCCCGGGCGATCTCCAGCACCCGCTGGAGACCGAAGGGCAGGGCCGAGCTCACCCACTCGGCCTTGTCGACAATGCCAACGAAACCGAGGATCTCCAGCGCCTTTTCCCGGATAAGCCGTTCCTCCCCTCGGGCCCCGCCAAGGCGAAAGGCGGCGCTGATGAAACCGGCCCGGGTGCGGGGGTGCCTGCCCACCATGACGTTCTCGAGGACGCTCATCCGTTCGAAGAGCTCCACGTTCTGAAAGGTTCTGGCGATCCCGCGCTCCGCCATTTGGTGCGGCGCGAGTCCGGCACACCTCTCTCCGTCGAAGCGGATGGAGCCGCGGTCCGGCCGGTAGACCCCAGTGATCAGGTTGAAGAGGGTTGTCTTCCCGGCGCCGTTCGGACCGATGATCCCCTTGATCTGCCCCTGGCGAACCGAAAAGCTCACCTCCTGAACGGCATGGACTCCGCCGAAAGACTTGGAGAGACTTTCGGTCTCGAGAAGCACCCTGTCAGACACCACCCTTCCTTCCTAAACCTTCGCCGCTGGAATGCCGCGGCGGTAGAACCTCCAGCGTTCCGCCAGGTCGAGAAACCCCCTGGTCAGGCCCTGGGGCAGAAAGATCATGACCACCATGAGGATGAACCCGAAAATCAGGATCTCGTAGTCGTGAAAGGCGGCCAGCACCTCCGGAAGGGCGGTGAGGGTGGCAGCGCCGAAGACCGCACCCCAGACGCTTGCCATGCCGCCTACGACCACCATGGTGACGAGCTTCACGGAGAACATGAAGCCAAAGGAGCTCGGGCTGATGAAGGTAACGAAGTGGGCGTACAGGCTCCCGGCCAGGGAGGCATACGCGGCACTCACCACGAAAACCCAGATTTTTAGGCGCGCCGTGTCCACGCCCGAGGCCCGGGCTGCAACTTCGCTGTCGTGGATCGCCCGGAGAGCCCTCCCCACCCGGGAGTCGACGATATTAAGGCTGACTGCGAGCGCGCCGAGAGTCACACCCCAGATGAGATAATAGACATAGCGGGGCTCGTCCAGTACCACCCCGCCCAGGCTGAGGGGCGGGATGCCTACCAGCCCCGACGGACCGCCGGTGATCCCGGACAGCTCGCGGAAGCAGATATTGACGATAATGCCGAATCCGAGAGTGGCCATACCCAGGTAGTAGCCGGTGAGCTTCAGGGTGGGAACACCGATAACGAGGGCGACCATGATGGTGACGAGGACTGCGGCGCCCATGGCTGGCCAGGGCGAGACGTGGTAGGTGACGGTAAGGATGCCGGAGGTGTAGGCCCCGAGCCCGAAGAAGGCGGCATGGCCCAGGCTGATCTGGCCGGCATACCCCATGAGCAGATTGAGCCCCAGGGTGAGGAGGGTGTGAATGCCGATGAAGATGAACAGGTTCAGGTAGTAGCGGCTCGTCACCATGAAGGGCACGAGGGCCATCAGAAGCGCGAAGGCGGAAACGTGAAGCAAGTGGTGTCGAAAGAAGGCGGGCATGGAGAAGTGCCTAAAATGACTTAAGTGATCTAGAATGCCTAACGTTGTGGCAGTTGTCTGCTGTCATTTGACCTTTGACATTTGTCATTTGTCATTCCCTCTCTGCCTTCTGCCCGCTGCCTCCTGCCGGCTGCCAGCTGATTAGACCCTCTTCACCTCCCTCGGGCCAAACAATCCGCTTGGCCTCAGGAAAAGAACCACGAGAAGGATGAGAAAGGCGATGGCGTCCTTGAATCCCGAACTGATTAGGCCGGCGCCAAGGGCCTCGAGGATACCGAGGAGGAACCCGCCGAGGATGGACCCGGGGCTGCTCCCCAGCCCCCCAAGCACTGCCGCACAGAATCCCTTCAGCCCGAGCATAGTACCCACATCGTAGCCACAGAGGGTAATGGGAGCGACGACGATGCCGGCCACCGCCCCCATGGCAGCGCTTAGGGCAAAGGAGATCAGCACCATGCGGTCCACGCTGATCCCCACGAGCCGCGCCGCCCTCCGGCTGAAGGCGCAGGCCCGCATCGCCTTCCCCGTGATCGTGTGCTTGTAGAAGAACTGGAGCCCTGCCATCACCACCACGCTTACACTGAGGACCCAGAGGCTCTGGGGGGTAAGCGTCGCTCCTCCCACGGCAATCGGGCTCACCCCGCTGAAGGGGCGAAGACCGAGGGGGTCCTTGCCCCAGACCAGCATGGCCACCCCACGGAGGAAGATGGAGGCGCCCACCGTGATGATGATAAGGGTGATGGCGCTCGGTCGCCTCACCGGCTGGATTGCAAGGCGCTGGAACACTACACCCACCAGGGTCACCGAAGAGACGGCGAGGATGAAGCTCACCGGGAGGGGAAAACGCCCGGTTGCGTCAACAGCGATCATCACCATGCCCCCGAGCATGACGAACTCCCCCTGGGCGAAGTTAATCACCTCCGTGGCATTGTAGATGATGGTGAATCCGAGGGCGATAATCGCGTAGATCGCCCCGCTGGTGAGCCCCGATATGAGGTACTGGGTGAGCTCGCTGATGAGGTCCATGGGTCGCAGCTCGTGGTCGGTTGTCTGTTACCAGGCGGAGCGGGCTGGATGGGCGGGTCCGGCCGGCGCCGCAGGCAGGAGTGGTCTGCGGCGCAAAGCGCATCCGGAGCATCTACCTTCCTTCGCCGACTGGACGGCGCCCCAGGCTTTCCACCACAACCCCACCCAGAGACCTGGCCGCCCTCTCCACTATGATGCGATCACGCCTCGGCGTGACGCCTTTGCAGAGCAGACCTCCCTGCCGCAGCTCACTCACCCCGGATGGTCACTCGTGCATAATGCGGGCTAGATGGGCGGGTGCGGAGACCCGCCCTACGCCTCATGCCTAAATGAGAATCTGCCAGTCGCCGTTAATGATTCTCACCATGACGAAGGCCTCATCCTTGCTGAGCCCGTTATGATCCTGGGGCGACAGGCGAAAGATGCCGCTGATCCCCACGTAGCCGTTCACCTTCTCGATCTCGTCGCGGAGCTTGGCCCGATCGGCCCCGGCCTTCTGCAGGGCCAGAATAATCATATCGAGGCCCTCCCAGGCGTAGCCGCCGAACCCGGATACAGCGCTCTTGTACTTGGCCTCGTAGTCGGCGATGTATTTCAGGAGTACAGGCTTCTGGGGGTCGTTATCCGGGAGGCTCTTGGCCACGAGGATCTTGCCGGTGGGCAGGACGATCCCGTCGCACGCCGGACCCGCCAGCTCGATGAACTTTTTGGAGGCAACTCCATGGCTCTGGCAGAGGAGAGTCTTGACGCCAAGCTGCTGCATGTTCTTGGCAACGACGGCCGGCCCGGGGTTGGTGCCCCAGCAAACGATGGCCTCAGGGTTCAGGCCCCGCAGCTTGGTGAGCTGGGGCGTCATGTCCGCGTCGCTGGCGCCGAACTTTTCATCGGCCACGACCTGGAGCCCGGCGCCAGAGGCTTGCTCCAGGAGCTGCTCCCTGCCGCTGTCGCCGTAGGCGTTGCTCACGCTGAGAACGGCGATCTTTCGAATTCCCTGGCGCTTCATGAACTCATAGAGCTTGGCCACCGCCATGACATCCGTCTGCGGCGTCTTGAACACCCACTTCTTCACGGGTGTCGTGATCTTCACCCCGGCGGCGCAGGAGATAAGAGGCACCTGCGCCTTTTCCACGATGGGGATGACCGCCATGGTAGTGCCGGTGAGTGATGGGCCGACGATGGCCAGGACCTGGTCCTTTTCGATGAGCTTGCTTGCGTTCAGCACCGCCTTGGCCTCGTCACCCTCGTCATCGTAGATCACCAGCTCGAGGGGACGGCCGTTGATCCCCCCCTTGGCATTGATCTGCTCCGCCAGGAGCTGCATAGAGTTCCGTTCCGGCTCGCCCAGAAACGAGTTGGGGCCGGTAATGGAGAATAGTCCCCCAATCTTGATCGGTGCCTTGGCAGTATCTTTCTGGGCGCAGCCCCCTGCCAGAAGCAGCACCGCGAGGACAACTGTCGTCACCATCGCCAACGTGGTCTTCCGTTCCATCATGGTCAACCTCCTTCTTCCTTCCCTTTGCCGCGCCCCGGCTCGACGCCTCAGCGCGCGATCAGAGATCTCTCCTCCCTCCAGGAAAGGGATCCCATTCATGAAAGCCCCTTGACCCTGCGAGCAGCTAGGAGCTCGCAGCTCCCTTCCTCGGCACGAGTACTCCCGTTCCTCGTCTCGCCGTGTCACCGTTTCTCCGCGTTACCCCGTCTCTCCCCGTCGCTGCGTCTCCGTGTCACTGTCCTGCCGCCTCCCCCCTCGCCGCGTCGCGACCCAGAGATGGGAGGGTACGGCCTGCCCGTCGGAGTCCTGCCGTTGCAGGACGAAGGCGAGACGCCCGCCCTACCCCTTGCGCCTCCCGCCTTACGCCCTACATGGCGTAGAGCCTCGTGCCGTCGATGACGTTTACCCCTTCCCGGCGCAGCACCTCGATGGCCGCATCGCTGTCGTCGAACCGGAATATGAGCACCGCGTTCTGCCCGCTCTGCTGGACGAAGGCGTACATGTACTCCACGTTGATGCCGGCCTTGGAAAGAATTTGTAGGATTACGTTCAGGCCGCCGGGCCTGTCCTCCACCTCCACAGCCACCACCTCGGTCCTCCCCACGGTGAATCCGTGCTCTTTGAGGACCTGTTTTGCCTTCTCGTGGTTATTGACGATCAGCCGCAGGATGCCGAAATCCGAGGTGTCGGCCAGAGAAAGGGCCCGAATGTTAATTCCCCCTTCGCCGAGAACCCGGGTCACCTCGGCAAGTCGCCCCGCCTTGTTCTCCAGGAATATGGAAATCTGCTCGACCTTCATGTCTCCCTCCTCTCACAGCTTGACGGCTTCGTAAAAAGTCCATCTGCGGCGTTGCGCTTCATCTGTCGTCATTGCGGCGTACGTCTATGTACGCCTCATTTCTCAAGATTCGCGCGCCTTGCATCTGGAGTTTCTTACTGTGCCGTCTACCTTGGTGACTTCTTACGAAGTCATCACAGCTGTCTCTTGTCCACCACTCGAACCGCCTTCCCTTCGCTGCGCTGGATGGTCTTGGGTTCAACGAGCTTCACCTCGGCGGCCACCCCGAGGGTCTCCCGGAGGTTCTTCTCCAACGTCCGTCCCATGGCCTGGAGGTTCTTGATCTCGTCCGAGAAAAGCTTCTCGTTTACCTCCACGAGCACCGTGAGCTGATCCAGGCTTGCCACCCGCTCGACCACGAGCTGGTAGTGGGGCTCCACCCCCTCGGTTTCCATGATGACGCTCTCGATCTGGGAGGGAAACACGTTCACCCCGCGGATGATGAGCATGTCGTCGCTCCGGCCCTGGACCCTTCCCATCCGGACCATGGTGCGGCCGCACCGGCATGGTTCCGGGTGGAGAATGGAGATGTCTCGGGTCCGGTAGCGAATCACCGGGAAGGCCTCCTTGGTGATGGTGGTGAAGACGAGCTCGCCCGGAGTGCCATAGGGAAGCACCTCCTCGGTTCTCGGATCGATGATCTCGGGAATGAAGTGGTCCTCGAAGACATGGAGCCCGCTCTGGGCCTCGATGCATTCAACCGATACTCCGGGACCGATTATCTCGCTGAGACCGTAGATGTCCATGGCCTTCAGGTTCAGCTTCCGCTCGATCTCCTGGCGCATCTGCTCGGTCCAGGGCTCCGCCCCGAAGACGCCAGCCTTGAACTTGAGGTCGCGGAAGCTCACGCCCATCTCCTCCGCCACCTCGGCGATGTGGAGGGCATACGAGGGGGTGCAGGTCAGGATGGTGGCACCGAAATCCTTCATGATCATCACCTGCCGTCGCGTATTGCCGCCGGAGATGGGAATCACCGACGCTCCCAGCTTCTCAGCCCCGTAGTGGAAACCAAGGCCACCGGTGAAAAGGCCGTAGCCGTAAGCATTGTGAACGATATCGTTCTTGGAGGCGCCCGCCGCCATCAGGGTCCGCGCCATGAGTTCGGCCCAGGTCTGCACGTCCCGCGCCGTGTACCCTACCACCGTCGGCTTCCCGGTGGTGCCTGATGATGCGTGGATGCGGACCACGTTGTCCATGGGCACGGCGAACATGCCGAAGGGGTAGTTGTCCCGGAGATCGTCTTTGTGCGTGAAGGGGAGCTTCCGCAGGTCGTCGAGGGTGCGAATGTAGTCGGGTTTCACCCCCTCCTCATCGAAGCGCTTCCGATAAAAGGGGACGGTGTTGTAGACCCTGGCCGCAGCTGCCTGGAGCCGTCGCACCTGAATGGCCTCCAGGGCCTCCCTGGGCATGGTTTCGAACTCTTCATTATAGATCATAAGAACCTCCTCTTGGCGATACATCCATCCGGCGGCCGGGGCACCGGCTCATTTTGTGGGTGCTCTCGTGCCTTCCTTCTCCTTCCAGAACTCGTTCGCCCACACCGGATCGTAGATTCTTCTCACCCCGTGGACCTCGATGACGGGAGCAAACTCGGCCTCCCCATCCTCATGGAAGAGCCTGTCCACCGTCATCAAGGTACCGAGGACCGCCCCATGTTGTTCGTAGGCCTGGATGCTATAGGCGGAGCAGGTGGGATAGCTCGGGCACCGGTCCCCGTCAACAGGTGAAATAACCCGCTGGAAGAAGGTCACCAGAAGCCGAAAAAACGATGCCGCCGGGGACGGTGTCTCATGCGATCGCGGCTGGGACGACACAACGGCTCCCGAAGGTCGCTGGTCCCAGGGTCCGCGCATGGGATCCTCCCCGGCGAGGCTCACCCCATCCGGTCGGCTCAAGGCCGTCAGCAAGAGGAGCGAGAGAAGCAGCAGTGGCAGAAAACGTGTCATGCCCAGTCGCCTCTTCAGAAGGAAAAGGTCAACCGCACACTCGGCACCGGCCCGGGGTGCACCTCGAGACTTAGCTCTTCGTAGGGCGCGAGGCGCAGCCGCAGCCGACGCTCCTCGCGGTCGTTATACTTATCAGCCACATTGACGGCGCTGAAGACGTTCCCCCCATAGAAGGAGAGAGCGATGAAGCCAAGGCCGATCCCGACCGCCTGGTGGTCCTGCTGGAAGGCCTCCACCGTGGCCCAGGCAAAGGCTCCGGTAAACACGAACGCTATGGCCCCATCTCCGGGTCGCTCGCAGTAGAGATGGCCGGCCCCGGGAAGAACCGCGGCTAATAGGCCCGCAACGGCGGGATCCTTCCTCTTGGCTGCGGGGGCCTGGGCCAGCACCTGTCGCATCCCCTGGGCGGCGACAAAGCGACCGCTCTGGGAGCCGATCTGGCGCAGCGCCTCGTCAGCCTCGAGCCACCGCGACTCCCGGGCCAGGGAGATGGCGGTGAGATACCAGGCTTCCGCTGCTACGGGTTCCCCCGGATGGGTGTCCAGCAGGTGCCGGAGCTCCTCCCGGGCTTCTTCTCCCTTGCCCAGCTCAATGAGCACTCGCGCCTTGAGCATTCTACCCTGTACCGCAAGAGGGCTTGAGCCGTAAGCCCGCAAAAACTCTTCCGCCGCCCCGAGGGCCTCGCTCCAACGCTTCCCGTGGGCGTAACATTCGGCAATGCGGACCGCGGCAAAAGGCGCCTCTCCTCCCTCCGGGGCGAGGAAAAGGTAGCGCTTGTACTCGCCGATGGCCCGGTAGTACTCCTCCTGCGAGTAAAGGTGGTTGGCGAAACGGAGCGTCGTCTCCGCCAGGTCGTCCGCCCAGAGGTCTGTGGCCGGGGGGGCTAGCCAGAGGAGGAAAGTCCCGAGCGCCAGCACCAAGAGAACCCTTGGCCTCCAGCCGGGTCTCCCCATTCCCCATAACCTCCCGAGCGGCCGACCGAGCTCTCAAAACCGGCGGCCGCTGCAAATACGAAGGCCGTAGGTCCTTATGCACCCACGGCCCCAAAACAAAAAACCATGGGTTCGTCTTCCGTCCGCCCATGGCCTCCGATAGTCACCTGATGCTACCGGCTTACCCCTTCAACCCACGGGCGGACTCCCAAAACAAGAAGCCGCCGAAGCTAAAGAAACCCCCCAGGCCGGTACGAGTGCTGTACATGGTCTTCTCAGTGCATCAGATGGATAGCCATGAATGCTATAGAAATTTCCACAGGTTGTCAAGGTATTCTTACGAGACTCCCTCGAGGCGCCAGCGAGTCACCTTCACCCGGAGCCAGTCGCTGGCAAAGGTATCAGGGTTGTCCTTGAGATATGCCTCGTAGTGGGTGAGGGCCTTGGCACGATCGCCCTTCGCCTCGTACACCCGGCCTAGGCCGAGCTCGGCCTGCTTCTGATACACAGGCGTGCCCTCGCGTGCGAGCCGCTCATAGGCCTCGATGGCGGAATCCCAAGCCCCCTTGGCCTCGTAAGCCGTCCCCAGATTCTCAAGAACCAGACCATAGAGGGAGCTCCGGCGATCGAGTCCCTTGAGCGAGCCCTGGTAACAGGCAACAGCCTCCTCGTAATTCCCTTTCCTGAGATAGAGGTCAGCGAGATCACCCAGAGCCATCGGTCCCACCTTCGTGGATGCGTACCGCTCCCGCACCTCCTTCAGCTTGGCGAAAGCAGCCTCGGGGCTCGACCCCTCTTCGCCGGTAGCGCGTGCCTCGAGAGCGAGGGCCTCGTTGTAAAGGAGCCGAGCCTGCCGCTCCCGGTATCCTTGATAGAACACAACCGCCGCTACCACCAGGATAACCGCCGCGAGTGCCGCCGATCCCCGAAGCAGCAAGACCTTGTTCTCCATGCACCATTGGATCATCCTGCCGGTCACGGTGACCAATTCGTCCGGCTTCCTGAGCTCCTTGCGCGGGATCCGTTTTGCGGCCACGGTCTCCTCCTCATGGTCCCCTGGGGTTATTTAGCCAGGCCAGCGGGCAATTCTCCCTGGAAGGCCCCAAAAGTAGGCCTTTAGCAGGAAGGGCCGCACCTGTCAAGCATTCGGCGGCGTCAGCTCACTGGTTCCTGCTCTCTACTCTTTGCCTCGTTCAGCAACGTCCGCCCCACCTCGTTGACCAGCGCCCAGATCACATCGAGGGCCAGATGCTCCACGACGGAGGCGTCAAAGACCACCCCGACCCGCGCCGAGAACTCATCGTCGGCAGACCAAAGGACGTAGCCGAGGGGAATCCTCGAAAGAGGCCAGAGGCGAAAGGAGGCGTCACCGAAATCCGTCTTGGCGCCGCCGAGCCGGAGCCCCGCGTCGAGAAAACCTTCGGGGTCCCTGCCGAAGCGCCGCTCCAAGGGCTCCGTGAAGAGAGCATGGTGACCTTTAAAGAAAAAACTTCCACCCCGAAGCTCGGCACCGGTTACCATCCGTCCGGAGAGGGCAAGTGATTGGGCCCGGAGGAGATAGGTGACCAGGACGAGATAGAATTGAAATGAGAGTTCCTCCTCCCGACGAGAGTCCTGGCGCTCGATCAGACGCTCCGCGGGGAAAACTCCATACCTTCGGTTTAGGAACGGGACCAGGTAGCAACCCCGCTCTCGATCAAACCGCACGGAGGCACGAACGCAGATCTCGTCCGGGTCTCGCGTTGCGAGCTCCTCCCAGAGCCTCGGATCGAGCTCGCCCGGATCCTGAAATCGGCGCTGGGGTTTCTGAGTCGGATGATCCGTGTTCATTCCGGCCCGTCCATCCCCGCGTCACCCCCCACCGTTGCCTCTCCCTCGTCTTCGTCTGCACCGGGGAGAGAGGCCAGCTCCTGAGGCGCGCTCGCCAAGATATGATAAATGAGCTCCCGGGCCCTCTCTTCATCCTCTTCAGGGACGAAGAGGGCACCCCAGCCTCGCTGGGGCACGAAGAGTCCGTCGTAAGGCGTCTCTTCATAGGTCCGGAGACGAACGGGGATGCCCTCCTGCTCCAGGGCGTGGAGCAGGAGGTCCGCTTCGAAGCGATTCCCGACCGTGTGTAGCCGCACCCGGGGAGATTCCGTTGTATCACGTTCCTCGTCCATAACACTCACCGGAGAAGATGGAACACAGATTTTCACAGATTCCCACAGATCAAACCAAGACAAATTATGTAGACGTATCCAGGTTCATCGAAATCCCATTCATCAGGATGCAGAATTATGCTGTTTCACGCAGATATCTAGTTCATTAAAA
>Ga0316603_10002520_pt1 | contig 10087 bp, 9 predicted proteins | sample OWC_soil_day10_n_FD_207649 | JGI IMG/M metagenome (GOLD analysis project Ga0316603, IMG submission 207649) | Wetland soil microbial communities from Old Woman Creek delta, Ohio, United States - OWC_soil_day10_noCT | ecosystem: Environmental > Terrestrial > Soil > Wetlands | place: USA: Ohio...
GTTGCCAGCGCCTCCGGTTCGGGCGTCGGCGGCGCCGTGGCCGGCCGCGGTGGGTCGCCAGGCCATTGGTCGTCGATCTTAGGCGCGGCAGCTGCCGGCGTCTCGGCCAGTGACGCATCGGTGCTCGCGGGTTCGGTGACCGTTCCGCGCTGCGCCTGCACCTTGCGGCGCGACCATCGCGTCAGGAACCCGTCGTCGGTGGCCATCAGCGCCGATCGGGAGATTGAAAGGAGACCGGCCGGCGGCGCTGCTTGGGCTCGGGGCGGTAGTGCTCGTCGGCGTAGTCCTGCAGCCAGGAGCGCAGTTCGGCAGGCAGCGGCACGTTGTCGACCCGCTCCTGGGCATCGAGCAGCCGGCCGGCTTCGTTGTAGGACAGCGTCACGAACTCGGGCCAGGCGCGGGACGGGTCGTCGTCGGCAATGCGCCACATCACGAACCACACCGGCGATCCGCTGCTGAGGTTGAGGTGATAGCCCTCGCCTTCGTCGCGGTGCAGGCTGACCGTCAGGCCGGGGTGCAGGAAGATGGCCGTCCGGCCATCGTCACGCAGCGTGCGCGGTGCGGTGCCGAAGCTGCCGTCGTCGACGAGCACCTCGGTGATGCGGAAGCGCCACTCCTCCCACGCATTGGGTCGATGCTGGCGCTCGATGAGTACCGCCACCCGAAGCGTGGTCATCGGCGAAGCCGGGGGCTGCGCGCTGGGGGACTGCGGGATCATCGCCTATTCTAGGATCGTGTGGAATGTGCACGAGGAAGCAGGGGTCGGCCGCCGCCACCGGCGATGCCCTGGGGCGTGCACCTATTGAATGGTCGACGCGGGCGGTGGGTAATCGCAGTGGCCTATGTCCGCGCGGACATGGGTCCAGGATTGACCTGAAGCAAACCGGTTCGGCGGGCGGGGCCCTACCCTCGGCCTTCTGCACGTCGCCGGGAATCCCGTCGGCCGGCTGGTTGTGGCAGTGCAAGTTCCTTGCTGGAGATCCTCATGGACAAATCCCCGTCGCCCGCGCTTTCGCGGCGTGGCATGTTGATCAGCGCCGGTGTCGCCAGTGCGGCGGCGGCCGCCGTCACGGCCCTGCCGCAGGCGCCGAAGACCGCTGTCGTGGCGGCCGCACCCGATGCCGCGCCTGAACAAGGTGGCGGCTACAGGCTCAGCCCGCACGTGATGCGCTACTACCAGACCGCCAAGGTCTGACGCCCGCACCCTGCCGCCGGGTCCGCGCAGAAGCGGCCCGGCCCCGCATCTCAGCGCCCGGAGAGCAAACCCATGCTGCTTACACGCAAGAACGATTCAGCCGGCTCCCGTGCCGGCAACCGGCACGCCGGACCCGCCAGCTCCAGCCTGGTCTCGAGCCTGGCTCGCGGCGTGTCGCGCGCCATACCGACCATGGACCGCCGCGCCTTCCTGCGCCGCTCGGGGCTGGGCGTGGGCGCCGGCATCGCGGTGTCGCAACTGACCCTGGTCCGGAAGGCCGAGGCGGCAGCCGACCGCGGTGCGCGCGCCGGCACCGGCAGCGGCAAGGTCGAGGTCAAGCGCACCGTCTGCGGCCACTGCTCGGTGGGCTGCGCCATCGACGCCGTGGTGGAGAACGGTGTCTGGGTGCGCCAGGAGCCGGTCTTCGACAGCCCGCTCAACCTGGGCGCGCACTGTGCCAAGGGGGCGGCGGTGCGCGAGCACGGCCACGGCGAATTCCGCCTCAAATACCCGATGAAGCTGGTCAACGGCAAATACCAGCGCATCAGCTGGGACGTGGCGCTGGACGAGATCAGCAAGAAGATGCTCGAGCTGCGCAAGGACAGCGGGCCGGATTCGATCTTCGTCGTCGGCTCGTCCAAGTGCAACAACGAGCAGGCCTACCTGCTGCGCAAGTGGATGAGCTTCTGGGGCAGCAACAACACTGACCACCAGGCGCGCATCTGCCATTCCACCACCGTGGCCGGCGTGGCCAACACGTGGGGGTATGGCGCGATGACCAACTCCTACAACGACATGCAGAACGCGAAGGCGGCGCTGTACATCGGCAGCAATGCCGCCGAGGCGCACCCGGTGTCGATGCTGCACATGCTGCATGCCAAGGAGAACGGCTGCAAGATGATCGTCGTCGACCCGCGCTTCACGCGCACGGCGGCGAAGGCGGACCGCTACATCCGCATCCGCTCGGGCACCGACATCCCCTTCCTCTTCGGTGTCCTCTACCACGTCTTCAAGAACGGCTGGGAAGACAAGAAGTACATCGAGGACCGCGTCTACGGCATGGACAAGGTGCGCGAGGACGTGCTGGCCAAGTGGACCCCGGACAAGGTGCTCGAGGCCTGCGGCGTCGACGAGGCCACGTGCTTCGAGGCCGCCAGGACGATGGCCGAGAACCGGCCCAGCACCATCGTCTGGTGCATGGGCCAGACGCAGCACTCGATCGGCAACGCGATGGTGCGCGCCTCCTGCATCCTTCAGCTGGCGCTGGGCAATATCGGCAAGAGCGGAGGCGGCGCCAATATCTTCCGCGGCCACGACAATGTGCAGGGCGTCACCGACGTCGGCCCCAACCCCGATTCGCTGCCGGGCTACTACGGCCTGGCCGAGGGTTCGTTCAAGCACTTCGCCAACGTCTGGGGCATCGACTTCGAGTGGATGAAGAAGCAGTACGCGCCCGGCATGATGACCAAGCCCGGCATGACGGTCTCGCGCTGGATCGACGGCGTGCTCGAGAAGAACGAACTGATCGACCAGGACAGCAACCTGCGCGGCCTGTTCTTCTGGGGCCATGCACCGAACTCGCAGACGCGCGGCCTCGAGATGAAGAAGGCGATGGACAAGCTCGACCTGCTGGTCGTCGTCGATCCCTTCCCGTCGGCCACCGCGGCCATGGCGGCGATGCCCGGCAAGGCCGAGGAGCAGAATCCGAAGCGTGCCGTCTACCTGCTGCCGGCCACGACCCAGTTCGAGACCAGCGGTTCCTGCACGGCGTCGAACCGCTCGATCCAGTGGCGCGAGAAGGTCATCGAGCCGCTGTGGGAAAGCCGCAGCGACCACATGATCATGTACCAGCTGGCCGAAAAGCTGGGTTTCGGCAAGGAGCTGGTCAAGAACTACAAGATGCAGCAGGTCAAGGGCATGGACGAGCCCGTGCCCGAGGACATCCTGCGCGAGATCAACAAGGGCGTGTGGACGATCGGCTACACGGGCCAGAGCCCCGAGCGGCTGAAGGCGCACATGCGCAACATGAACGTCTTCGACATCAAGACGCTGCGCGCCAAGGGTGGCATCGACAAGGAGACCGGCTACAAGCTCGACGGCGACTATTTCGGCCTGCCCTGGCCCTGCTACGGCACGCCCGAGCTCAAGCATCCGGGTTCGCCCAACCTCTACGACACCTCGGTGCACGTGATGGACGGCGGCGGCAATTTCCGCGCCAATTTCGGCGTCGAGCGCGACGGCGTCTCGCTGCTGGCGGCCGACGGCTCGCACAGCAAGGGCAGCGAGCTGACCACCGGCTACCCCGAGTTCGACCACGTGCTGCTGAAGAAGCTGGGCTGGTGGGGCGACCTCAGCGAAGCCGAGCAGAAGGCGGCCGAGGGCAAGAACTGGAAGACCGACCCCTCGGGCGGCATCATCCGCGTGGCCATGAAGCACGGTTGCCATCCCTTCGGCAACGCCAAGGCGCGCGCCGTGGTGTGGAATTTCCCGGATCCGATTCCGCAGCACCGCGAGCCCCTGTACAGCACGCGGCCCGACCTCGTCGCCAAATACCCGACGCACGACGACAAGCGGGCCTTCTGGCGCCTGCCCACGCTGTACAAGTCGGTGCAGGACGCGAACAAGGATATCGGCAAGACCTACCCGCTGATCCTGACCAGCGGCCGGCTCGTCGAGTACGAAGGCGGCGGCGAGGAGACACGCTCCAACCCCTGGCTGGCCGAGCTGCAGCAGGACATGTTCATCGAGATCAACCCGAAGGCCGCCAACGACCGCGGCATCCGCAACGGCGATTTCGTCTGGGTCAAGACGCCGCCCATGCAGGCCCTGCCCGACTTCAAGGGCCTGCGCGTGAAGGCCCTGGTGACCGAACGCGTGGACTCGGAGACCACCTTCATGCCCTACCACTTCTCCGGGCGCTGGGGCGGCGTCGACCTGGCCCCCTACTACCCGGAGGGTGCGATGCCGATCGTGCGCGGCGAGGCGGCCAACACCGCCACCACCTACGGCTACGACAGCGTCACGATGATGCAAGAGACCAAGACCACGGTCTGCCAGATCGAGAAGGCATAAGGAAGCACCATGGCCCGAATGAAATTCATCTGCGACACCGAGCGTTGCATCGAGTGCAACGGCTGTGTCACGGCCTGCAAGGCCGAGCATGACGTGCCGTGGGGCGTCAACCGCCGCCGCGTCGTCACCCTCAACGACGGCGTGCCGGGCGAGCGAAGCATCTCGGTGGCCTGCATGCACTGCTCGGACGCACCGTGCATGGCGGTTTGCCCGGTGGACTGTTTCTACCGCACGGCCGAAGGCGTCGTCCTGCACGACAAGGATGTCTGCATCGGCTGCGGCTACTGCAGCTATGCCTGCCCGTTCGGCGCGCCGCAGTTCCCGAGCAACGGCACCTTCGGCCTGCGCGGCAAGATGGACAAGTGCACCTTCTGCGCCGGCGGCCCCGAGGCCAACGGCAGTGCGGCCGAGAACGAGAAATACGGACGCAACCGCCTCGCCGAGGGCAAGCTGCCCTCCTGCGCCGAGATGTGCTCGACCAAGGCGCTGATCGGCGGCGACGGCGACGTCGTCGCCGATATCTTCCGCACCCGTGTGCTCACCCGCGGCAAGGGCAGCGAGGTCTGGGGCTGGGGAACGGCGTACGGCAAACCCACGGCCGGCGGCGCGGCCACACCGAAGGCGACCAAGTCATGAGAGTCATCCTCTGTGGCGTCTGCCTGACCGTCCTCGTCGGCCTGGCCGCCTGCACCGAGAAGCCCCAGACGCTGGGGTCGCGCAAGAGCGACAGCCTGGCCTCCGCGGGCACCGGCAGCGCCTATGTGGCGCCGGGATGGAAGCCCGGCGACCAGGCAAGCTGGGACGAGCAGATGCGAACGCGGGCGCAGCAAGGCCAGAATGAATATTCGCGCGCTGCCGCAGGCAGCTGAGCGCCGCGGCACGCAGATCAAGGAGCATCCATGCGAGTCTCGATGAGACAGTTCATGCTCGGCGCGGCGCTGGCCATGGGCTTGGCCGTATCGGCGTTGGCGCAGCAACCGTCCGCTGACGGCAAGGGGCCGCCCGCCGGCTTCGTCGCTCCCGCGGAGCCCGCCGCCGACGAAAGCAACGCCGTTCGCGCCAAGACGCAGCCCGGCAACAATGCACCGATCTGGCGTGCGGTGCGCGACAGCGGCACCGCTCCCGGCTACAGCAGCCTGCCCGGGGCCGAGCAGGGCATCCTGATCCAGCCCTTCGTGCAGTATCCCGGCAGCGCCTACACGACGGCGGGGGAAGCCTGGCGCCAGGTGCGCAACAACTGGATCATTCCCTATGGCGGCTCGCTGATCGTGATCATCGTGCTGGCGATCGCGCTGTTCTACTGGCGCCGCGGGCCCATGGGCGGCCACATCCCGGACACCGGTCGCAAGATCGAACGCTTCACGCCGTTCGAGCGCGCCACGCACTGGTCGGTGGCGATCAGCTTCGTCATCCTGGCCGTCTCCGGCATCGTCATGGCCTTCGGCAAGTTCTTCCTCCTGCCGGTGATGGGCGCATCGCTGTTCGGCTGGCTCAGCTATGCGCTGAAGACCCTGCACAACTTCGCCGGCCCGCTGTTCGCCGTGGCGCTGGTGATCTTCATCTTCACCTACCTGCGCGACAACTTCCCGCGTGCCGGCGACATGAACTGGCTGAAGAAGGGTGGCGGTTTCCTGGGCGGTGAAGAGATCCCGTCGGGACGCTTCAACGCCGGCGAAAAGGTCGTCTTCTGGGGCGGCGTGATCCTGCTCGGCGTCGTCGTCGTGGCCTCGGGACTGGTCCTCGACAAGCTCGTGCCGGGCTTCGGCGATACACGCGGCCAGATGCAGGTCGCACACATCGTGCACGCGGTGGCCTCGGTGCTGATGATGGCCATGTTCTGCGGCCACATCTACATGGGCACGATCGGCATCAGCGGCGCCTACCAGGCCATGCGCACGGGTTATGTCGACGAAGCCTGGGCCAAGGAGCACCACGAACTCTGGTACGACGATATCAAGGCCGGCCGCGTGCCGGCGCAGCGCTCGGCCGGTGCCGCGCCGGCCGGCACGCTGGCCACGCCCGCAGGCCACGCCTGATCGCACGGAGGTGATGACAGCCATGAAGACAGCCGCTCTCCTGATCGCAATCACCGCCCTGGCGGGACCGGCTCTGGCCAAGCTGCCGGCGCCAGTGATGACCGAGGAAGCCAAGGCCAAGGCCGCGGAAAATGCAGCCAAGGCGGCCCACAGCGGCAAGGTCGAGGCGTATCTGCTGTGCCAGTCGCAGGAACGCGTGGCGGCGCGCTATTTCGGCGAGGCCCGGAGTGCCGGCAAGTCCGTGCCGACGGCTGCGGAGACGGCACCCTGCGCCAACCCGGGGCCCTTCGTCTACACGCCGGCCGCCGCGCCGGCGCCGCCGAAGTAGGTACACGGTCGCGATGCTGCCCGGCGCGGCGGAACCCTCGGCCTTCGACGTCGGCCCCGCCTGGGTGCCGCTGCCGGAGGCACCGCGGCTGACGCGGACCGCCGAGGCGCTGTTGCGCGAGATCACGATCCTCGACGAACACGGCGAGCGGCGAACGATCTCGATCCCGGCCGAGCGTCCGCTGACGGTATTCGTCGACAAGCGCGAACTGGTGACGCTGATGACGCTCGGCGCCTCGCCCGAGCTGCTGGTGGTCGGCTACCTGTGCAACCAGCGGCTGGTGAATGCCGTCGGCGACATCGAGTCGGTCACCGTCGACTGGGACGTCGGTGCCGCCGCGGTGAAGACATACGCCGGCATCCAGGACCTCGAACGCAGGACCTCCCGGCGTGTCGTGACCACCGGCTGCGGCCAGGGCACCGTCTTCGGCGACATGATGGAACTGCTGGACACCGTGCGCCTGCCCGATGCCCAGGCGGCACGCATCGGCCAGAGCACGCTGCACGGCATGCTGGAAGTCATGCGCCAGCGCAACAGCGTGCACCGCAAGGCGGGGTCGGTGCACGGCTGCGCCTTGTTCCGCGGCGCCGAGATGCTGACCTTCGTCGAGGACGTCGGCCGCCACAACGCCATCGACACCATCGCCGGCTGGATGGCGGTGCACGGCGTGGGTGGCGCCGACAAGCTTTTCTACACCACCGGCCGCCTGACCAGCGAGATGGTGATGAAGGCGGCGCAGATGGGCGTGCCGATCGTGGTGTCGCGCAACGGCGTCACAGCCATGGGCCACGAGATGGCCAGCAGGCTGGGCATGACCCTGTTCGGCCGCGCCGCGAACCGGCACTTCCTCTGCTACACCGGCTTCGAGCGCTTCGATTCCGAGCCCGAGCCCCACCCTCCGTCGGTACGGCTGGTGGCCGGCTGAGCGGACTCATCCGCTCAGCAGCGGCGCCGACGCGGCGCTCAGACCAGGCCGTCGAACAGCCACACGTCGACCAGCTCACCCGCAGCGACCGAACCCTGCTCGTGCCGCAGCACCACCAGCGCATTGGCCTCGCTCATGCTGCGCAGGATGCCGGCGCCCTGCGAGCCCGTGATCTGGACCTGCCAGCTGCCGTCGGCGGCCGCGCTCAGCCGGCCGCGCTGCAGCTCGGTGCGGCCCGGGCGCTTGCGGATGGCGTGGCTGCAGCGTGCCTGCAGCACCGGCAGCGGCTCGGGCGTGGCACCGGCCAGCTGGAGGAGTCCGTCGCGCACGAAGGCATAGAAGGTCACCAGCGCAGCCACCGGATTGCCGGGCAGCGCGAACAGCCAGCTGCTGCGGCCGGCGGCGCGCAGCGGCCCGAAGGCGAACGGGCGGCCGGGGCGCATCGCCACCTTCCAGAATGCCACCTCGCCCAGGCGCGCCAGCAGCGTGCGCGTGAAATCGGCGTCGCCGGCGCTGACGCCACCGCTGGTCAGCACGACATCGGCCTGCGCCACCGCGGCCTCGAGCGTGGCCTGCAGCGCTGCCGGATCGTCAGGCACGAGGCCGAGGTCGACGACCTCCATGCCCAGGCGCTGCAGCGCGGCCATCAGCGCGTAGCGGTTGCTGTCGTAGACGCAGCCCGGCTCCAGCGCCTGACCCAGGGTGCGAAGTTCGTCACCGGTGGAAAACAGCGCCACGCGCAGCCGCCGCGCCACCTTCAATTCGCCGATGCCCAGCGATGCCACCAGGCCCAGGTCGGCAGGACGCAGCAGGCGCCCGGCGTGCAGCGCCGGCTTGCCGCGCGCCAGGTCCTCGCCCTGGCGGCGCCGGTTCTCGCCGTGGCGGATCACACCGGCCTCGATCTCGACGCGCCTGCCGTCGCTGCGGCACAGCTCCAGCGGGACCACGGTGTCCAGGCCGTCGGGCATCACCGCGCCGGTCATGATGCGCAGGCACTCACCGGCGCCGACGCGGCCGGCAAACGGCGCACCTGCATAGACGGTGCCGGCCACCGTCAATGCGGTGACGGCGTCGACCCGCAACGCGTCGCCGTCGAAGGCGTAGCCGTCCATCGCCGAGTTGTCGTGTGCCGGCACATCGATCGGCGAGATCACGTCCGCCGCCAGCACACGCCCCAGCGCCTGCGTCAGGGGCACCGTCTGCTCGCCGCCGACCGGCCGCAGCGCCGCGGCAATCGCGGCGCGGGCGTCGGCCAGGCTCAGCTGGCGGTCGCCCGCGGCCAGGGGCGAGGGGCCGAGTTCACTCATGGGCTGTTCCGGAATGGGCGCGTGGACAGGCGGCCATTCTGCCGCGCCGATGACCCGCCATCAGCCTCCTGGCGCGGTGCGGCCGTAGAACCGCGCCAGTTCGGCCAGCCGTCCGGCGTGCCAGGGGTGGACCTGGCTCCACTGGAAGCGCCAGGTCCACCAGCCCTCGCTCTGGCCGGGCAGGTTCATGCGGCACTCGGTGGGCAGCGCCAGCACATCCTGCATCGGGAAGACGGCGGTATCGGCCACGCTCGCCATGGCGGCGCGGATCATCGTCCACGGCATGTCGTGGCCGTCGGTGGCGAGGTAGCCGCGCGCGAAGTGGCGCTCGTGGTCGGTGGCGGCGGCCCACCATCCGGCCACGGTGTCGTTGTCGTGCGTGCCGGTGTAGACGACGGTGTCGTGTTCGTGGTTGTGCGGCAGGTAACGGTCGCTCGCGTCGCCGGCGAAGGCGAACTGCAGCACGCGCATGCCCGGGAAGCCGAATGCCGTGCGCAGGGCCTCGACGTCGGGGGTGATCACCCCCAGGTCCTCGGCGATGATCGGCAGCGGGCCCAGCGCCTTGGCGATGGCCTTGAACAGGGGCTCGCCGGGACCGGGCACCCAGCGGCCCTTGATCGCCGTCGGCTCGCCGGCCGGGATCTCCCAGTAGCCGGCGAAGCCGCGGAAATGGTCGATGCGAACGAAGTCCACCAGTTCGAAGGTGCGGCGCACGCGCTCCACCCACCAGGCATAACCGTCCTTGGCGTGTTCGGCCCACCGGTACAGCGGGTTGCCCCAGCGCTGGCCGGTGGCGCTGAAATAGTCCGGCGGCACCCCTGCCACCGCCGTCGGCCGGCCGTCGGGGCCGAGTTCGAACAGTTGCCGGTGCGACCACACCTCGGCGCTCTGGTGGGCGATGAAGATCGGCGCGTCGCCGACGATCTCGACGCCGCGCCCGTTGGCGTAGGCCTTGAGCGCCAGCCACTGGCGGAAGAAGGCGCACTGGCAGAACTGCCAGAAGTGGATGCGGTCGGCGTGTTCGGCACGCGCCGCGGCCAGCGCCGCCGGCTGGCGGGTGGCCAGCGCGGGAGGCCAGTCGCACCAGTCGCGCCCCTCGTGCGCTTCGCGCAGGGCCATGAAGAGGGCGTAGTCGTCGAGCCAGGACCGCTGCGCGGCGAGAAATTCGCCATGCGCAGCGTGTTGCGCGGGCGTCGCCGTCGAGGCGAAACGTGCCGCCGCGCG
>Ga0316603_10002526_pt1 | contig 10076 bp, 11 predicted proteins | sample OWC_soil_day10_n_FD_207649 | JGI IMG/M metagenome (GOLD analysis project Ga0316603, IMG submission 207649) | Wetland soil microbial communities from Old Woman Creek delta, Ohio, United States - OWC_soil_day10_noCT | ecosystem: Environmental > Terrestrial > Soil > Wetlands | place: USA: Ohio...
CTTCATTTAATTAAGCCACTTGGTTTTAGTTTAGAAGAGAAGCAGTTAAAGAGGGCGGGATTAGATTACTGGCAGTATCTAGATTTAGAGATACATGAAAGCTATGAAGCCTTTAGGGAGAAATATAAAGAAGGTAACTTCTATTGTTCAACAACAAAAGCATCACATATATATACAGATGTAAAATTTCAACAGGGGGATTTTATTATATTCGGAAAAGAATCTGCAGGCTTACCGGACTACATAAGAAGTAATGATCCTGATAAGTGTATAAGAATTCCTATGCTTGAAACTAGTACTCGATCATTGAATCTGTCTAATACTGTTTCAATTATAGCTTATGAAGGAATAAGGCAGATGGGGTTTCCCAATATGAAGTAAAGGGGGGTTATTATGAATAAAATTAAAATAGTTACTGACAGCACAGCTGATTTACCCTCATATATAGTTAATAAATATGACATAGAAGTCCTTCCGTTGTTTGTGAATTTTGAGGAGAAGGGTTATGTTGATGGTGTAGATATTAATTTGCATCAGCTTTTTATGAAGGTTAAGGAGGGAAATGTTTTTCCTACTACTTCGCAAGTTATTCCTCAACGATTTTATGAATGCTTTAAGAAGTATTTAGAAGAGGGATATAAAATTATATGTATTAACCTTTCGTCAAAAATGAGTGGAACTTATCAGTCTGCTTGTATTGCTAAAGGTATGTTGGAAACAGAGGATATAGTTGTGATAGATAGCTTAAATGTTACTTCAGGACTTGGGCTTTTGGTTTTAAAGGCATGTAAACTTAAAGAGCAGGGGCTAGATATTAAGAAAATAGAAAATGAGATAAATAGAGCTATTCCACATGTGAAGAGCTGCTTATCTTTTGAGAGTTTGGACCATTTGGTTAAAGGCGGAAGATTGTCTAAAACAGCAGGTGTTATTGGAGGGTTGCTTGGAATCAAGCCTATACTGGCTGTTAAAGATGGAGAAATGGTTGTAATAGATAAGGTTAGAGGAAGTAAGAAATCCATTAAATATATAATGGATTATGTAAATAAGGTTGAAATGAAAAAGGATGAACTTTCAATCCTTCTACAAGCTGGAAATAATGATGTTATAGATTTATTAAGAGTAAATTTATTAGAAAAGAATATTGAATTTGTGCAGTGTGAAGTTGGCTGCGTGGTTGGCGTACACTCAGGACCTGGTGCTTGTGGTGTTTTCTACTTTGAAAATTATTAGTATTAAATATTATTAGTATTTTAAACGCAATTATATTGTTATTATTTTTATACAATTTTATAAAAAAATGGGCTTTTAAAATTCATTTTATGAGTTTTGAAGCCCATTTTTTAATTAGAATAAGTTTTTTTATAAAAAGCAGATTATTCATTAAAGAAAAACAATAAAAAATTTTCAAAAAGTTGTAGAATTTTTTAATTAATTAGGTTATAATGTAATTGTAAAATATAAATATGAATGGATGAAGTTTTCGAGAGATGATCTCCTTAGGAGATAGCCGAAGGAATAAGTAATATAGCCCATATATTGCGAAGCTCTCAGGCAAAAGTATCGGAAACTGACATAACTCTGGAAAGCGTTAAGCACCGAAGGAGCAAATCTCTCAGGTATCAAAGACAGAGCAAAAGTTTTTACTAGGGCTTTTGTATATGTCTTTTTTGTTTGCCCAAAAATCATTATTTACTTTGAGGTGAATTGAAATGAAAGAACCAAGCATTATAATAACTAATAATCCAATGTCGAAAGAAAGATTTAGTGAAGCTTTTGTTGTTGAGTATATAGAAGGAAATGTAATTGAAGTATTCAATAGAATTCGAGATTATGTACATAAAGGTCATAGAATATTAACTCATCCACTTATGAGTAGTATTAAACCAAATGAGACACCTTATAGAACGGTGGCGATTTCTAAAAAAAGTGAAGAAATTACAGACATAAATTCTGTAATTTTAATAGAAAATAGTATAATGACAACTAATAAGTTTTTAAACGATTTCAGCACTCCTAATTGGAGTGATAAAATATTGCTGGATTTTCAGCTTATTGATTATGATCTAATATATCATGCTTTAAATTAATAGGGAGGGATAAATATGTCACACATTTATGACACTATAATAATTGGTGGAGGACCAGCGGGTTTATCAGCAGGACTTTATGCAGCTAGATCAAGAATGGATACACTACTAATTGAAAGAGCAAAGTTTGGAGGCCAAGCGGTTACTACAGATGAATTAGAAAATTATCCAGGTTCTATTGAAGAGTGCACAGGTTCAAAATTAATTGAAAGAATGAGAAAGCAAGCAGAGGAATTTGGAACTAATTTTGTAAAAGATGAAGTAATTGAAGTCGATTTCACAGGGGATATTAAAGTAATTAAGTGTAAAAAAGAAACTTATGAAGCTAGAACTGTGATAATTGCAACAGGAGCATATCCAAGACTTGGAGGCTTCAAAAATGAATTAGAATTAAGAGGTAAGGGAGTTTCATATTGTGCTACTTGTGATGCTGATTTCTTCACAGAATTAGATGTAGCAGTTATTGGCGGAGGAGACTCAGCTATAACAGAAGCAATTTACCTTACAAAATTTGCAGAGAGTGTAACTGTAATTCATAGAAGAGATGAATTAAGAGCTGCAAAATCTCTTCAAGAAAGAGCGTACAACAATCCAAAAATCAAATTTGTTTTAGATACAGTTGTTGAAGAAGCTCATGGAGATGAAATATTAGAAGGATTAACTCTTAAAAATGTAAAAACTGGAGAAGTTAGTGAATTAAGAGTTGACGGATGCTTTGTATTCGTAGGATATCTTCCAATATCAGGCCTTTTCAAAGAAAAGGTTAAAATGAATGACAGAGGAGATATTATCACAGACGCTGATATGAGAACTGATATGCCAGGTGTATTTGCAGCTGGAGATATTAGAGAAAAATCCTTAAGACAAGTTATAACTGCGGCTGCAGATGGTGCTATCGCTGCGACTACAGCTGAAGTATATATTGCTGATAAATTCCATAAATAATTGCAAGCAAAAATATTATATAGTTAATAGAATTAAAAAGTTAAATTCTATAATAGGATATAAATTAGTTAATATGATTAAAATAAGCTTACAATTATAATTTACATAAAGAAGTTTTTTCTAGTTAAAAATTAATATATGGAGGGATAAACATGATTGAATTAGTAAAAGAAAATTTTGATGAAGAAGTTATTAACTACACTGAAAAACCAGTATTTGTTGATTTTTGGGGAGATAAATGTGAAATTTGTAAAGAACTTATGCCAGGAGTTCATGGATTAGAAGAAAAGTATGGCGACAAAATTAAGTTTGCAAGTTTAAACATTTCTTCAGCAAGAAGACTTGCTATAGCTCAAAAAGTACTAGGTCTTCCAACAATGATAATATACAAAAATGGAGAAAAGCTTACTACTATAACTCCAGATAAAATTAGTACTTTAGAAGATGTAGAGAACTTTATAAAAGCTACTTATGATACATTATAAAATTAAATTTTATGTTTCTGTTAACTAAAGATTAATAGCTTAATAGCTTAAGAAAAGAATAAAGCTAATTAATCATTTAGATATAAAACAAAATTTTATAGGGAGGTGAACGCTTTGCGTCTAGAACTAGGAAAAATTTATATAAAGGATCTTCAATTTGGATCTGAAACTAAGGTTCAAGATGGAGTGCTTTATGTAAATAAAGAAGAATTATTAAAAGCAGTTAGTGGAGATGAAAGAATCGAATCAATCAACTTCGAAATTGCTAAACCAGGTGAGGAAACAAGAATAATTCCCGTTAAAGACGTAATAGAGCCTAGAGTTAAAGTTGAAGGAAAGGGAGGAATATTCCCAGGCTTCATCAGTAAGGTTGATACTGTAGGTTCAGGTAGAACTCATGCACTAAAAGGTGCTGCAGTTGTAACTACAGGTAAAATTGTTGGATTCCAAGAAGGAATCATTGATATGAGTGGTGAGGGTGCAAAATATACCCCTTTCTCAAAGACAAATAACTTAGTAATTATTTGTGAGCCAAGAGAAGGAATATTACAACATGACCATGAAGAAGCGGTAAGAATGGTAGGATACAAAGCTGCAATTTATCTTGGAGAAGCAGGAAGAAATGTTGAACCAGATGAAATAAAGACATTTGAAACATTACCACTATTACAGCAAGTTAACCAATACCCAGAACTTCCTAAGGTAGTGTACGTGTACATGCTGCAAAGCCAAGGCCTATTACACGATACTTATGTTTATGGTGTAGATGCTAAGAAGATAATACCAACATTCATTTATCCAACAGAAATGTTTGACGGAGCAATTGTAAGCGGTAACTGTGTTTCAGCTTGCGATAAGAACCCAACTTATGTTCATATGAATCATCCAATCATTGAAGATTTATATGAAAGACATGGAAAAGATTACAACTTCTTAGGTTGTGTTATTACCAACGAAAACGTTTATTTGGCAGATAAAGAGAGATCATCAAACTGGACTGCTAAATTGGTTGAATTCTTAGGAGCAGATGCAGTTATTATTTCTGAAGAAGGCTTTGGTAACCCAGATGCTGACTTAGTAATGAACTGCAATAAGATTACAGACAAGGGAATTAAAACAGTACTTGTTACTGATGAATATGCAGGACAAGACGGTTGTTCTCAATCTTTAGCTGACTCAACTCCAAAGGGAGATGCAGTAGTTACAGGTGGAAATGCTAATGAGGTTGTAACATTACCTGCTATGAAGAAGGTAATTGGACATCCAGAAGCTGCTAATATAATTGCAGGTGGATACGTAGGAAGCTTAAGAGAAGATGGCTCCATTAATGCTGAAATTCAAGTTATTACTGGTGCTACAAGTGAAGTAGGCTTCAACTATTTAACAGCAAGAGGATTTTAATTAACGGTTTTAATATAATATTTTAAAGAAAAGGAGAGATACAGAATGTTACAAGGAAAAAAAGTTATTGCTATAGGCGATAGAGACGGTATACCAGGACCAGCTATAGAAGCGTGTGTTAAATCCGCTGGTGCAGAAGTAGTTTTCGCTTCAACAGAATGCTTTGTTTGAACAGCCGCAGGCGCTATGGATCTGGAGATCCAACAAAGAGTAAAAGACCTTACTGAAAAGTATGGTGCTGAAAATGTAGTAGTAGTAATAGGTGGTGCAGAGGCAGAAGCTGCTGGACTTTCCGCAGAAACAGTTGCTGCTGGAGACCCAACTTATGCTGGCCCATTAGCAGGCGTAGCATTAGGCCTTGCAGTTTATCACGTAATTGAACCAGATATTAAGGATGAATTCGATGCTGCTATATACGATGAGCAATGTGGAATGATGGAAATGGTTCTAGATGTAGATGCAATCGTTGCAGAAGTTAAAAATGTAAGAGATCAATTTTGTCAATTTAAATAAAAAATACGAGTAAATAATACTCCGAGAGGGGGGAATACACTTGATACGTGTTGTTCACTATATTAATCAATTCTTTGCTCAAATAGGTGGAGAAGAAAAAGCTGATATTAGACCAGAGGTTAGAGAAGGTTTTGTAGGACCTGGAATGGGTCTTAATGGATTATTTAAAGGTGAAGCTCAAATAGTTGCAACAGTAATTTGTGGTGACTCATACTTCAATGAAAATGTTGAAGAAGCTAAGGCTGAAATAATTGAAATGGTTAAAAAATACAATCCAGATGTATTCATAGCAGGTCCAGCATTTAATGCGGGAAGATATGGAGTGGCTTGTGGAAATATAGCTAAAGAGGTAGAAGAGAAGCTAAATATTCCTGCAATAACTGGTATGTATATTGAGAATCCAGGTGCTGACATGTATAAGAAACACCTATACATTGTTGAAACTAAAAACAGTGCAGTAGGTATGAGAGATGCACTTCCTAAGATAGCTAACCTAGCATTAAAGCTTGCTAAAGGGGAAGCATTAGGAGCACCAGAGGTAGATGGTTATATTGAAAGAGGAATGAGAAAGAACTACTTTGCAACTGAAAGAGGTTCAAAGAGAGCTGTAGATATGCTTGTTAAAAAGATTAAGGGTGAAGCCTTTACTACAGAATTCAAGATGCCAGTGTTTGATAGAGTAGAACCAAATCCTCCAGTAGCAGATATTACAAAGGCTAAAGTGGCTATTGTAACATCTGGTGGTACAGTTCCAAAAGGAAACCCAGACCATATAGAGTCATCAAGTGCATCAAAATATGGTGAGTATGATATAGAAGGCGTTATGGACTTAACTGCTGAAACTTATGAAACAGCCCATGGTGGATATGATCCAACTTATGCTAATACAGATTCAGACAGAGTAGTTCCAGTTGACGTATTAAGACAGATGGAGAAGGAAGGAAAGATAGGTTCATTACACAGATACTTCTACTCCACAGTTGGTAATGGTACAGCAGTTTTATCATCAAAGAAATTTGGAGAAGAAATTGCTAAGAAATTAATTGCAGATGGAGTTACAGCAGTTATACTAACCTCCACCTGAGGAACTTGTACACGTTGCGGTGCAACGCTAGTTAAAGAAATTGAAAGAGCAGGGTTACCTGTTGTTCATATGTGTACAGTAGTGCCAATTTCATTAACTGTAGGAGCTAATAGAATAATACCTACAGTAGCAATTCCATATCCATTAGGAAATCCATCATTAGATAAGAAGGATGAATATGACTTAAGATACAAGCTTGTTGAAAGAGCTCTTAAAGCATTAGAAACTCCTGTTGATGGACAAAAAGTATTCGAAGTATAATTTTACGGCAGCGGCATTTTGCCGCTGCTATTTAAAAATATAGAATGTTTACTGCAAAATACATAGCAGTAAACTTAATGTGTATTTTGCATTATACATTACTTTGAGGAGGTTTTTACTATGAGTTATCCAGTAATAAAAAAAGCGTCATATGTATTGGTTAATACACCTGATATGATTATTCACAATGGTACTACACAAACTTTAGAGAGAGAAACAAATCCAGATTCAGAATACTTAAAGCAAGTGCCAAATAATTTAAGAAGCTTTGAAGATGTGGTAGCTTATGCTCCAAATCAAACATATATAGGAAATATGATTCCAGAGGAATTAGCTTCAAGAGTTAGACCTTGGCATAATGAAAAGGTAGAAGGTGCAGACAGATTCGGTAAATTTGGGGAAATAATGCCTCAAAATGAGTTTTACGGATTAATTAAAATATCTGACGTATTTAATTTAGTTATGCTTGAGAAATCCTTTACAGCAGATTTGAAGGAAAGGTTTGCAAAACATCCAGTGCTAAATACAAAGGTAGATGCGCTTGGAGAAGGTGATGAACTAGAAGATATAACTAGATTAGTTGAAAATCATATAGCAGAAGGTCTATATGAAGGAGATAAATTAGTTGGATGCGTAAAAAGAGCTCATGAATTTGATAAAAACCTTAATTCTCATGTAATTCTTGAAAATTTAGCTGTTAAGGCTTCAGGAGTTTTAGCACTTATGAACCTTGCAAAGAACATGGATATTAATGTTGCTGAGGTTGATTACATAATTGAATGTTCAGAAGAAGCTGTAGGAGATATGAATCAAAGAGGCGGCGGAAATATAGCAAAGGCAGCAGGAGAAGTTGCAGGCTTTACTGGTGCTACAGGCTCAGATATGAGAGGCTTCTGTGCTGGTCCAACTCATGCATTAGTTACAGCTTCAGCATTAGTAAAATCAGGAGTATTCAAGAACGTTGTAGTATTTGCTGGTGGAGCAACTGCAAAGCTTGGAATGAATGGTAAAGACCATATTAAAAAGGGATTACCAGTTTTAGAAGATTGTTTAGGTGGATTTGCAGTATTAGTATCTGAAAATGATGGAGTAAGCCCAGTGCTTAGAACAGACGTTGTTGGAAGACATACAATAGGCCATGGAGCTTCACCACAAGCAGTACTTGAAGCTTTAGTTCTTGAACCATTAGAAAAGAATGGATATAAAATTACAGATGTTAATAAATATGCACCAGAAATGCAAACTCCAGATATTACAGAGCCAGCAGGAGCAGGAGATGTGCCTACTCAAAACTATAAGATGATTGGTGCTCTAGCAGTTAAGAAGGGACAATTAGATAGAAAAGAGCTTCCAAACTTTGTAATCGAACATGGATATCCAGGATTTGCACCTACTCAAGGTCACATTCCATCAGGGGTTCCTATAATTGGACATGGCATTGATAGAATTCTTGAAGGAAAAATGGAGAATTTCATGATAGTTGGAAAAGGAAGTTTATTCCTTGGAAGAATGACAAATCTGTTTGATGGTATATCAATTCTTGTAGAGAAAAACCAGGGAACTTCAGAAGAAGGTTCAGCAGTTGGCAAGGAAGAAATTAAGTCAATGATAGCAGATGCAATGCAAGATTTTGCAAAACACCTTATGAATAACTAATGAATTAAGGGAGAGGTGAATTCTGTGAGTAATGAAATCAACAAGATGATTGCTGAAGTTTTTAATGATATAGCTAATGGAATAAAAAGCGGAAGCTTTAAGGAAAAGGTTAGAATAGGTTTAACTACCTTTGGCTCTGAACACGGCGTAGAAGAAATGGTAAGAGCTGCTGAAATGGCTAAAAATAGATATGGTGATTTTGATATAGTATTAATTGGACCTAAGGTTTCAAGCGATATTGAAACTATAGAGGTTGAAAATGCTGAAGAAGGACATAAGAAAATGGTAGAGCTTCTTGAAGGTGGAGAAATTCAAGGCTGTGTAACGCAGCATTTTGATTTTCCAATCGGGGTTTCTACAGTTGGTCGTGTAATAACCCCAGGTAGGGGGAAGGACATGGTTATAGCTACAACTACAGGTACTACTTCAACTAATAGAGTAGAAGGCATGGTTTTGAATGCTATATCTGGAGTAGCAGTAGCTAAGACTTTAGGAATTAAGAATCCTAAGGTTGGAATTCTTAACCTAGATGGAGCAAGACAGGTAGAACGTATATTAAAAGAAGTAAAGAACAATGGATACGAGTTTGACTTCGCAGAGTCTTTAAGAGCTGATGGGGGAGCTGTAATGAGAGGAAATGATCTTCTTGCAGGTACTCCTGATGTTATGGTTTGCGATTCTCTTACAGGTAATCTTTTGATTAAAATATTCTCATCCTTTACTACTGGAGGAGATTATGAGACTGTTGGTGCTGGCTATGGACCTGGAGTAGGTAAAGACTATGGAAAGCTTGTAAACATCGTATCAAGAGCTTCTGGAGCACCGCTTATCTGTGAAGCTTTAAGATATTGTGCAACCTGTGCTCAGAATAATTTAATTGATAAGGCGAATGATGAGTTTAAGAGAGCAAATGAGGCAGGCTTAAAGGATATAATTGATAAAACGGTAAAGGTTAAAAAAGAAGCATCAGCTTCGGAAGAAGAAGTTAAGATGCCACCTAAAAAGGTTGTAACTTTTGCAATACCAGGAATAGATATTCTAGAGCTTGAAAATGCATGTAAGGTTCTTTGGAAGGAAGGTATCTACTCAGAAAGTGGAATGGGATGTACAGGTCCTATAATACTTGTAAATGAAGAAGATGGTGCCAAAGCTATAGAGATTCTTGAGAAGTCAGGAATTAAGGCGTAGCTATATTGAGTTTATGTTAAATTTCAAGGTGTATTCCTTTAAGAGGAGTACACTTTTTTTATTCGGTTTTGATAGAATTTTCTGAAAAAATATAAATTTAATTTTCTTTGTATAAAAAAAACATAGATATTATATACTATAAGTGTTGAATATAATGAGAATTTTGAAAGAAAATACAACGAATACGAAAATATTTTCGAAAAAAGAAGGAATATGCTAAAAAGTGTAGAATATATATAGTGCTCAATAATTATTTATTTTTATTTAACAGGAGGGAGTTTCTATGAACAAAAAGAGAATTGTTGCTGCTATACTATCTGTAGCTGTAGTTGCAACGCTATTCACAGGATGTACTAAAAAAGAAGCAGGCCAAACACCATCAACAGGTAAAAAGGTGAAAATTGGTCTAACAACTGATGAAGGTGGATTAAATGATAAGTCATTTAACCAATC
>Ga0316603_10002527_pt1 | contig 10076 bp, 6 predicted proteins | sample OWC_soil_day10_n_FD_207649 | JGI IMG/M metagenome (GOLD analysis project Ga0316603, IMG submission 207649) | Wetland soil microbial communities from Old Woman Creek delta, Ohio, United States - OWC_soil_day10_noCT | ecosystem: Environmental > Terrestrial > Soil > Wetlands | place: USA: Ohio...
GCGGCTTCACAATTCTGATTTGCGGAATGGCGCAGGTCGCCACTCGCAATAAGATAGATGGGTTTCATGGGCGTTCTTCTTCTCCCGTCTCCTGATCGCGTGCTGCTGAAGGTCAGCGGCCGGGGAGAGCTCCGGGTGTTTTGTGGATGGATTGCAGGGGTACGTGATTCGTGGCGGAAACATACGGAATTCTCACTGGAAACTCAACTTGAACTTTGGACAACCTCTGTCTACATTGTACGCATCCAGAACAACGAGAACCGTATGGAATCCCGCAGGGCTCTTCGTGTTATCAACAGCGTCGCACCGATCAGAATCGTTGACAACGGCGGATGGACCGACACATGGTTTGCCGGCCATGGCAAGATCTTCAACATCGGGGTCTATCCGTACGCCGAAGTCCAGATTGAGGTCTTTCCTGCGGCCGGCGAGAAGGAGCGGGTGATCATCGAGGCCGAGAACTACGGCGATCGATATGCCGTCACGCCGGAACAGGGGATCTGGAACAAACATCCGTTGCTGGAAGCTGCCATACACTACATGAAGATCCCTGCCGGCCTCTCTCTGCATGTGACCATCTACTCGGAAGCGCCCGCGGGCGCATCAACGGGGACATCCGCGGCGGTGTCTGTGGCGCTGATCGGCGCTCTGGACAGGCTGACCCCGGGCAGAATGACTCCCCATGAAGTGGCGATCGCGGCTCACCACGTGGAGATGAACATGCTCCACCTCCAGTGCGGCATACAGGATCAGCTCTGCTCTGCGTTCGGCGGGATCAACTATATCGAAATGCGGCAATTCCCGTGGGCAACGGTGTCACAGATTCAGATACCAAACAGCACCTGGTGGGAGCTCGAGCGCCGGCTCGCACTGGTCTACCTCGGCCGTTCCCACGACTCCACGGAGTTACACAGGAAGGTCATCAAAGAGCTCGAAAACGAAGGACCTGAATCGCCTCGCCTGGAGGCCCTGCGGGGGACGGCAGAGAAGTCGCGGGATGCTGTGTACGAAGGCAATTTCTCCGCATTCGGGAAGGCGATGATTGAGAATACCGACGCACAGACCCGTCTGCATCCTGATCTGGTCAGCGCGGACGCGCTGAAAGTGATCGGGATCGCGAAGAATCACGGCGCCCTTGGCTGGAAAGTGAACGGGGCCGGCGGGCTCGGGGGTTCGGTCTCTATTCTGACCGGGGACGTCTCCGGCGTCAAGCGGAGCATGATCAGGGAGATACAGGAAGCGGATCCACTGTTTCAATGCATCCCTATCTACCTGAGCCGGTTTGGACTCCGGACCTGGGAGGCATCGGCGTAAGACATGCTTATTTCCCTTCTGGCTGTCTCCGCGATCGTCCCTTCTGCTCTTCTCGTCTGGTATTTCCACGCGCGTGACGTCTACCCGGAACCACCGCGCGTGCTCTGGACCACTTTCGGCATCGGCGTGCTGAGTGTACTTCCGGTACTCGCTATCGGTCTCCCCCTCCAGGCAGCGACCTCCTCGATCTCAGATCCCCTGATGGCAAGTTTGCTCTCGGCGCTGTTTGTCGCGGCGGTTTTGGAGGAACTGGCGAAGCTTTCCGTTCTTGTCGGCTATAATATGCGCCAGAAGGCATTTGATGAACCGATGGACGGGATCGTGTATGGTGTCGTGGCATCGCTGGGCTTCGCCACGCTGGAGAATGTCCTCTTTGTCTTCGAAGGGGGACTCAGCGTGGCGCTTTCGCGAGCCTTCAGCGCTGTGCCCCTCCATGCCTTCGTTGGCGCAATCATGGGCTACTATGTCGGTCAGGCGTACTTCAACCCGGGAAGAAGACTCCGGATCATCCTGACCGGGTATGGTATCGCCGTTCTGCTCCACGCGCTGTACGACTTTCCTCTCATGGCGATGGCTGAGGTCGAGGATGTTCGTATTGCGCTTGCGCTCGCCCTTGTGACACTGCTTGTGCTGCTGGTGTGCTGGCGGTGGACGATCCGGATCGTGAGGAGACTCCACCGTGAGCAGCTGATCGCATCTGCAGAGAGGGAGGGTGCTGATGCTGTGATGTCAGTGCCACGCGTCGCTCCGCCATTGCACACACGGATGGGTCATCTTCTTGTTGCGTTCGTCGGCGGCACGATGGCTTCGTTCGGGGGAATGGTGACGCTGGGCCTGAGCCTTGCCTTCATCATTGGTGCCGTGCAGCGGGAGCACTCCCTCGATGTTCTGATCGGGGGCACATTGATCGGATTGGTGCCGCTGGCGGTCGGCATAGCGATTTTCAGGATGGGAATCCGGGGTATGAATGTTGAAGTCCCTGCACCGGTCGCGGCGAATTCCTCCGTCGTGTAGTCGCGACCATCATATCCTCACAAGGGCCCGCTACATTTCGCCAAAGACCCAAGCGCGATTCACGCCTCATGTGTGCTGCATCATAGCGAGGGGCCTAGTACACGCACGCTCGTGCTTCGTCCCCGAATGCCTCGAGCAATGCAACGTCCGCGTCAAAGAAGTGATCTGACGGACACAGTATGTACCCGCCGCCCTGACCTGCCGCTTCAAAGCAGTCGCGCACTGCTGCTCTCGTTTGCGCGGGTGTACCGCTCGCAAAGTACTCTTTTTGGTCGAACCCGCCGATCATGCATACCTTGTCGCCGATCCGCCTTTTTGCCTCCCGGAGATCGGTGTCTCCCCCCATGCCGGGAGGCGTGAATGTCTCCATCGCATCGGGTCCCATCGCTGCCAGCCGTTCGAGGAACGGCATCATCCCGCCGCATGTGTGGTACACGATCTTCTGGTTCACCGCGTGCGCACGGTCGATGATGGGCTGTTCGTACGGAGCGACAAAGGCGTCGAAGATTTTGGGAGAGATGACTGTGGACGACGCATCGCCGCCTCCCAGTTCGAGAATGTCGATGTGTGCTCCCCTGAGCGAATCCACGAAATGCAGCTTCCGCTTCATCAGGATATCGAGAAACGCGTGTACCCATTCCGAGTCGTCGTACGTCGCCATGATCAGGTTCTCGATCCCGAACAGCACCGCGGCGTCCTGCCACGTCCCGGGCTGACCATAGATGTCGAAGCAGATGATCGTCCCGCGGATCAACCCCCGCTCACCGAATTCCGCGGCGATCCGGTTCACGGATTCGACATCACACACCGGCTTCGGGGCGAATGATGCAATGATGTCGATGTCGTCCCGCTCCTTGACGAGCCGTTCGGTCACCCAGGATGTGTAGTCGTTACTCTGGAGGACAATTGTCAGGTTCTTCTTTGGCGTGTGAAATGTGAAGCGCTCGGTCAGGTACTGAGGATCAGGAATGGATGTCTTGGTTATGCGCCAGTTGTCGGACACGACCCATCGCGGCGCAAGGTACCCGGGCGTGTGGTCAGGATCGAAATAGTCGCGCGTAGAGGGATCCGGACGGTGTTCAAAAACCCACCGGATCGGATCCAGACCGAAGCGGTCAAAGAATGCATCGTTGGATATGCCGCCCATGTACTTCCTGAGGAAATAGGGCATCACGTGGTGCGTCGTCACAGGCAGCCGGTCCGGCACCTGGCGATTGATCGCGGCGAGGAATCGTTGCTTCGATGTCATACTTCGATTACTGGAAGTCGTTTGACGTTCGGGTCGGTGAACATGTCGCTCGCATCGTCACTGGTCGACGAGAATTCCGAGACGACAGCGCCCTGCGGCCCTGCCTGGAACCAGTGGAGCGTATCGGAAGGAAGCGTGTACTGATCGCCGGGTTTCAGCACAATCTCGTGCCAGACAGTGAAGTACTTCTTGCTGCCAGCGGGGACACGGCCTTTTGGACGCGGGGTCGGAGGGCCGTCGACGTACAGGTAGACTTTTCCCCAGCGGCAGCGGAATGTCTCGCGCTTCCCGGGATTCTGATCATTGAGCGGCGGATGGCGGTGTTCCGGGCAGATCTGCCCGGGGAAGAGAACCAGTTCCTTGGCGCAGTACCGGTCATTGTTTTCATACACCACCAGCTCAAGCCCGAAATGCTTGAGATCTCCGAGACCGAAGTCCGCAATCTCCATCGATCTGGCTTCGGCAGGCGTCACAGGGAGATGGGCCTTCCGGAGGAACCCGAGTGCCCGTTTCTGATGTTTGCGAAAATCCTGCTCTTTCATCGTACACCTATGATCTGTGATTGGTTCTCAGGTACATTCTCTATGGACTCGTGCTCAGGTCCCCTGGAAACTTGTGTCGATTGGAAACCGCTGCAGCCTGGAAGTGATCTGTCTTCACGGACTCAATCCGGACATCATCCGCAACAGGCGCTCCTGTGTGGCATCGGCGCGTGGAAGTTCTCCCACGATGCGTCCCTCGCGCATCACCAGAATGCGGGTTGACAGGTGGAGCAATTCGGGCAATTCCGAGGAGATGAGCACAAGGCCTTTGCCTTCGCGTGCCAGCCGTTCCATGAGTGCATGGATGGACGCCTTGGCGCCTACATCCACACCCCGAGTCGGTTCATCAAGAAACAGAATACGGGACGAACAGGCAAGCCATTTTGCTAGGACGATCTTTTGCTGGTTGCCCCCGCTCAGATGTGAAACAGGGACGTCCAACCCCGGGGCTTTGATCGCAAGTTCTTCCACCGAATGCTGGAGCATCCCGCGCTCCTTCCGGCGGTCGAGGAAGATGAACCGCCGGAGCACATCCAGGAGTGTGAGCGAAAAGTTCATCCGGCAGGAAAGCGGAAGCGCCAATCCTTGTCTCTTCCGGTCTTCCGGAATGAATCCGATTCCGGAGCGCATGCGTTGTCGTGCGGAAAGGGAGGAGAGATCCTTTCCGGACAACGTGACGGTTCCGGTGGCATGGGGATCAAGGCCGAGCACTGCAGTGGCGACCTCGCTGCGGCCCGAACCCACGAGGCCTGCAAACCCGACTATTTCCCCCGCGCGCACGGAAAACGAGATGCCGGAGAAGCGTCCGGCCGAAGCAAGGGATTCAACCCGAAGCAGCTCTTGCCCCGGCGGTTCGTCGGGGTGATGAGGGAAGTACGCCTCCAGCTGGCGCCCGATCATCATCTGTACGACGCGATCCTGGTCGGCCTCCGCGCGCGGGAGAGTTCCGACAAACCGCCCGTCGCGCAGGACACTGATCGTATCACAGAGCTCAAGCACTTCTGACATTCTATGGGAGACATACAGAATGGTCACACCCCGGTCCCGCATCCGTGCAATAAGGTCAAAGAGTCTGCGGGTCTCCGTATCCGAGAGGGAACTCGTGGGTTCATCAAAGATCAGGATGTCCGCGCCCGTCCCAACCGCTCCGGCAATCTGAACAACCTGTTGAAGGGCGACGGGCAGGTCTCTCACCAGGCGATCCGGGGCGATCTCCGCGCCGATATTCCCGAGCAGCGAACGCGCACGGTCTTCCATCGACTTCGAATCAACAAAGAGTCGGGCCTTCACCGGATACGAGCCGAGACTGAGGTTCTCGGCGACCGAAAGGTCCGGACAGAGGGCAAGCTCCTGGTGGACCATGCCGATCCCGCCGTGCCGGGCCTCGCGTGGTGAGCCGAACTGTTTCGGCTCCCCGTCGATGATCACTTCGCCCCGGTCGGGACGGAGAATTCCTGCAAGTATCCTGCCAAGCGTCGACTTTCCGGCTCCGTTCTCACCCATCAGGGCATGCACTTTTCCGCGTTCCAGCGAGAACGTGACATCATCCAGTGCCGTGGTGCCGCCAAAGGTCTTGGTAAGTGCGGAGAATGTGATCACGACGGGGTCTCGGCGAAGGGATTCATCATGGAAAAATGTAGGAAGATCATCTGCCAAGTTCAATCTGGAATCAGCAGTGCAGCCTGTTGAATCAGCAGTGCAGCGTGTTGAATCAGCAGTGCAGCCTGTTGAATCAGCAGTGCAGCGTGTTGAATCAGCAGTGTAGCCTGTTGTTGATTCGGATGTACTCTTTTCGTAGCATAAAGAATTCCCGTTATAACCTGAAGGACTTCTGTATGATCTGCCGCCGTCTCCTTGAGTATGTTGCCGGTATGAGTATACCTCTCCTCCTGTTTTCGTGCGTCGTGTTCGCACAGACAGTCGTCATCCCGGTGTCTAATGCCGGATTTGAGGAGGGGCCTCCGGGAGGGCTCCCGGACAGGTGGACCATGATCGACACGCGAATGCCGGTTGTAGCGAGCGCCGGCATTGATGGCGGCGTGAAGCACTCCGGAGAGAAGAGCATCCGGATCGCGCATGACAAACCTGCTTCGTCGATGGTGGAGTCCCAGCCCATTTGGCTCACGGTGGGAAGGCTCTACCGTCTTTCGGGATGGATCTCCACCAGAGACGCCGTCGCAGATCCCACCTCCCGCTATCCGACGGCGGTCGCTGCAGCACTGACCATGTCATCCTTCCCCTTCACGAACTATTCAACCGTGGCAGGAGGAACATCGGACTGGCAGAAATGCGAGGTCGTCTTCTTTGCCACGCAGGCAACCGACCGCGTACGACTCCATCTCGGATTGAACGGAAGGGCGGGCGGCAGCGCATGGTTCGATGACGTCCGGCTGGAGGAGGTCCGCGATATTGGAGAGTATATTCCTCTTGAAACCGTGCAGTGGCATGGACCGGCGTTCCGGTACACCGACAAGGGATGGATCATCGTCCACATTGAAGGGGAACCCTATCAGCGGGGATATCAGTACGGCTCCCTTCTGGCGAAAGAGATCGCATCGTACATCGACAAAGTTGCGATCCGCCAGAACGAAATGAACCCGCGGGCCGGCTGGGGCGAATTCCGCACGCTGACAGATGCCCTCATGCTCAGGCAATACGATCGTGAGTACCTTGAAGAAATGAAGGGGATTGCGGATGGTGCGGCAACGGCAGGGGCAACATTCAGCGGCAAGCCGCTGGACGTTCTGGACATCGTCACGGTCAACTCTGTGGTCGACATCGGTCAGCTTGGCGGAGCGCTGAACGAGACTGCCCATCCGCTCAGCGGAAGGAGCTTCCGGAAGGAAGAGGAGGAAGCACAGGCAGCAGAACGTCTGCACAAATGTTCATCGTTTCTGGCAAACGGTCCGGCCACGCGCGACGGCAAGATCGTGTTCGGACAGCTGTTCATGTGGGGCGGGTACACCGGCGTGCACTGGGATGTCATCTGTGATGTGGTACCTGCCAAAGGGCACCGGCTGGTCTATCAGACATTCCCCGGGGGCATTCATTCCGGATCCGATTTCTACATCAACAGTGCCGGGCTCATGATGGGGGAGACGACAGTCATGCAAACCCCCTTCAATATCAAGGGGGAGCCGCAGTCATCACGCATCCGGCGCGCGGCACAATATGCTTCCAGCATCGACGAGGCCGTGAAGATACTCACCACAAACAACAACGGACTCTATACCAACGACTGGCTCATCGGTGACACGAAGGCGAACGAAATTGCCATACTCCTCCTCGGTACGGCGAAGCACAAACTCTGGCGCAGCTCCCAGAAGGACTACCCCGGCGGAACCACGGGTTTCTACTGGAGCGTGAACAATGCCAAGGATCCCGATGTCCGGAAAGAGTATGTGCCCGATCCGTCCAACACGCCGTACGACGTGGTCTATGGAAACGTGAACCGGGACCTCGCGTTCTACGAGTACTATCAGCGCGAGAAGGGGGAGATCGACGGGATCAGCGCAGTCAACATCCTGGCCACGTCTCCCATTAACCGTCCCCACGCCTGTGACGGGAAAATGACCACCACGGAGATGGCGTCACAGATGATGTTCTTCGCCCACTACGGGAAGGTTACGCTGCGTGAGAAGCTGGTGGAGAAGAACAGCCGGCTGATGCCGGATCTGCCCAATGCCATACCGCACCTGACGCTCGGGCACACGGTGATCAATCCCATCTTCGTTGCGGATCAACTGAAAGGGAAACGTGTCCCTCCTGCTGTGCCGACAAAACGCGAGCAGGTGCTGGCAGATGCGAGGCCGCTCTACACAATCGAGAAACAGAATCTCTGGTCAAACACCGTCTTTCCGGCAACCGAAGGGGACAACTGGTTTGTCAGCGGAACCGCGGCGTACTGGCAGATGCTCAATGCTCTTCCCAAAGATCCTGCTGTTGCCGCCGCCCAACTCCGTGACCAGCTAGCAGACCTCAATTGCCGGCTGTTGTACACGGTCGACAGGGAAGGCCCGCTCGCCCCGCGTGCTGCGGAACGGCGGTATGACCGGTACGGTCACTACGTTATTCCCCGCATCCGCGGAACCTATGCCCTGCACCAACTCCGCATACTCCTCGGGAATGAAGTCTTTCTGAAGATGATGCAGGGTGTTCATGAGCGCTTCCGGGAGAAGCCCATGAGCACTACGGAGTTCCTCGCCGCGGCTGAGAAAACCGCGGGGAGACCGCTTGGCGAGCACGTTCTGCCCTGGCTTGATCGGGATGATCTTCCGGCAGTCACCGTGACCTCCGCGACGGCAGCGCCCGTGGGAGATGCGTGGCGCGTGACGCTCGGCATACATCAGGAGGGTCGCCCCTATCCGTTTTCCACAACCGTCGCTGCGGAATCGGGAAAGGAGGTGGAATGGGGAGTGGTTTCAGTGAGGGGTGCTGACGAACAGGTCTCGTTCCAGGTCAAGAACCGACCGACACGGGTCGTGTTCAATGCCGGGAACGACATCCCGATCCGCCGGCAGGCGTATGCGACATTCTCAAATCTCTTCGACGACTTCAGTCAGACGATGATTGTGTACGGTACTACACGCCAGATCGAGGCGAACCACACCGCAGCGCTGACGTTCCAGACAGCACTGGCGAACCAGTTCGTGGAATACCTGCTTCCTCTCAAACAGGATGCCGAGCTGACATCAGAGGAACTCTCCGCGCGCGATCTTGTGATCCTGGGAGGCCCGGGCGACAATACCGTGCTGCAACGCTGCGCGGCGGCTCTCGGGCTTCAGTGCAGCAAGGGAGTCTTCACGTGGAAGGGCAAGACGTATGCCGACGCGGACGACGGCCTCTTTGCTGCATTCCCAAGTCCATACAACCCGAAACGCATCGTCTATCTCTTCGTTGCCAACAGCGCACTTCAGCTCTATCAGATGACGAAACGGTATCAGCCGCTGCCATCGTGGGGAGTATTCAAGGGGGACACTGTGGTTGAGAAGGGGTACCATGCGGTGGAGCAACTGGGGATGGATGTCAAGGGGCAGTAGAGCAGACGGGAGGATGCCTCGCTCTGCTGATTGCACGCATCATCCGGCTTACCCGCGCGCGGCTGCGACTCCTGTGGCAAGTGTGGTGGCCATCAACGCGGCAACTTCCTGGCTGAGCTGGCGTGCATCTTTGCCCTGAAATGAGTCCGGGAGAATCGGGGGGAGGATGCGGACCTGCATTCTGTGTTTCCCGTGCAGCAGGATGCCCCGCTTGGGAAGAGCTTCCGCTGTTCCCGCGATGACGATGGGGAGGACTGCCGAGCGCGTGCGAAGTGCCAGCTCAAACGCACCTTCCTTGAATGGCCGCATCTTTCCGTCTTCCGACCGGGTTCCTTCAGGAAAGATCATCACGGAGTTCCCTTCCTCGAGTGCCTTTTCACAGTCACGCATCATCTTCAGATTTCCCCGGATCGATCCCCGCTCTATCCTGATGTAGCGGTTCAGCGACATGTTCCAGCCGATTAACGGCACCCGGAAGTTTTCGACTTTTGAAACCCATTTGTAGTGGGTGTGCAGGCGGAAGAGGAGCAGGATGTCAGCGAAGGATTGATGATTGGCCACCATGACGCGCGGTTTCATCGAGACCAGGTGTTCCTGCCCGGAGATTTCCACGCTCCAGAGGGGGTTCCCCCATGTGTAGAGGGAACCCCAGAATGACGTGAAGCGATGGAGCAGAACAAGACGGCGATCGAAGGGAGCGGTGACGAGGCGGATCAGGAGCGCAACGGGGAAGAGGATCAGCGACGTGACCAGCATGAAGCTCCAGAAATACACCGTCACCGCAAGCGCGACCACGTTCAGTTCTTCTTTCTGAAGAAGATCCCGAGAATCAGCGAGAAGACCAGCCCGGTGGCGATGGTACCCATGACTCCGGAGATGGCCTGTCCGAGCGGAGTCTGCATGGAAGACTCCCCCGCA
>Ga0316603_10002528_pt1 | contig 10073 bp, 3 predicted proteins | sample OWC_soil_day10_n_FD_207649 | JGI IMG/M metagenome (GOLD analysis project Ga0316603, IMG submission 207649) | Wetland soil microbial communities from Old Woman Creek delta, Ohio, United States - OWC_soil_day10_noCT | ecosystem: Environmental > Terrestrial > Soil > Wetlands | place: USA: Ohio...
AGTACGAAGGTTGGGGGCGCGACAAGCCCTGCTGCTGACGCCGCTGATCGCGGCGGGGGTTGCCATCCACGCACTCTGGCGCCTCGAGCTCGGCCGGCTGGACAGTGCCGGATGGGGGGCCGCGGGAGCCGGCATGGCTGCGCTCATCCTGTTCGGCAGCGGCCTGGGAAGCGCGTGGCTTGCCCGCGCAGCGACGTGGCGACGCGGCATATGGATCGCGGCCGTGGCAATCGTGCTCGCTGCGATCCTCGCTCCGGCACGGCAGCGGGCACACGATGATGCGGCCTTTCTGCGCGCGGTCGAAGCACGGCCGTTCATCGAGAAGTACCTTGTCTGGGGCGAGCGCCATCGCGCCGAGGCCGACGCGCTGATCGAAGGCTGGAATGCGGAGCAAGAGGCGACCCAGATCTCGAGCCGCGAGCAGCAAGTCGAGGCCGAGCGGAGGCGCTTGGCCTCGACTCGGATCGATCCCGCGGTGCGCACATTTCTCGATGCGGTACTCCTGACCGCGACCCGGGGCGATGCCCCGCAGATCGCGGTCGCGGTGCGCGACGGGAAGATCTCCGATCCAGCGGTCGCAGCGAAGATCAACAACGGCACGATCTACAATGGCGTCGCCTTCGCGCTGCGTCGATATCTTCCCGTCGCGCTGGTGAACATCGCCGCCGCCGACACGGGCTTGGCGACCGTGGAGGTCCATTACCAGGTCCGGCCATGGTTGGTCGCTGGTGCGCCGGTGACCTTCGGGGACGCCAACATTGTCGGGCGCGGCGTCGACACGCTCCGCTCCTATCCGGCGATCGAGCTCGTGATCGACCTGCGCCTGGTCCGCGAAGGCGTGTCGCCGGTGGAGCGCCGCGTACTGGTGCATCCACCAGAGCGTTTCGATGCACGTTCGCTTGCGCTCCTGGTCGACAAGTACGGCGAACATGAGATCTACCGTGAGATGGCTGACGGGACCCTCGCCAGGATCCCGCCCGCGATCGAGGCCGCGCTCGCGTCACCATAGCGCGCGGTCCGGCCAGCGTGACGGGGATTGGCGACTTTGCTCGATCGGTCGACGTTGTCCTCGACGTCGACGTCGACCCGGCCGATCGCGGCTAGATCACGCCGTCCCAGCCCTGATCGCAGCGCCGGAACGCCGCGCGCGCGAGCTCGGCTTGCTCGGCATCGAGCGGCCCGCGGCGGGCGGTCTCGACCGCGCTGGCGAGGTGAGCGAGCGAGGTCGTGCCGACCAGCACCGACGAGACCGGCTGCGCGAGCACGAAGCCGAGCGCGTACTCGGCGGGCGGGACCCCGGCGGGCGGCAGCTCCATCGTGCGCAGCCGCTGCCAGTAGGCCGCCCGATCCGGGGCTGCCGGCTGTTCGCGTTCGCGCCACGCTCCGTTCGCCAGCGGGCGCTTGGCGAGCACGCCGATCCCGGCGCGCACCGCGTGCGGGATCGCGGCGTCGAGCGCACGCTGGTCCGCGAGGCTCACCGAGCACTGCACCACGCCAAATCGTCCGCTCTCGATCGCCCATCGCAGCGCCTCGCCATCGCCGGAGTACGCCGCGATCCGGACCTTGCCCGCGCGGACCCCGCGCTCGAGCGCGTCGAGCACCTCCCCGCGTGCGAGCACCTCGACGGGACACGAATGGAGATGCGCGAGATCGATCCGATCGGTGCCGAGTCGCTCGAGGGCCAGGTCGATCCCACCCGTGATGCACGGTCCCGTCCAGTCGGCGACGCCGGGGACGCCGTAGCCAAGCTTCGTCGACACCACGACCTGGTCTCGCCGGCCGCGCAGGGCCGCGCCGATCCGTTGCTCGGACCGGCCGTAGCTCGGCGCGGTGTCGATCAGCGTGATGCCCAGCTCGATGGCTTGCCGGACGAGCCGCTCGGCCGCGCCATCGTCGAGCTCGGCCCCACCGAGCGGTCCGGCGCCCAGGCCGAGCTCGGACACCATCACCCCGCTGTTACCCAGCCGCCGTTGCTTCATCGAGATCTCCTACGCACTCGTGGCGAACACGTGCAGCGATCGAACCTGTCGCACCGAAGGTCGACTTCCGCGCGCGAGATCGAACAGGCAGACCACCTCGGTGCGCTCGCCCGGCACGACGTTGACGACGAGCGCGGCGACGTTCGCGAGGACCAGGTACAGCCCCAGTCCAGCGCCACCCTCGGATGCCGGGTTGGGCCGGCCGCGGTCGTGACGGGCACGCCGGACATGATCGATGACGTCGCGCTGGCGGAGCTTGCCGGAGCGATCGGCGACGGAGATCGCGAGGGTCCGCTGGTCGGCGCCCCACCGCAGCACGGCGGGGCCCGCGGCGGCGTCAGGGGGGCCGAGCGCGTTCATCAGCAACTCGTCGACGACGCCCGCGAGGCGGTGAACCGTCGGAGCGCGGGCGCCCACCGACTCGGCCCAGGCGCAGACCTCGTCCATCGCGCGGCGCTTGTCGGCGGCGGTCCGCACGATCCGCTCGCCGACGCGGGCACCGCTGGCGACATACTTCTCGAGCCCGAACAGGTCGCCGGAGGCCAGCTTCTCCGAGGTGATGCCGAGGTCGGGGTCGCGGGGATCGCCGATCAGGTGGCTGACCGGCCCCTCGAGCATCAACGCGATCAGGGCGTCATCCTCGAGATCGTCGCCGACGACCACCACCGGCGCGGCACTCGTCCGCAGCGCTTCGCCCGCCTCCTGGCGCGACGCCCGGTCGACCACGACCAGGGCGATGCCCCGGGTATCGGCCGGGATCGAGGAGACGTGCTCGACGGTGAGCCCCGCACCAGTGAGCGCATCCTCGACCGCCCTGCAGCAGCCAGCCTCGCGGCTGACGCAGATCGCGCGTCGAGATGGCGCTCCGCTCGACATCGCCGGCAAAGGTAGCACGGGCAGGAGTTGGCACGTCCGAAGATCATCCTGCTACGCTCGCCAGTCGCATGGCGGATCCGCCTCCGACCCGACGGGCTCTCCACGGGCCGCCGCCGATTCCGGCGGGTCGTACGCCGATCGCGCCGACGCCCGCGCCGGATGTCGTGCTCGGGTCGGGCGACGACCTGGTCGAGGACACCCGCAGCCTCGTGCTGCCCGACGCCGGCCAGCTCCCCGAGCTCGGACCGCTGTTCGAGCTCGTCGCGGGAGAAGCCGAGGCGCTGCTGGCCCGCGGCGGTGCCGACGGCAGGCTCGCGGATCTCAACGTCCGCACCGCGCTCGCCAGCTGGGATGTGCTGCACGCGCCCGACGAAGCGCACCGCCTGCTCGAGCTCGCGGAGGGCCATCCGCTCGTCCCGCGGCTGCGGTTCGCGATGGCGATCGCGGCAGGTGACGAGGCCTCGCTCGCCGCCGCCGAGGCCTCGCTCGCCGACACACCCTCGCTGGTGTTCGAGCTCGCCGAGGCCTGGTTGTGGCGGCACGGCCGGGTCGATCGCGCCGCGATGCTCGCCGATCGCTTGCTCGCGGGCGAGCTGCCGGCGGCGTGGCGCGCCCACCTGGTCGAGCTGGCCTCGCTCGCCCACGCGGTCGGCGGGGCCTGGCCACGCGTCATCGAGCTGCGGCAGGCGGCGCTCGCGGCCAGCGGCGAGGCCGCCGATCCCGAGGAGGTCGCGGCAACCGCGGCGCTCGTCCTCGATCGCGCCGGCGACGCGATGGGCGCGCTCGCGCTGTGCTGGACCCAGCTCGAGCAGTTCTCCGCATCCGCTGGGGCTGGTCAGGCCCTCGGCTGGCTGCGCACGTTCGACATCGCGATCGACGCCGCGACGGTGCTCGACGACGCACGCCGGTTCGAGCTGCTCGACAAGCGCGCCGGGCTGATCGGTACGCTGCCCGGCGGCGCGATCGACGCCGTCGCGACCCGACATGCCGTGGCCTCCGAGCTCGAGCGTGACGGCCAGCTCGCCCAGGCGGCCGCGCTGTGGACCCAGCTCGCCGACGACCCGAGCTCGCAGGCTCCGGGTGCCGGTCTGCGTGTGGCGCTGCTGCGCGCGGCGTGGGCCGCGATCGGCGCGCCGCGCGCGCCCGCCCCCGCGAGCGACAGCCGGCGCGTCGCGCTCGCGGCGCACCGCAAGCTCGCCGACAGCGAATGTGCCGCGGTCGCCGCGACCCATGCCTGGCGTGCGCTCGAGCTCGCGGCGGTGACCGACGACCCCGCTGCGCTCCCCGACCTCGCACGCGCGGTCGTCGATGCCGCAGGGAGCATCACCGCCGAGCGCTGGCTCGACCAGCTGGAGTTCCCGTCGCCGAGCCCGGCGCAGCTCGCGCGGTTCGAGGCCCGCGGCGGCCTCGCGGTGCGCTGGGCCGCCGCGATCGCAGAGGGCATGGGCGACCTGACCAAGGCGAAGCAGTTGTTTGCCCGAGCCGCGGCCGATCCCACGCTGGCGATGACGCATGACCACCTCCTGCGGCTCCACCGCGATGGTGGCGATCGGACCAGCGAGACCTCGGTGCGCGCCCCGGCCATCGACGACACGGACGAGCTGTCGGAGGCGTACACCGCCGCGGCGCGTGGCGAGCTCGATGCGCGCTGCGTCTCGGCGCTGTGGTGTGCCCGCGGCATCGTCGATCTCGCGCGCGGCGACGTCGCCTTCGCCGAGGACGCGCTGCGACGCGCTGCGGATCTCGCTGCTGCCGATCCGTTCTCCCGCGCGGCGCTCGCCGCGATCTATCGCGCGACCAGACGCCACGAGCCGCTCGCGAAGGTGCTCGAGGAGCTGTCGACGACTCTCGAGGGCCGCGATGCGCGGGCGAGCGCGGCGCTCGAGCATGCCGGGCTGCTCGACGAGCTCGGCGATCCGGCCGGCGCGCGGGCCGCCCTCGAGCGGATGATCGCCGATCGGCCCGACGATGCCAACGCGCTGCTCGTGCTCGCCGGACTGTGCGACCGCGATGCGCTGTGGCCGCGAGCGATCGAGCTCCGCAAGCGCGCCGCCGAGCTCGCGAGCACGCCCGCACGTCGTGCCGAGATCTGGCTCGAGATCGCGCACAACGAGGAGAGCCGTGATGATCGGGCGGCGGCACTCGCGGCGCTCGAGCATGCGGCCGAGCATCCCGACACGCCGCGCGAGCGAGCGAGGCTCTACCGCCAGGGCGGCGAGCTCGAGCGGGCCCTGGCCACCGTCCGGGCGGAGCTCGGCGCCGAGCCGGGCCTCGCGCGCCGGATGCAGCTTCTGGGCGAGCTCGCGCAGCTCCTCACCGAGCTCGGCCGCGAGCCCGAGGCCGTCGTGGCTGCCTACCTCGACATGCTCGCGATCGAACCCGATCAGATCGAGGCGCTCGCCGGGATCGAGGCGCCCGCGCGCGCGCTCGGATCATGGGACGAGCTCGCCCGGGCGTTCCGCGGCGCCCCCCGGACCGCGCGCAACCTCGAGGTCCTGGCCGAGGCGCTCGCCAGGATCGCGGACTGGTCCGAGCTCGCCGACGTGCGGCGGCGTCAGCTCGAAGCCGCGACGGCACCGGCCGACAAGGCGCGGCGTGCCGCCGAGCTCGCCGCGCTGTACGAACGCGAGCTCGGGGATCCCGATGCCGCGATCCGCATGCTGATGATCGCGCAGGCCGCGGTCGCCAACGCCGCGCGCCAGAGCGACCTGCTGCGGCTGCTCCGAGCGGCGCAGCGCTGGCCCGAGCTCGCGACCATGCTCGAGAGCGAGCTCTTGCCGGGCAAGCCAGCCGAGGACGAACGCCGGATCGCGATCTTGCTCGAGCTGGCCGAGCTGCGCGCCACCAAGCTCGGCAAGCAGCCGGAGGCGATCCAGGCCTACGAGGAGGTGCTCGAGCGCAGGCCCGGGGATACGACCGCGAGCCTGGCACTCGAGGCGTTGTACGAGCAGCTCGGCCGTGACCGCGAGCTCGCCAGCCTGATCGAAGCGCGTGCCGAAGCGGCCAGCGATCCGGACGTTGCCGGCCCGCTGTTCGCGCGGGTCGCCGAGCTGCGCTTCAAGCTCGATGACCTCGAGGGTGCCCTCGCCGCCTACCTGGCCTCGTTCTCGGTCGACCCGTCCAATCGCGAGGTGTTCACGGCGATGGAGCGGGTCTGCTACAAGGCCGAGCGCTGGGCCGCCGTGATGCAGCTCTACGACACCGCGATCCGCTACGTCGATGGCGGCCAGTCACGCGTCTACCGACTGGGCGACCTGTACCAGCGGCGCGCCAACGTGCAGCTGAGCTTCCTCGGCCAGCCCGAGGCAGCGATTGCCTCCTACCAGAAAGTCGTCGAGGTGGACTCCGCGCCCGCCGCCGCGATCAAGGCGCTCGAGGAGCTGAGCCAGAGCCGCAACGACTGGCAGCCCCTGATCGCCGCCTACCAGAGGCGCGCGGAGACCCAGCACGATCCGCAGCGCCGGATCGAGGCGCTACGCGCCGCCGCCGATCTCGTGCACCAGCACGGCAAGGACCCCAAGCTCTCGATCGAGATCTACAACCAGCTGCTCGCGCTCGATCCCAGGGACTCGAAGACCCAGGCGATGCTCGAGAACTACTACGAGGGCGCGCAGGACGCGGGCGGGCTCGTCGACATGCTGAAGAGGAAGCTCCAGCACGCGCACGACGATGACGAATCGGTGCAGATCCTCAAGCGGATCGCCCGGGCCTCCGAGGAGGGCGCGCGCGACGTCGTCACCGCCACCGAGCACTACCAGAAGATCCTCGAGCTCCGCGACCACGATCGCGACGCCCTGGACGCGCTCGGCCGGATCTATGAATCGACCGAGCAGTGGGCGGAGTTCATCGATGTGACGCGCAAGCAGATCAAGGTGACGACCGATCGCTCCACGCGCGCGCTGCTGTACTTCCGATGTGGCTCGGTGCTCGAGGCCAAGTTCTCGCGCGAGCACGATGCGATCCGCTACTACCACGAGGCGATCAAGACCTCGTCGGCGTGCCTGCCGGCGGTCCACGGGTTGCGTGATCTGTATCGCCGCCGCGAGGAGTGGCCGCGGGTCCTCGAGACCCTCGAGCTCGAGGTCAAGCTGTGGCAGGACGACAAGGAGCGCGCCGGCGTGTTCGCCCAGATCGGCCGGATCCACGAGCATCAGCTGGGTGACAGCGCGCGCGCGATGACGTTCTACGAGAGCGCGCTCGAGGTCGACCCCGAGTGCGTGCCGGCGAACCAGTCGCTGTTCGAGCACTTCTTCGCGCGAGGCGACTGGGACAAGGCCCAACCGATCGCGATGGCGCTCGCGCAGAAGACGATGCGCGACGGCGATCCCACCACGCGCAGCGAGTTCTTCCGCAAGCGCGGTGTCGTGGCGCGGAGGACGGGCGATCCGCGTGGCGCCGCGGACAGCCTCGTGTACGCGCTCGAGATCAAGCCGACCAACGCCCTGGCTCTCGACGATCTCGGTGCGCTCGCCCGCGAGCAGCCCGATGCGTGGGACTTCGAGGCCACGTATCGCGAGCTCGACAAGCTGTACAAGAAGCGGGACGACGCCGGGCCGCTGCTCGCCCGCGTCCACGTCGGCCGCGCCGCGATCATCGAACGCGACGGCGATCTCGATCAAGCCGCCGAGCTGTACCGCCAGGCGGTCGCGCTCGCCCCCGGCGACATCACCGTGCTGTCGTCCCTGGTCGACTTCCACGCCGACATGCGGCACTGGGGGCAGGCCGTCACGGCGATCGAGCAGTTCGTGGGCTCGGAGGCCACCTCCGCCGCCGACCGGCTGACCGCGATGATGAGACGCGCCGAGATCCACGCGGACGGCGAGCTCGATCCGCAACGCGCGATCGCGGCGCTCCACGCGGTGATCGACGACGAGCCCACGCACCAGGACGCGTACTACCAGCTCGCGCAGCAGTGCTTCCTGATCGGTCGCTACCCCGAGGCGCGTGCCGCGATCGATCGGGTGATCGAGCTCGCGACGGCGCCGGGCCTGCCGCTCGAGGCGCCCGCGCTCGCGCGCTACTACTACTACAAGGGCCGCATCCTGGACACGGCGGGTGACCCACGGGCCGCGGCTCCGCACTACCATCGCGCGATCGAATACGATCCGGGTTACTCGCCCCCGGCGCTCGTGCTCGCGAGGCGCGCGGCGGACGGTGGAGACCAGCAGCAAGCCGAGACGTTGCTCATCGATGCCGCGCACGCGGCGATGGCGCAGGGTGGCCTGCGCGCCGCGGTACCGCTGCAGCGCGGGCTCGCGCGGATCTTGCTCGCCTCGGGCGACCGACCTGCCGCGATCGAGGCGTACCGCGGCATCCTGAACGTCGAGCCCGAGGGCGCCAGCGATCGCGTCGCGCTCGCGGAGATCTACGCCGTCGATGATGCGCCGCGGGCGATCGGCGAGCTCCGCAAGGTGCTCGAGCGCGACATTCACCACGCGCCCGCCTATCGCCTGCTCGCGATGTTCCACAACCGGATCGGCGAGACCGCGCGCGCCAACCGCGTGCTCACCGCGCTCGATCTGCTCGGGTTCGCCGAGGAGGCCGATCGGGCCACGATGCAGCGCCTGCGCGCGGTGCAGGCCGGCGCGCCGTTCCGCCGTCCGCTCAGCAACGAACACCGCGCGCGCTACTTGCTCACGCCTGCGGCACGCGAGCCGCTCGGAGCGGTGTTCTCGGCGTTCGCCAAGGAGCTCTCGGGGATCGTCACCCAGCCCTCGCTCGGCACGAACCTGCAACCGGCGCAGAACCTCGATGACCCGCGGCTGCTCCAGATCGCGACGGAGGTCGGCGAGCTGTTCGGGGTCCATGCCGAAGTCTTCGTCGGCGAGAAGGTCCCGGGGCTCGCGGCCGTCACCGCGTTTCCACGCGAGCTGCTGGTGATCGATCGCAGCTTGCTGACCGAGCCGGATGCCGCGCTGCGCTTCCTGTTCGGCTATGCGTTCGAGCCGATCCGTGGTGGCTACGCCACGCTCCTCCAGGTCGGCGCGCGCCAGCGCCGCGAGCTCGCCGTGCTCCTGAGGTCGATCCTCGCCGGCGATGGCGAGCTCACCGGGCCCGCCGCGGACCTCGTGCAGCATGCGAGTCCCGCCGCGCGGAAGGTGCTCGAACAGTACGCCGGTGCGCGCGATATCGATCCCGGTGCGTGGAGCGACGGCATGCTCGCCCAGGCCAAGCGGGCGGGCCTGCTCGCGTGCGACGACTTCTCGGCCGCGATCTGGATGGTCGCGCGGCTATCCGGCGAGAAGCTCTCGAACAACAACGCCGCGGTGGCCCTCGGGGCCGTGCTCGGTGGGCCGGATCTGGTCCGGTTCTACCTGTCGGACGACTACCAGCACGTGCGCGACGTCCTCACCGCCTGAGCGGCCCGAGCCGGACAGATCCGCGTCGGTCCGCGCGCAGCAAGGATCGACGTCACCCCACGGCGAGGGTCCCCCTTGCGGGGCCCCGTAGGGTGATCGGCGACACACACCTACCCGGTCGGCGGGCTGGAAACCCCTGGGGTCGCTGGATCGATGTCAACGTGCAAAGTAGAGTAGCCCGTGCAGCCGGTTATGGTCGTGTGGTGTAATCACCAATACAGCCGTTACGTGGCTTCAGGACCGAGCGAGCGAGAGCGGGCGATCAGACCATGAGCCAAAAGTTCCAGGCGTCGGTCCAGCACCGCGGAGACATGAGCTACGTCAAGCTCGGCGGCGTCATCGACGAGGACAACGAGCTCGGTGAGCTCGTCGACAAGATCCCGAACGGCACTGCGGTCATCGATCTCGGCGAGGTCGAGCGCATCAACTCGTGCGGGGTCCGCGACTGGGTGAACTGGCTCTCCAAGCTCGAGACCGGCGGCACGCGATCGGTCCTCGTCGAATGCTCGCCGGCGATCGTCGCCCAGATCAACCTGGTCAACAACTTCACCGGCAGCGGCGTCGTCAAGAGCTTCTACGTCCCGTACTTCTGCCCCGAGTGCGACGAGGAGAAGGTTCTGCTCGTCGAGGCCACTGACATGGGGCCGCCGCCGCACGAGCCGCCGACGTGTCGCTGTGACGAGTGCGATCTCGTCATGGACTTCGACGACATGCCCGACTCGTACTTCGCGTTCCTGTCGAATCAGAAGAAGCTGGCGGAGCCCGACAAGGTCAACGGTGCGATGCGCGAGCTCGGGCGTGGCAGCGATAGTGGAGACGGCAAGGTCAAGGTCCGCTCGCGGGCGAGCCAGGTGAACCT
>Ga0316603_10002532_pt1 | contig 10067 bp, 14 predicted proteins | sample OWC_soil_day10_n_FD_207649 | JGI IMG/M metagenome (GOLD analysis project Ga0316603, IMG submission 207649) | Wetland soil microbial communities from Old Woman Creek delta, Ohio, United States - OWC_soil_day10_noCT | ecosystem: Environmental > Terrestrial > Soil > Wetlands | place: USA: Ohio...
GACGGGCGCGTCGTTGACCCACGCGAACGTGCCCTCGACGGCCCGATCGGAGGCGCCGATCCACGAGTCCAGCGCGAAGCGATTGTCGACATAGGCGTTCTCGTCGTCGTCGCCCGGCACCGCGAGATACGCGCCGATCGCCGCGCAGTCCGCCACCGCATCGGGCCAGCTCTTGTAGGCCGTGCGAACGTGGTAGCCCCGACCATTGAACACCTGTGCGCCGGCGACCGCGCGGCACGCCGCCACGGGCGGTGCGACGTAGGTCGGATCGCACTCGCAGACCGCGCGGTATACCTCGCCGCATCCCTCGTCGTTCCACGACCCGTCGGTGCGGAACATCGTGCAGTCCTCGACGCCATTGTCGTTGGGCTCACCGCCGGCGAAGTCTCGAAAGCCCTCGGGCGCCCCGTTGACCCAGCGGAACGTGCCCTCGCGCCCGAGGTCGTCGTAGCCGATCCACGCCTCGGTGTTGGCGAGCAGCGTGTCGATGAACATGTTCTCCGGCATGCTCTCGATCGCGACGAGGTGCGCTCCATCCGCCGCACACGTCGCGACCGCGTCATCGTAGACGGAGGTGGCCGCGACCACGCGATACCGGTGCTCGGCCTGCGGTCCGCCCGCGCTGTACGCGGGGCTGGTCATGCACGCGGGCGGCGCGAGCGGCGCATCCGGCGCCGCGTCGGGCGCGTCGACGTCCGGCGCGTCGATCCCCGCGGGCGCGCGGAGGTCGAACCCGCACCCCATGCCAGCGATCAGCAGCAACCACGCGCGCACCCGAACGAGCATACCCACCATCGCCGTCGAGAAGGCGCGTTCCTTGCGGGTCGGTGGTAAGGTCGCGCCGTTCCCAGTGGTGTCGGAGCGTCCATCGCAGGAAGGGAAGATGTCACCGGGGGCACCGACGGACCCGGTGCCCTTTGGACACTATTATCTGCTCGGGCTGATCGCGCGTGGCGGCATGGCCGAGGTCTATCGTGCCAAGCCGCAGGCCGGGACCAAGCGCCTCTACGCGGTCAAGGTCATGCGGCCCCAGCTCGCACGCGAGGCGCGGTTCATCGACATGTTCCACCGCGAGGGCCAGCTCGCGATGGTCCTCAAGAACCGGTGCATCGTCGAGACGGTCGAGCTCGGCCAGCACGAGGGCCGCCACTTCATCACCATGGAGTACGTCGCCGGCCGCGACCTGACCCAGGTGCTGCGCCGCTGCCAGGAGACCCAGCAGCGGATCCCGGTACCCCACGCGGTCTACATCGCCGCGCGGATCGCCGAGGGCCTGCACTTCGCACACACCCTCGCGGACAAGGACGGGCGTCCGCTCAACATCGTCAACCGCGACGTCTCGCCGTCGAACGTCCGGCTGTCCTACGACGGGGACGTCAAGCTCCTCGACTTCGGTATCGCGCAGGCGCTGATGAAGTTCACGAGCGAGATCGGCATCCTCAAGGGCAAGTTCAGCTACATGTCGCCGGAGCAGATCCGCGGCATGCCGCTCGACGCGCGCACCGATGTGTTCTCCGCCGGCATCATCCTCCACGAGATGCTGACGACCGAGAAGCTGTTCCGCGGCGACACCGAGTTCGCGCTGATGGAGAAGGTCCGCAAGGCCGAGGTCCCGGCGCCGTCGAACTTCAACCGCCGCGTCACCCCGGAGCTCGATGCGATCAGCCTCAAGGCACTCGCGCGCGACGTCGCGGATCGCTACCAGTCCGCCGCGCAGCTCGCCGCCGATCTCGATGCGCTGATCGCGGGATACAGGTTCGATCCGAAGGAGCTGCGGCAGTTCATGCGCCAGCTGTTCCGCAAGGAGTACGCGAAGGAGCTCGAGGAAACGCAGCTCGCGCTCGACGCGGAGCCGGGGGACTCGATGACGATGACGATCACCCAGACCGGCCGGATGTCGCAGCCTCCGACCGCGGCCGGCACGCCGGCGGACACCGCGCCCCGCCCGAGTGCGCTGCCCCTCACCGCCCCGCCCCCGCCCCCGCCCCCGGAGCCCGAGAAGCGTGGCTTCTGGGGCTCCTTGTTCAAGAAGCGCAAGTAGCGCATGCTGATCGGCGATGGCTGACGACGTCGAACCCCGCGCGGCGATGCGGATCTCCCTGATCATCGTCGGCGTCGCCGTGCTCTTGAACGGCTTGTTCATGTACCTGTCGGGCGCGTACTTCGCCGACCGCGTCGCGATCCACGGGCCGGTCAGTGGCGCCGAGATCACGTCCGTGCGGATGGCGTTCGCCGCGTTCAGCGGCCTGACCGCCCTCGGGGCTTGCGCGGCGGTGTACTTCCCGCGGCTCGTCGCGCACGGGATCCCGCTCGCGGCGAGCCTCGCGGCGTTCATCGCCGCTGCCGCCGGCTACAGCAAGGGCCTGCACATCGTGCTGCCGGTCGCGCTCCTCGTCGTCGGCCTGCTCCTGCCGTTGCTCGTGTGGAAGTCGTACGAGAAGAACCGCGCGGGCTGGGCCTTCCTCTCCGGGATGGTCGCGATCCTCGCGGTCGTGATGCTGTTCGGCTCGACCAAGGTCCGCAACGTCGTCGGGATCGGCCTGTGGTACGCGATGATCGTCCCCGGCCTGCTCGCGGTCGGGACCGCGGCCCTCGCGATGATCCGCCGCTCGTACCGCGACGCCTGAGCCAGAACGCGCTGGATCGGCCTTGCCGAGTGGAGGAACGTCCGCTAAAACGGACGCACCCCACGAACCAAGGAGGCCGCCATGTCGCTGCAGCTCGGAGACACCGTTCCTGATTTCACCGCGGACAGCACCGAGGGTCCGATCAAGTTCCACGAGCACCTCGGCACCAGCTGGGGCGTGCTGTTCTCGCACCCTGCCGACTTCACGCCGGTCTGCACGACCGAGCTCGGCCGCGTCTCGGCGCTCAAGCCCGAGTTCGACAAGCGCAACGTGAAGGTCGTCGGCCTCTCCGTCGATCCGCTCGGGTCGCACAAGGAGTGGGCGAACGACATCAAGGAGACCCAGGGTCACGCGCTCAACTTCCCGCTCCTCGCCGACTCGGACAGGACGGTCGCGAACCTCTACGGGATGATCCACCCGAAGGCGAACGACACGCAGACGGTGCGCTCGGTGTTCGTCATCGGACCCGACAAGAAGCTCAAGCTGTCGCTGACCTACCCGGCGAGCACCGGCCGCAACTTCGACGAGCTGCTGCGCGTGATCGATTCGCTGCAGCTCACGGCGAAGCACCGGGTCGCGACGCCGGCGGACTGGAAGCCGGGCAACGACGTGATCATCGGCCTGTCGGTCAAGGACGAGGAAGCGAAGACGCTGTTCCCGAACGGCTGGAAGACGGTCAAGCCGTACCTCCGCATCGTCCCGCAGCCCAAGTAGCTGCGGCTGTTGTCATCCCGACGCGTGCTGCGCGGAGGTGCGCGGTTTCGCGTGCTCCCGGTCGCAGCGGGTCAGCGGGTGCCAACGGCATTGATTGACAGGAAATCCGTCGCACTGCATTAATCCGCAGGTCGTGTTGTTGCGCTGGCTCCTCCCCGTCGTGGCCGTGCTGGCGTTCCTCGCCTCGTCGGTCACGGCGTTCGCGGCGTCGGGCATCGTCGGTGACACCGCGTGCTGCTGCCCGGATCCGGACGCCTGCAAGTGCCACGATCACGACGGCAAGCCCGATCCCGCCGCGAAGATGAAGCGCTGCGGCGGCGAGGCCCGGCTCGTCACCGCGCAGGTCACGCCTGCGATCGCCGTCGCCCCCGCGATGCCCGAGCTCGCGACCCGCGTGGTCGAGGAGCTCGTCCACTCGACCTTGCCGATGCCTCCTGCCCGCTACGACCGCCCCGAGAAGCCGCCGTCCTGAACGGACGGCCGCATCCATTCTCATCCGGTGTTCGTACTCATGGTTGACCGTCTGCCTCGCAGGCGGTCTGGAGGTTCTTGCTCATGTCTTCCAAGCTCCTGTTCGGTGGCCTCGTGGCCGCCGGTGTCCTGTCGTCCACCATCGCACTCGCGCACGTCTCGCTGCCCAGCGGTCCCGTCCAGGCGGACAAGGCGGGGACCAAGATCACGTTCGGCCTCGGCCACGGCTGTGAGGTCGGCGGCGTCCACTACGACACGTTCAAGTTCCGCGTCGAGATCCCCGCCGGGATGACCGCCGTGCGGCCGATGTTCAGCGATTTCGGCAAGCCGGCCGTCACGAGGTCCGGGGTCGACGTGACGTCGATCGAATGGACCAAGGACGCGAACGACGTCCTCGGCGGCGACGACGGGTACTACGAGATCACGATCCGCGCGAAGATCCCGAACACGCCGTACGCGCGGCTGCCGATCGTCGTCCATCAGATCTGCCTCGTCGGCGGCGTCGAGATGACCACGAGCTGGGACGTGTTGCCGCCCGGCACCGGCAACACGGCGCCGGTCCTCACCATCCAGCCCGCGCGCCTCAATGCGACCGGCTGGAACAAGTTCACGATCCCCGCGGGCGTCACGGTGCCCAACGCCAACCTCGGCACGTACTTCGGTGATGCGTTGATCGTGTGGAAGGGCACGGAGGCGTTCAGCGTCAACGCGAACACCGTCGCGCTGATCGAGACGACCACCGGCGTCACCAAGCTCACCGCGGATCTCGTCGCGGGTGACGTGATCTGGGTCAGGTACTGATCATGACCCGCGTGATCCTGGTCGCCGCCCTGCTGTTCGGGGCGTGTGGCGACAACCTGCCCGGCGTGTCGCGGGATGCCGGTCCCGACGAGGACGCACCCGCGGATGCGGCGCCCGACGCAGCACCGCAAGCGCTCGGCCCGTGTCTGGACCAGCCGACGGACCTCCTGCGGCCCCCCGCAGGTCAGCTGCCATGCGAGCTTCTGCCACCCGGCTTCACGGCCACCGCGACAAGGACCCCCTGATGCTGGCTCGCAGTCTTCTCATCCTCTCGCTCCTCTCGTTCGGTGCATGCGGCGACGACACGGGGGGTGGCGGTCCCGACGCGAACACGATCGACGCCGCGACCCCGGACGCGATGCCGCGCCAGGTGATCGAGGCGACGCGCCCCCTGCAGGTCGGCGAGCTCGTCGAGGGCACGATGACCGGCGGCATGGGCGACGTCGCCGTGATCACGCTGTCGGCGCCGACCGCCGACATCGGCTGGAACATCCACGGCCACGCGAACGGCAGCACGCAGATCATCTACGAGGAGCACGACCAGATGACCGTCGCGTACACGTTCTCGCCAGCGACGCAGGCGGAGTGGTATCTGCTCGTGCGCAACGAGGGGACGGCGAACATGGAGGTGATGGTCAAGGTCGAGCTGTACGGGAACATGGTGTGGGCATGGCTGTAGGACGGATCCTCGCCGCGCTTGCCGTGGTCGGGCTCGCCGGTTGTACGCAGGAGCCGCTGTTCGGACCGCCGACCGAAGCGGTATGTCCTCCCGGCGGCACGGCGCTGACGTACGAGAACTTCGGCCAGCCGTTCATGGAGGCGTACTGCACGCGGTGTCACGACTCTGCGCTCGTCGGTGCAGCGCGCCACGGCGCGACGTCGTTCCACGACTTCGACACGCTGTTCGGGATCAAGGCCGTCAAGGCGCACATCGACCTGACGAGTGCGTCGGGGCCGGCGGCGACGAACACGTCGATGCCGCCCGACGGCAGGAGTCCGTCGGTCGCGGAGCGCGAGCAGCTCGGCGAGTGGATCGCCTGCGGCCTGCCCTGACCGACGGTGACCCCCGGTCGACGATCCGCCTCCCGGGGGATGCACGAGGCGGGCCGCAACCCGCCGGAGTCCTTGGTCGCGGGCGGTGGTACGGCCCGTGCTGTGAGGACACGGATGTCCAACGACCTCCCGACCCTCGATCTCCACATGCTCCAGATCGTCAGCGGCGGCGCCGCCAAGACGAGTCAGGACGAGCTCAAGCTCGCGATGACCCAGATCAAGGACTCGCTGTCGTCGCTCAAGAAGCAGGTCACCGCGTCGCCGTCGACCGATCCGACGCAGATGATGATGGTCATGATGATGATGAAGAACCGGTAGCCCGCGGCTACGGCACGCCGATGATCTTGTGGGTCTGCAACGACAGGCGCCATCGCGGCCGTGCGTGGACGAGCTCGATCGTCCGCGCGAGCGTCTGCGCGTAGCGATCGTCCATCCAGGGCTGCAGGAAGTAGTGCTCGCAGTGGTACCGCGCGGCGTAGCGGTCGAGCACCGCCGCGTCGACGGTGTCGTCGACCACGACCTTGAGCTCGTCGGCGGGGAGCCCGTCGGCGAGCACGATGCTCGTCGGGTGATGCTGTGGCTTCGGCGAGATCGTCAACCAGTCGACCGGACCGCCGAGCGGCCGCGTGCCGTTCGATTCCATGTGCACGCGGAACCCCGCGCCGCGGATCGCGACCGACAGCGGCTCATCCCACTGGAGCGTCGGCTCGCCGCCGGTGACGACCACGCGCCGCGTCTCGCCAGGATCGAGCGCACGCAGCCGTGCGACGATCTCGTCGGCCGCGAAGCGCTGCGCACCCTCGGGCGCGAAGTCGGTGTCACAGCCGGTGCACGCGAGGTTGCACGCCGCGAACCGCAGGAACACCACGGCGCGGCCGGCGTGCGCGCCCTCGCCTTGCAGCGTGGGCCCGAACATCTCCTTCACGAGATAGCGGCGGTCGGACATCGGTGACGCGGGATGCTATAGCGCGGAGGTGACCCGGATCCTACTGGTCGCGGTGCTCGCCGCGGCCTGCGGCAAGGCCAAGGACACCGGCAGTGACCCGGTCGTCGTCCCGGCGCCCGCCGTCGGTAGCGCGGCCGGAGAGCCATGCCAGGCGCTGCCCTTCGCGGAGTCCGCGCCGGTAGCCGAGGCATCGGGAGCCGCGTGGCTGACGCTCGACGGCAGGCCGGCGCTGGTCGTGATCAGCGACAGCGGCAACGCCGGCGCGTACGCGATCGTCGACGCCGAGACCGGAGAGAGCCGCGAGACCGGCGCGCTGCCGCTCGGCGAGGCGGGCGACGACATCGAGGGCCTCGCGACCCGCGGGGACACGATCGTCGGCGTGACCTCGTCGGGGTGGATCCGCGCGTGGACCCGCGTGGCAGGAGGCTTCGCGCTCGCGGAGCCCGCGTATCCGCTCGGGCCCGTCGATCTGCCCAACAAGGGCGGCATGGGCGACAAGCCGCCCGCGGGCACCGGCATGGTGTGCGGCGCGCGCGCGACGAACTGCGGGCGCAACTACGAAGGGCTGTGCTTCGTCGATCCGGCGCACGCGAAGGGGCCGTGCGTCGGGTTCGCGGCGTCGAAGGCAGACGGCCACCTGTATTGCATCGTCGAGGAGGCCGGCAAGCTCGCGGTGAAGTTCGCGCCGCGGATCTCGATCGGCCGGCCCGGCGTGGTCGCCGATTGCGCGTTCTCCGAGGACGGCACGCTGTGGGTCGGCTCGAACCTGTTCGACCTGGCGCAGGTCTACCGGGTCGACGGCTGGGCCACGCCCGAGTCCGCGAAGGTCGTCGCGCTCGCGCCGCTCGGCATCGGGTTCCCCGAGACCCTCGCGGTGCGTGGCGACGTGATCTACCGGATGTCCGATACCGGCGGCGCGCCGAGCCTGATGACGAAGTTCCGCTGCACGCGCTAGAGCCAGCCGAGCGCGAGGCCCGCGAGTGCTCCGCCGAGGACGAGCCACAGCGAGCTCACCTTGAAGTACAGCGCGATCGCGGCGGCCGCGGCGATCCCGATCGTCGGCAGGTCGACGATCGAGGTGCGCCCCAGCTGGTACGAGACCACCGCCATCAGCGCGAGCGATGCGACGTTGATCCCGTCGAGGAAGGCGCTCGCGGCCGCGTTCTTGCGGAGCCACGGGACCAGCGGCCCGCTGATCGCGACGAACACGAACGCCGGGAGGAAGATGCCGAGCGTGGCGACCGCGGCCCCGCCAACCCCACCGAGCAGGTAGCCGATGAACGTGGCCGCGGTGAACAGCGGGCCCGGCGTGATCTGGCCGATCGCGACGGCATCGACGAGCTGCCCCTCGGTGAGCCAGTGCAGCCGCTCGACGAAGTCGGCGCGCAGGAACGCGAACAGCACGTAGCCGCTGCCGAACAGCACCGAGCCGATCTTCACGAACGTCAGGAACAGCCCGCCGAGGCTGAACGCCGAGGCCGCGGCGGCGGGCCCGAGCGGGACCAGCGGCAACCAGGCGACGGCCGGCGGCACGTGCCGCAGCCTCGTCAACGCCATCAGCGCCCCCGCCGCGGCGAGCACCGCGAGCTCGTGGATCCCGAGCAGCACGGCCGCGGCGCACGCTGCCCCGAGGAAGCCGAGCAGCGGGGTCTTCGCGGCGGTCCGCGCGAGGCGCCACAGCGCGAGGGCAATGATCGCGATCACCACCGGCTTGACGCCACGGAACACGGCCCCGACCTCGGGCAGCGTCCCGAACCGGACGTACGCCCACGCGAGCGCGGTCACCATCAGCGCCGCGGGCACGATGAAGCACGCGCCGGCGACCACCAGGCCGAGCCAGCCGGCGCGCCGGTACCCGACGTGGATCGCGAGCTCCGTCGAGTTCGGGCCGGGGATCAGGTTCGTCGCGCCGACGAGGTCGAGGAAGTCCTCGCGCGTCATCCACTTGCGGCGCGCGACGACCTCGTCCTCCATCATCGCGACGTGGGCGGCCGGCCCCCCGAACGCGGTCGTGCCCAGGCGCAGGAACAGGGCGGCGACCTCGCCGAGCGCGCTCACGAGGCCATTGTCACCGAAACTTCGCCGATGTGGCGGGAGGCGCTACGATCCGAGCGTGCAGTGCCCGTATTGCACCGGCGACTCCAACGTGACCGAGACCCGGGTCACGGCCGATGGCATGCGCCGGCGGCGGCTCTGCACCGCGTGCAAGCGGCGGTTCACGACCTACGAGAAGCTCGGCGCGCCCGGCCTCAAGGTCCACAAGCGCGACGGCACGCTCGAGCCGTTCGACGGCGAGAAGCTGTTCACCGCCCTGCAGCGGATCTGCGCGCATCGCAGCGGCGTGCGCGACGAGGATCTGCGCCGGATCGCGCGCGACATCGAGGCGACGCTGCTCGACGGCGGCCGCAAGTCGGTCGCGTGGAGTGACATCGTGCGCGCCGCGCTCGATCGGCTCGCGAACGTCGATCCGATCTCCGCGCAACGCCTCGCCGCGAACTACACCGACGAGAGCGGTGCCGTTCGCTTCGACGCCGGCGCCCGGGCAGATCCGACGCAACAGCTCGGTCTGCCGCTGGACGACGACTAGAAAAGCAGCGAGAGCGGGTGCGGCCCGGGGCCCATTCCGGACCGCACCCTCAGTCGAGTCACCACGTCTCGACTGTTCTCGCCATGTCCGATACCTGGTACACGCCGCGTGCCATCGCGCCGTGCGCGTCGTTCCGCGTACCTGGATGATCCTCGACGGGGACGCGCGCGTCTTCGGGGTGACGAGCTGCAACCTCGGAGAAACGGCCAGTGCAGTCGCCAGCGAGCGCGCCAGGAGACCGCGTGCTCGGCGAGCACGGACACGCGGAGGCGGACGACACGAAGGCAGGAAGGCACGAAGCAGACGGAGCGAGTTCCTCGGGCTTCGCCGCAAGAGCTCCTCTGCTTTGTGGCCTTCGTGACTTCGTGGCTCACCGTTCGAGCACACGTCTCCTGGTGGCTCCTCCTCCGAGCACGACCCCGACCGAGCACGGAGCCGGTCCGAGGGGGAGGAGAGGAGCGCGACGCTCGCAACGCTCGAGGACCGAGAACGCGAAACGGGTGTGGCCCGTGAGGACCACACCCGCTGGGGTGCGAGGTTGACGTGACGTTGCTACCAGCGGCGGAACCGCGTCGACACGTTGATGACCGGAGCGGCCGAGGGCGCGGCGACGACCGTCTGCTGCGGCTGCGGGCGCAGCGCCATCATCATCACCATCATCGTCGTCGGATCGCTGAGGCCGCCCGCGGGCTTCGCCTGCGCCGATGCGAGATCCTTGATCGAACCCTGCAGCGCCGTGAGCTGCGTGGTGACCGCGTCGTTCTTGCCAGCGCCGCCCGTGACCGTGACCAGTGCTTCCGTGGTGATCGTCTTCATTGTCCGTGTCCTTTCGTGGTGTGACCTTCCTCTGTGCAGTGCGCGTGCCGGC
>Ga0316603_10002534_pt1 | contig 10061 bp, 9 predicted proteins | sample OWC_soil_day10_n_FD_207649 | JGI IMG/M metagenome (GOLD analysis project Ga0316603, IMG submission 207649) | Wetland soil microbial communities from Old Woman Creek delta, Ohio, United States - OWC_soil_day10_noCT | ecosystem: Environmental > Terrestrial > Soil > Wetlands | place: USA: Ohio...
CGGCCCACCAGGTCGAGCGCCACCAGCGGGGCATCGCACGGAGCGGTCACCAGGAACTCGGTGCGGAGGTGCTGCAGGGCGCTCAGAACGCCGGCCAGCGGTCCCATGTAACCCTGCAGCGTGTCGCCGACGACCGGATGACCATAGGCCGAGTATCGATCGAGGTTGCGATTCGCGTTGATCCAGAGCGGCCCGACCTGGGGGCGCAGCGCGTCCAGCACATGCTCGACCATCGGTCGGCCAGCCAGTTCCACCAGGCCCTTGTCCGCACCGCCCATGCGCCGGCCCAGCCCGCCGGCGAGAACCAGGCCGGAGATGGCTGCGCGCGGATACCTCGACCCCGGGGTCGAGCTTGGGATTGAAATGATCATGGAGGCCCATTCTGCCCAGCCCGGGAAGGCTTGTCCCCGAATCGCCATACGGCACCCCGTGGGGTGGAGGCGCGGCGACAAATTGACTCGGGTGATGGCCGGATTGCGTCATTCTGTCGCAGCCAGTAGCCTCGCGGAATGACGACTGTCGAAGCACGGGCGCCTTCTGCGTCGGGCCTGGCCGCGGCCTCTGCCGGGTTGTCGCTGCTCGTCGTCGGCCGGATGACCTGCCGCGACGAGCCGCTGCGCCGCTCGCTCCGCCGTGGCGTGGCCGTCGCGGAGTTCGCTGAAACCGCCAGCGACGCCGAACGCCTGCTGCCGCGCTGCCACTTCGACTGCATCGTCGTCGAGGTCGAGTCCGCGGCCGATCCGATGCTGGCCTGGCTCGAGGCCTTGCAGCGGGCCGGAACGGTGCAGTGCATCTGCGTCGCCGCCCCCGACGACCCAGCGCTCGCCAGCGCCAGCCTGCGCGCCGGCGCTGCCGTCGTGCTGCCGCGCCCGCTCGATGCGAGATCGCTGCAGAGGTTTCTCGCGGAGCAGGCATACGCGCCGGGAGGAGCCTCGGCGGCCGCCGGGCGGGCCCGCGGCGGATCGGGACAGCTGCAGGTGCAACTGGTCGGCGACAGCGCACCGATCCGGCGGGTGCGGGCCATGGTCGAGCGGGTTGCCCCGACTCCGGCGACGGTGCTGATCGAGGGCCAGACCGGAACGGGCAAGGAGCTGATCGCCCGGCTGCTGCACGAACGCAGCGGGCGTCGCGGCCCTTTCATACCCGTCAACTGCGGCGCGATCCCGCCCGAGTTGATGGAAACCGAACTCTTCGGCCACGCCAAGGGCGCGTTCACCGGCGCGCACCAGCAGCGGGAGGGACTGTTCGTCACGGCGCGGGGCGGCACCCTGTTCCTCGACGAGATCAGCGAGATGCGCAGTGACCTGCAGGTCAAACTCCTGCGCGCCCTCGAGGAGGGCCGCATCCGGCCCGTCGGCTCGGACCGCGAAGTGCCGATCGACGTGCGCATCGTGGCTTCGGCGCAGCCCGGGTTGCGCGAGCAGGTGCAGGAGCGCAGGTTCCGCGAAGACCTGTACTACCGCCTCAACGTGGTCCACATCCTGCTGCCGAACCTGCGCGAACGGCCCGACGATATCCCGGTGCTGCTGCAGCACTTCATGCGGCGCGTCGCCGACGAGTACGGCATGACGGCGGTCGCGCTCGACCCGGCGCAGCTTGCGGCCCTCTGCGAAAGGGACTGGCCCGGCAACGTTCGCGAGCTGCGCAACTTTGTCGAGCGCGCCGTGCTGATGGGCGGTCCGCCCGAGGAGGAGCAGGGCGCGAATTCCGCCCCACCGGAGCCCGAACCGGGCGCCTACCCTGTCGAGTGGACGCTCGAGCAGGTCAAGCAGGCGCACATCCTGCGCGTACTGGCGCAGAACGGGGGCAACCGCTCGGCAACGGCGCGGCAACTGGGCGTGTCGCGCAAGACCCTCGAGCGCAGGCTCGGACCCAGCGGAGAGCACGACGACGAACCCTGAGCGGCGCATCGTATCGAGTGGCACGACACCGGGAGACCCGCGACATGTCTGGACAGGCTTTTGACGACGAAAAGTTCACCGGGGAGATCCGCAAGTTCCTGAAAATGGTCGGCATCACCTCGCAGATCGAGATCGAAAACGCGGTGCGCGCGGCGCTCGCCAATGGCCGGCTCGACACCTCGCAGCCGCTGCGCGCGGTGATGGTGCTGGAGGTGCCGGAGCTCAACCTGCGGCACACGATCGAGCATCAGCTCGCGATGGACTGAGAGGCCTCCGGAGTCCAGACGATGTTGCCGAGCTCGGCGAAGTCGTAACCGCCGAACACCTGCGCGAGCCGCTGGCATTCGGCGGCGCGCAGCACGTCGAGCAGGCCGCGGAACAGCGTGCGGAAGTAGACGCCCCGCGGCATCGCCAGGTCGAACGCCTCCCAGCCGATCGGCAGGAACTCGAGGCCGAACTCGCCGGCCGCCGCCCGGACGCCCGGCGCGACGTCCGCCTGGCCTGTGGCGATCGTGGCGGCGGCATCGCGCTCCGAGTACGCGCGCGCCGTGGTCCTGCGATCCGCCGGGTCGAGCCGGTGCTCGGCGATGATCTCGCGCAGGAACCGCTGCGAGCCGGCACCCTCCTGACGAGCCACCCAGCGCACCTCGGACGAGAACAGCTGCTCGATGCGGCTGTCGCCGCTCCACAGGCCCGGCGCCATGATCAGGCCCTGCTCGCGCCGGCAGAGCCGCACAAGGATCCAGTCCTTGTGCTGAACGTGTTGCCGCAGCAGGGCCGGGTGGCGCTGCAGGCTCTCGGTGTCCGGACCCCAGTGCAGCGCGCAGACGTCGGCGCGCCGCCGTGCAAGGACCGACAGGCCGAGCTGCGTGCCGACGGCCGCATAGCTGACCAGTGCGCGACCCTGCAGCTCCGCCGCCATCAGCGTCACCGCCCGGTACAGCAGCGGGTCGTCGCTGCCGGCGATGACGATGCGGTCGGTGAGCAGTCCGCCGTGGCTGGACTCGAGCAGCCACTGGTCCACGAGGTCGCGGGGAAAGAGCCACTTGCCGGTGAGGCGCGTCGCGGGAATGCGCCCGTCGTTCACCAGCGCATAGACTTTCTTCTCGTTGACCTGCAGATAGCGAGCCACCTGGCGTACGTTCATGAAGCGCGGTGCGTCTTGAACCGCGGTTTCGACGGCGCTCGCGCCGGTCGCTGGCTTGGAGGCGGGCATGTGCGAATCTCTCCTCGATGGGCTCGACCTGCGGCGCAACGAGCAACCGCTCGCACCGCCGGTCGAGTCGTGCAAGATCCGTTCCTGCTGCGCACGGGCTGGTGCAGAATGGAGCGGCCCGACCGTCCAGGTCGCCAGGTGGAAGCTCGTGCAATGACCGCTGGGCCCAAAGTCAGCCTGCCCGTGGCCGTCGTCATGGGCCGCAGGATGGTCGCCGGCAAGGGCTGGCGAGTCCCGAGCTGGCACGTCGTCGGAGTGGTTGCGGGAGCGGAGCTTGCGGCCCGGGACGCCCGCGGCACGGCAATCCGCAGCGACCAGGACGAGCAGCACTTTCTATGGGGAGGCCTGCGCGTCGAGTTGTTTCGCGATGCTGCGGAGAGCTACTGGGCCAACCTCACCGGCAACCAGCCCTCGCTGTACGTCCTCTGCTGCGAGGACGAACAGGGCGCGCTGGTGCCCAAGGCCGTCACGGCCGATCACGACGAGGCCTGCTCGGGCGTCGAGGTGAACGACCGGGTGTTCTCCGCACCGATTCCGCCCGAGGTGTACCAGCACCTCGAAGCCTTCGTCGTGGCACACCACGTCCCGCAGGAGAAGCGCAAGCGCAAGCGCTCGGACTGGTCGGCGCACGAGGAACAATGAGCGAGCGGGAATCGCACCGGATCAGTGACCGCGCCGGCGAGGACGCCGGCGACGAATCGTTCCTCGGACGCTGGTCGCGGCTCAAGGCGAAGGCTCGCGAGCGCGAGTCCAGCCCGGACCCCGCTCCGGATGCGCCGGGCAACACCGAGCCGCTCGAGGCGGCCGCGCAGGCATCGCCCGACGCACCGCCACCCGTGGTGGAATTGCCCGACCTCGAGCAACTCGGCCAGGATTCCGACTACAGCGCCTTCCTGACCCCCGGCGTCGACGCCGCTCTCAGGAAGCGCGCGCTGCGCAAGCTGTTCAGCAGCCCGAAATTCAACGTCTTCGACGGCCTCGACACCTATCGCGACGACTTCACGAGCTTTCCGCCGCTGGGCGACGTCGTGACTGCCGACATGCGCCACCATCTCGAACGGCTCGCCAGGGAACTCGTGGCGAACACGGAGGGCGCGCCGCCACCGGTGCCCGTCGCGGCAGCGACGGCAGGCGAATCCAACGAAACGCAGCAGAGTCCCGCCGCCCTGCCCCCTGACCGCACGGACGACGATGACGACCACGCTCCCGCCTGAACTCGGACCGGACGGACACGCGCGCGCTCGCGCGCTCGCGGCCCTGCGCCTCGCGGAAGTCGCACCGGCGTCCGTGGTCGAGTTCGTGTCGCGCGGCCGATGCCTGGTCATCGGCACTGAAGCGCTGGCACTGGACCTGGTTCGGGGCCTGCAGGGTCAACTCGACTGCACGGTCGCCGTGCCTGGCGATGCGGTGCCCGACGTCGACCAGGTCGACGGCACGTTCGTCGTGCGCGGCGGCCGGCCGCTGGTCCGCGGCGCGCTGGGCGATTTCGCGGTCACGCTGGCGGCCGGCAGCCGGACCCAGCCGCTCGGTGCGATGCTCGCGCCGCCGGTCGATCGCTTCGACCTCGTCGTGGATCTCGGCACGCCGCCGCTGCTGCGACAGGCCATGCTGCCGCTCGGCTACTACGCGCCGGGGCCCGACGAGGACGCACGCGCCGCGCTGCTCGAGGCCTTGCCGCAGATGCGCGGCGAGTTCGAGAAGCCGAAGTACTTCAACTACAACCCGGAGATCTGCGCGCACGGCCGCAGCGGCAAGCGGGGCTGCACGCGCTGCATCGACGTGTGCCCGGCCGAGGCCATCGTCTCGATCGGCGAGAAAGTGCTGGTGAATCAATACCTGTGCCAGGGCGGCGGCGCCTGCGCCACCGCCTGCCCAAGCGGCGCGATGACCTACGCGTACCCGACCGCCGGCGACCTGCTGAGCGCACTGCGCCGACTGCTGCGCGACTACCGCGAGGCTGGCGGCACCTCGCCTAGCCTGCTGTTCCACGACTCGGCGTCGGCGGCGACGCTCGAGCAGGGCCTCGGCACGGACATGCCGGAGCGGATCCTGCCCGTGGCGATCGAGGAGATCGGGTCGGTGGGCATGGACGTCTGGCTGGCGTGCCTGGCCTATGGGGCCGGGACCGTGGTCCTGCTCGCCTGTGACCGCACACCCACGCAGGTCATCGAGGCGTTGCAGGAGCAACTCGCGACGGCGCAGGCGATCCTCGGTGGAATGGGCTACGAGCCGAGTCGGCTGCGCATCGTCAATGGCGATCAGCCGGCGCTGGCGCGCCAGTCGCTCGCCGCCGTGCCGGCCGCCCAGTCCCAGCCCGCGGCGACGTTTGCCGCCCCGCTGGCTGACAAGCGGGGCACGCTGCGGCTCGCGCTGCAGCACCTGCAATCGAGCGCCCCGGCACCGCGGCGCGTCACCACACTGCCAGCCGGCGCGCCTTTCGGGGAGGTACGCGTCAACGCGGCGGCCTGTACCTTGTGCATGAGCTGCGTCTCGTCGTGCCCCACGCACGCGCTGCTGGACGGACGCGGGCTACCCCAGCTGAACTTCCGGGAATGGAACTGCGTGCAGTGCGGCCTGTGCGAACGGACCTGTCCCGAGAATGCGATCACGCTGAGTGCACGCTTGCTGCACGACCCGGAGGCCCGTGAGCGCCCGAGGATCCTGCACGAGGAGCAACCGGTCTGTTGCGTCTCCTGCGGCAAGCCGTTCGCGACGCGCGCGATGCTCGACAAGTTGAGTCGCAAGCTCGAGGGACACTGGATGTTCCAGAGCGAGGAGGCGCGCCGACGGCTGCAGATGTGTGAAGACTGCCGGGTGCGGGATCTGTTCACGACCGAGGCCCGCAAGGACCGTTGAACAACGTCGCTGGGGCATTTTGACAATAAGGCACGACAAAATGTCGCAGCGCTCATGGATTTCATGGGCTTTCGTCGGAATTGAACAGCCTGTCGTACCGTTTCTGCCGCCCGGGCTTGGCCCGCATCTTGCTGTGTCAGACATCGACTTGGTTTCAGTGACGGGCCGATGCTGCCTCTCTCCACTGTCAGGACCGAAGCGTCCAGGGTGCCAGCCATGACGGCACTCACCGACGAGGACCGCGTCCGCGGCAATCTCTACGCGCTGCTCGGCAACCTGCTTGCCGCGGCGCCGAACGCCGATCTGCTGGAAGTCCTGCGCGGCATCTCCCCCGAACCCGACGACGACAGCCTGCTGGCGGCCTCTTGGCAGATGCTTGCGGTCGCGGCGACGCGCGCCGACCTCGAGCAGCTGAGGCAGGAATATGACGCCCTCTTCATCGGGCTCGGCCGCGGCGAAGTGGTTCCCTACGGCTCCTGGTATCTCACCGGATTCCTGATGGAGCTGCCCCTCGCACAGCTGCGCGGCGACCTGCGCGAGCTCGGCATCGAGCGCCAGCCGGGCGTGCACGAGCCCGAGGACCACGCCGCGGCGCTCTGCGACACGATGGCGCTGCTGATCACCGGCGAAGTGCCCGCGCCGCTCGAGCGGCAGTTCGATTTCTACGCTCGGCACCTCGAAACGTGGCTGCTGCAGTTTTTCCGTGACCTGCAGCAAGCCAAGTCGGCCCGGTTTTACCGGGCCGTCGGACAGCTGGGCGAACAGTTCATCGGCGTCGAGTCGCAGGCATTCCGGGTGGCGACCCCGGCAGCCGGCGTCGCGTCACCCTCATGAGGAAGCACGACCATGATCCGAGACCTGCGCAGCACCAAGACCGACCGACGCAAGTTCCTGCGTGACCTCGCCACTGCCAGCGGCCTCGCGGCTGTCGCCGGCTCCGCGGGTACCGTGGCCGCCGCTCCGGCAGCGGAGCCCAAGTCGCAGGAAACCCGGCCCGCGGGCTATCGCGTGACGGCGCACGTCTCGAAGTACTACGACAAGGCGCGGATCTGACGGGCACGCCGCCCGCAAAGACGCGCACTCACCTCTCCAACCGGGAGACTCGGCGATGAAGCTGGTCAAGAAGCAGACCCTCGAACCAGGCCAATCCGCGGCAACCACGGGCGGACTGCTCGGTCGCACGGTCGACCGTCGCACCTTCCTGCGCGGGGCCGGAATCGCTGCCGGGGGCGCGGCCGTCGCCACGACCTTGTCCATGCGCATGATGAAGCGCGCCGACGCCGCCTCCGGCGAGGCCGCCGACGGCGAGACCGTCATCAAGCGCTCGGTGTGCACGCACTGTTCCGTGGGCTGCGGCGTCATCGCCGAAGTTCAGAACGGTGTCTGGACCGGTCAGGAACCCGACTTCGACTCGCCCTTCAACCTCGGCGCCCACTGCGCCAAGGGTGCGGCGGTACGCGAGCACGGCCACGGAGACAAGCGCCTCAAGTACCCGATGAAGCTCACGGGCGGCAAATGGGAGCGCATCTCCTGGGACCAGGCGATCGAGGAGATCGGCGATAAAGTGCTCGAGATCCGCGAGAAGCACAGCCCCGATTCGGTCTACTGGCTCGGCTCGGCGAAGTTCTCGAACGAGCAGGCGTACCTGTACCGCAAGTTCGCGGGCCTGTGGGGCACCAACAACGTCGACCACCAGGCGCGCATCTGCCACTCGACCACGGTGGCGGGTGTCGCGAACACCTGGGGCTACGGCGCGATGACCAATTCCTACAATGACATGCACCTTTGCAAGACGATGTTCTTCATCGGCAGCAACGCCGCGGAAGCCCATCCGGTCGCGATGCAGCACGTGCTGCGGGGCAAGGAGAACGGCGGCAAGCTGATCGTCGTCGACCCGCGCTTTACGCGCACGGCGGCACACGCCGACCAGTACATCCGGATCCGCTCGGGCACCGACGTGCCGCTGATCTGGGGCATGCTGTATCACATCTTCGAGAACGGCTGGGAAGACAAGCAGTACATCGCCCAGCGCGTCGTCGGCATGGAGGAGATCCGCGCCGAGGTCGCCAAGTGGACGCCGGACGTCGTGCAGGACGTCACCGGCGTGCCGCCAGAGCAGGTCAAGCTCGCCGCGCAGACCATGGCCGAGAATCGCCCCGGCACGATCGTCTGGTGCATGGGCGGCACGCAGCACACGGTCGGCAGCAACAACACGCGCGCGTACTGCGTGCTGCAGCTCGCGCTCGGTAACGTCGGCATGGCGGGCGGCGGCGCGAACATCTTCCGCGGCCACGACAACGTGCAGGGCGCGACCGACTTCGGCGTGCTGGCGGACTCGCTGCCCGGCTACTACGGCCTGGCCGAGGGCGCGTGGAAGCACTGGGCCAAGGTCTGGGACGTCGACTTCGAGTGGCTCAAGTCGCGCTTCGACCAGGCGAGCTACGAGGAGGGCAAGGACCAGACGCCTGCCATGTTCCTGCGCGGCATCACCGTGTCGCGATGGATCGACGGCGTGCTCGAGCCCGCCGAGAACATGGCGCAGAAGGCGCCGATCAAGGCGATGTTCATGTGGGGCCACGCGCCGAACAGCCAGACGCGCGGATTCGAGATGAAGAAGGCAATGGAGGCGCTCGACCTCCTCGTCATCGTAGACCCGTACCCGACGCACTCGGCGGTGATGCACGACCGCAAGGACGGCGTGTACCTGCTGCCGGCAGCGACGCAGTTCGAAACGACCGGGTCGGTGACGGCGTCGAACCGCTCGATGCAGTGGCGCGAGAAGATCATGGAGCCGCTGTTCGAGTCGCTGCCGGACCACACGATAATGTACAAGTTCGCGAAGAAGCTCGGCTTCGCGGAGCAGCTCACCAAGCACATCCAGGTCAACGGCGAGGAGCCGCTGATCGAGGACATCCTGCGCGAGATCAATCGCGGCATGTGGACGATCGGCTACACCGGCCAGAGCCCGGAGCGCCTCAAGCTGCACCTCGAGAACAAGCACACCTTCAACGTGACGACGCTGAAGGCCGAGGGCGGCCCGTGCGACGGCGATTACTACGGCCTGCCGTGGCCGTGCTGGGGCACGCCGGAGATGAAGCATCCGGGCTCGCCGAACCTCTACGACACCAGCAAGACCGTCGCCGAGGGCGGCATGCCCTTCCGTGCGAACTTCGGGGTCGAGTACGAGGGCCGGAACCTGCTCTCGGAAGGATCCTGGAGCAAGGGCTCCGAGATCGAGGATGGCTATCCGGAGTTCACCGCCGACATGCTCAAGCAACTCGGGTGGTGGGACGACCTCACCGCCGAGGAGAAAACGGCGGCCGAGGGCAAGAACTGGAAGACCGACCTGTCGGGAGGTATCCAGCGCGTCGCGATCAAGCACGGCTGCGCGCCCTATGGCAACGGCAAGGCGCGCTGCATCGTCTGGAACTTCCCGGACCTCGTGCCGATCCACCGCGAGCCGCTCTACACGTCGCGTCACGATCTGGTCGCGAAGTACCCAACCTACGAGGATCGGAAGCGCTTCTGGCGCCTGCCCACGCGGTACATGTCGATCCAGGCCAAGGACTACTCGAAGGACTATCCGCTGATCCACACGAGCGGGCGGCTGGTCGAGTACGAGGGCGGCGGCGAGGAGACGCGCTCGAACAAGTGGCTCGCGGAGCTGCAGCAGGACATGTTCGCGGAGATCAATCCCGGCGACGCGAACGACATCGGCATCAAGGACGGCCAGTGGATCTGGCTGGAGGGCCCGGAGGGCGGAAGAATCAAGGTGAAGGCCATGATCACGCGGCGAGTCGCCAAGGGCGTCGTCTTCACGCCGTACCACTTCGGCGGCTGGTTCGACGGCAAGGACCTCGAGGGCAAGTATCCGCAGGACACCGCGCCGTGGGTGCGCGGCGAGCCGGCCAACAACGCGTTCACCTACGGCTACGACTCGGTGACCGCGATGCAGGAAACGAAGGCCTCCCTCTGCAAGATCACGCCAGCCTAAGGGGACATCGATCATGGCTCGAATGAAGTTTCTGTGTGATTCCGAGCGCTGCATCGAGTGCAACGGCTGCGTCACCGCTTGCAAGAACGAGCAC
>Ga0316603_10002536_pt1 | contig 10058 bp, 10 predicted proteins | sample OWC_soil_day10_n_FD_207649 | JGI IMG/M metagenome (GOLD analysis project Ga0316603, IMG submission 207649) | Wetland soil microbial communities from Old Woman Creek delta, Ohio, United States - OWC_soil_day10_noCT | ecosystem: Environmental > Terrestrial > Soil > Wetlands | place: USA: Ohio...
TTTTTTACGAATTAAGAGATCTTATATACTCAGAAAAGAAATAGAAATCGAAGGATTGAAATGGCATCCAGAACGCTACTTCTGGAAATAGTTGGAACATTTACAATTATCTTGCTGGGAAGCGCTCTTCACTTCACCTATGCCTCGTCGGGCAACAACCCTTTGGTGGCTGTTTTTTCAGCTGTGAACGAATCAATCTGGGAGCATTTGAAATTAGCTTTCTGGCCTTCGCTTTTGTGGATGCTGATTGTTATGGGTCCCCTAAGAAAAACAACTAACAACTACTTCTTTGCCAAAACAGCCGGGTCTTATGTTATGGTGGCTTTCATTCCCCTTGTCTTTTACTCTTACACCTCTTTCACCGGAGAAAGCATATTTGCCATAGACATAGCTTCTTTCATTGTTGCTGTGATAATTGGGCAAATTTTTAGCTACAAACTCTTAAGCTACAAGGCGCTACCTGAAATTACAGAAACAGCGTCCATAGTTGCGGTTATTCTGCTTGCTACAATCTTCGCACTGTTCACCTTCAGTCCACCCCAATTGCCCCTTTTCCAAGACCCAATCACTGGTCACTACGGAGTTTAGTCGAGATAGCTTTGCTACTCCTTCGAAAGAATTTCAAAGAAAAAACAGGTTTGGTCGTTCGTTGTTTCGAGCATCGACTGACCGCCACAATTTTCATAAACGAGATAGATGTGGCCAACTCCCAACTATGTATAACTGCTAAGGAAAAGCTCTCAATAGCTTTAGATAGCCAACGAAAAATTAGATATAGCTCGTTTCACAGACCACCTGATTGCGAGCGGATTGTTTGAGACCCATAAAACTGCCAAACATGAGCGAAACAGAAGTAAAAAAGCTAGTGGAAGACCAGCTTATTTGCCGCATTGCTTTTAACGGAAAGGACGCGCCACACATTGCGCCCTTCCAATATGTCCAGGTAAGTGGGCAGCTATATTTTCATTTCACCAACTACGGCAAGAAGCTAAGTTTCCTCAAAGAAGGCAGCCCCGTTTGTGTTGAGATAGAGCATTACAGCCATGACTTGAGCGAATACAGATTCGTTGTATTGACAGGAAAATTAAAGATTGTAGAAGATACTCAAGAAAGATCGTTGGCTATCGAAAGAATGGTTAATACCGCAAAGAAGAAGGGGTTATCGGAGAATTTCCTAGCAGCTCATGGCTTTCCGAAAGAAATGGGCTGGGATTCCCTAAAAGCTGACGAGCCAATCACCATAGTCAAGCTTGACCCCGTAACCGAGATAACCGGGCTCAGGTCGCCACAAACAAGTGTTGAACGCAATGGGTGTCCAGGTTCCTGAACAACGCTTCAAAGCCCTCAACACCCGCAAAACCCAAGACAAACGGTACGTCCTATATTGGATGCAATCCTCACAGAGAACAGAATATAATCTTGCACTCAATTATGCAATTTCAAAAGCTAACAAGCTAAACAAACCGCTAGTCGTTTTCTTCGGAATAGCCTCCAGATTCCTAGAAGCGAATGTGCGTCACTACACTTTTATGTTCGAAGGTCTACGGGAAACAAACAATTCGTTGCAGGAAATTGGAACAAAGCTAGTCCTTCTCCACAAATCGCCCGAGAAGGGCGTCGTTGAGCTCGCCAAAGACTCATGCCTGACAGTTGTCGACAAGGGATACATGAAGACCCTGAAACAATGGTACAACTGGGCTGCTGAAAGAATGGAATGCCCTCTGGTTCAAGTTGAAGACAACGTAATTGTCCCGCTTGAAGTAGCGTCAACGAAAGAAGAATACTCCGCAGCAACGTTAAGACCAAAAATCTCTAGCAAACAGAATCATTTCTTGTCGCGACCGCTAACACTTCTTCCTTCTCGGAGTTCGTTATCTCTCGAACTTGACTTCAAAGAATTGGTGGGTGTCAATCGAGGTCTTTCAATAGCAAACCTAGATGATTCAGTTAGCAAAACCAAACAGTTCACGGGCGGCAGCAGCGAGGCAATTAAACGTCTCGAAGAATTCATAGACTACAAACTAACCAATTATCCAGGGATGAAAAACGACCCCACACTCGACGGCGTATCAAACCTAAGCCCATACCTGCATTTCGGACAAATCTCACCAATACTCATCGCGCTCAGAATACTCTCGGCCCAGGCTCCTACCGCTGCAAAAGAAGCATTTCTAGAAGAGTTGATAGTCAGACGAGAGTTAGCAATGAACTACGTCAATTACAACAGTAACTATGACTCCTTCATCGGATTGCCAAATTGGGCGAAGAAATCTCTCCTGTCACACTCGGGCGACCAAAGACCCTATCTGTACAGCTCACTGGAACTGGAACATGCAGAAACCCACGATCCTTACTGGAACTCCGCACAGGATGAAATGCGAATAACAGGAAAGATGCACGGGTACATGCGAATGTACTGGGGCAAGAAACTAATCGAGTGGAGCGAAACACCGGAAATGGCCTTCAGTACCGCTATCTACCTAAACAATAAATACGAGCTTGATGGGAGAGACCCTAATGGGTTCTCTGGCGTCGCATGGTGTTTCGGAAAGCATGACCGCCCATGGAAAGAAAGGCCAATTTTTGGCATGGTGCGGTACATGAACGAAAATGGGCTGCGCAGAAAATTCGATGCAGACGAGTATGTAGAGAAAGTGAAAAAACTCCATTAAACATGGCTAGAGATCGTAGTATCAAGTTTCTTGATTGCACAAACAGGGCGTTAAAGAAAAACAATAGGCAGCGTATGTTCAATCCAAGCTTTGCAGTCCAAGTTCTATATTATGAAGTATTTTGAACAAAGCTCAGTCTTTTTAACCCAAAAAGTTGTTTGGATGTCTCTGACCCCCGGCATTTTCGCCATTTCGCTCTTCACTTTCTCCAGATGCTCAAAACCCGTTACCACGCCAATTGCCAGAAGGTCGTGGTCACCAACACTTCTTGTTGCCACAATTATGTTTGGCATGCGAATAATTTTCTCCAGAATCTGGGAGGACCCTTCCGATGGATTCTGCGCAGCTGGTATATGCGAAGGCGAAACGTCGATGAGGAATGCAACCATTGCGTGGTATCCAATTTTTTGGGAGTTGAGGACGATCGTGGAGCCTCTAATTATGCCTTCTTTCTGGAGTGTTTGGTATCTATTTATCACCGTGTCAGGCGAGACACCAAGATCTTTCGCGATTTTTCTGAATGACATGCGGGCGTCAGCTGTTAACTTCTCTATTATCGCGAGGTCCAGTTGATCCATAGTTGTCACTTTGTTTCTAGGTGATCGAATTCAAAATTCTCTGGACAAAGCAAAATTTCATCAACCCAGATGCTAACGCTGACCTCCGTAATCTTTGGGTATCCTTGTATGTACTCCTTAACTTGGCTCAGTCGTCCAACGTTCTTCAGAACGGCTATAGCGAATACATTGTCTCTGCCCATGGAAGACGTGCTGAAGACGACTTCGGGAATCTTTCCAACAAAGTCAACAACATCTTCAACGTGTGGATAGTCAACGCGAATGCCGAAGCTTGCTACGCAGTCATAGCCGAAGCTCTTAGGGTTCAGCAACACCGTTGTTCCTCTTGCCACGCCCAACTCCAGAAGTCTGTTGAATCTCTTGCTTACCGTGTCCACTGATACCTTGCAGTCTTTGGCGATGTCTGCAAAGTTATTCCTCGCGTTTTTTTGCAGCGCCCTGATTATTTTCACGTCAAGGTCATCGAGTTTGGTTTCAGTATCCACAGCTTATCTTAATGAAATATGCTGTCAAGGCTTTTAAGAATTGTTTACACCAACAGATTCCGCGAAGAAACGTCTCAGCAGGCTTATCGGATATTTCCGATTTTATTGAGCTCAAGAATCCTATTTTGTTGGATTTATTACCTCAATATTCGACAAATTAGGCAAAACTTATAAGCATTTATAGGGTATATGGGAAATCGCAGAGAAAGGATGCAGCTTTCAGAAATACTCCAAGAACTCACAAGCAGAGATTCGATCGAGGAGTTGACCAAGAAGAGGTTTGCGTGTGCAAGTTGTGGAGAGACGTGGATTGAAGCAGTAGGGCTAGTAATCGGGCGAAAAAATGGAAAAGAAGACCTCTGCTTGCGGATCGGTCTGGAATCAGACGCCTGCCACGTTTGTAGAATGAAGCCACGAACTTGCGACAAATGCGGCTCAAAAGACGTGTACGAGTTGCGATTCGCAAAAGAGCTCTCTGAAACACAATTGACTTTCAAGGAAATCAAGACCGTAAACCGAAACGACAGCACTTTCGGAAAAAGCTTTCTCTGAAAAGGAGATGAAGACAAAAGATGTTAAACTCTGTAGATTTCTCAAACCAAGAACTCGAAATGCTGAAATTAATGGTTGATTTTCTAGCGGAAGAACCCGAATTATGCGGAAAACTTGACTCTTGCACAACTCCGCATTACGCGTTAGCCCAAACGTACTCAACCAACTTTGGCATAGAGGAGGCTGATGCATGGAAAGTCTTTGAAGAGATAGAAAGAAAAATCAAAGAAGCGGAGTATATCCACATTGAGGCGCCAAGGCCGATTAGAAAATGGTTTCTACTTACTCCGGAAGAAATCAGCATGCTACGTGTAATCACTGACTATTTTGCACCACAACCTAGAATGGCACCCGCAAGCGGATTTGTCGGCAACAGACTTGAATCAGCGATTGAGACCTACAAGTGGGTTTTCGGTTCTCCGCGTGGAAACGGTGAAGCAGCCCGAGAGAACTTCCATAATCTTGTGGAGAAGACGCAGAATGCAATATCTTTCAGATGCGACACTCTAGAACCATTAATGACTACACCAAATCCATACAAAGCCGTTCTCGACCTTCTTCAAATCGCTGGTGAGAAATTGAAACTAGATCCTGGCATCCATGAAATGCTCAAACGACCAATGAGAACCATAATCCTCAATATCCCAGTGCCAATGGACGATGGAAATCTCCGGGTCTTCACTGGATATAGAGTCCAATACAATGATGCACTTGGCCCCACAAAAGGAGGAATCCGATACCATCCCGAGCTCACCATGGACGAAGTCACCGCTTTGTCGGCTTGGATGACTTGGAAAACTGCTGTGGCAGGACTACCCCTCGGCGGCGGAAAAGGAGGAATACGTTGCAATCCCAAAGACATGTCCCAGGGCGAGTTAGAAAGGCTGACGAGAGGCTACACACGTGCCTTGGCAAGATACATCGGACCATACTCTGACATCCCAGCACCCGATGTCTACACCGATTCCCAAACAATGGCATGGATAATGGACGAGTACAGCCAAATCGTGGGCTGTAACACCTTCGGAGTTGTCACTGGAAAACCCGTCTGTCTAGGTGGTTCATTAGGCAGGAATGAAGCAACTTCAAGAGGGCTCATGTATACGGTTATTGAAGCCGCCAATTACAAGGGAATAGATATGAAAAACGCAACAGTTGCAATTCAGGGCTATGGAAATGTCGGTTACTATGCTGCGAGACTCCTCAATGAACTTGGATGCAGAATTATAGCGATTTCAGACTCTAAAGGCGGAATCTACAACGAGGAAGGTTTAGACCCCAATGAAGCTATGAAACACAAGATTAAGACCGGGTCCGTAGCAGGTTTCAAAAACTATAAACCCACAACCAACGGGCACCTGCTAGAATTGGATTGTGACATACTTGTACCAGCGGCTCTTGAAAATCAAGTCACACCATCAAACGCGGCAAAGATAAAGGCAAAAATAATTGCTGAAGGAGCAAACGGACCGATAACGCCGGAAGCAGACGAGATCCTACATCAAAAAGGCATATTCCTGATTCCAGACATCTTGGCAAACTCGGGAGGCGTTATTGTGAGCTACTTCGAACAAGTCCAGAACCAAATGAACTACTACTGGTCAGAGGATGAAGTGCGCAACAAACTGCAAAACACAATAGTCACCGCATTCCGGGAAGTGCTTGCGATTGCCGAAGAGCACAAAGTAAACATGAGGGTTGCAGCCTATATGAAAGCACTAAAACGCGTGTCAGACGCAATGCTAGTCAGAACCTCGAAGGCGTTCTTGCCCGTTACGATAAATGCAAGATAAACGTCCCCTTCCTTTTTCACTTTCTGAACCGGATCCCTAAGAAAAGTGCCTTATTCAAAGAAGCAACCGAATTCAAAAGGATCTCTTCTGGATGAATTTGTGGGTTAGTTTTATATCTGAATTCTAAGAATACTTGATATTGGACGATTTATCAAATGGAGAAAATTGCTGAAGGCGTCAGCGACTTCGGTGATTTTAAGGCTGCCATGTTTAGGACCTCTAATGGGCGCCACTTCGTACGCATTATCCCAATACAGGGCTCAGAGAAACCTCATGTTGAGTGGCTGTGCGGTGACGACCATTTGGAATGGCTTAGATGCTGGAACAAATGAACGTTGATTGAATGCTCAATCTGTCATGTAGGCAATATCGTCCCATGGGTGTCTATAAAGCCCCTGTTTGAGGCGCTTCTGATCCAGAAAGTGAGCCGCCATGCCAATTGTTCTACCGACAACAAATAGTCCGTTTAGAGCACCCATCCGGATGTAATCATCCGCTTCCTCCTTTGGCATCTCATTTCTCAACATGTCAACGAAGCAAATTCCTATGCAGCCGTCAACGTTAAGAATTAAGTTGTCTTTCTTCGCCGTAGTGATTTTCTCCACTTCGAGTGCGAAATCCAATAGAGGGGTGCTCTTGAAGTTCTTCTTAGCGTACTCTTTAATGATGCTAACCCTCATGTCAGGGTTGTGGATGCTCTTTACCAAGTGTCCGATGCCTTGAATGTTCTCACCCTTTTTCTTCATCTCCTCAACGAACTGGACCGGAGTCAATCCCCTATCGTATGCGTCCGAGAACATCTGGGCTGCGCCATCTATAGCTCCTCCAAACCTCGGACCGATGGTCAGCAATCCGCTTGCCACTGACGACATGAGGTCTTTGCCCGCTCTAGCCGCAACTATTGCATTATGTGCACCAGACACCGCAGGGCCATGGTCAGCCGTGACCACTATCGTCATCTCTATGAATTTGGTTGCGTAAGCTGGAAACTGGCGTTTGAACCAAAGGATGCTTAGTACACCGCCGATTCCTATGTCCTTCTTGAAAACTTCGGAAATGGGCATTTTGCCGTAAAGCAGCTCTTCACCTCGGTCGTCAGAAATTGTACTAATGAAGTTGGAGGGTTTTCTGATGAGGCCTTCCTTGAGAGCCTTTGCGTAGTCAATTGGGATTTTTGGCACTGGGGGTTCCGGCTTTGGTTTGATAATGCCCTTTTTAACTAGGTTCTCATATGTGGTCTTTATCTTATGGTCGTAGTCATCGTACGAGTTTGGGATAATGGCTCCTGCCTCTTTGAGGGCTGCATTCTTTGCGTCTGCAGTTTCCTCTGCACAGCCGGCTTTTGCGCCTGCATGTCCAAACTGGACTTCGGTTTTAAAAGCTTTTGTACAGGTTCCTGTCACCCAAATTACGAGTGGCTTTGTTATTTTCTTGCTTCGGAGTGCCTCTGCGATTTCGTACTCGCCTACGCCGCCTACTTCCCCCAGACACACGAGCAGTTTTACTTCGGGAATGTTCTCGAACCTTAGAAGGTGATCGAGCAATGTCGAGCCTGGGTATGTGTCACCACCGATAGCGATGCCCTCGTACAGACCGTCTGTATTTCTGGCAATGATGTTGTATGCTTCGTTGCTCAGGCCTCCGGACTTGGAAACGAATCCCACTGAGCCGGGTCTGTGAAGTTTGGATTCGATGATGTTTTCAATTGTGCCGCCGGCGTTGCCGATCTTGAAGCATCCTGCCTTTATTCCTCCGACCGTTGCTGGACCGATTAGTATTTTCCCAAGAGCTTTGGCTTTTGCGGTGACAAGTTTCATTCGTCTCTCGGGCACTCCTTCTGCGATTACCACTATGGTCCGGATTTGTGGTATTGCGAGGGCTTCTTCGGTTGAGGCCGCAGCCGATCTAAATGACGCGAAGTTTATCATAACGTCAACATTTGGATGCATCTTCGCGGCTTTCTCGATGCTCCTGTAAATGGGTATCAGAATTTCGCGTTTTCCGAAAAAGAACTTCGCGTAACTGTCGGAGCCAGTTGGGTTGATTATTGCCGCGACTGACGGCGTGTCGCGACCCGATGCATAGTCAAAATCCAGCATTCGTTGTGTGGCCATAACCTGGTTGTTGTAGATGAATGACTGGGTGTTCCTGTCGAATAGTTCGTATTCAGACTTTGTCACGTTACGTTCCTCCTTTTAGCGCCATGGAAACAATCTTAGTCATATGCGTTTCTGGACCATAAACTTCAATCGGAACGCCTATCTTCTCGCCGAGCGCCTTCATTTGACATAGCCCTTCTTGGTAGTTGGGTCCCCCTCGCCGCACATAGATCTTCACTTCGTTTTCTTTTAGTTGTTTCTCGTATTCTTTTAGAGCTTTGATTATGCCTTTGAAGGTGCTGGCTACATCAGTGAAGTTAGCTATTCCACCACCAATTAGGAGGAATTTGCCTTTCGGGTTTTTCTCCCTGATCATGAGGTCGATGATTGTTTTGGCATAACGGTAGGTAAACTCTTCGCTTGGATCGCCGGAGTATTCTCCATAATTTGCCATCTCGTTCATGTGCCCAAGGTCTGTGATTGTGTCCGCGAATATGACAGATGCACCGCCGCCAGCAACCATAGTCCAGACCCTTCCTCCGGGGTTGAGAACCGTGAGTTTGAGGGAAGCGCCTGTCTGTGAGTCCAATTTTTCGATGAATGCTTCTTCTTTAGTTAGGGCTCGGCCAAAAGGCGCGGGAAACTCGATATTGCCCCATTTTTCTGCACTCTCGAAGTCGGCGGTGCTGTCGAGTTTGGCTGCGAGATCCAGTGGAACCACAGCTTCCTTCGTTATGACAATAGGGTTAATTTCGAGATAGGTGAAGTTTAGGTCAGCGTAGAATTTGAACAAAGCTTCGATGAAGCCTGAGGCGCAATGTTTGCGGTCCGTTGGAACGTTTGCAAGAAGGGTCTTCTCAATTTCAGCTTGGGTTGGATATGTTCCTACGGGGACTTCTAGGCGGTAAGCTTTTGTGTCTACGTCACCAATGTTAACTCCGCCTTGTGGGTAGAACATTATTGTGTCGCCTGTTTTGCTGGATACTATGGCAACGTAGCATTCATCTGATTCCTTGTGAGGGATTAATGGCTCAATTATGAAGTGTGTAAGCTGTCCAACGGTTCCTTTGTCTGTGGGTTTTCCATTGGCGTCGAATTTGCCATGGATTGTTATCGGGCCCTTTATTTTTTCCTTTATCCAGTCTTTTGCCTGGTCGTAGTTTACGCCGACAAGGATCAGTTTGTTTTTTCCTCTGCGCTTTATCAGCTGATCGGGTTTGACTACCAACTTTTCAGTGGTTAGCCAATTGTATTCATCTGGTAGCCCTGCAAGATCTGTTTCGGGTCCGACCGTTACAATTTTGTCTGAAATCTCGCATTTGCCATTGGAGTATTCTTTGAATAGACGGGCGAGCATTCGCTTGCCGTCTGCTTCTCGAATTGCCTTATGTGCCATCAGTTTCGTCCTCTAATGAAGTTTCTTTTTGAGACTTTTTGCCACTTCGTAGATGAACTCTTCGGTGTAAACTTGCTTGTTCTTTGGATCTGGTGTGACGACGAGCATCAAATCTCCAGTCATGATCCCGCTTTCCACGGTCTCGAGAGCTGCCTCTTCCAACTTCTTTGCGAATTCCACAACTTCCGGTGTCTTGTCAAGTTCCCCTCTCTTTCTGAGACAGCCTGTCCAGGCGAAAATCAGAGCCATTGAGTTGCTTGAGGTTTTTTCACCTCTCAAATGTTTGTAGTAGTGTTTTTGAACCGTTCCGTGAGACGCTTCAAACTCATAGTACCCTTGAGGACTAACCAGAACGGACGTCATCATCGCCAAGCTGCCGTATGCTGAGCCAAGCATGTCGCTCATGACATCGCCATCGTAGTTTTTGCACGACCACAGCATACCGCCCTCTGTTTTCATTATTCTGGCAACAGCATCGTCAAT
>Ga0316603_10002538_pt1 | contig 10056 bp, 7 predicted proteins | sample OWC_soil_day10_n_FD_207649 | JGI IMG/M metagenome (GOLD analysis project Ga0316603, IMG submission 207649) | Wetland soil microbial communities from Old Woman Creek delta, Ohio, United States - OWC_soil_day10_noCT | ecosystem: Environmental > Terrestrial > Soil > Wetlands | place: USA: Ohio...
CTGGAATTCACAATACAGATTACGTTAGCAATTTCAAAGATTTTTTGGACGGAGTAGAATCGGATAAACCCTGGTTTTTTTGGTTTGGTTGTTTCGAACCACATCGTCCTTATGAATTTGGTTCCGGTGAACGTTTAGGAGCTAAAAAAACGACTGATATAGATAATCTTCCACTTTTTTTCCCTGACAATCAGATTATTCGAACCGACATGTTGGATTATGCCTGCGAAATTGAATATTTCGACAAACAGATTGAAGGATATATCTCAGAGCTTGAAAAACGTTCTCTGCTCGACAATACGATTATAATAATTACATCAGACAACGGAATGCCATTTCCACGATGCAAAGGTAATGACTATGAATACTCAAATCATATGCCTTTGGCAATTATGTGGAAAAACGGCATTAAAAACTCAGGACGTAAAATAGATGATTATGTCAATTTCGTTGATTTTGCGCCTACTTTTATGGAAGTCAGTAAGAGTAAAGATTTGAAGTTAAGACAGAGCGAAGGAAGAAGTCTATGTGACATCTTTTACTCCGAAAAATCAGGAGTAATAAACAACTCTCGAAATTATACCATTATGGGGCGTGAAAGACACGATTATGGACGACCACAAAATCAAGGATATCCGATACGAGCAATTATCCGAAATGATTTGCTTTATATAATTAACTTCAAACCACAATTATTGCCTGCTGGCAACCCGGAAACCGGATATGCTGACTGTGATGGTTCTCCTACCAAAACTGAAATACTGTCAACTAAAATGAATAAAACCAAGTCATGGTATTATAAACTTTCATTTGAATTACGTAATAGTGAAGAATTGTATGATACATCCACAGATCCTGATTGCATCATAAATTTGGCGGAAAATTTAAACTATAAAACAGCCAAAGAAGAGTTGAAACGACTTTTATTATCGGAATTAGAAAATCAAAAAGATCCACGTGTTTTAAGTAATGGAGATATTTTCGATAAATATCCTTACAGTGAACCAGTCGGAGTTGATTTTTGGGAAAAAGTGGAACAAAAAGAAATTTTAAAGCCTTGGGAAATCACAAAGGGATGGCTTAATCCAACTGATTATAGTACGTATCCTAAACAGAAAAAACTGTTAAGAAAAGCACCCTGAAAAGCATCCGGAGTACATACTCTTTAGATAACATGTCTTGTCCCGAAAATCCAACGAGAATTTTTCACAAATTTGTTATTGTCCGTTTTTTCCGCCTAATTTTAGATGATCTGCGTTCCATTCTTTTTATAAAATACAACATTCTATTTATCTGTAAATTTTATTACTTACTTATCATAAATAAAGAATAATGAAAACAAAAAAAAACATTCTTGAAAAGATGACCTTGGGAAGTATGATTCCTTCTGCCATGTTGTTGACAGCTATGTCACCTGCAACTTCTCAAACTCAGAAACCGAATGTTATCTATATTCTTGCTGATGACCTGGGTATTGGTGAGCTCTCGTGCTATGGAGAAACAAAACTTAGTACACCCAATATCGACCAATTGGCTACAGAAGGGATGAAATTTATGAATCATTACTCCGGAAACACTGTTTCAAGTCCTTCGAGAGCCGTTTTAATGACCGGTTTGAACCCGGGAGTTTGTTACCTTCGGGGTAATATGGAAAATGAATCTGATTGTTCGCTCGAACCTTCTATGGTTGTTCTTCCTGAAGTTTTTAAAGCAGCCGGTTATACTACCGGTGCTTTTGGTAAATGGGGCCTAGGTATAACCAATCATGAAGGAAAAGAAAATCCGTTGAATAATGGTTTCGATTGCTATACCGGACCGGTATCTCAAACCGCTGCTCATAATTATTTCCCTTCATACATTGTGCGCAATGGCAAAAAACTGAAGCTCAAAAAAGATACTTATTCGCTCGACACCATTATGTCGGATGCCTTTGCTTTTATCAGAAAAAATGCAAAAGCTAAAAAATCATTTTTTTGCTATATACCAACCATGATACCTCATGCCGGTATGATGGCACCTCCGGCTTTGCACGAAAAGTGGAGAAAAGTATTTCCTCAATTTGATAATGAAGTATCGAATTTTGGAGGTCGTAAAGTGGTTAATACTGTTGCCGGCTTTGCTGCCATGATGGAGTATTTAGATAGTAATGTGGGAACAATTCTCAATCTGCTCAAAGAATATGGTATTGATAAAAATACCATTATTATTTTTTCAAGTGATAATGGTGCACACAGTGCAGGAAATCATCTGATTGAATTCTGGAATTCAACTGCTGGATTGAGAGGTAAGAAACGTGATTTGTACGAAGGTGGCATAAAAGCACCGATGCTTGTGAGATGGCTTGGAGTAGTTACTCCCGGCTCAACCACTGACCATATTTCTGCTTTCTGGGACGTATTGCCAACTATCTGCGAACTTATAAAACAACCAATTCCAGAACAAAATACAGGAATTTCATTTTTGGAAACAATAAAAGGTCAACAGGCGAATCAAAAGAAGCATGATTTCTTGTTTTTTGAATTTGCAATTGATAAGAACGGTAAACAAAACCTGAAAAGCCAGGCTGTTAGAATGAATAACTGGAAAGCTGTGAAATTGGGAAAAGAAAGTGTTGAACTCTACGACTTGAGTAAAGATCCAACCGAAAAAAACAATGTTGCAGCTGAAAATCCGGCTATTGTAACAAAAATGGAATGTATTATAAAGGAGTCGCATACACCCATGAAAGATGACAGTCCTAACTTGAACAAGAAATAAAAAAGAGATCTATTGATTGATTCGATATTTGAAGGGCTAAAATTAAACAAGAACAAAAATTAGAAGGAATAGAACGATTTTTAAGAAACTTTTTCTTTTTATATAACCATCAATTTTTTGACCATGCAAAAAACAATTATCTCCTTGGTATTATTAACATCTTTCGGTTTTTATTACAATGCCAGAGCCCAAAGTCAGGTTGCAATGAATGAAATAAGAGTCGAAGCTCCTTTTGAAATGCCGGTAATAAAAATTCCTGATTTCGAGAAATGTAAGAAATTATTCATTGTCGATTATGGAGCAGTGCCTGAAAACCAGGGAAAGACAACTCGGGCAATTGCTTTAGCCATTGAAGAGGCAAATAAAATGGGTGGTGGTACGGTTGTAATCCCCAAAGGTGAATGGTTAACCGGACAAGTTCATTTTAAAAGTAATGTTAATTTACAATTGAATAAAGGAGCAGTTCTGCATTTCTCGGAAAATCCGGCCGATTATCTTCCGGCAGTGCATTCATCATGGGAAGGTCTGGAATGTTATAATTATTCACCGTTGATTTATGCCTATCAATGTAAAAATATAGCCATAACCGGTCAGGGAGAAATAAAAGCCAAAATGGATGTTTGGACAAAATGGTTTGATCGTTCGAGTGGTCACATGAACAGTCTGAAAAGATTATATTATTTGTCTGTTAATAATATACCTGTAAACGAGCGTCAGATGATAAATGACACTGCCCATTTTCGACCACAGTTTATTCAGATTAATCGCTGCGAAAACGTCCTCTTGAATGGTATTAAAATTACAAACAGTCCTTTCTGGACTGTTCACTTTTATCTGTCGAAAAACATAGTAGTACGAAATTTGAATGAGTATGCACATGGCCACAACAGCGATGGAATAGATATGGAAATGTGCCAAAAAGTACTGATTGAAAATTGTGTTTTTGACCAGGGAGATGATGCGATAGTAGTAAAATCGAGCAGAAATCCCGAAGGTTGGCGAATAAAAACGCCATCAAAAAATATTGTTGTCAGAAATTGCACCGTTAAAAAAGGACATCAATTACTGGCAATCGGAAGTGAATTATCCGGAGGAATTGAGAATGTGTTTATGAATAACTGTACGGCAACTGATGGAGGTAAATCAGGCATTTTTCATGTTGTGTTTATTAAAACCAATGAACGAATGGGAGGATTTGTAAAGAACATTCATGTCAATAACATTCATGCCGAAAAGGCTCAAAATGGAATTCTGGGTATTGATACAGATGTTTTGTACCAATGGAGAAATCTTGTTCCTACAACTGAACGTAGATTAACACTGATAAAAGACATTTATCTCGAAAATATTAAAGTCAGGAATGTGGATTTTGTTGCTAAGTTAACTGGACAAAAAGAGTTACCGATTGAAAATGTTTTTCTAAAAAATGTAACTGCCGATACAATCCGTGGTAATCAAAAATATATTCAAAAGAATGTAATCAATTTTAAACACGATTCCTTCAGTCCTTCAGTAATTTACACTCCAAAAAATACAAATTCAAAGTAAAAGAGAAAAACAAAGGCCAAGCACTTGTATGTGAGAAATCATTTATTAGAATGTTGAAATTAATAAACGTCTATCAAAACTTTAGTTGATAAAGTACTTTTGAAAACAGGAATTAAAAATACAGTTTTTTTTGGAACATTACCTACAGTGTTTTCAGAAACAATAATATGTATTAGCTAAGACTTCATCTGACAGTCGGGCATTTTTTTAATGATTCAACATTGTTTTTTTTAAGTCTACATATTCCGGAGCATACCCACCCATTAATTCCGGTAGAATTAAGTCTGCAAGAGCAGCAATAAAATCTGTCATTCCGGCAGATATGCACCCATTTTGAGAAGAAAAAAGGGAAGAAAAGAATTTTATCCATTCGATTTGTTGATTTTAAGGGTTGATATTTATCCGATTCCGGAGCATATGCACCCAGTCTGGAGACAAATGACCAATAAGATAAGTCGGGTAATAACAATTCCAAAACTTCAGGGCGTCGGCGTCAGGATTCCGGAGCATATGCACCCACTTTGGTTCAGAGTGCATTGATTATAAAGAGCTCATTCATTGGATTTTTGCCGTCGGTCGGGCTTCGGATTCCGGAGCATATGCACCCACCTGTTCCAGATTTTTTCATTTGTGGCTTTTCGGTTATCTTGTGTGTAAAAAAAACATGCACACATGGCAGGAAAAGTAAAACGAATGAGTACCATCAAACAATTAGTACAGTTACATCTTTCGGGGGTATCTAATCGTCAGATTGCCCTTAGACTAAACATGTACAAGGCTACCGTAAACAATTACGTTCAAAAGATACGTAATGAGAGTTTATCACCCCGGGAATTGCTCGAACTGGATGATCCGGTATTGGAGAAGCGTTTCCACGCAGGCTCCCCGGCTTACTGTGACGGTCGTTTCGAGGTTATAAAGAACAAGTTTCCCGATTGGGAGAACGAGCTTAAGAACAAGCACGTAACCAAGCATTTATTGTGGCAGGAATACCGTGCAAAACACCGCAACGGATATGGTTATTCCCAGTTCTGTTACCACCTGCAACAGATGTCGGTAGCCCGAAAACCCTCGGCTATACTCACTCATTTTGCGGGCGAAAAACTATTCCTGGATTTTGCGGGCGATAAGCTGCAGTACGTTGACCGCGAAACAGGCGAGATAATCCTAGTTCAGGTATTTGTGGCCACATTGCCTTTTTCGGACTATACATTTACGATGGCCGTGCCCGACCAAAGCACCGATAGTTTTATTTATGCACTCACCTGCTGTATAGAGCACTTAGGCGGTTGTCCTAAGATTTTAGTCCCCGATAACCTCAAGGCAGCAGTGATAAAAGCCGACCGCTACGAGCCCCGTATAAACAACGTTCTGGAGGATTTTGCCAACCATTACGGCTGCGTGGTTATCCCCACGCGTGTGGCTCATCCCAAAGACAAAGCCCTGGTGGAAAGTTCGGTTCACCGGATTTACCAACGTGTTTACGCCCGGTTGCGCAATCATCTTTTTTTCTCGCTGGAAGAATTAAATCAGGCACTTGCAGACAAAACGCGGGATCATAATCAAACCCGTATGCAACAGAAACCCTATTCGCGGGAAGAAAAGTTCCTGGCCGAAGAAAAACCCACGCTCAGACCATTGAGCCAAACCCCTTTTGAGATAAAGTATTACTGTGAGCTGAAAGTGGCACAGAACAACTGCATTTACCTGGGACGGGACAAACATCATTACTCTGTGCCCTTCAGGTATATAGGCCAAAAGGCTTCGGTAGTTTACACCCGTACATTGGTAAAAATATACGTAAAAGGAGAATTGGCAGCAACACATGTGCGTAATTACAAATACGGCTACACGACCCTTCGCGAACATCTCTGCTCGACCCACCAACACTACCTGGACCGAAGCCCGGAGTACTACATCAAAAAAGCGAAAGAGCGCTCACAGGAGCTTTATGTGCTTATAGAAACCATCTTTAAAACCAACGATACGCCCGAGTTGCTTTACAAACGCTGTGATGGCTTAATGAGCCTGCAGCGTAAGACAGATCCGGCGCTTTACAACAAAGCCTGCCAACTGGCGGTGGATAACAATATGCTCACTTATCAGTTTGTACGCTCACTAATCGAAAACAAAATCATGCTCCAACAGCTGGAAGCGCCCCATGAAAGGTTAAAACCATTGCCCCGACATAAAAATATCAGGGGTAAAAAGTATTATCAATAATCAAAACAAAAAGTATCGTAGAAAATCCTTTTTTTATCATCACCAAAAAAAACAACAAATAAGAAAAATGTTTATGGATCAAATCAATTCACGCCTGACTTCGCTCAGGCTCTCGGGAATGTCTCAGTGTTGGAAAACACTGTCAGAAACACACAAACTTAATGAGTTTTCATTAGCTGATGGCATGGAAATGCTCCTTCAGAGCGAGGAAGACCAACGTTCGGCTAATCGGTATGCCCGACTGCTTAAAAATGCCAATTTCCGTTATAAGGCATCTGTTGAAGAACTTAACGTAGAGGCAACACGGGGTATCGACAAATCGTTGATCAATCGCTTGGCGATGGGTAATTACATAACGAATGGAGAGGCCATTCTTGTTACCGGCTCGGCCGGGTGTGGTAAAAGTTTTCTCGCCTCTGCTTTGGGGTACAGGGCTTGCTTGCAGGGAAACACGGTTGCTTACTTCAACATGCAAAAACTGATGATGAAACTCAAAATGGCTCGTCTGGAAGGAACTATTATCAAACAGTTTGATAAATTAGCAAGCACTGACTTGCTTATTTTAGATGATTTTGGACTTGCTTCGCTGGAGTATCAGCAGCAACTTGATTTTCTGGAAATAATCGAAGACCGGCATGCCCGAAAATCAACCATCATTGCCAGTCAGTTTCCGGTGGCTGAGTGGTTTGAAATTATCGGACAGGAAACGATTGCGGATGCTATTTTGGATCGAATTGTGCACACTTCGCACCGGATTGAATTGAAAGGAGAGAGTTTAAGAAAAAAACAGTAATTTTGTCATGTAAACATTAATAGTTTAGCCACCAAATTGGGTGCATATCACCGGAATCACTGGGTGCATATCACCGGAATAATCATAAGTCATACATGCCAGGAATAGTCAAAGGGTAAGAGGGGATTTTTACGTCCCCTCGACCATTCCAGTCAGTCAGGCTATTACTTGCAGGTTGCTCCCCAGCAGAGCCTGTTTCCACTTCACCCGACGGTTGCAAAGATACAAAATTTTCATTCAGAGTATCTAACAACTTTTCTTTTGCAAGATGCACGGATTCTCTCCATGTTTGCATAGGTGTTTTACCAAAACAGTATCTACCGGAATGAGGGCGCTCATTATTGTAATACTGCAGCCATATATCCGCATCCGTCTGAAGTTCTTCAACGGATTTGTAAATCTTCTTACGAAACGCAGTAGCATAGAACTCTTCCTGCATGGTTCTGTGGAAGCGTTCACAAATGCCGTTTGTTTGAGGACTTTTAGCTTTTGTTTTGGTGTGGTCAATATCCTCAATGGCCAGATAAAGTTGATATTCATGGTGCTCTCTTGCGCCACAGTATTCAGTTCCTCTGTCTGTAAGTATTCTCATAAGAGGAATACCATACTGGTCATACATGGGGATTACCCTGTCATTAAGCATATCTGCAGCCACCAATGCCACTTTGCGATCGTAGAGCTTAACGGTAGCCACCTTAGCGTAGGTGTCGATAAAAGTCTGCTGATAAATACGACCAACACCTTTGATATTACCCACATAGTACGTATCCTGAGCACCGAGATAACCCGGATGGTAGGTTTCAATTTCTCCTTTGGATACTTTTTCTTCCTTAGCCTTCTCTAAGGCCACCACCTGTGCTTCGGTGAGCACCAAACCTTCCTGTGCTGCTTTGGCTTCAAGTGCTTTCAGTCGCTTCTTAAAGGTTTCCAGATCATTGCGAAGCCATACACAACGAACTCCTGCCGGTGATATAAATATGCCTTCTTTTTTCAACTCGTTCGATACCCGAACCTGACCAAAGGCCGGATTCTCTGTGGCAAACGAAACAACTCTTTGCTCTATTTGAAGTTCTATGCGATTCTTTACTATCGGTTTACGACGGCTGATTTCCTGCAAACCTAACTCGCCGCCTGTTTCAAATAAATTTTTGTAACGGTAAAATGTGTCGCGACTGTAACCTAAATACTTACATGCTCTTGATACATTTCCTAATTCTTCTGCTAAATTTAGCAGACCTAATTTGTTTTTGATTAACTTTGTCTCTGTATTCATTTCTGACAGTTTTTAAGGGTGAAACTTATTTTGTTTGTGATATTACAAATTTAAGTATTTTGCCCTTAACTGTCAGATTAAATCGAAACTAATTCAAATAAACAATAGAAGAATGACGAAAAGCTTCTTCAAATACGGTATCACTTTTATTGCATCTGTGCTTTTAAATCAAATATAGATGTTTTTAAATTTTTGTCATGTACTTAGATGTTGAATAATCTTCTGAGGTGCCTTTCATAAATATTCTTCTCAACACATTCACCAATAATATCTGCATACTTTTCCAATAAATCAGTATAACTAGCACCCATCTCTGATGCCACTTTATAAGCTACATGTATCAACTGACGGAAACAGGGATTGTATTTTGATTGTTCCTGATCGTGAATCAAACTCTTTGCAAACTCATCGCTTGTCCAGTTATTCACTTCTTCTGCTGAAGGCAATTGTGCATCGTCGATGTCAATAACATCGGCATAAGGGGCACATAACTTGTCTTTACGTACTAGCGCATTGGCATAGATGTATTTTGCAGCAACAAGACCGTTTCCACCAGCAAGTGCCAGACCAATAACTTCTTCCAACCATGTTGTGCCTGCCGTTTTCAAATGCAGCCCTTTGCTATATCTTCGTAAAACATTTGCCATAATCGGATAAATTGAAAATTTATCACTCCCTGAATGAATACTCAATTTTAGTTCTTCAGGCAAACCGAATTCTTTAATTGCATACTTCAGCACCAGAACATCTTCTTCAAATTCTTTGGCAAATTGCGATATATCACCACAATAGTCAATATAGCCCTTAGTTGAGCTTTGCCCTGATGAGAAAACCTGTCGCCAATTCCAATGCTATATTTTGATAATTGCATGATAAAGATTTTTTACATGGTTTAAAATAGGAACATAATAAAATTAATGCGTCAGCCATGAATATGGGTTTTAACCTGAAAAGTTCGATTGGCAGTATCTGAAAATGATTACCCCATCCTGTAAGTGGAAAATTTCCTCAAAAGTTATTCGTTTGATTAAGCCTCGTGTACATTCATCTGTGGATTTGATTTTTGAATAATATAACGTGAGTTCAATATAAAAAAATAAAAATGGTTAGTATAGTCCCGAGATAATTAATATGTTTATAGTGTTGAAATATAATTAAATAACTAAGATTTATCCTTATATTACCCTCTGACTAAATTACTGAAAATTTTTATTTTTTAGATGACCTCTCAAAAGAGTTTGACACACCATACATATAACATTTTTGAGTTGTCGGGAGCGGCAAAAAGGTCAGATACAAGTCAAACAGATTGTCACACAGCGAAGTAATACTTTTAAATTTCACTGTTTTTTATAGAACTTACCAAAGTATGTTCTTATAATCTTAAAAAAATAAGAGTCGGCAAACCTAAAATAACAGACAACAAACCTACCATAAGTAATAATATGCATAATTTTGGTCA
>Ga0316603_10002539_pt1 | contig 10054 bp, 4 predicted proteins | sample OWC_soil_day10_n_FD_207649 | JGI IMG/M metagenome (GOLD analysis project Ga0316603, IMG submission 207649) | Wetland soil microbial communities from Old Woman Creek delta, Ohio, United States - OWC_soil_day10_noCT | ecosystem: Environmental > Terrestrial > Soil > Wetlands | place: USA: Ohio...
TCTCATGGCATTGGCGCTGCAGTTCTGTTCATGGTCTGCATGAAGAATGAACAGCACATCCAGCGCCTTCTCCAGCGCCGGATGAGGTTTGTACTTCGGTTCCGCTATGCGAAACATCATGCTGAGAAAATTCGCGGCATAGGAAAGTTCGTTGTCGGGATGCACATACGGCATTCCGATGCTGTGGCGGTACGCGTAGGCAGACAGCGTCGGAGCTTTGCCGATGAGTCTGTAGAAGGTCAGCTCCCGCTCCTTCTTGTCCTCGATGTGCTTGGCCGACGGATAGAATGTGGAGAGGGCGGCCAGGCCGCCGATGAACATCCCCATGGGATGCGCATCATGATGGAACCCGTCCATGAGTTTCTTCATATTCTCATGAACGAACGTATGCGTGGTGATGTGTGTGGACCAGTCGGCGAGCTGGGTCTTGTTCGGAAGCTCCCCGTACAGGAGAAGGTATGCGACCTCGAGGTAGCTGCACTTCTCGGCCAGCTGCTCGATGGGATATCCGCGGTACCGTAGGATCCCCTTGTCGCCATCGATGAACGTGATCTTGCTCTTGCATGACGCGGTGTTCATGAAGGCGGGATCGTAGGTCATCATCCCGAAATCATCCGGGTTGACCTTGATCTGCCGCAAGTCAATGGCACGGATGGTATCGTTCTCGATGGGAACCTCGTATGATTTCCCGGTTCGATTATCCGTAATGGTGAGAGTGGTTTTCTTCGCTTCACCCTGAGCCTGCATAGCGGGTCTCCTTTGGTAAGTGAACGGTCAACTAACAAGGAACAGAGATAGCATTCGAAGGGGAGATTGTAGGTTGCCTGCAGCGACGCGCTGAACCGGAGGAGCACCACACGTCGCTGCAGAGAACGTAACAAGAACCCTTTGAAAAAACAAGGACTTTCGACCCTCCCAGCACCCTCCCGGCAATCTTCCCGGCAGCCTCATTTCTTCGGATACGCCGGCCGCGGGGGGAACGAGAAAGGCTGCTCGGCGATCTTCTTCAGGGCAATCTCTATTGCCTTGTCGAGCTGCAGGTCCTTCCCGGCCATGACGGAGGCAGGGTCGTTGTCCAGAAGAATGTCCGGATCGGCGCCGTGATTCTCCACCAGCCATTTCCCCTCCTGCCCCCAGAAGGCATTATTGGACTGTTGCACGGATCCGTTGTCAATTGTCGTCTGACCGTTGACGATCCCGACCAGACCGCCCCATGACGGAACCCCCACAACAGTCCCGAGTTTCCGGGCCTTGAAGTGCTCAATAAATGCTTCTCCGTCAGATCCGTTGTACTCGTTCGAGATAGCGACATAATGGGCTGAAGAGGCTGTTCCGGGGTACCGGAAGGGGACCATATTGCTCAGGACGTTGTACGCCACCATTTTCCGTTCGAGTTTGTCGATCATGAAGTACTCCGTCCACCCGCCTGAATTTCTCCGGACATCGATGATCAATCCGTCTTTGAAACGGAAGGCGCGCCAGAACTTGTCGAACTCTCCAATCCCGCCGGCTCCCATCGCATTGATGTGCATGTAGCCCACCTTCCCGCCGGACGCCTTCAGCACGTAGTTCATGTTGTCCGTCAGCCACCTGAAATACCGCAACTGATGTTCGTACCGGATCGGCACAATCTCATAGGTGCGTGCTCCCTGACGCGAAGGAGAGGAATTTACGGTGACAGACACCTTCTGTCCGGCAGTGACCTGCAGGGAGCGGTAGAAATCAGCGGGGGGTTTCACCTCAGCACCGTTGAGGGCGATCAGATAATCTCCCTCTTTGACATCGATATCGGGGCGCGCCAGAGGTGCGGTCAGGTTGCGATTGAGCTCTGTAGGTCCATAGATCTTTTCGAAGCGATAGAAACCAGCTTTGGCGTCGGCTTTCAGATCGGCTCCGAGCCAGCCGCTGAACACGGGAGTCTTCGGCGGAGTGAGCGGTCCCCTGTCCCCGCCGCCCACATACGTATGGGAAACGCACAGCTCACCGACCATCTGCTGCAGCACCCAGTTGAGATCATCCCGCGAAGAGAGAGAGGGCAGATAGGAACGGTACCACTCGCCCATCTTCCTCCAGTCGCGCCCATGCATGTTCTCGTCGTAGAAGAAGTCGCGGTACCAGCGCCACGTGTCGGTGAAGATCTGATTCCACTCGGCCTGTGTATCGACGGTGTAGGGGAGCACTCCCGTCGAGACTTTCTCCCCGGCAGACTTGGATTGAAACGCCTTTGCCAGTGTGGTCAGCGACAGATCGTTGTCGCGCCGGACCAGGAGTTGTTCGCCGTCTGTGGAGAGCCTGTACTCGCGGATCTTTTCGCCGAGGGTGACCTCCTTCCTCGTGTTCATGTCGAACAGATGCAGCTCCCATTTTGATTCGCTGCCGGGTTTGAAGATCTCCTCGTACTCATCTTCGGTAAAGCGGGAGATCGCGCACCAGGCGATCATGCCCTTCCCGGCCTGGAGGAAGACATAGTTGCCTGCCGGCACAGGGACGGGGAATGTGCGCTGCTGCAGCCCCTCGGTGTCGATGCGAAACGCATTGCCGGGCCCTTTGGCGGACTGAGCGACGGAATCGGCGAACGGAGGCTTCTCTCCGGCAACCAGCTGCACCGCCATCACCTGGTAGGGTGAATGGAGGACATGGTTATCTTCATAGAAATCCATCTGCACGCTGAAATTCCGGCTTGAGAGATAGTACAGGTACTTTCCTCCGGCATCGAACCGCGGCGAGATGTTGTCAAAGAAATCGTCGGTCACCGGATAGCGCTTGCCCTGCTCCAGGGAATACACAAAGACCTGACTGTTCCGGTTAAATTGCACGAGGGAATAGGTCACCCACTTGCTGTCCGGCGACCACCCGTAGTCTGCAATCTCCCAGTAGAATTCGTCATTCTTCAACTGGTTGGACGCATCGATTTTGGTGAGGTTTTTCGATTTGATATCCAGCACGAACAGTGTGAAGTCCTTGTTTCCGAAGAGGAGCTTTGAGCCATCCCGGGACCAGGCCAAACGGTAGACGGTCCGGTCAAGGGAAGTGGTCAGGGCAGTCCATTCTCCGCCATTGACGGGTTGCAGGTAGAGCTGATACTCGCCGGTTCTGTCGGAGAAGAACGCTATAGTCCGACCATCGGGCGAGATCGCAGGATGCATTTCCCGTGTGCCCGATGTGCGGGAGAGGTTGACGGAGAGTTTCTTGTCGGGCTGTACAGTGAAGAGATCGCCGCGTGCTTCCAGAACAAGCGTTTTGCCATCGTTTGCCGGATCGGCAGCATGCAGGTACTCGTGCGCGTCGATGGTCCGCGTGCGGGTGACCCACCGGTCGCTGGGGACCATCACCGTGATCCGCGTGATCTTCCGCGTTGCGATGTCCATGACGTGCAGATAGCCGTTCTGCAGGAAGACGATCGACTTCCCGTCCGTTGAAGGCATCATCACGTCGACATCAGCGTACTGTGTCACAGGGGCAACCTTTCCGGTGGCGAGGTCCTGTGTGTACAGATTGGCGATGCCATTGGTGCGGTCAGAGACGAAGAACATCGTCGATCCAATCCACATCGGGTAGCTGTTCTTCCCGACATAGTCCGTGATTGGCGTGAACTTGCCGGTGGCAAAATCAAGGCGCCAGATATCCTGGTAACGGCCGCCCTTGTAGCGTTTCCAGTAGTATTCCTCGCTTCCTCTGCGGGAGTAGAGGATGGATGTCCCGTCCGGAGAGTAGCTGCATCGTATGCCGCGGTCCAGGGGCAGGCGCTCGGGCAACGATCCCCTGGTGTCAACGGTATAAAGGTACGGATCCCTGTTGATGACGGTTTCAAACATCGACTGGAAGACGATTCGTGTGCCGTCGGGCGTCCAGCCGACGGTCTGGACCCCGCCGGGCATAGAGGTGAGGCGCGCCGGCTCTCCGCCGGATGCCGGCATGAGATAGACCGCTTCGCCGCCGTCGTAGCTTGCTGTAAAAGCGATGGTCGTGCCGTCCGGAGAGAATTCTGCATAGGACTCGACGCCCGGGTGGGTGGTGAGCCGGACCGCGGTTCCTCCTGAGGCAGGGACAGACCACAGGTCGCCTTCGTACGTGAAGACGATGGTCGAGCCATGGATGTCGGGAGTGCGCATGAATCTCCCTTCTTCTGCGCCCGTGGCAAGAATCGGGAACAGCAGTCCAAACACGGCGCAGCAGATGCCGTATCGCATAAGTACTCCTCCGATTTGATATGAACAGTGAGTCTGGTGTGTGGAGATGGTGGTGTTACGGAGCTTCCCGTGGAACAAAGTGCATCGGATGGGCCCGCTTTATCCGTGAACGGGCGATGAGCGTCTGGCTGTCAACGTGCAGCTCTCCGTCGGGCGGGGCGACGCGGGCGTAGGATCCGTCCGGTGCAAGAATCCGCGCACGAACCTGGTCGGCAAGGGCTGCGCCGAGCGCTTCGTCTCTGACCTGCTGCACGAGAGTGGGCTCTTCGATCGGGAACATGAGTTCCACTCGCCGGTCGAGATTGCGGCTCATGAGATCAGCACTGCTAAGATACAGCTCCGGTTGTCCGTTGTTGGCAAAGTAGAAGGCGCGGCTGTGCTCCAGAAAGCGTCCGACGATACTGATGACGCGGATGGTGTCGCTGATGCCCGGCTTTCCCGGACGGAGGCAACAGATGCCGCGGACGATGAGATCGATGTGCACACCGGCCTGCGACGCCGCATAGAGCAGCTCGATCATTCTTGCGTCTGTAAGAGAATTCATCTTGAGAATCATCTCTGCCTTGTTGCCCGCCCTGGCATGGGCGATCTCGCGCTCGATCAGGTCCGTGATGCGTGACCGGAGGTTGACAGGGGCTACGGCGAGCTTGCGGTAGGAATCCCGTTGCGAATACCCGGTGAGGAAATTGAAGACCTCCGTCGCGTCCGCCGTGATGTCCTCGCGGCAGGTGAAATAGCTCATGTCGGTGTAGATCCGGGCGGTAACGGGGTTATAGTTGCCCGTCCCGAGGTGCACGTACCTGCGCAGGCCATCCGGCTCCTTGCGCACGACCAGTGCCACCTTGCCATGGGTCTTCAGTCCAACCAGTCCGTACACCACGTGCACGCCGGCGCGCTCAAGCTGTTTGGCCCACCCGATGTTGTTCTCCTCGTCAAACCGCGCTTTGAGTTCAACCAGCACGGCAACCTGCTTGCCGCTCTCCGATGCCTGGATGAGCAACGGCACGAGCGGAGATTCCTTGCCGATGCGGTAGAGCGTCTGTTTGATGGCCAGGACGGTCGGATCGGCGGCGGCATTCCGGATGAACTGCACGACCGGCGCAAAGGAGTCATAGGGGTGGTGCAGCAGCACATCACCGCGCCGGATGACGCTGAACATGTCCTCTGCCTCTTCGTCGGCCACCAGGACTGCCGGATGATGCGGGGGATCCTTGAGGTCCGGTCGCTGGAGCTTCAACAATTGCATGAGATGACTGAGGCCGAGAGGTGGAGTGATCTCGTAGACGTCTGTCGGTGATGCCTCCATGTTGTCAAGCAGGATATCCTTGATCCGGGAGGGCATGTCTTTTTGTATGCCCACACGGACCACCGAGCCGAAGCGGCGCAGCCGTATGGATTCCTCGATCGAGGCAAGCAGATCGTCTGCCTCATCTTCCTGTATTTCAACGTCGGCGTTACGCGTGACGCGGAACGCATAGGATTCATTGACGGTCATGCCCGGAAACAGCATTCCCAGATTGTCTGCAATGAGGTCCTCGATCCAGACGAAGCGTGTCGCCTCTCTGCCGCCAGGCACAGGGGGTATGGGGATCAGGCGGGGGAGAACATCAGGGACTTTGACGCGTGCGAAGCGCTCCTCACCCTTCGGTCCGAGGACCACAACGGCAAGACTCAGGCTCAGGTTGGAAATGTACGGGAACGGGTGGCCGGGATCGAACGCCAGCGGGGTCAGCACGGGAAAAATCTCCCGGGCAAAGAGATCCGTCAGCAAAGGGCGCTCATCCGCCGTGATCTCATGCATATGCAGCAACTCAATGCCGGCTGCCGCGAGCTTCGGGTGGAGGTCTTTCCAGAAGCAGCTCGACATGTCGGCGAGCATTTGCGACACGCGTGTATGGATGGCCGTCAGCTGCTGGAGGGGGACACGACCGTCGGGCGAGAGGTCCTGGACATTGGCGAGAACCTGATCCTTGATTGCGGCAACGCGGATCATGAAGAACTCGTCCAGGTTCGAGCTGACAATGGAGAGGAATTTCGCGCGTTCGAGGAGAGGATGGCGCTCGTCACGCGCTTCATCCAGCACCCGCTGGTTAAACTCAAGCCAGCTGAGCTCCCTGTTGATGTACAGGCTGGGATCCAGTGAGGAAGGGTGGGAGCTGGAGGGCCGGTTGCTGAAGCGGGGACGCTTCTTGCGTTTGGCTTTCGCCGGGTTGGTCTTTTCTTCGGAACCGGCCGGCGGCCGGTCTCCCTTCTCGTCCTGACCGGAGCGGGGTTGCGGGGTTGCCGATGGTACCGCCGGATCAACGCCCGGACTGTTCACGATGAGTTCCCGATGTGTGCGACGCCGTCACTGATTCAATATCCGACCTTTGGTCCAAAAAAACAACCGCGCTTCTGCTGCCGATTCCTTGACATTCTGGGCTTTACCTTGTATCATGGATCGTTCAATGCACAAATCGGGAGACGTCATGTCCATCAAAACTTCAACCCTGTCAGACGGCGGCATCGGCCTTATTGAAGTGAGCGGGTCCCTGGTCGGGGGGGATGAGACCGTAGAACTGCGTCAGGCCATTGCCGGCTTCGTGGAGCGGGAATACTCCAAACTGCTCATCGATTTGAGCAACGTGACGTATCTCAACAGCACGGCGATTGGGGTACTGGTCTCCGGGCAAACAACATACTCACGTCACGGCTGGATGATCAAGCTCTGCGGTCTGAACAAGAGCATTCAAAACATTTTTGTGATCACCAAGTTGACCCTCGTGTTTGATGTGTATGATACCCGCGCGGAGGCGATAAAGAGCTTCACATAGGATCTGTATGCAATGTCCGGTCTGTGCAGAGGACATCCCCCAGCAATCCCGCTTCTGCCTGTACTGCGGGGCGACACTTGTATCAACCGCGCTTGTCCGCAGGCCATCGCTTGACGGGCTGGCGCTCATCCGCAACTATATTCCCCGCGACCTTGCCGAACGCATCCTGACGGCCGGCAAGCAGATCGAGAGCGAACGGCGTCTCGTTACCATCCTCTTTGCCGATGTCACCGGTTTTACGGCCATGTCTGAACGGCTTGACCCCGAGGAGGTGTCAGCCGTGCTCAACGATTGTTTCTCCGGTCTGGTTTCTGTGGTCGTCCAGTACGAAGGGACGATCGACAAGTTCATCGGTGACGGGATCATGGCCATCTTTGGTGCCCCGCTGGCCCATGAAAACGATCCCGAGCGTGCAGTCCGGTGTGCCCTGGATATGGTTGCGGAGATCGCACGTTTTAACGAGCGCCGCGGGACGGACCTCCCGACGCCTCTTGGCCTCCACATCGGCCTGCATTCCGGGATGGTCATTGCCGGCAATGTGGGAAGCGACCTCCGGATGAACTATTCAGTGGTCGGCGATACGGTCAACCTTGCCTCCCGCCTGGTTGAAATAGCTCCGCGGGGCGAGATCTATCTCTCCGCCGAGACGCACAGACTCGTGGCAGATGTGGTGGTTGCCGAGGGCCCGTTTGCCATGAACCTGCGCGGGAAGAGCGGCGGCATCAATGTCTACAAACTCCGCACGCTCAAGACAGAGTCCGACCGCAGGCCAAGCGTCATGGGCAGAGACCAGTTTGTCGGCCGGCAGCTGGAACTTGAATTGATCGACCGGACGCTGGAGTACGCGCTGACGAAGGAACAGGTTGTCCTGTGCATCCGCGGCGAGCCGGGCGTCGGAAAGACGCGGCTGAAAGCCGAACTGGTCCGACGTGCCGTTCAGAAAGGACTGACGACCGTCGAGGGAGCCTGTTCGAGCTTCGAGACGACGACACCGTACTACGCCTGGTCCGTCCTGTTGCGGAATCTGCTCCATCTCCGCAGCGACGCGTCATCAGCACTCATCAAAGAACGCCTGCATGCAACGCTCGAGCAGCTGCATCTCGCGGAATATGAGCCGTACCTGGCAACACTGTTGTCCATCCGCTATGAAGAGATCGTCCTGCTCAATGAGCGGGTGCGAAAGCAAAAGATCTTCGAGGCGGTGCGAGTGCTCCTCCGCACAACGGCGGCACAACAGCCATCCGTCTTTGTGGTGGAAGATCTGCATTGGATCGACCGCTTTTCGCAGGAGCTCCTCGAGTTTGTGGTGGCGCCGGGCGAGGACAGGGTGCGCACTCTCTTCGTGCTAACGTACCGCGATGAGTACACCGGCGCTGACACTCTCGGTGTCGAGACACAGCTTGTTGACCTCAACCGCCTGGTCTATGAGGATGCCCGTCAATTGATCCGGTACCGGCTGGATGCCGACAGTTGTCCGCAGGCCGTGGAAGATTTTGTCCTCAATAGGTCGGAAGGAAATCCCTTTTTCATCCAGGAGATCATCAAGACCCTTCTCGACAAGAAGATTGTGGCGGTGCGCAGGCGGAAGGCGGAACTGCTGGCGGAGAACATCGAGGCCGGCGTGCCCGGAACGATTCAAGGCATCATCATGGCCCGGATCGACCGGCTGCAGGACAGCATCAAGGAGGTTCTCTTTGGCGCGTCGGCGATCGGGCGGGAATTCTCACGGCCACTTCTGGAACAGGTGATCGACAAAAACCGTGACATCGTGCCGAGCCTGCATGAACTCCGCTCCCTGGAGCTCATCCTGGAAAACGAGGAAGCGAAGGATTATGAATATCTGTTCAAACACTTCCTGATCCAGGAAGTTGCGTACAACACGATGCTGGGAAACAAGCGGCGGGAGCTGCATGCATCGATCGCCAGGGCGATCGAAAAGCTCTATCCGGACAGGCTGGTCGAGTACTACGAGCTTCTGGCCTTCCACTATGAAAAAGCGGAGCTCTGGGACAAAGCGGCTGACTACCTCAGCCGCTCCGGACACAAGGTCCACCAGATGTATTCGAAGGAGGAATCGGAGAGTTTCTTCGAACGCCGCGAGATCGCGGTGAAAAAGCTGTATGAGTCGGGAAGTGCGCGCGCCGGTTTCCTCCCCACGCTCAAGGCAATCATGCCGCCGCTGGCGGCCATGCTCGTTCCCATCATCCCCATCTTCGTATTCGTGCGTCTTGTGGGAACGTCTGCGAACGTTGCATGGATACAGCAGCTGGTCATCGCTGCCGTGGTGAGCCTCCTGCTCGTCTGGTATGCCCTGTCGCTCTGGTACCTTGGCGTCATCCCATTCCTGCGCGGCCGCCCAAAACTGTATGATCTGATGGAAGACCGTATCCGGGTCATCTTCAAGGACGGGACGAATATCGCGATACACTTCTCCGAAATTGAGCGTCTGCGGCTCTGGGATGGAAAAACCAATGCGCTCCGCCCTCTCCTCTACCGCGTGGCAGATCCGTTCGGCAGACTCGATGGCACCGAGCCGCTTACCTTCCGCCTGTGGGTCAGGGAGGTGCTGGGGAATCTTCTCCCCCCGTATTCCTTCGGCGTGGGGAGCGGAAAGGCGGAAATCCACATCCGGCTCAACAGCGGGGCCACCATCGGCCGGTTGTTCTTCCCGTGGCTCAATACGCCGATGCATAGCCGCATGCTGAGCATTCATCCCTCGGATACGAAGGAATTCTATGTGCAGTGCGAAGTGGCACAGATGAAATGGAGCAAACAGCAGATATGAGCGGTGCACACGAGAACAGCGCGCATGCGAGAAGTGTCTATGTGGACACCACACACATGAGCACACCATATGTGAACAGCCTACCTCTGAGCTGTGTCCGGAGGACAGAAAGAATCGTGCGGTGCCTCGTCGCTGTCGTGGTGCTGTCGGCGGCGCTTACTTCCGAACTCACCGCGCAGGTGCGTCGTGATACCGCCGCGGCCCGCACATTGGTGGAGCTGATGACGCTGGATTCGACGATCCGCCTGGACGTCAAATACGCCACG
>Ga0316603_10002542_pt1 | contig 10049 bp, 10 predicted proteins | sample OWC_soil_day10_n_FD_207649 | JGI IMG/M metagenome (GOLD analysis project Ga0316603, IMG submission 207649) | Wetland soil microbial communities from Old Woman Creek delta, Ohio, United States - OWC_soil_day10_noCT | ecosystem: Environmental > Terrestrial > Soil > Wetlands | place: USA: Ohio...
ATCGCAGGCGCCTGCAGCGCCTCGGCCAGTTGCACCGCCCACTGCGTGGTGCCGAGGCAGTCGGCGACCGAGTTACACGCGAGCACGAGGTGCGGCGCGTCGCCGTGCAGGCCGTGTACCGCGATGCTGAGGTCGCCCTGCTCGGACTTGGTCGGGATGCCGGTCGAGGGTCCGACGCGCATCACGTCCACCACGACGACCGGGATCTCGGCGGCGACGGCGAGGCCGAGCGCCTCGATCATCAGCGACAGGCCGGGGCCCGAGGTCGCCGTGAGCGAGGGCACGCCGCCGTACGAGCCGCCGATGGCCATGTTGACCGAGGCGAGCTCGTCCTCGGCCTGCACGAGTGTGCCGCCGACCTGCGCGAGCGCCGGCGCCATCCACTCGAGCAGCTCGGTGGCCGGCGTGATCGGATAGGCCGCCACGAAGCGCACGCCGCCCTTGATGGCGCCGTAGCCTGCCGCCTCGTTGCCGGTGAGCAGCCACCGCGGCGCGTTTGCGGCGGGTGGCGGCGCAAGCGGGAAGCGCACGGCAATGCCTGCCGCGGCGGCGCGACCAGCCGCCACTGCCGCCAGGCTCGGGGCGAGGGCGGCCGGGCGCTTGCCGAGCGTCTTCTCGACGGCACGGACCACGGCATCGTCCGGCAGGCCGAGCAGCGCTGCCAGCGCGCCGAGCAGCACCATGTTGGCGCGACCCTCGGGCACGGACTTCGCGAGTTTCTTGAGCGGCAGCGTTGCACGCGCCGCGCCGCTCCCGAGGAACGCCTCCGGCGGGTCGCCCTGGTCGGGGTCACCGACGATCAGGCTCGAGGCGCCGAGCGGTATCTCGGCCTTGAAGCGCTGCACGTTCTCCCAGTCCACCGCGGCGAGCACGTGGAAGCGGTCCTCCATGCACTCGATGGGCTCGCAGGCGATGCGCAGCATCGCGGCCGCCTCGCCGCCCCGGATCTGCGGACCCGAGGAGCGGGTCATGAGGGCGTAGTACCCGGCGTGTGCCGCGGCTTCGAGCAGCATGTTGCCGGCGGTCATGACGCCGGCCCCGCCGCTGCCGGCGAGTACCACCGAAACGCTGCGCGCGGCCTGCCCCGCGCCCGGGTCGTGGGAATGTTGCATCGCGATATTGTAGAGAACCGGCCTCGGCCGCGTGACTCGCCCGCTCGTACGGGCATCTACGGCTTGATCTTGCGGACCGGGGTTGCAAGCTGCGGCTCACAGCCGGCGCGAGCCCTTCGTGCCGGAGGGGGAGGACCGCCGATGAGCGAGAGGAATGTCGTTGCCGCCATGCCCCCGGAGGTGCAGGCGATCCGGGACTGTGGCTTCGCACGGTGGGTGAGCCCGGAGGTGGCCGCTGCGATTCGCGACAAGTTCGCCGCCGGCCGCATCCCGGTGAAGGGCGTGCGGCACGTCCGCATCTGGGGCATCCAGGTGGACGACGAGCGCGAGCTGCCGGGCCACGAACGCACGCAGATTCCCGACGAGGACCTGTGGCAGGTCGAGCTCGAGGCACTCGACGGTTCGCGCTTCGAAGTGAATTCGCAGCTGCTGCTCGCGGCGCCCGCGTGACCGGCGCGGCCTCCCGGCAGCTGCCCGTGGTTGCGCAATGAACCTCGGACAGGCGCTGCTCGCGGCGCTCAGGGATCACGGCGCCCGCCAGGTGTTCGGCATCCCCGGCGATTTCGTGCTGGGGTTCTTCAAGGTCATCGAAGAATCCGCGATCCTGCCGCTGCACACGCTGAGCCACGAGCCGGCGGTCGGGTTCGCGGCGGACGCCGCCGCGCGGGTCGCCGGTGGGCTCGGCGTGGCCGTGGTCACCTACGGTGCCGGCGCACTCAATGTGCTCAACCCGGTCGCCGCGGCGTATGCCGAAAAGTCGCCGCTGGTCCTGGTCTCGGGCGCTCCCGGGCAGCGCGAAGGTCGCGGCGGCCTGCTGTTGCACCACCAGGTGAAACGCCTCGACTCGCAGTTCGCGATCTATCGAGAGGTGACCTGCGACCAGGCGTCGCTCGACGACGCCAGGGACGCGCCGGCCGCGATCGCGCGCGTGCTGCGCAGCTGCCTCACGCATTCGCGGCCCGTGTACCTCGAGCTGCCGCGCGACCGGGTGCTGGAGCCGTGCGCCGCCGTGCCGCGGTTGCCGGAGCCGGAGTTCGACCCCGCGGCGGTCGCGGCGTGCGCCGACGAGGTGATGGATCGGCTCGCCCGGGCGCAGCGTCCGGTGATGATGGTGGGCGTCGAGGTGCGCCGCTTCGGGCTCGAGGCGCGCGTGGCGGAGCTCGCACGGCGCCTGCACGTGCCGGTCGTCACGTCGTTCATGGGGCGCGGCCTGCTCGCGGGCAGCAACGTGCCGGTCGCGGGCACCTATCTCGGCCTCACGGCGCACGCCGAGGTCGGCCGCCCCGTCGAGGAATCGGATTGCCTGCTGCTGTTCGGCGTGATCGTCTCGGACACCAACTTCGGCGTCTCCGAGGGACGCATCGACGTGCGCAACACCGTGCTCGCCGCGGACCGCGCCGTGACCATGGGCTACCACCGCTATGGCAACGTACCGCTCGCGGCGCTCGTGGACGAACTGGTGCGGCGCGTCGCGGACCAGCCGCTGCGCGCGGCGGGGCGCGCGCAGGACTATCCGCGCGGGCTCGTCGCGGACGATGCGCCGATCACGCCACTCGACCTCGCGCGTGCCGTCAACGACCTGTTCGCGAGCCGGGGCAGGATGCCGGTCGCGACCGATACGGGCGACTGCCTGTTTACGGCGCTCGAGATCGAGAACACGGAACTCGTCGCGCCCGGCTACTACGCCACCATGGGCTTCGGCGTGCCCGCGGGCCTCGGCGTGCAGGCGGCCACCGGCCAGCGCCCGATGATCCTGGTGGGCGACGGTGCGTTCCAGATGACGGGCTGGGAACTCGGCAACTGCCGGCGCTACGGCTGGGACCCGATCGTCATCGTGATGAACAACCTCGGCTGGGAAATGCTGCGCGTGTTCCAGCCCGAGTCGCGCTTCAACGATCTCGGCGACTGGCGCTTCGCGGAGCTCGCCGCGCCGCTCGGTGGCGACGGCGTGCGCGTGGCCACGCGCCGCGAACTCGCCGCAGCGCTCGAGGCTGCGGCCGACCGCCGCGGTCGCTTCCAGCTCATCGAGGCGATGGTCCCCGCGGGCAGCGTGTCGCCGACGCTCGGCGGCTTCGTGGGCGCGCTGCAGCGGCGCAGCGCCGCGCGCAACTGACATCGATGTCGGGCATCATTGCCGGATGACGCCTACCGCCCCCAACCGGTCTCCGCTGCGCAGGCTCGCGCTCTGGCTGCTGCGCCTGTCCGGCTGGCGCAGCGTGCTCGTGTGGCCGCCCGAGCCGCGGGGCGTGATCATCGTGTACCCGCACACCTCCAACTGGGATTTCATCCTCGGCATGCTGTTCAAGATCGGCAACGGGCTGCCGGCCAACTGGATCGGCAAGGCCGAGATGTTCCCCGCGCCGTTCACCGGCCTGCTCAAGTGGCTGGGCGGCATCCCGATCGACCGCCGCCGGTCGAAGGGATTTGCCGACGCTCTGGTCGAGGAATTCCGGCGACGCGACTGGATATGGGTCGCGATCGCGCCGGAGGGCACGCGCTCGCACACCGATCACCTCAAGTCCGGCTTCTACCAGATCGCGCTTGCGGCCGACGTCCCGGTGGCGCTGGCCTACATCGACTACGGCACGCGCACGCTCGGCATCGACACCTACGTGCGCATGACCGGCGACCGCGACGCCGACATGGCGAAGATCCGCGAGTTCTACGCGGACAAGCGCGGGCACCGCCCTGAGCTGGCCGGCGAATTGCGGCTGAGGCGCTGACGGCCACCGCCGCCGCGGAACGGGCGCCGGTGCCGCGGGCAAGCCCGGTTTTCACATGTAGTTTGCGCGTAGTACGAATGGCCGCGCCCGGCTCGACACTTATGATTCGCCTGTAACCGCGGGGGAATCCCGGATGGCGGCGCGCGCACAATCGAAGGCTCCCGGGCGGGCCGCGCAGGCCGAGAGCCAGCGCTTCGCCTTCATCCTGCATCCGCTCACGGTCGACTACCTCTCCAATCACCCGCGTTACGCGTGGACGCGGCACCTGCCGCGGGGGCTGCTCGAGGCGGCGGCCGCCCACATGCCGGCGCGGTACGTCGGCACGGTGCAGGGCGGCCGTTCGCCGGCCACGGGCAAGCCGGTCGACGGGCTCATCTACGCGCTCGGCGCCACGCCGCGCCAGATGCTCACACGTCCCCCCGAGTTCACCTACACGCGGCTCAACGCAGCCGTGCAGGATGCGGCGGACCGCGGCGCCAGGATCGCGGGCCTCGGCGCGTTCACCAAGGTCGTGGGCGACGCCGGCGTGACGGTGGCAAAGCGCGCACCGATTCCCGTCACCACCGGCAACAGCCTCACGATCGCCGCCACGCTCGAGACGGCCAAGCTCACCGCGATCCGCCTCGGCTGGCCCAGCCTCGCCCGCGGCAAGGCGATGGTGGTGGGCGCGACCGGCGCGATCGGCTCGGTGTGCGCGCGACTGCTGGCGGCCGCCGTGAAGGACGTGGTGCTGGTATCGATCGAGCCGCCGCGCCTCGAGGCGCTGAAGCGCACGATCCTCGAGGAGACGCCGGACGCCAGCGTCGAGGTCGACGTGAGCACCGTCAATCGCGTGGGCGACTGCGACCTCATCGTCACGGCGACGTCCGCGTTCGGCCTGCGCGTGCTCGACGTGAGCCAGTGCAAGCCCGGTGCAGTGATCCTCGACGTCGCGCTGCCGCCCGACATCTCGGCCGAGGAGGCCGCCGTGCGGCCGGACGTGCTGGTCGTCGAGAGTGGCGAGGTGCTGATCCCGGGCCCGGTGGACTTCAGCTTCAACATCGGGCTGCCGCCGCACGTCTCCTACGCCTGCCTCGCCGAGGCGGCGCTGCTCGCGATGGAGGAGCGCTTCGAGTGCTTCACGCTCGGCCGCGACGTGCCGCCGGCGCGGGTCAAGGAGATCTACCGGCTGTTCCGCCGCCACCAGTTCCAGATTGCGCCGCTGCGCAGCTTCGGCCAGTTGCTCACCGACGACATGCTCGCCGAGAAGCGCTCGCGGGCGGAGGACCTGCTGCGCGACCCGAAGCTGCTGAAGCGCGTGAAGGCCGAGGCGGCGGCGAAGATGGCGAAGATCCCGCCGCGCGCCAAGGGTGTCGCCGGCATCACGACCCTCAAGGGGTAGCGGTCGGCGGGGCCGACGGCTGGATCGTCGCCGCCTTGCCGGCGCCGAACCGGTACTGCACCTCGAGCAGCATCGCGTCCACGCCCGCGTCGTCGCGCGCGTTGAGCACGTCCTCGTCGATGGTCGTCGACTGCAGCTCGAGCCGCACGTGCAGCGTCTTCGCGAACGTCACGCCGAAGCCCACACCGCCGAAGAACCCTGTGCCGCTGTCCGACACCTGGCGGGTCACGACGTCGTCACCGAACGACTGGTCGAGCCGCTGTTCGCTCTCGGCGTCCCAGAAACCGGCGCCGAGCTTCAGGTAGACCTCGTAGCGTTGCGCGAACGGCAGGATGCCGACCACGGCGAGCTGGGTGATCTGGGCGCTGAAGTCCACGCGGTTGTTGTAGAAGTCGTTGAACTCCGGGAAGTAGACGAGGTCCTCGTCCCAGCGGATGGAGCCGGTTTCGACGTAGCCTGCCTCGACTGCCACGAAGTCGTGCAGTCGCAGCCCGGCGTGCAGGTTGTAACCGTAGTCGCCGTCGCCTTCCTCGTAGTAGTCGTACTCTCCCCACCAGCAGTCATCGTCGTAGCAGCCCTGGCCGACCTCGACGCTGACCGTGGAGTAGTTGCCGCCGCCCCCGACGTACAGCCCTCGCCACGGGTAACCGAATCCCTGGGCGTGGGCACTGCCGACGAGGAGCGATGCCGCCGCGACGCAGGCGGCGGCGCGGCCGATCCTGGCAAGACGAGCCCTCATGGCGGGTTCCTCGATCGCGATCGGCTCGGCGGCCGACCACCCCCTTATAGGCGCGTCCGTGCCGGGCGCTCAATGCGGGTTTCCGGAATCCGTGCGGCGAGTTTCTGCGATCATTCGGCGGGACACACCCTCAATCGTCGAGACCTGGTCCACATGCGACATTTCATCCTCCTCGCCCTCGTCCTGCTGGCCGGTTGCGCCCAGATACCGGACGGGATCGAGCCGGTCGGCGGCTTCGATGCCGAACGCTACCTCGGCAAGTGGTACGAGGTGGCGCGGCTCGACCACAGCTTCGAGCGTGGCATGGACAACGTCACGGCCACCTACACGGCGCGCGATGACGGCGACATCGACGTCCTGAACCGCGGCTACGTGCGGGCCAAGGGCGAGTGGGAAGAGGCGCAGGGGCGGGCGAAGTTCGTGGGCGCGCGCGACCGCGGCAGCCTCAAGGTCTCGTTCTTCGGGCCGTTCTACGGCGGCTACAATGTCATCGACCTCGATCCCGACTACCAGCTGTCACTGGTTGCCGGGCCGTCGCGCAAGTACCTGTGGATCCTGGCGCGCCAGCCCGATCCGCCGCGCGCCGCGGTGGACCGCGTCGTGGAGCGGGCGGCCGCGCTCGGCTTCGACACCAGCGCCCTGATCTGGGTCCGGCACGACCCGTGAGCATCGCCCTCGTCATCTTCGTCGCCACCCTCGTGGCGAGCCTCGCCGGGCTGTACGCGAAGCCGCAGATCATCGAGCGCAGCCTGTTCCGCCCGTACTGGTTCCTGCGGCGGCGGCAGTACGACACTGTCGTCACCAGCGGCTTCGTGCACGCCGACCTGCCGCACCTCATCTTCAACATGGTGACGTTCTGGTTCTTCGCGTTCCCGCTGGAGAAGCAGATCGGCCCGCTGCGCTTCGCCGTGCTGTACCTGCTCGGGCTGGTGGTGAGCGACCTCGGCACGTACTTCAAGCACCGCAACGACCCGCAGTACGCCTCGCTCGGCGCGTCGGGTGCGATCTCGGCGGTGCTGTTCGCCGCGATCGTCTATTTCCCCTGGATGAAGCTGTTCATCATCCCGATCCCCTTGCCGATACCGGCACCGCTGTTCGCCGTGGGCTACGTGGCCTACTCCTGGTACTCGGCGCGGCAGTCGCGCGGCCGCATCAATCACGATGCGCACCTCGGTGGCGCGTTGTTCGGCGTCCTGTTCGTGCTGCTCACCGATCCGGCGGCCTTCGGGCAGTTCGTGCGTTGGATCGGCAGCTGATCGAGTGCCCGCCCCGGATTGCGAACCACGTCATGGTCGTGCATGCCGGGTCAACGGGCGGCCGGGGCCGGGTTACACTCCGCGCGAACGAATCCCGTCCGGAGGTGGCCCCTTGAAGAATCGTTTCGTCGTCTACGTGCTGTGCCTCGCGATGCTGAACCTCGGCTCGCCGCTGGTGGCGCAGGCGGAACTCCTGACCACGCTGCAGGCAGTCGAAGCGAGCACCCGCGCGCAGGACATGGCGGCCGTGAATGCGGCGCTCGCGCGCGAGGAAGTGCGCGCCCAGTTCGAGGCGCTCGGTGTCGAGTCCGCGCAGATCGAGGCCCGCGTGGCGGCGCTGACCGACGCCGAACTGCGCACGCTCGCCGGCCAGATGGCGGACATGCCGGCCGGTGCCGATGCGCTCGCCGTCATCGGCATCGTGTTCCTCGTGCTGCTGATCCTCGAGGCCGTCGGCGTCATCGACGTCTTCAAGAAGTTCCCGTAAGCAGCCGCGACGCAGGGCAGGGATGACCGCGCGACGCAGGCTGCGCGCGGCGCTCGTGCTCGGCGCCGCGCTGTCGATCGCAGGCTGCGCTGCGCGCGGCCCGCTGCTCGGGCCCCTGGCCACGGGGACGCGCGCGGGCCCGGTCGAGCTCGAGGCGACGCCGTTCTTTGCGCAGGAGCGGTACCAGTGCGGGCCCGCGGCGCTCGCGACCGCGCTGGCCGCGTCCGGTGTCGACACCTCGGCCGAGGCGCTCGTGCCCGAGGTGTACCTGCCGGGCCGGCAGGGCAGCCTGCAGCCCGAACTGGTCGGGGCCGTGCGCCGGCACGATCGCCTGCCTTACATCCTGCCGCCCACGATCGAAGCAATCCTTGCGGCGCTCGACGCCGGCATGCCCGTGCTGGTGCTGCAGAAGCTCGGTGGGGGACCGTTCCCGGGCTGGCATTACGCCGTGGTCGTGGGTTACGACGTCGAGCGCGACTGGATCGTGCTGCGTTCGGGTACTGAGCAGCGCAAGGTGATGTCGGCCAGCCTGTTCTTCGCGACCTGGGATCGCGCGGGGCGCTGGGCAATGGTCGTGCTTCAGCCTGGCACGTTGCCGCCGGATCCCGACTTCGCCCGCTACATGGAGGCAGCGGCGGGACTCGAGGCCGTCGGCCGTCACGACTCTGCGACCCTTGCCTACGAGGCGGCCGCGCGGCAGTGGCCGACCGAGCCTCTGCCGCTGCTCGCGCTCGCCAACCTCGCCCACGCCCGGGGTGATCTCGTTGCAGCGGAGCGGGGCTTGCGCGCTGCCGTGCTGCTCGATCCGCGGGACGCCGCCGCGCGCAACAACCGTGCCGAGGTGCTGCGCCAGCTCGGTTGTGTCAGCCTCGCGCACCGGGAGATCGAGGTGGCGCGGACGCTGGCCGCCGGTGGGCCGCTGTCGGACACCGTCGAGGCGACGGCCCGTGCGATCGCCGCGCAGCAGGGAGAGGACGCCGCCGGTTGCCCGGCGGACTGAGCCTCGTCAAACTTCGGTCATGACGCTGAAGGATCGAGTCGAGCAGGTGTTCCCGGAGTGGCAGCGCTGGTACCCCAGCCTGTTCGACGCCGCCGTGGACCTCGGCATCCTGCGCGCCCGCGTCTGCGATCCGTCCTCGCTGCTGCTGTCGAACCGGCACGCGTCCGTGCGTGCCGCCGCGGAACTCGAGCACCGGCGCCGCTGGAGCGCCGAGGAGAACGAGCCCGAGGAATAGGCGCGGGCGGCGCCGGCGTCATTCGAAGTTCGCGCTCGCCTTGAGCCAGAGCGTCCGGCCCGGCTCGTTGACCCGCGTCGTCTGCTCGAAGCCCGACACCGCAGCGCCGCCGCGGCTCAGGTGCTCCGCATAGGTCTTGTCGAGCAGGTTGTCGACTCCCGCGGAGACCAGCACGCCGCGCGTCGGTTTCCAGCCCGCGTTCAGCGACAGAACGCCGAAGCCGCCCGTGCGGCCGAGATCCTGGCCGACGACATTGCCCTGGCGCACGGCGTAGCGATCCTGCTCGGCGACCACGCGCCACAGCGCCCCGGCCGACCAGCGGCTGCCCGTGTAGTCGACGCCGGTGCGCAACTCGAGCGGTGGCATCTGCGCGAGCGGCAGGTCGTCGGTGCGGTTCTCGCCGCGCGTGTAGGCCAGCGTGCCGGTGAGCTGCCAGCGGGCCGCGAGCGCGTAGCTGGCGTCGGCCTCGCCGCCCCAGGTGCGGGCGTCGACGTTGCGCGTGACCGTCGTGCTGCGCGTCCCCTTCGCGTAGCCCGTCTGGATCAGGATGTAGTCGTCGACGTCGGAGTAGAACGCCGACACCGAGGCCGACAGGCGCGATCCGGCGTAGACGATCCCGGCATCGAGTTGCGTCGTCCTCTCGGGATCGGTGTCGAATGCGCTCAGGCTGTCGACACTCTCCTTGCCGGCGGAGACGAGTTCCCAGTAGTCCGGAAAGCGCTGCACGTGGCCGAGGCCGACGAACAGCGTGGCGGCTCGCCCAGTGAGGTCGCGCTCGTAGCGGGCGAAACCGCTCGGCAACCATGTCTCGCGTTCCTCGCCGGCGGTCGGGTTGGGCACGGCCGTCATGCCGATGCGCAGCGTCTCGCGCTCGTCACGGGCCTGCCAGGCATCGGCGCGTGCGCCGGCGACGATGCGCTGGCGCGCGGCGAGTGGATGATTCAGCTCGCCGAACACGCCGATGCTGCGGAACCAGGCATCGTCGACGCGTGCCAGCGCCTGGTAGGGCATGCCGTCCTGGTTCATCGTGGCCCGCAGCGAGTGCTGGTTCTCCTGCAGGTCGGTGCCCACGGTAGCCACCGTGCCCGCGCGCCAGGCGAGATCGAGTGTGGCCTT
>Ga0316603_10002543_pt1 | contig 10047 bp, 7 predicted proteins | sample OWC_soil_day10_n_FD_207649 | JGI IMG/M metagenome (GOLD analysis project Ga0316603, IMG submission 207649) | Wetland soil microbial communities from Old Woman Creek delta, Ohio, United States - OWC_soil_day10_noCT | ecosystem: Environmental > Terrestrial > Soil > Wetlands | place: USA: Ohio...
AACGGGATGATAGAATGTGTCTCCCTTGCCGAACATCGGGAAGAATCCTTTATTGACGCGTTGATAGATCATAAGAAACCGACCGGGGTCTCCCGGTCCGTAAATTGCGGTCGGACGAATGATGGTGACGTTCATTCCTTCCCTGATAAATTCCTGAGCGACCAATTCGCCTTCATATTTCGTTTGCTGATAATAATCTTCAGGAAGAATCGGAGAATTTTCATCCCCCGGGGGATTTTTTATATGTCCGTGAACCCCCTGGGTGCTGCAATAAACAACTTTTTTCACTTTCATTTCCCTGGCGGCAGACATCACGTTTCGCGTACCGTTTACGTTCACGTTGAAGTAATGCTCCGTGGAGACATTCAGTTCCCGGAATGAAGCCGCGAGATGAAACACAAATTCAACCCCCTCGGTGCATTTATTCACCAGGTCGGCATCTGTGATGCTGCCAGTTACCAATTCCCCACCGGCATTTTTTATATCATTAAAGAAAACTCCTTTTTGGTAGTCGAGGGACCTGACTGAATGTCCCAGACCTAGCAATCGCAATACCAAAGCCGAGCCAGTAAATCCAGTGCCACCGGTAACCAGGATTTTCATTTTTTCCCCTATCCAGATAATATTAAATGGATAACATTATTGTATCCTGTAAAACTGTAACTTTTCCTTAAGCCTTCCTGTTTCCATTTCACTTCTTTCTTCATTCCAGGAGAAAGCTTGGCAAAGTGTAGACGCAATCTCAACCGATCGCGAAGGATTTTCCCAGAGAGTTGTACGACGGAGAATCAAGTCATCAAGATGTAAAACAGACTCTTCTTTAATTAAAGACCTTAAAGCAGCCTTCCATTCAGGATCGCTCCCATCTGGACGCCAATTGTAATCAAAATCCCATCGCGTTTCGCTTGTTCCTTGATGGGAAGGGGAACCGTCTTTTATCAGATCCACTGGTGCCTTCTTTTCAGGAAATATTCGGGTTAAAGTCTTTTCGGCTACCCGACGCGCGGTTGTGAGCTTGACTCCGGAAACACTGTAAAAGCCGTTGGGTCCCCCATGATCGGAATGATCAATCATCACATCCCTCACCGCGAAATCGGTACCTCCTTCCTTCTTTGCAGATTGCAACCCCGGAAATACACGCAAGATATCTTCTTTTTTCACTTTTAACGATGGGACAGCCATATTCAGGTCCTCCAGAAACTCCTTCATCTCTCCCGGCGAAGGCATTGGTGATTTCGTAGTGAAAGGCCATTGCGCGTGCCCTGTCCCCGCAAATATTTTCTCTTTCCATGGCAGGAGGAAATAGGTACGTCCTTTCGGTTTTTTCGGGACGACGGCCAACCCATATTCACAAAATGGTTTTTTATCGAAGAGGACGTTCCATGCCAACATGCTTCTGAACAATGTGGGTTCGTCCCGATCAAAACGAGCGGCGAGGTCCCTGCACCACGGCCCGCATGCGTTGATCACAACGTTGGTTTTGAATTCAATAGATTCCCCACTTTCCCTGTCGATGGCCATGATTCCCGAAACGATCTTCTTCTGGTTCATCAGTAGTCGAACCGCTTCCACGTAATTAAGAACGGTAGCTCCATATTTTGTGGATAAACGTAGAATTTCTATGATGAGTCTCTGGGAGTCCGGTACTATGGCATCGTGCCAGATGGCTCCCCCTTTTAATCCTTCCGTATCGACATATGGAAAGACCTCCCTCGTCTCTGCCTTATTCAAAACCAAACCGGAAGAGATCTTCCGGTTTTGGGATACGCCCTGGTTTCGATTTCTGGACAGAACATCGTAAGCCAGGAGCGCAAGACGTAAAACGGTGGGGCGACGCAACCCATTCCCATAAAGAGGCATAATGCATGGTAAAGGTCTGACAAGATGTGGGAAAGTCTTTAAAAAAAATCGTCGCTCCTCGACGGATTCCATCAATCGACCAATATCCAAACTCTGCAAATAGCGAAACCCCCCATGTATAATGCGTAAGCTATTGAAACTGGTGTTCTCCCCGAAATCATCGCGCTCAATGAGCAGGGTCCGCAACCCTCGGCATGACGCCTCGTAGGTCAACATCGCTCCGTAAATCCCTCCGCCGATGATGATCAAATCGTAGGATCTTGACGCGGCGGTTTTCGGTTCCCTGGAAAGAATCGACATATGCTGGCCTATGACAATAGTTTCAGTAAATTTTTCATTTTTTCCTGATAAACAACCCGTGAATACCTTCGCTCATATAGTTTCATGGCATTCTCCACAACAAATTGGCGATTTCCGTTGTTATCCAGGGCCTCCAGGATCCCTCTAGCCATATCTTCCGGTTCAGGTTTCACCAGAAAAGCCGTCCGTGTGTCTAAAACTTGCGTATGAGAATATATGTCGGTAGCGACGAGCGGAATGCCACTGGCAATCTGTTCGTAAATTTTTAATGGGGTATTGGTTCCTGTTTTCCTCGGAGAAACGAGAACTGAAGCCAAGTTACTGTAATATTTCGCCAAGGACTGACTCACTCGTCCGGTAAAAAGTACATTATCAGCGAGGCCATAATTTTTTGTAATCGCAAGATAATGTTCCACTTGGGCTGGTGTCCCCCCCACAATAAGGAGAAATGCATCCGGATTCCTATGTACGACATTTTTAAAAGCAGCGATGAGTATATCTATGCCTTGATAATGTTCCAACGTTCCGGCATATACAATGATCGTCCTGTCACGTGGAATTCTAAAGTCATTCTCGTTAGTATCCGGATTTCTTACATTATTTCCAGGGGTTTTTTTGGCAGAAACAACTTTAATTGGATCAAAAATGGAATTTTCAATCTGGAAAACCTTATATTTATCAACATGGAGTCCAAATACATAATCCGTTAAATCTGTACATATTGTAATTATAGCATCTGAAGACTTAAGACTTGAATCTTCCAGTTTTTTAAAAGCTTCCATAAGAAACCTGGATTTCGTGTACTGAAAATTTGTCAATTGCTGTGGAAGACTTGAATGCATGTCATAAACCAATTTAAATCGAAATATAGGTTTAAGAAATCGACAGAAAAATACAGCTTCTTCGTGCGCATGGACAAAGTCATATTTGTTTCGGATAAGGAGTCCGGCCGTCCAGACAAAAAGAAAGATATCAAGGAAAAACTTGAGAAGGGACGGGCCTGTTTTAACATTTCCCAAAAATGAAAACCGAGGTATCCGTATAATCCTCATTTCGGGGATCTCTACATTTTCTCCCTCCCCGTACGTTAAGAAATCGATTTTCACTCCCAGTTCAGCAGTAACAAGCGATCGAAAATATACGCTGAACGGAGTCCCCCTGGGGGAAAAAAACGGTTGGGGAGCGACGACCAGTGCTTTCATCGACCGATAAGTTTCTGCCGGTTCTTTCGTTTCAACAACTGCATTGCCAGTTGATTTCTGAAAAAACGGACGGGTTTCTCAAGTTTTCCATAGGTTCGTATCCGGATTTTCGGATTTCGAAGCATTTTTTTCAGATCCATTGCAGGATAATCGGGATCAATTGTTCCATGAGTCAGATTCGCGAAACTGCCTACTCGATAGGCTTCCGATGCAAAATGTAGGGCATCACTGCCGGCAAGAACTCGAATTCCCTTTTTCTCAGCGTAATCAAAAAATGTTGGACGGGGCCAAATATTTGGACGATTTCCATTATCGCACAGAAAAAAATCGGGTTCCGCCGTATTATCCAATAAATTTTTTATCACCCTTCCCCTTTTCCCTATCCATTTCCCCACGGCCCATGGAATAACCGGAATCGCGTCATGTTGTTTGATCTGATCAAGTATTGCCACTAAAGGAAGTCCTACTTCAAACGCCATGTTTGTTGCAAGAGCAAGAACTTCAAGGTTTTCTGCTGTAATTATTTTTTTTCCTGCAACTATGAATATATTTTCCCCGTCGGTTCGACGCGCCACAAGTGATATATTTTCTTTTGTACGATGGAAAGACCAATTTTCGATCGTTTTTGGATAAGATGTCTTATTTTTTTCTATCGAATCAATAAAATATTGGAACCAGTTTTCTTTTAACCAATCGGTTAGTACTATAATGGCCTGGAAATCGGCATCGATGCCATTTTTTCTTATTTCTTTTTTAAAATTCTTGATGGCGGAATCAAAAAAATTCTGCAAACTGAAGCAATCATAAATGTGGACATGTACATCGAAGAGAATGTTGCCTGATCGGGATTCGATTCCAGTCATTTTATCTTGCATATTCTTACGAAATTGGCCACGGTATCGAACTTCCAGGCCTTGAGAAGACATTCGAGCTTTTTTTCGGTGGAAGACAATCCATGGTAATGACGAATTTTTTTGAAAAAGGAGGCTTCGATTTCAGGATGATGCAGATCCAGCTCCCATGGGTGGATGTACACAATTACCGGATTCCCTCCATTGTTGCTGTCATCGAACAGCACTTTCGTCAGGAACCAAGGGTACGCTCGAAGGTAACCCCCGCCGGCAAACGGAATGATGAGAGGCCCCAACGATCTCGTGGACATCGGAACTTCACATATTTCCGAATTCCCGCCTTTTGCCATGACCCGAGGTTCCGAGCCGAAGCCAGGCCAACCATAGCGATCGTGATAGATGGGGAATACGCTGCTGCTGTATCGATACCCCTCTTCAAGGAGGATTTCATAAGCCCATGAAGTCTTTTCCAAGATGGAGAACGTGGGCGCCCTGTACCCCCTGACTTCCTCATTTGTGATTCGTTCAAGGATCTCCTTGGTTTTGCGTATATCCTTTCGGAACTCTTCTTTGTTCATTTTCGTGACCATCGTATGATCGTAGCCGTGCGAAGCGATTTCGTGCCCCCTTTGATGAATCGCTGTCACGAGTCCCGGATTTCTTTCCGCAAGCCATCCAAGAATAAAAAACGTACCCCGAACCTGAAACGATGCAAGGATATCCAGCAGTCGTCCCGTTTGCTGTTCCACGCGTGAGGGGTATTTATCCCAATCCTCTTTTTTGATGAAATCGGAAAACGCCTCGACCTGGAAATATTCCTCTACATCGACGGTAAAAGCGTTCCGGATCGTCGTTGTGCTGGAGGTAGGAAATTGCACCAGGCCACTTACCTCGCCCCGCGGCCAAGGATGACGATTTTGAAGGTGTTAAACAGAATCAATAGATCCAGCTTGAGGGACATGTTCTTGATATAAAAAAGGTCGTATTGGAGTTTTTCCTTCGAGTCGTCGATCGTGCTGCCGTAATGGAACATGACCTGCGCCCAGCCGGTGATCCCCGGCTTGACCGTGTGGCGGAGGGCGTAATACGGGATCAGGGTCTGAAGTTTGTGCACGAATTCCGGCCGCTCCGGCCGGGGACCCACGTAATCCAGTTCGCCGATCAGGACGTTGAACAGTTGCGGAAGTTCGTCGATCCGCGTTTTTCGGAGGAAGCGGCCGACCCTCGTGATCCGGGGATCGTTCTCCACCGCCCAGACCGCGTCCCCGTTCTTCTCGGCGTCGCTCCGCATCGAGCGGAATTTATATATCCGGATCGGCTTGTTGTTCTGCCCCACCCGGATCTGCGAATAGATCACCGGACCATGGGAGTCGAGCTTGATGAGGATCGCGACGACGAGAAAGACCGGCAGGAGGAGAGCCAGGAAGACGGCGGCGACGATCGCGCTGACGACCCTGCGGATCGAAAGAAGGAACCTGGATTTCCGAAACCCTTCGTTGAAGATGAAAAAGGAAGGCGCGAGGTTGTCGATCGGTATCCTCCCGGAAAGCTTCTCGAAAAACCCCGGCCATTCCACCACCTGGCACCCTCGCACGCGAAGCGCCAGCATTTCCTTGACGGGGTATTCGCCGCGGCGTTCCGTGATCGCCACGACGACCTTGTTGACGCCATGTTGTTCGATGATTCGACCCATCTGCGCAGGATCTCCGAGAACAACCCCGACGCCCCCCACTGACACGGATGGGTTATTCCTTGCCTGAGGGGCGTCGACGAAACCTACCAGCTGAAAGCCGAGACGTTTCCTGCGGCGAACTTCCTCCCCGACCTGTCGGGCCACATCCCCTGTTCCGACGATCAGGATATTCTCTCGAGGCGCAAGCCGGGTGATGTAGATCTCGAACAGAAACCGCCAGGTCAGGAGGCAAGTGGATGCAATCAGGATGCTGAGATAATACATCTTTCCACCTGCGCCAAACTTCGGGATGGCGTAGGAAAGCAAACCGATACCGATACAAACAATACCGATCGCGATCACCAGTGCGAACAGCGTTTCCCCCCATGTTTGAGAAAGCCTGAAATTGTAGAGATCGAGCAGGTACATGCAGGACTGGCATAGAACAGCGACCACGATCGCTCTTGCGAGCAGATAATCCATCGGCAGGTTGGGAATGCCGGGCCCGCCCTTGAACAATTTGTAACTCGCCACGACCGACAAGATGATGATCCCGCCCTCGATGATGAAACAGGCGGCGCTCCGCAGGGAGAAAAACCGGTTTTCGAGGGTGACGATCAACGCTTATTTTCTTCGATATCGGAGGGTTTGTAATAATTTCCGTAATATCGGGAGTAGTACTTGTCGGATTTTTTCCCGTCGCAGTTCAGAACCACGCCCATGATTTTTCCCGTGTCCAGTTCATCGACCGCCTGTCGAAAAAGCTTGTGGGGGGTAAAACTCAATCGGAAGACCAGGATGAACGCATCCAGTTGCTCGGATATCGTGAGGGCATCGGGGACGGGCAGGATGGGGGGGGTATCCAGGATCAGCAGATCGAAATGCCCCCGCAACTCCTTGAGAAGCGAGCGGAATTTATCACCCGCGAGCAGATCCACGGGAGAATGGACCGTCTTCCCTGCCGGAATCAGAAATAAACCCCGGATCGAAGCGATCCGGACGATCTCCTCCCTGGAAACGGCCCCCGTCAGATATTCGCTCAACCCCGGACTGGTGCCGATTCGCATCTCCCTGGCGATATCGGATTTCCGCAGGTCGAGATCCATCAGGAGGACCTTCTTGCGCCCGGTCGATGCCATGTTGACGGCCAGGTGAATCGCGGTTTTCGTCTTCCCTTCTCCAGCCACCGCGCTGGTCAACCCGAGGGCCCGGAGTCCCGTCGCGTCGATCCGATGTTCGACCTTGGCGCGGAACCCTCGCACCATCTCGGTATAGAAAGGATCGTTATCGCGCAGATCGAAAACGGCCTTTCGGTCGGAGGGCATATCCGCCTCCTTCGGGACCGGCATGGTAAAGATCTTCAATTCCCACCTCCAAGGATCTGCCCGATGGACAGAAGGATCGACCTGACCTTTGTTCCATGGACCACCAGGAGAACCAGCCAGGCTCCCGCGATCGAAACCAGCCCGCCGATCACGGCCGCTCGCCGAACCGCGATCCGGCGCTTGTACTCCGCGTTCTCGATGACGGGAAGGCACGCGAGGATCGGCAGGTCGAAGAACCCCTTGAAATCCTTCGCCGCGCGCAATTTCGGATCCAGCACCTCGAGCGCGACCGCCCCGCCGGCGCCGGCGACGAGGGAAGCCATCAACGCCAACGCCAGGATCTTCAATCGGTCCGGCTTGATCGGCTTGGCGGGAAGCGCGGCGGGTTCAAGGACCACGAACTGTTCCCCCTGCTGTTTTTCCTCCAGGTTCTCGGAGATGCTCGACTGTAGTTTCTTTTTCAGCAGATCTTCATAGGAAATCTTGATGTTGCCGTAATCCCGGGTCAAGGAGATCAATTCCTGCTCGCGTTGGGGCAGCCGTTCCACCTTGGACTGGATCAGGTCGATCGTACGATTCGTTGCGGCGATTTCCTTTTTCTTCGCGGCGATCTCGAAGTCGATCGCGACGACTTGGGCGCGCAAACGCCGCGCCTCGTTGCTTTCCCCCTCCGCACCGAGAAACTCGGTCCCGGACGGCGTGCCGGAAGAACCGGATTGGCGCAGAAGCGCGATCCTCGCTTCCAGTTGCTCCACCTGCGTACGGGCCGAAACCACGGCCGGGTGGAGGGGGGTGTATTTCGCATACAGTTCCTCCAGTTTCTTCCGCCGGATGGCTAATTCGCCCAGGAGCGGTTGCGCGGGATCGTGCGGTGCGGCAACGGACTTTCGGCCTGCCGGAGCGGCATCGCCTGAATCCGGTGATGGGAAGTTCTGGCCCCCCATGTTGTGGATCTGCGACTCGATGAAAACCTTTCGGTCTTCCATTCGCGTGATTAGTTCCGTATTGCTCTTGATTTGATCCTGCAGTCTCGCCAGTCTGCCGAGATTCGCCTGCATCTGCTCGGGCAACTCCCCGCCGTACTGGATCTTGTACTGCTTGAGTTTGTCTTCCTGCGCCTCGAGCTTTTTCCGGGTGTCCTCCAGTTGCGATTCGAGGAACTGCGTGGTTCCCTGGATGGCCGCTTCGCGGGTCTTGGTGTTCTGTTCGATCAAATAGGAGCCGAGCCGGGAAGCGACCTCCTTGGCGACTTGCGGATTCTCATGGTCCACCGACAGGGTGAATGTGTTCTGGCGGTCCAACCCCATCGTGATCCGTTTCCGCATTATATCGACCGAGCTCCCGCCGAACATCCCCTTGCTATGTTCCTTGAAGAGGTTCATCTCGTCGATCACCGCGGTCAGGCGGTCCCCGCTCAGGATCTCCTGTTGAATTATCGCAAGGCGGTCTTTGGTCCCGATATTCACGGTGGAACGAACCATGCCCTCCGGCACGGCAGGCGGGATGATCCGAATCTTCACGGTGGATTGATAGAGGTCCGTCGCCAACACACAGTAGAGCGTGGCACCGAATAAGACGAGGAGAACGGTAAACAGGATCATCCATTTCCTGCGTCGGAGGATGTCCAGGAATTCGGCGGGTTCCATATCCGGGCGTAGTGGCATGGTTTTCCTCTAAAATACCTTGTAAGGTTTCCCGATTGTAATCCCGAGAGTGGCGGCATAGGTATTCAAATCGCTACCGAACTGGCTATCGGACGTCTGCCGGTTCGTGTAGCCGGTTAGATCCAGGCTGCCCCACTCCCAAGGCCGGTACCTCAAACCCGCGGTGCCATTGATTGTATTGATACTTCCCGCATCCGTCCCGAACGCCGACTTGTTGACCTGATAGGTCCCGGAGAGATTCCAGGACCACTCTCTGGCAAACCGGCCGTTCAAAGCAAGACCGGCGGTCCACTGCCGGCTGGGCCCCCCGTAGCCGCTATCGACGGCATACACGGCGGATCCGAAAACCCTGGCCGTGAACGGTTCGGTGGTGTATGCGACCGCGAAAAGTCCCGAAGGATCGGATGCCCGTTGTTCCGGGTTCCCCGGGGCACTGTTTTGCAGGATATACGACATCCCGAAGGCACCATCGATGCGAAGCACGGGGGTGAATTGGTACCCGAACAGGATGCCGCCGGACAGGGTACTGGCGTCCCCGTTGTTATCGTAGGTCTGGTAGTTTCCCCCGACGAGAATCCCGAGGGTGGCCCGCGGCGAAAAGTTGTAGGAAACCGAGGCATTTCCTCCCGTTGTCGTTGAGTTTGTCAATCCGGAACCCTCTACGCTGTCGCTGAATCGCTGTTCGCTGTAATTCCCGTTCACCCCTACTGCTACATTGGGGGTTGCGAAATAGCTGAAATTCACCGCCGCCCCAATATTCTCCGTATTCGTGTCCCCGTAATTGGTTATCGTAACCGGCGGGAGCACAGGATCTCCGGAAGGTACCCGTTGGGATCGTTGAAAGGAGTTGGTGGTGTTGAGGTAGTACACCGATGGGCGCATGGACAAGGTAGGTGTCAATGCCCACCCCCCGGTCGAGTTGATCCGGAAAAACCAGCTGTCGGAATCCGCCCCTTTGGCCTCCGGATTGTGGTATCGAATAATTTCGTAATCCCCGGAAATCTCGACCATGACGTTATCCGGGGATGTGAACCTCAGGGCGAGCGCCGGCGTCAAGCGGGTACCGAAGGAGGACACCTCGCCTGTGCCCGTATTGTATGCGTTGGAGTTCCATCCCTCCTCCAGGCGGATCGATGGAACCACGTCCATATTGACGGCCTTCGCATCGGTGGT
>Ga0316603_10002544_pt1 | contig 10045 bp, 3 predicted proteins | sample OWC_soil_day10_n_FD_207649 | JGI IMG/M metagenome (GOLD analysis project Ga0316603, IMG submission 207649) | Wetland soil microbial communities from Old Woman Creek delta, Ohio, United States - OWC_soil_day10_noCT | ecosystem: Environmental > Terrestrial > Soil > Wetlands | place: USA: Ohio...
ATACACGACGACAAATTGGTCCATGGTTCACCTGCCAATCCGTCGGACAGACGCCGAGCCGGTCTGACCATCCGCTATTCACGGACGAATGTGAAGTGCGATCTCTCCATCAATCCCCATTTTACTACGTATCTCTGCCGCGGCAAGGATGAGTACCGCTACAATCCCCGGGGAGTTGTGCCAGAGCAGCGGTTTGCGAGACTGGACCGGGAGCACCGCAGCATAGAAGAAGCGGGTGCAGAGGCCGAAAAGAAGCTGGGCTTGCGTTAGGGGTTCGTGGTCTTTCCGGGGAAGAAGTGCCTGGGCGCCTCTTGCGGTGGCTCTGAAAGGCGCCGGTGCGATGCGACTGGACTGCGCCGGTGCGCTGCGACTACGCTGCGCGAGTGCCCCACGACCGGATCGTGCCGGTGTGCCGCGACTGCACTGCGCCGGTGTGCTGCGACCACGCTGCGCGAGTGCCCCGCGACCGGATCGTGCCGGTGTGCCGCGACTGCACTGCGCCGGTGCGATGCGACCACGCTGCGCGATTGCGCCGCTCCTCTTCTGCTACGGGACGTGCTGGGACTGTACTACGCAACAACCACACGTTACCTGACAAGCAGCATGGATACGGCACGTGACATAGCGCCGGATGTCAGACGTGCCACGTACATTCCGCTGGCAAGACCCCGGGCATGGAATGCCACGCGATGTTCACCCCGCGGCATCACGCCGTCGAGCAGCGTGGCAATGCGCTGGCCGGTGATAGAGTACACCTGCAGCGTGATGTGCTGCTCCTGGTGCAACGTGAATGCGAGTGTTGTGGAAGGATTGAAGGGGTTAGGATAGTTCTGTGACAGCGTGAACGATGTCGGGGACTCTGCAGGGGATGTCGCAACCGCTGTGAAGCGCGCTGCACCGATCAACGGAAGATCGATGCATGAGGGATACAGGGGCGAACTCAAAAGCTCCGCGCTGGCCGACTGGAAGTAGGGGATGATATGAGCGCGGTTTGTATCATACATGTCCAGCGGCGATACCTCGATCCCGATTCTGTGTCCGGCAGGAAAATGATGTGCGAATGCCTGCCCCTCGATCTGTTTCTCCACTACTGTGCCTGCTCCAACCCCGCGTACGCCATTTGTGCAGCGTGTCACCAGCGACCATGTCGATCCGGAATCCACGTCTGTGACGTCAAACAAACGGAGATGTGCCTGAAACCTTGCCGCATTTCCCCGCAGGAACAGTCGTGCCTCAGGGATACCTGCGACATTCATCGAATCCAGGAGTGGAGGTGACACAAAACGGACGGGCGTGGCCTGAAATGCATTTCGGAAGGCGGTGCCTGCATAGCTCTGGTCCCACCCATACAGCGGCAGGTAGGTGGAGTCATACCGGATCGAGAAGCCATACTGTGCTTCGGCGGCCGGGGGCGACGTCTGGAGCGAGCCGCCCGTGAAATAGAGGCGGACCGTGCCCGCATCCTGCGGCGGCCATGTCGTGAGCTCGGTGTGAGGCCAGGACGGGCGGTCGTCGGCGAGGATGATCCGCAGTGACTGTGCGTTGTCGAGGGGCACCCCCTGCAGCCAGTAGTCGAACCACCCCAGCATCGTCTCAACCACAAAGAGGTATTCGGGAACATGGATCGACTCCCCGTGTCCGTTTGTGCCAAAGTACGACCAGACGGGCACCGAACGAGCCGAGAGGTTCTGCACGGCCCGAAGTGCACTGTTCGCGTGAAAGAGCACGTCTCCCCACCCCAGGCTCTGAATGACCGGGATGCGCACGCTGTCGACCAGGGGAGTGATATCACGGCTGAGGATGAACGTGCGGACGCTGTCGTACTGCTCCTGGATAACGAATGCGCGCAGCCGGTCGCGCAACGGATCGTATCGCACCGATGACAATGAGAGCTCGAACCGGAGCTGTTGTTTGATGCACTCCGCAGGGAAGAGGTCGAGAGAATAGGATGGCGGGGCGACGAGGGTTGCGATCGTCTGCACGCCCGCCATGTGATGCATAGCCGCCAGCCAGGCGTGAACGCCTCCCTGGGATCCTCCTGCAACGCCAAGGAGTTGCGGGTTGATGCCCGGAACAGACTGCAGAAACGCAAGGATCTCTCGGAGGTCCTGGGTCTCCCGCTCGCCCATGATGGTGGAAAGTCCTCCGGACGTTCCCTGGCCGCGCACATCATACAGCAGACATGCAAACCCTCGCCCTGAAATCAGCGTGCTGACCAGCGTGAGGTCCGCTTTGTTTCCTCCCAGACCATGTATGAACACCACGGCAGGAAAGCCGTTCTGCGGGGGAGCAGTGGATGGCGTGACAAGCGTCGCATTCAGAATAATGCGATCGCTCATGGTGATCGGGTAGTCGGTCGACACTTGTGCGTGCAGCGACAGTCCTGTGATTGTCAGGATGCCTAAGAGAATACCGTGTCTGAAGTTCATGCTCCTCCTCGTTCAACCATTTTCGCCGGTGAGTCGGGCGATTTGCAGAAGGTAGAAACGCAGACTTTCCTGTTCACGGCCCGTAAGGGCCTGCTCCTCAATCCGGGCAATGCGTTCGACATCTTTCATCGCCCGTATCACATTGGCCGGAACCTCCACCAGCCCCTCCGACGCGATAGCGAGGTATTCGATGGCGCCCGCGAGAAAACGGTGCATCTCGTCATCGGATCGGGACATGCGGAAGAAATTGTCCAGACTCGCAGGCAACCGCAGGGTCCGGCCCGCAGCGGCAGGAACCTCGGGAGCGAGGTTCTTCGAAGATATTCCCCACAGCGAAACAGCAAGCTCCACAAATGCTTCGGCTCGCTGGAAGACGGGACGCTCGATCAGTTCCCAGATCAGACCGCGCCATTCGCCGATCTCCTGGGGGCAGTGGAGCAAGCGGCTCACAGACTCATACCATTGCGGGTCCACATTCGCAGTGGATTCGCCCGCCAGTTTCTCCGGATCGGTGTTGAAGAGATCCGGCTGCAGGAGAACAGCAATATCCGGCCGCACGGTTGGTAAAAGGGCGGGGATAAACCGTGCGCCTTCAACAAAGTCGCTGATGTCGACACCATGCCGGCGCAGGAGTTCCTGCTGAAAAAGTGGGATGAAACGGGCCATGGCGTCGCGGTCTTCGCGAAGTGCCAGAAGCGCAGAATTCCCGGCGGGAAAGGCTCTTTCTACCGCGCGAAGGTATCGTCCATCTACATCCAGATAAACGCGGAGGTCCTGAAGAATCTCGTGGACGGGAAGATGTGGCAGGATCCGGTCGGCGATGAACGTCTCGGGGTCCCCGTCGACCGCTTCGTGCCGGGCAAACATGTCGAGGGCCCGGAACAGGCCTGTCGACAGCTGGGGAATCCCCAGTACTACCGTCTGTGCCTGGTTGTGGGCAATGGCCCGCAGCAAACTTCCGTAGCGGGCAAACGGAATCGTGCTGGCAATCCGCTCGAGAATCCGGTTCCCCTGGTCCTTCCCTCCGGCCACAGGCCTGACGGTTGGCCTGTCACGCAGTGAGGGTGTCGCTCTGGCAATAAAGTAGGAGAGGACGTGGATCCCGACCACATCTTCCTCCCGGCCGTACAGGATCCTCCGGAAGTTCTCCGTGAGAATCGTGAGGAATGCTTCAAGGGCCGGATCGGCGGCGCCTACTGTCAGGCGCTGAAGGGCCTGCTTCCCACGCGTTGAGCTGCGCAGGCGGCTGTCTGCAAGTTCTTCACTTGCCCGGATGATGTCCCGTTGGGAGATCTCCTGTGCACGCCTGACGTGATGAAGGAGCTGGGCGACCTCTGCAACAGGGAGATAGCGCAGACGCTCGGAAAGAGCGCTCTGATATGTGCGCAGGTCTCCTCCGGCAAAGACGCCCATCATGGGGGTGGTGGCGTAGAGTGTGCTTCTCCGTGCAGAAGCCCGGAGATGTGTGGCGTAGAGTCGCGCAGCGCGTTCCGTGTGCATGAATGCCGGCAGACCACTCTGCTCTCCGTAGTATCCCCCTTGCCTCTGCATCGGCTCACCGCTTCCCAGTTTGAGCCTGACACGGCCCGTGAGGGCATGCGTTGCCACCCATTCGAGGATTTCGTTCTTCGCATGACGGTAGTTCCATGCGCCGGCTGCCTGCCCGACTTGCTGGCTCAGGTCTGACCCTGCAATGAAAATCTCCGTGATGATTTCCTCGAACCGATCCTGTGTTTCCTGGTTGAGCCGGCGGCTCTGCAGAGAATACTCCCAAACCTTATTGAGGTACGGCACGATCGCCCCGGTGGCAGACGGATCCTCAAAGAGCGGAACCAGCCAGACCGGTGGCAGAGCCGCCTCCGGTGTGTCACGGAGAATGTGCTCGCGGCGTGCGCGGACCTTGCGGTCGAGATCGATCAACGCTTCCGGTTTTGTCGCCATGCTGACCTGCAGCTCGAGAACCATGCCGGGGTTTCCGTACCGTGCCCCGATCTCATTGATCTCGAGAATGTTGAATACGGTCGTGTCGATGGCGAAGGGATCCTGCGCGGTGACCATGTTCTGATGGATGCGCGGTGTGAGGACAAACCGCTGCAGGAGGTCCCGGTACAGGACGACTTCCCGCCCAAGTTCGGGGTCGTTGAGATACTGCAGGAGTCCCGGAATATGACTGTGCAGCTCTTTCCGGAGCCGTTTGTTCAGCGCGAAGTAGTACTCGAGACCTTCGCGCCGCCTGTTCCTGAGCTCCAGCATCCGGCGTTCAAGCCGGTCGTTGTGGTACCAGAGGGACGTGACAGGATCACGCGCCAGGTGGAGAGCCATGCCAAGCTGTCGCAGCCTTCCCGGCCGGGCGTGGAACGGGAGTATGCCGCGATAGCGGCGTTCGAGCTGATGCGTGAGTGTCGTAATTTCGTTCTGGAGATGGACAAAGCGCGCAGCGTTACCGGGCAATCGCGCGATCTCCGCAAGGAGATCAGAAGGAATCTGCGCCCCCGGATTCCGCTGTGCATACAGCTGGAGGATGCGCGACAAACGGCGCACATTCTGCAGGAGCACCGATGCAACCAGCCGGTGTCCCTGGCCTGACGGCCTGTTGCTGCCATCCCAATCCCCCCAGAAGGAGAGCAGCGTGGGTGGCAACACTGCGTTCTGCAGGCTTGCGTATTGCTCGGCGGCAACGTGCGCATCAAGGTCGAGGCAGATCTCTTCCGCTTCTTCGCTCGAGGTTATCGCAACGTTCGTGCCGAAGAACTCCGCAACCAGTTCCCGCGCGACGGAATGGACCAGGTCGTGCGGCAACTCATTAGGCGACTGTGTTGCCCTGGCAAGCGCGTCAAGCGCCGCTTCAGTACGGATGGAGTACATCTGCGTAGGATGCACCGTGCGGTCGAAGAGCCTGGATCGGAAAACTGATGACCGGCGCCCGATGGTGTCCCGGTACAACTCGCGGTCGAGGCCCGCGGCAAGTTCTTTCCCGTTGTCGGCCTGCGCTGCCCTCACCAGTTCCCGGGCGACTGTCTCTCTGTCAAAGTAGCGTTGACGGTAGACCTGCATCCGCTCGGGAACGAATGTCTGCATAAACGCCCGTTCCGCGTCGGTGTTCGGCAGCACGTTGTGGTCAGAAGCGCTCGCGTTCCGGAACACCTGAGGCAGGACAGTGCGTATGCGTGCTTCAAGAGACGTCCAGTGCGTGCGAATGTCGTCAGAGGGTACCGTCTGCCGGTTCACCGGGAACGTGTTTCTACTGTAACGGGCAGATTCCTCGGCGATCAGGCGGTTCAAATCAATGAGCACCCGGCGCGTCTTGCCGAGCAGGACAGGCGCGCCGTCAGTTCCTCCGAGTGTCAGCCGGAACGCCTTCCGGCCGGTTTCGAACCCGGCCTCTGTCCGTGCGAACGCTGAGAGCGGGATCATGCCAATCCCCTGGCGTGCTAACCCCGACGCGACCCAATCCAGGGAAAGCCCGGACGGAAGATTGTGGATATGCAGGAGCGGATACATGCTCCCTTGAGGCGGAACCACTTCGATAGCAAAGGGATTGCGGTCGGCCGGCAGGTTGTGGAATGCTGTGGTGATGGCCTCCATACGCTCGGCGAAGATCGCGTTCCGGAGCCGCCAGTATGCCCGCAGCACCTCGCGTGAATTCCGGTAGAACAAATAGCCCAGAAGGAGTGCACCAGTATTTGGCAGAATCGATGTCATGAGGCTCCGGAACCGGTCACGGAGAGCAGTGTCCCGGATCTCGACGACAGCGATACGTGCCCCAGCCAGGCAGTCGGTCTTGGAGAGAGAGTGTACTGTTACAACACGGGCCTGCTGGGCGGACGAAAGCCGGCCTGTGCCGGCAAGATCTTCCGCAACCTGCCGCACTGTCGGTATCTCCGGAAGGTCATCGTGCGGGACGACATTGTGATACGAGAGGTCATCGATAACCATGATGCCCCGTGTCAAGAGCCCCTCGACGAGCGCGCGCACGGCCGGTGATGAGAATATTCTGCCGGTGGCATTATGGGGGTTGTTCAGCACGACAGCGCCGTATGTCTTCCAGGCGGGATCCTCGAGCAGCTTCCGGTCGACCTCCGCCAGCATGGCATGGGAGTCAATATCAAAAGCCGTCGTAAGCGGCACCGCGGTGACAGACGGGAAGCAGTGCTCATACGTCCAGCTGAGGTCCGGGCAGATCACGTCGCGCACACCGCAGTGGAAGCCGAGCAGGCCGAGTGCAGTCCGTGACGAGCCGCTGACGACAGTGCATTGGTCACGGCTGTACTCGGGATGATGCCTCACAAACTCATGGAGAAAGCTCTCACTGATCTCCTCGGCAATGGAGTCCGGCGCGGATGCTGTGGCGAGTTCGTGAAGGAGTGTTAAGGGGGTGCCTCCGGCACAGCGGTCGGGCGCCTGCAGCACTGTCCGGGCGGATGCACCCGCTATGACCGTCGACAGGCGGTTCTCCAATTTCTCCGCTGTTGCTCCAAGAGATGTTAGCCGGGGAAGAAGGGCGTCGGACAGACGGCGTTCGGTGCGGGATGCAAGCTGCACGAGGGCGGTCTCCGCTGCGTAATGCCAGCCAGGCGACTCAAGCGGAGGGCCCACCTGCACCGGATCCGGCGATGTGTGGTTGCCAAGTGCCAGCATCTCGGGCTGGAGCAGAAACGAGAGCAGTTCTACTTCCGACGCCGAAGGATTTCCTTTCAGCTGAAAATGCAGCGTCTCGAGGAGCGAAAGATACTCCGCATTGCCGGCAACGAATACGATTGAGTGGAAGGCGAGTCGTGGAGCGAATATTCCGGGTGTCAGAAACCGGATGACGCGATCGACGAGTTTGGCCTCGCGTGCGAGCGACAGATGGTTTGGTGCATCGTTTGCCTCCAGGAAGAGGAGCGGATGTTCCTGACTCATAATGCGCAGTCGGCGGCGTGTGGCCTCGGTGCTGACAGAACCAAGCACGACGAATGTCGGTTCCGCTGGACTCTCCCGGAATACGGCGCTGAGCGCCTCCATGGCTGCACGCTCATCGTGCGGAAGCGTTTCAAACTGCAGTCCCCGAAACGACCTCACGTGCGGCGGAAGATTTACATCATGCAGCACGACGCGTGCCGGCAGCACGGCAAGGAAGGAAGAGACGGCGTGAAAGAATACCCTGAGGCTCTCAGTTATTCCTCCGGAACAGAGGATGATCTCACGTCGGCCTGTGGTCTTTCCCGTGTCGTAGGAGAGCGATTCCTGCTGGCGTTCCAGCCAGGTAGAAAACATCGTGACCAGCGGTGATGGCTGTGTGCGTGCAAATCCGCCCCGGGGGAGGTAGGGGGCGCTGCGACGGACGAGGGCCGCGTAGAAATCGAGCGTCGCCCGGTCTGGCTCGGTCCAATCGAGCGCCTTCAGCAACACATCGGGATCGTCGACGGTGAAACCGGCGGCGCGGATGTCAAGACCCAGCATAGCACGCATCATGGCCGATGCAAGGCGGGGGTCCTGCACCGGGTTGCCGATATGAAAGTTCACCCGGTCTTCGGGGGCAACCGACGATGCGGCTGTTGCTTCGCTGATCTCGGAGACCTTTGCTGCACGCGTCGGCCGGAGACGGAAGCTGGACGAAGGACCGGCGGATGGGGTGGGCACTACGCTTTCTTTCGCTTCTGATACGTCTCTATCGCACCCTGGACGAGCGTCTGAAACATTCCGAGCAGCTCAGTGCCCTGCCCCGCTTCTCCGGGCGCGAGCGTAACGACGGTGCGGGCATTCTTCATCGACTGACTTGCCTCGGCGAGCCGCGCAGCCTGAGGAGTCAAAAGAAGCAATTCCGGACTCTCTTTCAGGAGCCGCATCTCTTCCTTATCGAAGTTCAACTGGGATCGCTTCAATTGCAGCTCGTGTTCCGCGCGCTGAGTTGCGAGTGCAGCATCCTTCTCAAACTGTTCTTTGCGCAGGGCGTATTTTCTGATCTCAAGATCGTTCTCCAGCGCGGCAATCTCCTCATCCGCTTTCAGCCGCGTGCGTGCGGCAGCGATGCGGCCCTGTTGCTGGACCACCTCCGTTTGCTCGAGAATCCGTGCCTGCTCCTGCTGACGGATCGCGTCTGCGATCTGGGGATTTACCGGCTCGAAGGAGACCACCGTGAGGGCGACGATCTCGATTCCCAGTGTGGCCTGACACTCCGCCTGATGCTTCCGGAGGTGTTCGCGTATGCGATCGGAGGAGAGCTCCTCGATCTCATGCTGCTCCGTGTACGCCTTGACGTACCCCAGGAGGAGGGTTTCCAGCTCCTTGGCTGCGCGGGAGACCGCGTCGTTTCTCCACCCTCCGACATTCAACAATGCCTGGAGGTGCGAGAAGGACGGCGCAACGGTGACAGCCAGCTTGACCCGGGCATCCAGATTGCCCTTCGCGGAGGCCTCGATGGATTGCACGAAGGAATGCGAGGCTTTTGAGATCACCGTGCTGAAATGACGGGGGTAAAGGCGTGCTTTGCGCACCTTGATCCCGTCGCGTGTTTCCGCGACGACTATCTGGTCGGGTCGTCGTACACGGTATTCGTAGAATACGGCAGCCACGACGAGGACGAGCAAAATCGCGACAACTTCCATTGTTGGCTCCTGGAATGATGCCTTTGGGGGGCTACAACGCGAATTCGTATATCAGGCGGCCCGGACGGGCACAGAAACCGGTAGGTAAAGATACTCTCCCGCGGGACAAAGCGCAATCCCCCTGTGAAGAGAACCTCCGGTGAGGGAAAGGGTATCCCTGGCCCCAGGAGATCACCCGGTCAGAGAAGACCCTTTGTCCTGCAGGAATCGCACTCAAACTGAAGCGTTGTGTGGTTGATGTCAAACCTGCTGTGCAGGCAGCGTTCGATTTCTGTGCGCAGTGCTGTGGTGCCGCTCACCGGGAGGTCATCGACGTCAATATGCGCCTCGAAATGCACGTCGGAATCGTTCAACCTCCAGATATGGACATGGTGGATGTTGCGGACGCCGGGAATCCTCTCGAGAGTCTGCTGGAGCACGGTGATATCAATGTCGGCGGGGGCGGACATCATGAGCACATCAACGGATTCTTTTACGATGTCGTACGTCTCTTTCATGATATACAGCGCGATCAGGATTGTGAGCGCCGGGTCGACCCACGTGACATCAAACAGCATGATGCACACGGCGCCGATGATGATCGCGAGGCTGGCGACCGTATCACTCAGCAGATGGAAGTAGGTGGCGCGTATGTTGAGGTTGCTGTGCGATCCCTTCCTGAGCAGTACAGTCCCGATGAGATTCGCTATCAGGCCCACGACAGCGACAGCAAGCATCAGGCCCCCTGCGATTGGAGTGGGATTGGCGAATCTTCCGATGGCTTCCCTGATCAGAAAGAAGCTGATGATGATCAGCGTGCTGGCATTGATAACCGCTGCCAGTATCTCGGCTCTCTTGAACCCGAATGTGTGCTTGAGCGTGCGCGGTCTTCTGCTCAAACGGATCGCGACATAGCTGACGATAATGGCTATGCCGTCACTGAAATTATGCAGTGCGTCGGAGAGGAGGGACAGGCTGCCCGAGAGCACGCCGCCGACAACCTGTGCGATGGTAATGATGAAGTTCAACCCCATGGCGAGAAAAAGGTTC